>Ga0209554_1003521_pt1 | contig 9956 bp, 11 predicted proteins | sample MarorgKNORR_S2LV_5_FD_188221 | JGI IMG/M metagenome (GOLD analysis project Ga0209554, IMG submission 188221) | Marine microbial communities from the Southern Atlantic Ocean, analyzing organic carbon cycling - Bottom_A/KNORR_S2/LV (SPAdes) (version 2) | ecosystem: Environmental > Aquatic > Marine... | reverse complement strand
CGGCGCCGGCCAGGCGATATCAACCGATTCGAGGTTGGTCGAGCCTGTCCAGTCGATGCGCGGCGGGAATCCGGCCTCTCCCGGGGATCGCCAATAGGTCTTCCAGGTCGGCGCCAGGCGGATTTGCAGGCCGAGGGAAACCGTACCGCCGCCGACCGAGTCCTGGGCTGAAATCAGGCGGATATCGCTCACCTCGGTGCTGTCCCAGGCGGTCGCCGATTGACGCGCCTCCACGGCCAGGGAGCTCAGGGCGAGGATCAACCCCGCGACAAGGCCGCGCGCCGCGATGGGTTTGGCAAGGCTGAGAGAAAAAACTGGCATATCCTTATGATTTAGCGCCCCCATCGGCTGTATGCCGTGGCAAATCCGAGCGCGTCACCTATATTGACTCCTATATGTAGGGTTATATAGGGTCTCTTTACGTTTAGTTTGTCATTTATGCGTGATAATCGCGCAGAATGAACCTGTCATCGGGCAGAATGAACCTGTCATCGGACGGAGCTTGAGCATGGCGAGGGAGCCTTCGGCAAGCGAGATATGAAATGACTGATAAATCCGGTTATTTCGAGGGGCAGATCCTGGTCGCCATGCCGCAGATGAGCGACCAGCGCTTCGCAAAATCGGTGATTTATCTCTGTGCCCACAGCGCCGACGGCGCCATGGGCCTGGTGGTCAATAAACTCATCGACACGATCACCTTTCCCGATCTCCTGCAACAGCTCAACATCGAAACCACATCGCTCAACGATGCCATCCGGGTGCATTTCGGCGGTCCGGTCGAATCGGGCCGCGGCTTCGTGCTGCATTCCGACGACTATGTCCAGGAAACCACCCTGATGATCCGCGACGGCGTGGCCTTGACCGCCACCATCGACGTCTTGCGCGCCATCTCCGAGGGCAAGGGGCCGAACCGCAGCCTGCTCGCCCTGGGTTATGCAGGCTGGGCTCCCGGCCAGCTCGATTACGAGATCAGGGCGAATGGCTGGCTCAATGTGAGCGCCGATGAAAGCCTGATTTTCGGCCGCCGTCTCGACAAGAAATGGTCGAGTGCGATCGCCAAGCTCGGAATCGACTTGACGTCGTTGTCCTCGACCGCGGGCCACGCTTAAACGCTAACGCTCTCCCGATTACGGTAATCGTTCGCCAGCAAGGCGAACAGCAGATGATCGCGCCACGCGCCGTCGATGCGCAGATAGGCGCGGGCATAGCCTTCCTGGCGGAATCCCAATTTACGCAACAGGCCTTCGCTGGCCAGATTGCTCGGCAAGCAGGCGGCCTCGAGCCGATGCAACGAAATGGTCTCGAAGACGAACGGCAACAGAGCCTCGATTGCGTCGCTCATCAAGCCCTGGCGCGCGTGGCACTTGACGATCCAATACCCGATATTGCAGGACATGGCGACGCCGTGCTGAATGTTGCTCAGATTGACGCCGCCCGCCAGGGAGTCGTCGTCGCGCGTGAAAATAAAGAATCGATGGCCCGTGTTATCGCGCCGCTCGCGCGCCTGGAGACGCAGCCGGTGGCGATAGGCGGTGCGTGTCAGGGCGGAGGCGGACCATGTCGGCTCCCAGGGCTTCAAAAAACCGCGCGAAGCGGCGCGAACCTCGGCCCAGGCCCGCCAATCGCCGGTCTGGGGGGGGCGCAGATAGACCGCCTTGCCCTCGATCAGGGTGGCCAAATTCTGGGCGTCGTCGGATTTGAGAAAGGTGAACACGGCTGGCTTAGCCCAACCGGCTCGCGATGGAGTCATAGCTGTCGAGGCCGGATATGGGGCCCAAGGCGGTGATCGTCGGAGAGCCCTCCTCGATCAGCCGGCGCGCCGCTCCGGTCACCGCGTCGCGGTCGACCGCGTCGATCCGTTCGATGATCTCGTCGGGCGGCAAGGGGCGGCCGTAGATCAGCATGTGGCGGGCGATTTGTTCACAGCGCGATGACGGGCTTTCCAGCGACATCAGCAGTGACGCCTTGATCTGCGCCTTGGCGCGGTCGAGTTCATCATGGTCGATGGCGGTGGCGACCTTGGCGACCTCATCGCAGAGCACCGGCAACAGCTCACCGAGATGGGACTCGCCGGTTCCGGCGTAGATACCGAACAGTCCGCCGTCGGCATAAGACGTGGCGAAGGAGAACACCGAATAGGCGAGGCCCCGTTTCTCGCGGACTTCCTGGAACAACCGCGACGACATGCCGCCGCCGAGCACGGTCGACATGACCTGCTCGGCGAAGAAGGCTTGATCGCCGAACGGCACGCCGTTGAAGCCGATAACCAGATGGACCTGTTCGAGATCGCGCTCGCTGCGTTTGTCGCCGCCGCGATAGACGGCGGGCTCGACCGCCACCGGGTCCGCCGCCGGCAGGGAGTCGAACGCGGCGCCCACCAGATCGACGAATTCATCGTGATCGACCCGCCCGGCGGCGACGGCGACCATGTTCTCGGCGTTGTATTGCGATGCCATGTAGCCCATCAGCTCGTGTCGCGAGAAAGCGCCGACTCTTTCGACGGTCCCGAGGATCGAGCGGCCGATCGGCTGGTCGGGAAAAGCGGTTTCCTGGAAATGGTCGAAGACGATGTCGTCGGGCGTGTCATGGACCTGCGCGATTTCCTGGATCACCACTTCCCGTTCGCGGGCCAGTTCGTCCTCGGGCATGGTGGTGTGTTGCAGGATATCGGCGAGCAGGTCGACGGCGAGCGGCACGTCGCCTTTCAGTACGCGGGCGATGAAAGCGGTTTGTTCGCGCGAGGTATAGGCGTTGAGGTGGCCGCCGACCGATTCGATTTCCTCGGCGATGGCCAGGGCGTTGCGCCGCCGCGTGCCCTTGAACGCCATATGCTCGAGAAGATGCGAAACGCCGTTGAGCTCGACTGTTTCATTGCGCGCGCCGGTGTTTACCCAGACCCCGACCGCCGCCGTCTCGAGCGCCGGCATATCGGCGCTGAGCACTCTTAAGCGGTTGCTCAATGTGGTCACCCGAACCGCCGTCATGACGCTGCCATACCCTCCACCTTCACGGTTGCTTTTCTTCTCATGAAATCTTGCACGGCGGCGAGGTCGTTTGGCAAGACCTGGTAAGCCTCGGGGCGATCGAGAAGATCGGCGAGTCGGGGCGGCAGTTCGGGCGCTGTGCCGGTGGCGCGGGCCACCACATCGGGAAATTTCGCCGGATGGGCGCAGCCCAGGGCGATCATCGGCGTCGAAGCATCGGGCCGGCGGGCGCGGCCGGCGGCGACGCCGATGGCAGTGTGGGGGTCTATGGTCATGCCGAAATCGCGGTGTACGGCGGCGATGGTCGCCTCGGTCGCCGGGTCATCGAGGCGATAGCCGGTGAACAGGGCGCGGCTCCCGGCCAGCCGGGCGTCATCGACGGTGAATCCGCCGTCGGCGGCGAGCTCGTCGAGCAGACGCGAGACCATAGTTCCGTCGCGGTCGTAGAGGTCATAGAGCAGCCGCTCGAAATTGCTCGACACCTGGATATCCATGCTCGGGCTCACCGTGGGCGTCACCCCGGCGGTCTCGTAGCGCCCGCTCTCGAAGAACCGCGCGAGGATGTCGTTGCTGTTGGTGGCGACCACCAGCCGGCTGATGGGAAGACCCATGCGCCGTGCCACGTAACCCGCGAAGACATTACCGAAATTGCCGCTCGGCACCGAAAAGGCGATGGATTTCCGGGGCGCCCCGAGGGCGGCGGCGGCGGTGAAGTAATAGACGATCTGGGCCATCACCCGAGCCCAATTGATCGAATTGACCGCCGACAACTGCATCTCATTGCGGAAACCGGTATCGCCGAAGGCCGCCTTGAGCAGCGCCTGGCAGTCGTCGAAGGTCCCTTCGATGGCGATGTTATGGACGTTGGCCGCCATCACCGTGGTCATTTGGCGGCGCTGCACCTCGGACACCCGGCCCTTGGGGTGGAGCATGAAGATGTCGAGGTTGTCACGGTCGCGGCAGGCCTCGATGGCGGCCGATCCGGTATCGCCCGAGGTTGCGCCGATGATCGTCACCCGGCCGCTGCGCCGGGCCAGCACATGGTCGAACAGACGGCCGATGAGCTGCAGCGAGATATCCTTGAAGGCCAGGGTCGGTCCGTGGAACAGCTCGAGCAGCCATTCATTGTCGCCGAGCGGCACCAGCGGGGTGACCTCGGGATGGGCGAAGATACCGTTATCCGCCCCGTAGACCGCCTCGACCATGGCCGCGAAATCCGCCGCCGGAATGGCGTCACCGATGAAAGGCGTCATGGCGCGAAACGCGATCTCCGCGTAGCTTAGATCCTTGAAGCTGGCGATCTTGTCGGCTGATAAACGCGGCCATCTTTCGGGAATATAGAGGCCGCCGTCGGGGGCCAGCCCGGCAAGCATGGCCTCGTCGAAGGCCAAAGCTGGGGCCTCGCCACGAGTCGATATATATTTCACTTAATAGTCTCCCGCGGCGCTGGATGATGGCAGATATCGCGCCGCAAGATGGCGTTCGAAGACGCCGACGTCAAGCGGCCGGCCGGTGGCCTGCTCGATCAGCCCGGCCGGGCCCAGGGAGGCGCCCTGGGCATGCACATGGCGGCGCAGCCAGGCGAGCAGGGGTTTGAAGTCACCGCGCGCCAGGCCCGCTTCGATGTCGGTATCGGCGCTCCGCGCGGTGTCGTACAGCTGCGCCGCGTTCAGGGCGCCGAGGGTGTAGGTCGGGAAATAGCCATAGGCCCCGGCCGCCCAGTGAATGTCCTGCATGCAGCCGTCGCGGTCGTTATGCGGGGTGATGCCGAGCAGATCGTTCATGCCGTCGGCCCAGGCGCCGGGCAAATCGGCAATCACCAGGTCGCCGGAAATCAGCGATTTTTCCAAACCATAGCGCAGCATGATATGGGCGGGGTAGGTGACCTCGTCGGCGTAGACCCGGATCAGACCCGGCGCGACGCGGATATTGAGGCGATAAATATTCTCTGCCTCCCAGGCGGGCCCGTCGCCGCCGAAGGCCTCGCGCATGAGGGGGGCGGCGAATTCGGCGAAGGCGCGGCTTCGGCAGGCCTGCATTTCAAGTAGCAGGGATTGGCTTTCGTGAACACTCATGCCGGCGGCCTCGCCGACCGGCTGATAGCGCCATGCCGCCGGCAGGCCGCGCTCATACATGGCGTGCCCGGTCTCGTGCAGGACCGCCATCAGGGACATGGTGAAATCCGCCTCGTCATATCGCGTGGTAATGCGCGTATCGCCGGGGGTGCCGCTGGAGAACGGGTGGCCGCTTTCGTCGAGCCGGCCATGGTCGAAGTCGAAGCCGACGGCCTCCATCAATCGGCGGCCGAGTGCGCGCTGGGCGTCGATGGGGAACGGGCCTTCGAGGGCAAGGGGCGCGGGCGCGGCAGCCTGATCCTCGATCACCCGGGCCAGGAAGCCGGGCAGAAAGCCGGCCAGGCGGTCGAACAGCGCATCGATACGGGCGCCGCGGCCGTGCGGCTCATAGCTATCGAGCAGGGCGTCATAGGGGGTGCAATCGAGGGCCTCGGCCTTCGCCATGGCGGTCTCGCGCACCAGGGCGAGGACCTCGCCCATACGCGGCGCGAATCCCGCGAAGTCGTTCTCCGGGCGGGCTTCGCGCCAGCATGACTCAGAGGCCGAGACCGCCTTGGCCAGGGCCTCGACAAGCCGCCCATCGACGGCATTGGCGTGAACCCACAGCCGCCGCATCTCGACGAGATTGGCGGCTTTCCAAGGGTTCAGCGTGGCCATATCCACGGCTTCGGCCCGGCACAGGAGTTCGTCCAGGGACGGGTCGGTGAGCAGCTCATGGCGGACCAGGGCGATCGCCGCCGTCTGTTCGGCGCGATCGCCCGCGCCGCCGACCGGCATCATGGTCTGGCTGTCCCAATGGAGCATCCTGTGAACGCCGCCCAGGACAGCAAGTTTCTTGAAACGATGTTCGAGGGTCTGGTAGGCGCTGTCCTCAGTCATTGCCAAACCGCGTGCGCTGTTTGACGAAGGGGCGCAGGAAGGCCGTCGCCAGGGCGGCGAACAACAGTGCGCCGAAGGCCTGATGGATGACCGCCCCCCACAAGGGAACCTCGGTGAAAACCACCATGGCGCCGAGCCCGACCTCGATGACGACCAGCAGGAAGACGGTCCGCGTGTCGCGGTGAAAGCGCGGCGCCGCGCGGCGGATCTTGCTTCCTCTGATGTAGAGCAGGGTGATAAACGCCACCGCCGAGAGGGCAAACACTCGGTGGCCCATATGGATACGGACCAGCCAATCGGAAAGGTCCGGCCATCGCGGGCCATCGCACAATGGCCAGCTTCCACAGGCGTAGGATGCGCCGCTCTTGGCGGTGATCGCGCCGCTGGCCACGGTAACCAGCACGATGAACAGGGTTGTCGCGGCCAGGAACAGTCCCCCGGCCCCGACATGATCCGACGACCAGCCGATCCCGGAATGACGTTCGCAGGACATAAAGGCAAAAATCAGCACCGCCAGGAAGGCCAGGGCGACGCTGAGATGTATGGCCACCGACCAGGGTATATTGCCCCTCAGAACGGTGACGCCGCCCAAGGCGGCCTGGACCAGAACCAGCACCAGCGCGACGATCATCGTAAACGGCAAGGCACCCACTCCGCGGCGCAGCTTAAACGACCAGAGGGTCAGCCAAAGCACCAGGGGGCCGACGATGACACCGGCGATCAGCCGGTGGGTCCATTCGAGCATCACCTGGCCATAGGTGTAATAGACCGTCCCCAGCCCGGTGAGAGAATCAGGCGTCGGCAGCCACAGACCGTAGCAGCGCGGCCAATCGGGACAGGCGAGACCCGAGCCGGTGCTGCGCACCACCGCGCCGAGCACGATAAGAATGAAGGTGGCGGCGATCGTCGCGCCGGCGAGTCTGCGGAAACCACGCATTAGCCGGTGGTCTTGTCGGGCGGCTCGAGGGGCGTGCGCTGGGACACCACGAAGATCACCGCCAGAACGATCGCCAGGCTGAACCAGATGATGACATACTGGAAATGCTCGTTGCGCAGTTCGACCTTGAATTCACGCCCGATGGGAACCTCGCCGGGATTTTCCGCCGGTCCGGCCTCGACCATAAAGGGCGGCGCATCGACACCGGCATAGGCCGCCATCGCCTCGTAATCTCGCCAGAACCAGTAATTCTTGGCCGGATCGTTGTCCGGCGAAAGCCTGCTGCGGCCCGGGCTGGAACGGATTATGCCTTCGATCGCGACGGTGCCTTCGAGCCGGGAATCGACGCGCAGCCAGCTCTCGCGCATACCGGGGGGTATCCAGCCCCGGTTGACCAGCACGAAGGATCCGTCGCCGCGCCTGAGCGGTGTGATGAGGTGAAAGCCAAAACGCCCATCGAGGGTCGCGGCGAGGAACATCTCCTTGTCGTGGAGAAATTCTCCCTCGACCAACACCCGGCGGAATTCGACCTGTACGGGCTCATCGGTAAGCGCCACCGCGGGCACCGAGAGCTGGGCCTCGCGATAGGCGACGATCTCGGTTTTCCAGGCGAGGCGGTTCATCTGCCATACACCGAGGCCGACCAGGACGAAGAACGTCGGAATGGTAATCACGACCGGCCAAAACTTCGGGCGAAACCGGATCTCTTCAGGAGGGGGCGTCGTCACGCTCGATATGAATCCCGTATTTGTATTGGAGGGCGATGAGAAGACCCTTTGCCGACCGCATCATGGCCAACGTCAGGATCAGGCTCAAGGGCAGCCACAATACCATATGCAGCCAAACCGGCGGGGCAAACATGACCTCGGCGGCGAGGGCCATGCCGACCACGACGAAACCGACGATCATGATGATGAAAAAGGCCGATCCGTCGCCGCTGTCCTGCCCCGAGTAGTCGAGGCCGCACACCGTGCAACCGTCCGCGACGTCAAGGAAGCCGTCATAGAGAGCGCCTTCGCCGCAACGCGGACAGCGGCCGGCAAATCCGGCGTGCAAAGGCGATACCGATGGCCCGTGATACCCGCTCATCGGCGCCCGGCCGGCGGCGTCAGGCGCTGCCCCACCAATAGACCGCGGAGAACAGGAACAGCCACACGACATCGACGAAATGCCAGTACCAGGCTGCCGCCTCGAAACCGAAATGATGGTCCGGCTTGAAATGGCCCTGGTAAAGCCGCCATTGGCAGACGGCCAGGAAGATGGTGCCGACGATGACGTGAAAACCGTGGAATCCGGTGGCCATGTAGAAGGTCGAGCCGTAGAGGCCGCCGTCTATGGAAAAGGACGCTCGCGTGTATTCATAACCCTGCAAGGCGATGAACGCGACGCCCAGGAACAGGGTGATCCACATCGCGGTCTTCGCCCGCTGGTTGTTTCCCTCGCGGATCTCGTGATGGGCCCAGGTCACCGTGGTGCCGGAGGTCAACAGGATCATGGTATTGAGGAACGGGATCTCGAAGGCCTCGAAGACTTCGATGCCGATCGGCGGCCACACCCCGCCAGTGTATTCCGCGCGGCCGTATAATTCTTCATTGCCGATGCCGCCGGGGAAAAGGCTGGCGTCGAAGAAGGCCCAGAAGAAGGCGACGAAGAACATCACCTCGGAGGCGATGAACAGGACCATGCCGTATCGCATGCTGAGCTGGACGATGGGCGTGTGATGGCCTTCATATTCGGCTTCGCGGATCACGTCGCTCCACCAGCGAAACACGGTGAACAGCAGCAAGGCGACGCCGACGTAGAATATCCAGGGCGTGACGTCACGCATCAGCAAGATCCCGCCACCCGCCATGATGAGCGCGGACAAGGCGCCGAGAACCGGCCACGGGCTGGGGTCGACCAGATGATATTGATGCGATTGTTCAGCCATGACTTACGTTCCTTCTTGAGCCGCTGGAGGCGTATTCGGGCCGGCCTTGCTCTGTACCAGGGGTTCGGGCGTTTTTGTTATCGATCGCTTGAAGAATACATAGGACAGGGTGATCGACTTTAAGTCGTCGAGATTGACGTTGTCGATGATCGAAGGATCGATGAAAAAGTTTACGGTCATCTCAACCCGTTCTCCAGGCGCCAGGGTCTTCTCTTCGAAGCAAAAACAGGCGATCTTGGAAAAATAGGGACCCATCTTGAAGGGCGTGACGTTGAACACCGCGCTGCCCGTCACGGTTTCATCGGAGAGGTTTTCAGCGATGTAGGAGATCTGGGCGGTCTCTCCCACGGAGACCGTGATCGACCGCTGGGCGGGCCGGAACCGCCACGGCAGATCGCGGCCGACATCCGCGTTGAAACGCACCGTGATGGTGCGGTCCAGAACCGCTTCGGGCGCCCGGGCGGCGGCCCGGGTGGTGCCGCCATAGCCGGTCACCTTGCAAAAGTAATTGTAGAGCGGCACAGCGAAAACCGTAAGCCCGACCATGACGCCGAGCAACCCGAGCAACGCCGCGACGGTGATTCTTTTTCGCCTGCGCAGATCGGCCATGGCTACAGGGTATCGCCGAAGCGGACGATGGTGATGGCGAAGAACAGGGCGACCAGGGCGAACAGAATGACCGCGATGGTCAGGTTCTTGCCGTACTGGCGTTTATGGGTGTCTCTGGGATGCATCTCAGCCCGCCAGTCCCAGGGTTTTATCGATGATCAGGGTGGCGAATATCATGAACAGATAGAATATCGAATAGCCGAACATCCGGCGCGCCGGGCGGTCGCCTTCCCGGCGCAGTACGCGAAGTGCGGCAATCAGGAACAAACCGCCCAGCAGCGTGGCGCAGATTCCATAGAACAGGCCGGTGAAGCCGAGCAGGGCAGGCGCCAGGGCGATCGGGAACAGCGCCAGGGAATAGACCAGTATATGCCGTTTGGTGCTGGCGACACCGGACACCACCGGCAGCATCGGCACGCCGGCCTTGGCGTAATCATCGGCGCGATACAGCGACAGGGCCCAGAAATGCGGCGGCGTCCAGACGAAGATGATGGCGAACAGGGCGAGTGAGGCGAGCCCGACGTCGCCGGTCACCGCGGCCC
>Ga0209554_1003520_pt1 | contig 9958 bp, 9 predicted proteins | sample MarorgKNORR_S2LV_5_FD_188221 | JGI IMG/M metagenome (GOLD analysis project Ga0209554, IMG submission 188221) | Marine microbial communities from the Southern Atlantic Ocean, analyzing organic carbon cycling - Bottom_A/KNORR_S2/LV (SPAdes) (version 2) | ecosystem: Environmental > Aquatic > Marine >... | reverse complement strand
CGTTGCGGGCCTCGAGGAACTCCTGGGCCTCGGTCCGGTCCAGACCCGAGTCCGGGCGTATTTCGAAGCAGTACCGCATCCAGGTGGTGTCGCAGTCGGTCGTGGTCCGGGGTCGGATGATCCGGTCCTCGTGGGCGGCGAAGAAGTCGTCCAGCATCGTCCAGTTGTGGCGACGTCGGGCGTTGAAGTCGTCCAGCTTGTCCAGTTGCACCAGGCCGAACGCCGCGCTCCACTCGGTCGGTTCGAAGTTGTAGCCCACCTCATCGAACACGAAGACCAGGTCGTACGGCGTGCCGTCGGCCAGAGGGCCGAACCGGTCCTCTGTGCCCTTCCTGGAACCGAAGAGGTAGGACTCGCTACGGCGCCCCCAACGGCGGAGCGAGAGGCACCGGTCGCGCAGGTCGGGGTCGCTAATGCCGACCATGCCACCGTTACCGCCGCATGTCATGGCGTGCGACAGGGCGAAGCTGGTGACGCTGATGTCGGCCCGGGCGCCGGTTCGGGTGCCCCGGAGCCAGGAGTCGAGGACGTCGCAGGAGTCCTCGATGACCATGAGACCGTGCTCGTCGGCAATCGTCCGGATGGCGTCCCAGTCCGGGCAGTTGCCGACCAGGTTGGGTGCCAGGATCGCCTTCGTGCGGGGGCCGACCATCTCGGCGATGCGGGACGGATCGATCTGGAAGGTGTCGGGCTCGACGTCGACGAATACCGGGACGATGCCCGACTGGACCATCGGGGCAATGTCGGTGGAGAAGGTCAGCGGTGACGTGATGATCTCGTCGCCCGGCCGGCAGTTGAGCAGGTCAATGGCGAGTCGCAGGGCCGATGAGCCGGAGTTGACCATCACGCCGTGGTCCTTGGCCAGCAACAGAGCGATCCGCCTTTCGAAATCGGCGACGTTTGCGCCGATGGAGAGGTTGGTGGTGCGCATCACCTCCAGGACGGCCTGGATCTCACGCTCGTCATGTACCGAACCGGACGCTGGAAGCCCGGTGATGGTGGAGGAGATGTCCCTATCGTCCGTCATGTCTATGTATCTTAGACATCTATCTACTATGCTTGCAACATGGCGACGAAGCTGGGCATCACACATGGGGACGTGGTCGCCACCGGGCTCGATGTCATTGACTCCGGGGGTGTCGACTCGCTCAGCCTCAAGGCGGTGGCCGACCGACTGGGGGTCAGGCCACCATCGCTCTACGCCCACGTTGACGGCCTCCCGGGCCTGCGGCGCGACCTGGCCCATACCACGACCGTTGCGTTCGGCGAGGTCCTGCGTGACTCCGTCCTGGGCAGGAGCGGTGCCGATGCCGTCCGCTCGTTCGCCAGCGCCTACCGGACCTGGGCGACCAGCTTCCCCGGTCGCTACGACATGACCCTTCTGCCCATAGGTGTCGACGACGTCGAGCGCAGGGCAGGCGCCCGTCTGGCCCTCGGTGCCATACAGGCGGTGATCCGGGGCTTCGGCATCGACGACGCCGCATCCGTCCGGGCCGGCAGGTCACTACGTGCCTCCATGGACGGCTTCTGCCGTCTCCAGAACCTCGACCTCATGGGACGCGGCGACCACGACGCCGACTTCGACTTCCTCGTCGAACTGCTGGTCGACGGGATCACCCAGGCGGGAAGTGCCTCCCCGGGGTCAGACCGCTAGCGGCTCAGACGGCCCTCAGGCGATCGGGAAGGCGGTCCGGTCGCAGATGGGGCGCAGGGCGAAGCTGGACACCATCCGGGCCACCCCGGGCAGCTGGGCCAGATGCGTCCGGTGCAGGACCTCGTAGTCGGCCACGTCACGCACGACCACGTGAACCAGATAGTCGAACCGACCGGCCATCAGATGGCAGCTCATGATCTCCGGGCGCTCGCTGACTGCCCGCTCGAACGCCTCAAGGGTGGTCTCGTCCTGACCGGTGAGGGTTATCTCCACGAAGACGTCGGTACCCAGGCCGATCGCCGACGGATCCAGCAGGGCCACGTAGCGGTCGATCCGACCGGACTCCTCAAGGCGCCGGACACGACGGAGGCAGGCCGATGGCGAGAGGTGTACCGCCTCGGCCAGGTCCACGTTGGCGATCCGACCGTCCTCCTGAAGCAGGCCCAGGATGGCACGATCCACGACATCCATTGTGTCTGATGCAGTTTCCACGCTTGCAACACTATCAACACGCAACTTTCTTGCTAGCAGGTCGAACCAGACGCCGTTCTCCACAATCAGGCAGCGCGGCGCTCCACCTACTGTTCATCCCACGGGGGCTACCAGGCCTCCACCAATCGACAGGCCCGCCGGCCGGATACAGGAGCACTGCAATGGACATCGGAGTTCCCGCAGAGATCAAGATCGCAGAGCGACGGGTAGGCCTCACGCCGGCAGCAGCCGGCGAACTCGTGAGCCGGGGCCACCACGTGAACGTCGAGACCGGGGCCGGCGACGGCGCCGGCTTCAGCGACGTCGAGTACCGGGAGGCCGGTGCTGCCATCGTCGACACCGCCGACGACGTCTTCGCCGACTCCGAGATGATCGTGAAGGTCAAGGAGCCCCTCGCCCCCGAGCGTGCCCGCCTCAAGCCCCACCACACGCTCTTCACCTACCTACACCTGGCTGCCGACCTGCCCCAGACAGAAGACCTCCTGAACAGCGGCGCCACCTGCATCGCCTACGAGACGGTCACCGACGATGCCGGGCGCCTGCCGCTCCTGGCACCCATGTCGGCCATCGCCGGACGCATGTCGATCCAGGCCGGTGCCCATGCCCTGGAGGCCACCCAGGGTGGTGCCGGACTGCTTCTGGGCGGCGTACCCGGGGTTCGCCCGGCCAAGGTCGTCGTGATCGGCGGCGGCGTGGTCGGCGAGAACGCAGCCGAGATGGCCGTCGGTATGGGCGCCGACGTCACCGTGCTGGATCGCTCCCCCGCCGTGCTGGAGGCTCTAGCCAGGCGATTCGCCGGACGGGTACGAACCGTGTACTCCACGAAGGCCGAACTGGAGGCTTCCGTGTACGACGCCGACCTGGTGATCGGCGCCGTGCTCGTCAAGGGCGCCCGGGCCCCCCACCTGGTCACCCGCGACATGCTCGGCCGGATGCGACCCGGCTCGGTGATCGTGGACGTGGCCGTGGACCAGGGTGGTTGCTTCGAGACCACCAGGGCCACCACCCACACGGACCCGACCTTCGTGGTCGACGGCATCGTCCACTACTGCGTGGCCAACATGCCGGGCGCCGTTTCCCGCACCTCCACCCAGGCCCTCTCGAACGCCACGCTTCCGTTCACCCTGGCCCTGGCCGACAAGGGCACGGACGCCGCGCTGAAGGCCGACCACCACCTGTTGAACGGCCTGAACGTCTGCGCCGGCCAGGTGACCGATATGGCAGTGGCCGACACCTTCGACATGGAGTACGTGGACCCCATTGCCGCCCTCGCTCGGCGCTAGACCCACATACGGCCCCCGGGGTCGGGTTCCCGGCACCGGCACTCCTGTAGCGCAACGGGTCCGGCACCGCTGAGCCGAATCCGACCCACGGCTAACGTCCGCCCATGGCCCCGGGCACGCTGACCAGCGTCGACGTTGTTGTCATCGGTGGTGGGATCATCGGTCTGGCTACCGCCGAGGCCCTGACCACCCGGCTACCGGGGATCTCGGTCATCGTCCTGGAGAAGGAAGCAGCGGTCGCCACCCACCAGACCGGCCGCAACAGCGGCGTGGTACATGCCGGCATCTACTACGCGCCGGGGTCGATGAAGGCCGAGTTGGCCGTGCGTGGTGGGGACCGGTTGATCGAGTTCTGCGCCGAACACGGCATCGCCCACGACCGCTGCGGGAAGTTGGTCGTGGCCACCACCGATGCGGAGCGACCGCGCCTGGATGCCCTGGCCGAACGGGCCCGGGCCAACGGCGTGGACGTCACCGACCTGGCCCCCGATGCCGCCCGTGAGTACGAACCGCACGTCTCGTGCGTGGCGGCGATCCACGTGGCGGCCACGGGTCGGGCCGACTTCTCGGGCGTGGCCCATGCGCTGGCCGGGCAGGTCATCGCCGAGGGCGGTGAGGTGAGGACGGGCACCACCGCCGGACGGGCCACACCCGACGCCGACGGCTGGAAGGTTGAGACCTCTGACGGGCGCCTGCACGCCCGCTTCCTGGTTGGATGCGCCGGCCTGCACGCTGACCGCGTGGCCCGTAGGTCGGGAGCCACCAGCGACGTCAGGATCCTGGCGTTCCGGGGGGAGTACCTGGACGTGACGGGCCGGTCCGCCGACCTCGTCCACGGCCTCGTCTACCCGGTGCCCGATCCCCGATTCCCGTTCCTGGGCGTCCACCTCACCCGGGGGCTGGACGGCCACGTCCACGCAGGCCCCAACGCCGTTCTGGCGCTGGCCCGGGAGGGCTACCGGTGGTCCGACGTCTCGCTACGGGACCTGGCATCGACCCTGTCATGGCCGGGTACGGCCCGACTCGTCGGTCGCTACTGGCGACCCGGCATGGACGAGATGCTGCGGTCGTTGTCCCGTCGCCGCTTCGTGGCGGCGGCACGGCAGTTGATCCCGGACCTCGACGGAGCGGACGTCCGCCGGGCGCCATCCGGCGTTCGTGCCCAGGCGGTCGACAGGCGAGGCAACCTGCTGGACGACTTCCGGCTACTCGAGGGTGAGCGTTCGTTGCACGTCCTGAACGCACCGTCACCGGCCGCCACGGCATCATTGGAGATCGGTGCCCTGGTAGCCGACCGCGTGGCGGCCAGAATCTGAGAGGGACGGGTTCACGCCCCGTCCCCGGCGAAATGCCGGTGGCGGTCAGGGCACGACCGGTGCGGTCCCAGTCCAGCGGTCGATTCCGCCGCCATCCACCACCCGGACGGTGCGGGCCACCGCCTCGTCCACATCGGCGTAGCGGATGTAGAGGGGGGCGAACCCGAACCGCAGCAGGTTCGGTGGGCGGAAGTCCGGAATGACCGACTCCTCGTTGATGAGGGCCTGGTCCACCGCCAGCGCATCGGGGTGGAACAACGAAACGTGGGAGCCACGCCGGTCCGGATCCCGTGGTGAACGCAGTTCGAATCCCCGGGGCACCAGGTGCTCGTCCACCAGGGCGATGAACCGCTCCGAGAGGGCCACCGACTTGGCCCGCAGGCGGTCCATTCCCGCCTCCAGTAGGAGGTCGACTCCCGGCTGGACCAGCGCCATCGAAAGCACTGGCGGCGTTCCGGTCAGGAACCGACCCACGTCTATGGCCCGACCGGCATCGAAGGTGAACGCGAACGGGTCGTCGCTGCCGTACCAGCCGGCGATCGGGTTGACCAGTTCCGGACGGTCCGCCGACGCATAGAGGAAGGCCGGAGAACCGGGTCCACCGTTCACGTACTTGTAGGTGCACCCCACCGCCAGATCGACACCTGCCGCCCCAAGGTCGATGGGGACCGCTCCCACCGAATGGCAGAGGTCCCAGAGGACCAGGGCGCCGGCGTCGTGAGCCGCTCCTGTCACCTCGGCCAGATCCCAGCACCACCCCGAGGTGTAGGCCACGTGGCTGAGCGACACCAGGGCCACCCCGCCATCCGCCAACTCGGCCAACAGACCGTCGAGCGGCCCATGCACCCCATCGGATGACACCACCACCACCTCGTGGTCCGACCCGGCGGCCCGGGCTGCGGCACGCAGGACCTGGACGTCGGATGGAAAGTTCAGGTCGTCCGTGAGGATCCGGGTGCGACCCGGACGGGCCGTCAATGCAGCCACCGCCGCCTTGTAGAGGCATACGGAGGTGTTGTCAGCCAGGGCCACCTCGCCGGGGACCGCTCCGATGAGACCGGCCAGGCTGTCCCCGATGCGGGTCGGCATATCAAACCAGCCTTCGTTCCAGCCCCTGACGAGACGCCGGCCCCACTGCGCCTCGACCACCTCGGCGGCCAGCGCCACCGAAGCCACGGGAAGGCGTCCGAGCGAGTTGCCGTCCAGGTAGATCAGGTCCGGCTCGTCGGCAGCGTGGACGAAGGCATCGCGGAAACCGGCCAGCAGGTCGGCCGCGTCCAGATCGGCTGCGTTGGGAAGGCTGGACACATGAACGACCGTACAGGCCGCCGTCAGAGCCCCAGAGCCCGAGAGGCACCCGCTCATTGCGCCACGCTCCGACGCTTCGTACTCTCGTGCCCACCGGGAGGTCGGAGCCGCTGACGCCCACACTGCACCAGCACGGACTCCGGGGGATACGCACGATGACCGCCACCCGCCGAAGGGGCGACCGAAGCAGGCGAACACGCGACCGCGGCGTGAAGGTCATCCATAAGCTCGAGCGGCGGATCCCCTACTACGAGGCGACCTTCGGCGACTCCATGTCGTGGGAGCAGTGGCACGAGGAGGGTGAGCTGGACGCCCGCCAGCGGGCCAACGCCAACTGGAAGGCCCGCCTCGCCAACCACGAGTCGCCGCCACTGCCGGCCGGGGTGGACGAGGCCCTGACCGAGTTCGTGGATCGGAAGAAGGCATCGGTGGAAGATGCCTGGTACTAGGCCGGCGTTGACGGGTTCGAGGTCAAGGCCCCCGGCCGGATGCATCCAGGCCGTCTGCAACCGGGGCAGTTGTACGATTCCGACGGTGATCCGATGCGTGGCCGGGTGTGGCGGTCGCTGGTTCCACCGAACCCGGCAGTGCCCCTGAAATGAGTTTGATCCGGTGTGGCTGAGGCCACCCGAAGCGAAAGACCCGAGGACCCGCAATGAGCGACAACGAGCGTTTCGACGCAATCATCATCGGTGCCGGGGTGATCGGCTCCGCCATCGCCTTCGAGCTGGTCAAGAAGGGCTGGCGAACCCTGAACGTCGACAAGCTGCCGGCGGCCGGCTACGGCTCGACCAGCAACTCGTGCGCCATCGTGCGCGCCCACTACTCCACCTTCGACGGCGTGGCCATGGCCTACGAGGGCTTCTCCTACTGGAAGGACTGGTCCAACTACCTGGACTCCGAGGACGAACGCGGCCACGCCCTCTACATGCAGTCCGGCACCGTGCTGTTCATGCTCGAGGGCGGCCACCACGAGAAGGTCCTGCCGCTGTTCGACCAGGTGGGCGTGCCCTACGAGATCCTCACCAACGAGGAGCTGGCCGAACGCTTCCCGTTCTTCGATCACGGCACCCATGGTGAGCCGTGCCGCCCCGCCGACGACCGCTTCTGGGAGGAGCCAGAGGGCGAGATCATGGGGGCGCTCTACACGCCTGACTCCGGCTACGTGAGCGACCCGCAGCTGGCCAGCCACAACCTGCAGAGGGCGGCCGAGGCCAAGGGTGGCGAGTTCCGGTTCAACACCGAGGTGACCGACATCCGTCGGGCCGATGGTCGGACCACCGGCATCACCCTGGCCGACGGGACCGAGGTGGACTCCCCCGTGGTGGTCAACGTGGCCGGCCCCCACTCGTTCGTCATCAACAAGATGGCCGGTGTCTACGACTCCATGAACATCAAGACGAAGGCCCTGCGCCACGAGGTGCACCACGTGCCGTCGCCCGCCGGGATCGACTTCGAGAAGGACGGCCTGCACATCTCGGATTCCGACCTGGCCATCTACGTCCGACCCGAGTCCGGCAACAACATCCTGATCGGCTCCGAGGACCCGACCTGCGACGAGCAGGTCTGGGTGGACGACCCCGACGACTACGACAACACGGTGTCAGACGAGCAGTGGAACGCCCAGGTGCTGCGACTGGCGCGTCGCATGCCGGAGTTGGGCATACCCAACGAGAAGAAGGGCATCGTCGACCTGTACGACGTGTCCGATGACTGGATCCCCATCTACGACCGGACCGACCTGGACGGCTTCTACGTGGCGATCGGGTCCAGCGGGAACCAGTTCAAGAACGCCCCCGTGGCCGGCTGGTGCATGGCGGAGCTGATCGAGAAGGTCGAAGGCGGCCACGACCACGATGCCGACCCGATCGTCGTGACCGGAATCCACACCGGCCTCGAGATGGACATGGGCTTCTACCGACGCAACCGGGAGATCAACCCGGACAGCTCGTTCTCGGTCAACGGCTGAGCGGAACCATCGGTCCGCCGCGTCGGACCGGATCAGTCATCGTCGGCCACGATTCGCAGGGCCCGACGGAACTCCTCACGTGTGAACTCGTCTCCGAGGCTGGATTCGTCGCCCGGCTCCTCGACTAGCACCGGCGGATCGTCGTCGTATTCGAGGCGTAGGGCACGGCTCATGACGCCGTGCATGGCGTACGTGCAGACGATGTAGGTGAGCTCCAGGATCTCCTCGTCGGAGAGGTGTTCCTGGAGCGCTGAGAACAGGCCATCGGGGACGCGCCCGTGCTGGATCGAGAGGGCGTCGGTGTAGGCCAGCACTGCCCGCTCCGCAGCGTCGAAGCAGGTCGCTGTCTCCCATGCCTCGATGGCCTCGATCTGCTCATCGGAGATGCCGACGGTGCGACATGCCTTGCGATGCTGGGAGTAGACGAAGCGGCTACCCACGCACCATCCGACCCGGGTCTGGCCCAGCTCCCGGAGCTTCGGGTCCAGCAGGCGCCTCGGGCTGCGGTAGAGGGCGATGCCACCTACGGCGTGGTCGAACACGTCCGGGACGAGGGCGAAGGTCGACCACCAGTCGCCAGGGGTGCCCGTGAGGGTGCCGGGCTCGTCGATCGGGTCGCGGTCCCCGAACAGCATCTGGAAGATGGGCTGGGCACCGGCGTGGAGGTCGGCCCTACGTACCCGTCGGAGGCGTGGCATGGCCGGACTGTAGGACCGGGGGTCCCCGCGACCCCAGCCGGGCGCCCGCCGATGGTCAGCTGATGGGGCTGGTCGGCATCCAGTCGTCGCTTGACCCCGTCACTGGGGCCCCTACGACCACCCGGGTCTTGAACACCTTGTCGGCCAGGCGCTGGTTCTTCGAATCCCACAGCGGCCAGAGGTAGTCGATGACCTGGAGGATGTTGCCGACCCCCTGGATGCCGCCGACCAGGCCCGGCACCAGCCAGCGGCCCACTCCCCTGGCGCCACCCGGCGCCTCGCCGCTGGCGACATCGACAAGGCGAATCCCCAGACGACGCTTTCCCGGCGTGGTGCCGGTGACCCCGTGCCGGTAGCCGAAGAGCCAGCCGGCCCACACGAACACGCCTACGCCGGAGATGATCCCGACCACGAGCAGGCCCACGGTTCCGCCGGTGAACGAGACATCGTCGGTGGACTCGTTCCATGCCAGGACAATGGCGGCGAGCACGAGCGCGGCCGGGATGAGCAGGGCGGCGAAGAACAACAGGGCGTCGATGATGGCTGCCTTGCCGCGGGTCCACCAGGCGGCGGCCTCCAGGTCGGTGATGGGATCAGGGTCGGTCATGGTGAGGTATCCCTCTTGGTGGTGCGTTCGATCGAAGGGGTTGCGGATACCGATGGTACGACGCCAGATGGCATACGGCTCTGCGCCTACGCTGCCGCAATGGTCGATTCCTGGAGTTCGAGGATCACCGAAGCACATCGACGGACCTATGCCGAGGACGGCGTGGTCCACGTGTCTGGCGCCGTGGACCCTGACCTGCTGGCCGACATCGAGGACCTCGTGGACCGGCAGTTGGCCGACCCGGGTCCATGGGTGACCGACACCGGCCCCGAACCGGTCGCCGGACGACTCTTCACCACCCGCTACCTGTGGCGCACCGAACCGGCGATGCGACGCTTCGTGTTCGAGTCCGGCATGGCCGAGCTGGCCGCCACCCTCATGGGTTCGGACTCGGCCCGCTTCTACTTCGACCACCTGCTGGTCAAGGAGCCTGCGACCGAGTCGCCGACACCATGGCACCAGGACATCGGCTACTGGCCGTTCCTGGGCTCACAGATCTGCTCGGTGTGGGTGGCGTGCACCGGGGTGAGCGTGGCCGAGAGCTCACTGGAGTTCGTGCGGGGATCGCACCGCTGGGAGAGGTATTTCGCCCCCGAGTCCTTCGCCGGTGAATCGGAGTGGACGGCCGACT
>Ga0209554_1003519_pt1 | contig 9958 bp, 9 predicted proteins | sample MarorgKNORR_S2LV_5_FD_188221 | JGI IMG/M metagenome (GOLD analysis project Ga0209554, IMG submission 188221) | Marine microbial communities from the Southern Atlantic Ocean, analyzing organic carbon cycling - Bottom_A/KNORR_S2/LV (SPAdes) (version 2) | ecosystem: Environmental > Aquatic > Marine >... | reverse complement strand
TTGAAAAACGGATTTCCACCCGGTGAATACATCTTGCACCCCGAAAAAAAGAGAATAGGCAGCGTTAAAAGGATCGTCGGTAAAATTCGCATGTGTCTATGGTACATCGGCAGATGGTAGTGAGGGGGTACAATGCCGGGTATGGAAATGCGTATTGGTCACGGATATGATCTGCACCGCCTCGAAGCGAGTGAAAAGGATGGCGGACTTTTAAAAGTTGGTGGGGTTGGGGTGAAATGTGGTCTTAAAGCGATAGCCCACAGCGATGGCGACGCTGTGATGCATGCTTTGGCGGATGCACTACTTTCAGCAATTGGCGAACCTGATATTGGTCAACTTTTTCCAGATACAGCAACAGAGAACAAAAATCGAGATTCAGCAGAGTTTCTCGTAGAAGCAATCGAACGTATAAATTTGGGTGGGTGGGCGATTGGAAATGTAGCCATTACCGTGATCTGCGATCAGCCAAAAATTGGTCCACACAGAGAACAAATTTGCGAAAATTTACGTAGATACCTTGTTGCCCCTATTCACATTAAGGGAAAAACATGCGAAGGAACTGATAAAAGTGGGGCAATGGAAGTTCACGTCGTGGCGTTGGTACAGAGAGGAAACACGCATGAGTAGAGCAATTTGGCAGGAAGCAGCAGCGTTTGCAGCAGCAGCACACAAGCATCAAAGAAGAAATGATCAGAGACCGTATGTCTCACATTGTTTTAGGGTCGCAATGACAGCAAGCATCGTGTTTGGGTTTAATGATCCCGAAATCATAGCGGGCGCGTTGTTACACGATACGATCGAAGATTGTGATGTTGATTATGACGAAATACTTGCGAAGTTTGGTCGCAATGTTGCAGACTACGTTGCTGTGATGACAAAAGATATGCGACTTGAAGAAGAAATTCGAGAAATTGACTACGATAAACAACTTGCCGATGGACCATGGCAAGGAAGGTTAATTAAACTTTCTGATGTCTTTGATAACTTCACTGACTCATCCTTGAAAAACCGTAACAAGTACATCGAAAAAGCAGAGCGGATTTTGCTGCTTACTAAAAACGATGAGCAGTTACAAGACGCTCGCGAAAAACTACGCGAACTCATGTGTGAGATGGCAACGTGTTGATGAGTTTTTTAGTTGGGTTTGTCCTTTTTGTTTTAGCAGCGTGTCCACTTGAACAAGAAATGACCGCAGAACTCGCCCTTGAGAATATTGAGCGAGTACAAGTAACGTCTCTCACAGCAGACGTTTCATATACCAGAACAGACCCTATTTTAGATCGCCGAGAAATACGAACAGGAAAATTGCTATTTCGGAAGATCGACGGAAAACGAGAAGTAGCAATCTTATTTGATACACTCATTATTGGTCAGCGCCGTGAAACGAAACAAAAGCATTATATTTTTTCAGGACGATGGATGGCCGAAGTTGATCATGATAAAAAACAATTTATTAAACGCGAACTTGTTGCACCTCACGAGAAAGAGATAGACCCGTTTGAACTTGGGAGTGGTCCAATTCCATTGCCGATAGGACAATCAAAAGAATCGGTGTTAAAGAAATTTGTTGTGACTATGGTAGAGAAACCAACCGAAGGACCACTTTCAAAACTTGATGACAACGTTGTTGGATTACACCTGTTGCCAAAAGCAAAAGATGAATGGGAGTATATTAATTTATATTACGACCCAGAAACTTGGCTTCCAGTTGGCGTCGAGAAGGTTGATATGGACGGCTCTAAAAGAGTGAGTCTACTTTCAAATTTGCTCGTGGATGAACTCAGTGATGCAAACGCTGCGTTACTTAACATTGAAACGCCCGATCCCAAGATCTGGTCAATTGATGTGCAAGTTTTGAGATCGAACTAAATTTAGATGGTTTCCAAGAATTCTATTTCTGTTTGAATTTGATGATCTTGGTCTTTATCATATCTAGAACGAGGTGGGTGTTGCTATTGGGGTCCAAGTAATAGTTATAGGACAATAAACGAAGTAATCCATAGAATTTTGTTTGATCAAGAGAATTTTGAGACAATCGGACTTGCAAGCCGTGGAAAAGCAGAAAACATGGTGCTCACGAGACGCATGGGTAAACTAGTCCAAACTTCTGGCCTTGGTTTTCGTAAAGAGCGAACGATCGCATTCGCCACTTTATCCGATGGTTGCATGAGCCATGAAGGGGATTGACTGCTGAAATCATCCTGTTCCTTTCCACTACGAAGAGCACTTACGTCAAAAAATTCTGTACGTGTACCGATAGGGTGGACAGTGCTGACATGGACAGAGTGCTGTTTTAATTCCATTCGCATGGACTTTGCCATTGCTTCAAGTGCTGATTTACTTGCACTGTACACACCATGTTGTGGCGTTGCGAATTTTGAGAGACAACTTGCGCAGAGCAAGATGTGTCCATTGTTACGTTGTACCATTTGTTTTGCTGCAAGTGTCGCGAGTTCAATTGCTGCGAAAACATTGAGTTCAAACAACTCCCGGAATTTGTTCATATTGCAATCAACCATGGATTGATTGAGACCATGCCCCGCGTTTACGAAAACCGCATACAGATCACCTGCTTCGTCTAACAATTGTTGGTTGAATCCACTTTTCGTGACATCACCGACAATCGCAATGCAATTCTCGCCAAGTTCATCTGCAAGTGTTTCTAATTTGTCTTTACGCCTTGCGTTAATAACACATTGCATGCCAGCAGCAATACAGGCTCTTGCTGTCGCCTTGCCTATGCCACTACTTGCCCCTGTAATTAAAATCTTCTTCCCTTGAAGGGAGACTCTCATGTTTGCAGCACCCCTGTTTTGTATTCATCTTTGATGACAAATGTAGAAGCAATCGAAAGGGCTTCAGTTAATTCTTCACGTGTCTCTTTTGGATCAATCATTCTGTCGATCCAGCCGCGAGCAGCACCGTAGAAAATACTTTCCTGCTCGTCGTAACTTGCAGTGATTGCCGCAAGAAGTTGCGCTCGTTCTGTTTCGTCGATCTCTTCTCCACGTCGTTTTCTCGCAGCAAGATCTATTTGAAGAAGGGTGCTCCCGGCGGCAGCACCACCCATCACGGCATACTTTGCTGTTGGCCAGGCAAGTGTAAAGAAGGGGTCGAACGCTCGACCGCACATAGCGTAATGTCCAGCACCATACGTGCTTCCTACGATCAAACTAATTTTTGGAACAATGGAATTACTCATAGCATTGACCATTTTTGCACCTGAACGAATAATGCCAGCCTGTTCGCTGTCACGACCAACCATAAATCCAGTCGTATCATTTACAAAAATGAGCGGATTACGTTTTTGATTACAGTCCATGATGAACCGCGCCGCTTTGTTGGCTGCTTCTGTGTAAATAACCGCGGGCATATTCATTGAAGTTGAAGGACCCGATTTACCACCTGCCATTTTCTTTTCAGTTAAACAACGCTGGTTCGCAACAATGCCACAAGGCCAACCACCGATGCGGACATAAGCGCAGAGAATTGATCTTCCATAATCAGATTTATATTCGTTAAAACTTTCGTCATCTACGATGCAAGAAAGCAGTTCTCCCATATCGTACTGTTCGTGGGATGCTGCGCGAAAAACGTTGGTGACTTCAGTGGGGTTTCGTGCAGGTTCAACACTTTCATAAGGCGGCTGTTTAACCGGCATAACAGACATATCACTGTGGACGAGTGATCGCAACCGTTCAATACACGATTCGTCATCTGGCTCATGGAAATCAATTGTTCCCGAAATCTCTGCGTGCATTGCTGCCCCACCTAATTCTTCACTGTCAACTTCTTGCCCTATTGCTGCTTTGACAAGTGCTGGTCCCGCAAGATACAAGCCGCTTCCTTCGGTCATGAGCAGGGTGTCACACAGTACGGGCAAGTACCCACCTCCAGCGACGCAATTACCCATAATGGCAGCGATTTGCGAGATGCCTTTTGCAGAGAAGACCGCGTTGTTTCTGAAAATACGACCAAAGTCATCTGTGTCTGGAAAGACATCTTCCTGCAACGGAAGAAATACACCCGCCGAATCAACGAGATAGAGAAGGGGAAGTCGTGCACGCTCTGCTATCGTTTGAGCCCGAATGATTTTTTTACATGTCATTGGAAAAAACGCGCCTGCTTTCACAGTTGCATCGTTTGCAATGATCATGCAGTGCTTTCCGCCAACTTGGGCGATTGTAGTGATGACCCCGGCCGATGGAGCGCCTCCATATTCTAGGTACATGCCTTCTGCGATAAAAAGTCCACACTCAAATTGTGTTGTTCCCTTGTCTATAAGTTTGGCAATCCGTTCTCTTGCGGTGAGGCGACCGTGACGATGCTGTCGTTCAATTCCACGTTCTCCACCTCCAAGGCGAATTTCTTCTGCCTTGGAGTGCATCTCATCGGTCGCTTGTTTTAAAATGGAGTCTTCGCTCATGGGTACAGGATATCAGAGTGTAAAAAAACTCGGCGATCGCCCTTGTGATCGCCGAGTCATAGTCTGTTTGGGGCTACACACCTGTAAACCCGATGGGTCTACGGGCTCAGGTCCTGCGAAGCCCCTTTATACAGTCACATAATTCAATCACTGATCACCTCCTTGTATACGTTGCCATGCTCAACCGTCGCGTCCCATTTGACACCGCCGAGCCACTAACCCTTCCAACTTTCGGAAGGCACACCGCCCAGGGCACAGTGCCTTGGTCGTCGTGGTGCTTGTGCGTTGTTTTTCGCTTTTGGCGTTTAGCAATTTACCGCGTTCCACGAGTACATTATTTCTATCGGCAATTAATTGACTCCGAGTCAAATCGATTCGGAGCAATTAAAAGCTTCGTCTTCAAGTTGTTGCATCTCGTCCCAATCATCAAGGGAGATCAAGATTTTGCGTGCAACTGAACCTTTGTGTTCTCCTACGATGCCAGCAACTGCCATTTGGTCGACGAGTCGTGAAGCTCGACCATAGCCGATACCCATACGACGCTGCAGGAGGGAAACCGAACCACGCCCACTTTCGATCATGATCCTGACAGCATCATCGAAGAGATCATCGCGTTCCCCATCATCACCGCCGGCATCGATGGCACTTGCTGCTTTGGGCTTGATTTGAACAAGAGATCTTTCAAAGTTTGGTGCAGCTACCTCCTTGAGGTGCTTTACAATCTTTCGAATTTCAGTCGATGAGACGAACGTGCCTTGCGCCCGATTTGCAGTTGTTGAACCGGGCGAGATGTATAACATATCTCCATTGCCAAGCAAGAGTTCTGCGCCCTTTGTATCAAGAACGATTCGGCTGTCCATACCACTATTCACTTTGAATGAAACACGGCACGGCATATTTGATTTAATCAAACCAGTTACAACTTTTGCCTCGGGACGTTGTGTTGCAAGAATGAGATGAATGCCTACGGCTCGTGCTTTTTGTGCAATACGAACGATTGCTTGTTCAACATCTTTTGCAGACATCATTAGGTCTGCAAGTTCGTCGATGATAAATACGATGTAAGGCAATTTGATTGGAATGCGTGCTTTTTCTTCTTCTGATTGGGGATCTAGGATCTTATAGATTTCATCCTCTGTAAGTTCATTAAACCCAAGCAGATCGCGAACTCCTAGTTTCTGGAACAACTGATATCGCTCTGCCATTCTTGCAACAGCCCACTCCAAAATTGCAGCAGCTTTGCCCATCTCAGTGACTACTGGACAAGCAAGATGAGGAATGTCTGCGAACTGGCTTAATTCAACCATCTTTGGGTCTACCAAAATCAACTTCAGCTCATCTGGACGTTTCGTATACATCCAACCAGTGATAATGGAATTGATACAGACACTCTTACCTGAGCCTGTCGTTCCTGCAACCAACATGTGCGGCATTTTTGTAAGGTCTTCTACCATTGGTTCGCCAGAAGCATCTTTGCCTAGGAACATTGGCAACTTCATCTTTTCAGTCTTCTTACTGCTCATCAACTCTTTGATGCAAACAGTTTCGCGTTCCAGATTTGGCACTTCAACACCAACTGTTTTTCTTCCTGCAGTGTTTGGAACGATCCGAATATTTGGAGCTCCCAAACTTCGAGCGATGTCACTAGCCACAGTATTGATACTAGAAACCTTTGTGCCGGGTGATAATTTAATGGAGTACAACGTAATCGTTGGACCTGCTTCAATGCCAGAAACTTCACCTTCGATACCGTACATTTGCAAAGTTTCTTCGAGATCAACCGCCTGTTGTCGAACGAGATCCTCAATTGATTCACCAAATCCCTCTTCTGGTTCACTGAGCAGATCAAGGGAAGGAAAAATATATCCTCTAAAATTATCCGGTCTTTGAATGTCTGAATCTTTTGATTTTTTCTTTGAAGCAAGTCGTACCGGCAACTTCGAAATCTTCTTACGCAGTTCAGCAGGAGTAAGTTTTTTACGAGGTTCTTCTTCCTCTTCTTCTAGTTCGTCGTCTTCGTATTCATCTTCATATTCGTCCTGAGCATACGCATCTTCCCATTCTTCCTCGTCTAATTCTTCGTCTTCAAGGACAGCAGTGGAGTTTTTGAATTTTAAAAATGGTAAGGATGGAATGGAGAGTTGTGGTTTGCGAATTCTCAACAAAGCAAATGTGCCATCAGCAACCAATCGTGGAATTGCAAATGCAATTTTTTCGGCTGCAACCACGAGCCCAACTGAAAAGGCAGCCGCTACAACGAGAAATGCACCGAAACCACTGAATTGCACAGTCAGTTGGGTAACAATTGTCTTAGCAATAAGTCCTGCTTTTGCACCAGCAAGTGCACCAACACTTGGAAGGATCAATTCATGAAAACAGGAAACTGAAAGTGCAAGAATGACAACACCAAGACCCCGAACAGCGGTATGTGTAATCTCTTTACCTTGAAAGACAATCGTCACCCAAGATCCGATGCCCAGCAGAATGACCCAAATACCTATCCCAATGGTGTGATAAGACCAATATGCAATGGCAGCCCCAATGGGACCACACCAATTGGCAACAGGGTCGTTGTAATGTGCAACGACGTGTGATGGTGGATCAGCCACATTGAACGAAAGCAGCGATACTGCAAGAAAGACAGCTATTGCAACGCTAGAAATCCAGAGAATCCGTGACGAGAGGTCAGCAGACGAAAGAGCAGAAGGGCGTTTTTCACGCCCACGACGAGGAGTAACAGCTGTTGTTGCCATGGCAACCTACATATCGGCACCGCGGGGGCCATTTGCCGAGATTTTTTACGTCTGCTTGCTGAACAGAGTAAATGTGTCTAACTGTTTTGTATTACAAGGGTTAGAGCAGTGATACGGGGAGAATTGAATGCTTTTTTTCGAGCTTTAATAACCTTGAACAGCGATCTTGGTCTGTGATGGTGAGCAAAGGGTCAAGATGGGCAAGTTTTGTTTGGTATAAATCTCGAATAATCGAAGGGGCGTTGCACTGCCTTGAAAGGTGTAGAAGCACAATATGTTTGAGTGAAGAACTCTCTGAAATTCGACTCACAGCCTCAAGTGACTCTTCATTTGAGAGATGCCCGCTTCCACCCATGATTCTATCTTTCAAAAATTCAGGTCGTCCACTCATTTGTTGCATCGTGGGGTCATAATTTGATTCAATTGCAAGGACATCAAGTTTTACGAAAGTGTCTAAAAGTGATTTTGGCACTCGTCCCAAATCAGTGGCGAATCCAAACCGATTTCCACAATCAAGGTAGGTAAATACAAAACCAACCGTACCAAGCTCATCATGTGCCATGTGCAAAGTTTCAATTTGAACTGTGTCGAATTCAATAGATGACTTGAATGGACGAAGAATGGATCGATCAAGACCTGCGCGAATTGCACGATGCAGATGTCGTTCATGTAAGTGAACAGCGATTCCCATGTGAAGGAGGGTCCGGCACCACGCAGGATTGAAATGGTCACGATCTAAATGTGTCAAAAGAACATCACTTATATTTTTCATATAAACATTGTGCATGCGCATCCGTTCTTTTGTTTGACGCATCGAGAATCCAGCATCAATCATGATCCATCGGTTCTCATTCAATTTCAACAAGGAGCAGTTGCCGGAGGAGCCACTGCCCAGAACACAAAACGCAAAGTCACTCATGACTCTTCCTTTACAAGGGAGCCTCTTCTTGCCATTCGATTTTCAGTACTAAGTGGAACAATTCCTCGTTTTGAATTGTTGATTGCATCAACATATTCTTGTGCAATCACATCTTTTTGTGTTTTTAATTTCTCGATTGCTTTTCCTAACGACTGACCAGAACAATACAGAAGTTTGAAAATTTCTTTGCGCCTTGTTCTTTCCTCGTTGTCCATTCCACTACGACGCATACCAATAACATTGATTGAACCAATGATATTATTACCAGTGAGCATGAAGTAAGGCAGGATGTCGTACGTTGAAATAAATCCACCTGCGATCATCGCGCCTTTACCGATCTTTGTAAATTGATGCGCACCGCCCATCCCACCAATAATGACCCCATCTTGTACATGCACATGTCCTCCAAGACAACTGTCAGTCACCATCGTGACATGATTTTCAATTTGGCAATCATGACCAATATGCGCAGTCGTCATAAAATAATTGTTGTTGCCGATGGTTGTTGGCAATTCTTGCGTTGCCCTATGGACACTACATCCTTCTCGAAAGGTGTTGTCATTACCAATAACAAGGCCCGGTTCGTGCATATCGTTTGCGTAATTCACATCTTGAGCAGCAAACCCGATACACGTGAATGGGTAGATCTCATTTCGCTGACCCATCGAAAGTTTTCCAGTGAGGTAGACGTTTCCAACGAGCCTCGTGCCAGTGCCAATTGAAATATCGCCTTGTAGAACACAATTTGGTCCAATGACGACATCGTCGGCAAGCGTAATATCGCCATCAAGAACAGCGGTTGGGTGAATCGTTGGCATGGTCAAAGGGTATTATCTCAAGAATTACCATGTCTTGCACCTTGAACATTTCAGATCTTGGGATTTTACCATATGAAGAAGCACTTTTGCTTCAAAGAAATACTCACCAAACAGTTGTTGATGGGCGAAATTCTCCTACACCGTCTCCTTTTCATCTTCTCTTGCTTGAACATGATCCAGCAGTTATCACGTTGAGTAAAAGACCCACAGCAGGCGAACATTTGCTCGCAACGCCCGAACAACTAATAAAAGCTGGTGTCGTCATTTGTAGAACAGACAGAGGTGGTGACATTACATATCACGGCTTAGGTCAACTTATTGGGTATCCCATTTGTGATCTGAATGAGCTATCACTACGGATTCATGGGTATATGAGATTTTTAGAACAGTGCATTATTGATGTGTTGGCTGAATTTAACATCTGCGGAGTGCGTGATGAATGTGCAACTGGCGTGTGGGTCGATGGTTCTAAAATTTGTGCCATGGGTGTGCGCGTTTCGAAGTGGGTTTCAATGCACGGATTTGCACTTAATGTGACAACAAACCTCGCTCATTTTGATTTGATTGTTCCCTGTGGTCTAGCGGGGCGATCGGTGACTTCAATGCAAAAAATACTCGGCGATGCATGCCCTCCCATGGAAACAGTAAAAAGAGTTGTTTCAGAAAAATTTTCGGCGGCTATTGCACTTCAAGCCCAAGTTCAGAAAGAACCTCATCAGTAATATCTATGCCTTCAGGTAAACGAAGGGCGGTACGTAACCGAATTTGCATTAAGGTTGCATCAGGTGTATTTCTTTCAAATTCTCCATCTGGAGGAATAAATCGAAGAACGATGTCAATGTTGAGCCGGTCAGACACAACATTGACCGCTTCAAGTACTTCGTTGAATGCCTCTTGCATTTGTTCTGAAGCGAGTTTGCCGCGGATTTGCATACCTTCTTTTTGCAGCTGTTCAAAATTTCGGTATGCATTTTCCCATTGTTGTCGTACTTCTGGTTTTTCTGGATCATCGGGTTTGAGAGCTCGACCGCGATTTGCGATC
>Ga0209554_1003514_pt1 | contig 9967 bp, 9 predicted proteins | sample MarorgKNORR_S2LV_5_FD_188221 | JGI IMG/M metagenome (GOLD analysis project Ga0209554, IMG submission 188221) | Marine microbial communities from the Southern Atlantic Ocean, analyzing organic carbon cycling - Bottom_A/KNORR_S2/LV (SPAdes) (version 2) | ecosystem: Environmental > Aquatic > Marine >... | reverse complement strand
CAATCTAATTTCATTAGCTTGTCAAAACAATCTATTATCTACATTAGATTTAAGAAATGGAAATAATCAAAATATGGCTACTAACAGTAATTGGGGCAATCATCATGTTGATTTAACTAACAATCCTAATCTTTACTGTGTTGATGTAGATGATGCATCTTGGGCAGATACTAATTGGACAGTAACTAATGGCAATATAGATTCTACAATGTCGTTTAGTGCGAATTGCGCTACGGCATTTGGATGTTTAGATTCACTGGCTTGTAATTATAATCCATTAGCTACAATAGATGATAGTTCTTGTGGTTATAATACATCATCATATGACACATTATCTGTTACCGCAAGTATTATATGGAATGGTCTTCCACTTAGTGTTTCAGGAGATTATTCAGTTATATTAACTAATTCAGTCGGTTGTGATAGCATTGTAAATCTTAATCTAACTATTACAAACCCTTCAGGCATATTGAATATTACTAATACTGAAAAAACCTTATTAAAGATTACTGATATGTTAGGTCAAGAAACACCATACAAAAGAAACACGCCTCTATTCTACATCTATGATGATGGAACAGTAGAGAAAAGAATAGTTATTAAATAATATTAGCACACCAGCCCTCTTCTATTGGTTTTAACCAATTAGAAAGTTCACTCTTTTTCTGTATTGTAAGGTCGTAAAATAAGGTATCTTTATTTGCATACTCTGCTAATTTGGTGGTAGGTATGCATTTTATAATATCCTCTATTTTGCAGAAAATATTCAAGCGGTTCATTAAAGAAATAGAAAGCTCTTTTTCTAAATTTTGTATCGTATTTTGAAGTGTATCAATAGAACAGCCACTTGCTCCATTTTTAGTTTCATCCAAAGCAATAATAATAAAGTGATGTTCTAAAATTGTAACCCCAGCAGCTAAAGGTACTTTATGAGCTTCCCAATTTTTAAGATGAAAAGAAATAGACTTTAGTATATGATTTTCTTGCTCATTTGTTAATTTCTGCTCTGCTGCATAAATCCAAATCCTGGACTGGTCACTAGTAATATTAAAATCAACTAACATTATATATTTTCTGCAATGAGTTCTGCAATATCCAATACCTCAGCAGCCCCTTCATTTACTGCTTTCACGCCATCAGTCATCATGGTATTACAAAACGGACATCCTGTGGCTATAATATCTGGCTTTAATGCAAGAGCTTCTTCTGTTCTGTCAATATTGATTTCTTTATCACCTCTTTCCGCATCTTTGAACATCTGAGCTCCTCCTGCCCCACAGCAGAATGAAGTACGCTTACTTCTTTTCATTTCTACTAATTCAACTCCTAAAGCGGTAATCAAATTTCTAGGTGCATCATACACCCCATTAGCTCTTCCTAAATAGCAAGGGTCATGATAAACGATCTCCTTACCTTTCAAATCTCCTGTTATAGTTAATTTTCCTTCCGTAATTAAGTTTGAGATAAACTCGGTATGATGTTGTACAGTATAAATCCCTCCTAAAGAAGGATATTCGTTCTTTATCGTATTATAAGAATGCGGACAAGTAGTAACAATATGTTTGATATTATAGCCATTCATCACCTTAATATTTGCAAGTGCCTGCATTTGAAACAAAAATTCATTTCCGGCACGCTTTGCAGTATCTCCTGATGATGATTCTTCAGTCCCCAATACTCCAAAGTTCACCCCTGCCCTATTCATAATCTTCACAAAAGCACGCGTAATCTTTTTGGCTCTATCGTCAAAACTACCAGCACTTCCTACCCAGAAAAGAAGTTCTGCCTCCTTTCCTTCTGCCATAAATTCGGCCATGGTTTTTACTTGTAATTCACTCATAATTAGCTTTTAAAAACTTGAATGGTAACTTCTTTATCAATAAGCTCAGTAAATTTACCATCAAAGCGAGTAGCTCTTACTATATGATTATCTACCCAATGGTAGTTGCCTCCTCTTGGTTTCCCCATTAATAAGCCATGGTATTTAAAGCCATTTTCTTTCAACCACAATTCTGTTACTTCTCTGTGCTGCTCAACTCTGGCAGTAAAAAAAGTAATGTAATGCCCTTGCTTGTACCACTTATTAAGCGTATTCAAGGCGTCAGGATAAGATTTTGCAGTAGCCATTCTTTCCGGCTCTTCATTTGGTATGTCATCACAAATAGTACCATCAATGTCTATCAAGTAATTCTTTACCTCTTCAGGTAAAACAGGACTAATGTGCTGTCCATCCACAATTTTTTCTATCAAATCTATCTTATTCATCTTTCCATTTTAATCTGTCAGCAGCCGGAAATTGCCAAGGGGCTCCATTATTTTCTACATTGGTGAACATCATATTTAGCTCTTGTGGAGCTGCCGATTGCTCCATCACTAAATACCTTCTTAAATCCATAATTATCGATAATGGATCAATATTTAAGGGGCAAGCCTCTGTACAGGCATTACAAGTGGTGCAAGCCCACAACTCTTCAGGAGTAATATAATCATTCAATAAGGATTTATTGTCCGTATAATCCTTACCATGTTTATCTATATTTTTACCCACTTCTTTCAATCTTTGGCGCGTATCCATCATTATTTTTCTTGGGGAAAGTAGTTTACCAGTTTGATTGGCAGGACATTCTGAGGTACACCTACCACATTCAGTACAGGAATAGGCATTCATCAATTGCACCCAATTTAAATCTGTTACATCCTTTGCTCCAAATGCTTCCGGTGGTGGAGCATCAGCAGCTGGTGTTGCATATGGATCTGCATTAGGGTCCATCATGAGTTTAACCTCTTTTGTAACAGAAGGCATATTGTCCATTTTTCCTAAATGCTCAATATTCGAGAAATATACATTAGGGATGGACATAACCACATGGAAATGTTTAGAATATGGCAACTCATTAAGAAAAATCAATACCAACATTATATGCGTCCACCAACTCACTTTATGAAATAAAATAATAGTGCTGATTTCCCAATTGGAAATAAGAGAAACAAAATGTTTGCTAATTGGATAAGAGCCTACAATTTCTGCATGTTCAAGCGCAAGATAACCGATATTCATAGTAAGCAGTGAAAACATCAAAAACACAATAATAACCAAGGCTACAATTGCATCAATTGAAGATAATTTTTTCATCTCTTTACCAGAGAATCTCTTTATCTTTAAAAAAAGTCTTCTGAACATAAAAATAAGACAAGAGACAAGCACCAAAACCGCCATTACATCACCTGATATTGTAACTAAATTGTAAAAACCTCCGAGTACTCCGAAAGACCTATCAAAATTAAATATCCCATCCACCATCATTTCCATTGTACCTATGGTAATGACCAAAAATCCCCAATAAACAATCGCATGTAATAGGCCAGAAACTGGACGCGCAAATAGTTTGGTTTGCCCAAAAGCAACTTTTAGCAGTATTATAGTTCGTTTTAAAGGTTGATCAAAACGATTCTTTGATTTTCCTAAACGAATATTACGCACTATTTTCCAAAGATTAAAGGAAAATAGACTAAGTGCAAAAATTAAAATAAAACTAAAAATAAAGTTTTCAAGATGCATATTTATTCCCCTTTAGATTTTTTGTAGGATTTTGATTTACCTCCCAAAAAGGAAAAACCAACATATCTCTTGGGGTTTAATTTGATATCTTTTATTAGTGCTTCCAATTCTTTTGAGGATTTTTCTAGATTAAGATACAAATCCTTATCATTGATAAACATACCTAAACTTCCTTCTGAATCACTTATCTTTTTAGAAATTTCATTCAAACTTGCAAGTGTAGTTTTTATATTTGATTTTGCAATATCGTCCGACAATTCAGAAAAATTCTTCAGTATATTTGTTATTTCATCATTATTGCCTTCCAGGTTTTTTATAATACTTGATATTCTCTCATCATTCTGGTCCACAATTTTGCTGACTTTCGTCATGGTTTGCGACATAGTAGTAAAGGTATTATCCAAACTTACCAGACTCTTTGTAAGGCTCTCACGTGCATCCTTGCTTAATACAGAAGTAATCACAGTAACAATAGAATCAATGGAACCAATGAGCTGTTCTGCTTTGTTTTTTAAAGGTAAAATTTGCTTGTTTACTTCCTCTTTTAAACTTCTATCCATATCAGAATAAAGGGTGTCTCCTTTTTGAGCATTTGTATTTGAGTCGCCTAAAATTAAGGAAATACCTTTAGACCCCATGATATCCGTATTTACAATTTTTGAAACGCTATTACTGGGAATATCAATGTCCTTTTCAATACTAATTTCAACCAATAAAGAATAGTTTTTATCTGTTAATAGGCGAATTCTCTTAACCACACCAACCTTATAGCCATTTACACTAACGCCACTTCCCTCTTGCAATCCTCCAATATTTCCATATATAGCATAAAAGGTTCTGCTGTTGTCAAAAAGATTACTCCCCTTGAGATAATTAATACCCCAAACAAGTACAACTATTGACATTACAACCAAAATCCCAATCCTTAATTCTTTCGAAAGTGTTTTCATGATTTCATATTATTATTTCTGCAAACTTAAGGCTTCTTTCACATTTATACGAATTCCGTCTTTAAAAGCAATCACAAAAGCACCATTAAAGCCTTTTTTCACCATTTTGATTCTCAACTTATCTGCCTCCTCTTTACTAGATGTGTTCCCTACAAAATATTTGAATGTTCCGTTTACCACTTTTTCCTCTGCACTTAGCCCGAAAAATTTTGTGCTATTTTTCATATCTTTAAGATAAGTTCCTATCTGGACTTTAAAAATAATAGATGGTTTTGACACTATTTTTTTTATTGCTACTTTTTTCTTTTCTTCTTTTTTAAATTCTTTGTTATCTACTTGCAGTGTTGCTTGATTGATACTCTGCTTATAACTTCTGAAAGCTCGGAAAATTGCGGATGCCAGATAATCTTTTCCTTTTTCAGAATGAAGGAAATCTTCTTCATTTGGGTTGGTGAGAAAACCCGTTTCAATTAAAATAGAAGGCATATTTGCTCTAGAAATCACATAAAAAGGGGCTTGTTTTACGCCTCTACTTTTCCGATTTGCTCTTGTCGCAAATTGCTGTTCCACCTCTTCTGCTATTTGCAAACTTTGTCCTAAATAGGTGTTTTGTGTGAGACTGAACACAATATAACTTTCAGGAGAGTTTGGGTCAAAACCTTCATAATTCTGCTTATAATCATCTTCCAAATAAATTACCGAATTCTCCTTCATTGCAATATCCATATTTGCTTTTAGTTTACTCATCCCCATCACATAAACCCCAGTTCCATAAGCATTAGGGTTCGAGAAAGCATCACAATGAATAGAGATAAACAAATCTGCTTTTTCCCTATTAGCAAGTTCTGTTCTTTGAATTAAAGTAGGATATTCTTCATTTGTTTTTCGAGTATAAATTACTTCAATTTCTGGAAAAGATTCTTTTACATACTTACCAAAAAGCAATGAAATATCTAGCGCAATATGTTTTTCAGTTTCTTTGTATCTTCCGGTTCCTAAATTTCCAGGATCTTTTCCCCCATGCCCTGGGTCAATTACTATTTTTTTAATTCCGTTATTTGCATTTTGGGCTTGTGAAGGAAAAACCACAATCATAATTAAAAGAAATGCTCCAATTATGCGTTGTAGATTTAGCAAGCTAAACTGGTAGAATTTATTTAAGTTTGTAACGATAAACATTTCAGATATTTGATACACAAAAATAACATTAATAGATTGTATTTAAAAAGCAGATTCCTTATTGTATCTCTTATCTTTTTAACATGCTTTGCTAATAACTCTTTTGGCTTTGTTTTTATTACCGACACATTAGAAGTTAAGGATTCCACAAACAAAGTTTTTATTAATGATGCTATTTTGTATGATGCCTCCGATTCCATGCGTTTTGATATTATAAACCGAAAAGTTTTTCTTTATGGAAATGCCATCATTAAATATGAAAATACAGAAATTAAAGCCGATTTTATTGAAATTGATTGGGCAAAAAATCAAATATACGCTACAGGAAGAATTGATTCCTCTGGAGAAATGAGTGGTTATCCACATTTTACAGAAAGCGGAAAATCCTTCAAAGCGAAAGAAATGACCTATAATTATAGCAGCAAAAAAGGTATTATAAAAGAATTAGTAACTAAAGAGGGAGAAGCTTTTATTCATGGCAAAAAAGTAAAGAAAAGTGAGTCGGGAGTGATGTATTTAAAAAAGGGAGAATACACCACTTGTAATGCAGAGAAACCACATTTTTCTATCCGTGCTAACAGAATAAAAATTATTCCCGGCGAGAAAATAGTTTCTGGTCCTGCTTATTTAACAGTTTTTAATGTACCCACCCCTTTATTTCTTCCTTTTGGCTTTTTCCCAAATACAACAAAAGAGAGTTCTGGATTACTTATTCCATCCTATGGCGAATCGGAAAACCTGGGCTTCTTTTTAAAAGATGGAGGGTATTATTTTGTATTAAATAAACAAATGGATTTGTCGATAAAAGGAGATATTTACACCAAAGGAAGTTGGGCAACACGCTCACTTTTACGCTACAGAAAACGATATGAATATAACGGCAATCTGAATTTGAACTATGGAAGAATGATAAATAGTGAAAAGGATATGCCTGATTATAGCTTGAAAAAAGATTTTTTTATTCGGTGGAATCACAAACAAGACCCAAAAGCTAATCCTTCTTTGCTGTTTTCTGCAAATGTAAATGCGGGAAGTAGTACTTATCATAAAAACAATTCCTACAATGCAAACGATTATTTGAGTAATACATTTACTTCAAGTATTAGTTTAAATAAAAAATGGGAGGGAACACCTTTTAATTTATCGACAACTCTAAATCATAATCAGAACACAAATACTAAAATAGTAAACCTCACACTGCCAGCAGTTACTTTTAGTATGAACCGTATTTTCCCATTTAAACGTAAGAAAGTTGGAAAAACAAATTGGTACGACAAAATTGGAGTGAGTTACAGTATGAATACGAAAAATGAAATTTCAATTACGGATTCTCTCCTTTTCAAATCAGATGCTTTATCAAAATATAGAAATGGAATGAAGCACTCCATTCCAATTAGTACATCCGTAAAACTATTGAAGTATTCTACTTTTTCTCCCAGATTTAATCTAACGGAAAGATGGTATTTAACCCAAATTGAGAAAAGTTGGGATGGAAGCACTATTGTAACCGATACCTTGCACAAATTTACAAGAGCACACGATTATAGTATGTCGGCATCATTGAATACAAAATTGTATGGAATTGCTCAGTTCAAAAAAGGAAAAATTGCGGCATTTCGTCATGTGCTAACGCCAAATATAAGTTTCTCTTATCGTCCTGATTTTAGCAAAGAAAATTTTGGTTATTACAAAACAGTTCAATCTGATACATTAGGAAATACGCAAACCTATTCCGTAATGCAAAACGGAATTTATGGTAGCCCAGGCAGTAGCAAAAGTGGCAATATCAATTTTAGCTTGGGTAATTTGATTGACATGAAAGTTAGAAGTAAAAAAGACACCACTGAAACACTCAAAAAAGTTACACTTTTACAAAGCATGGGGATTTCTTCTTCTTATAACATTTTTGCGGATTCACTCAATCTCTCTACGATAAACTTGAATGCCCGCTCAAAACTTTTAGGACTATTGGATGTTACTTTTTCGAGCAGATACGACCCTTATATTATAAATAGTAGTGGTAAAAGAATGAATCAATTTGAAATAAAAAATGGACGATTAGCCCGTTTTACAAATGCCAATGCAGCATTAGGATTGAATATCTCTGAAAGTTTTTTTAATAAAAAAACAGAGGACGAAAAAGAGCAAGAAAAAAAGGAAGATGATTTTTATAAGATTCCTTGGAATTTGAACATGAATTATACCATTGCTTACAATAAAAATAATCAAGCCTCATCAGAGGTTACTCCTACACAATCTTTAAACTTTTCCGGAAATATCAAAATAACACCAAAATGGAAAATTGGATTTCGTTCTGGTTACGATTTTAAGGAGAAAGAACTTACTTATTCTTCTGTGGATGTTTATAGAGATTTACATTGTTGGGAATTACTTTTCCATTGGATTCCCATAGGATTTCACAAAAGTTACACACTAACTATTCGTGTAAAAGCATCTGTACTTAAAGATTTAAAGTTCGAAAAAAAGAAAGACTGGATTGATATGAATTATTAAGATTTACTATGAAAAAATCCAGTTTTTTATCATCAATAGTCCGTGCTGAGTCAAAATAGATTCTGGATGAAATTGCACTCCTTTTAAATCGTATTCCTTGTGTTTGATTGACATTATCATTCCATCTTCATTTTTTGAAGTAACCTCAAAACAGTTAGGCAAAGTTTTTTCATCAATCACCCAGGAATGATAATGCCCTACTTGTATTTGATTAGGAATATTCTTAAAAATTGATTCCTCTTTTGTAAAAATAATTTCGGAAGAAACACCATGCATCACATCCTCCAAATTTTTTAGTTTTGCCCCAAAACATTCCGCAATTGCTTGATGACCCAAACAAACCCCTAAAATACTTTTTGTAGAGGAAAACTGCTTGATAATTTCTTTTAAGTTTTTATGTTCATCAGGTAATCCTGGTCCAGGGGAGAGAATAATTTTATCGTATTGCTCAACTTCTGTCAAGGAGATTTTATCGTTCTTTACTACAAGCACATTGTCTTTAAACTGCTTTACATAATGATACAAATTATGTGTGAAAGAGTCGTGATTATCAAGGATTAGAATTCTCAAGTTTTATTGAAATTTTTGAAGTTCTTCTTCCAAGATAGCAATCGTCTGATCAATCCCCTCTTCAAAAGATATTTGATATTTCCATCCTAGTTTATTGATTTTTGAAACATCCATTAGTTTTCTTGGTGTTCCGTTAGGATAAGTTGTATTGTAATCTATTCTACCTTGAAACCCAATCTTTTGTTTTATGGTTTCTGCTACCTCTTTTATACTTTTTTCTTCCCCAGAACCTACATTTATAAATTGCTTATCAGTGTAATTATTCATTAAAAAAACACAGGCAGATGCACAATCATCTACATGTAAAAACTCTCTAAGTGGCGAACCATCTCCCCATACCTCAACTTCTGATAGATTATGTTGTTTTGCCTCATAGAACTTCCTTAACAATGCTGGAATAATGTGTGAGTTTTTTAGGTCGTAATTGTCATTTGGCCCATATAAATTAGTTGGCATTGCAGAGATAAAGTTACATCCATATTGATCATGGAAAGTTTCACATAATTTTATTCCTGCAATTTTTGCAATGGCATACGGTTCGTTTGTTGGCTCTAAGAAACCCGATAAAAGTGCATCTTCACTCATGGGTTGTTTTGTAAGTCTCGGGTAAATACATGAGCTACCTAAAAACAATAACTTCTTCACTTTAAACAAATAAGAAGCATGAATGATATTTGCCTCAATCATCAAGTTGTCATATAAAAAATCTGCACGGAAAGTACTATTAGCAAGAATTCCTCCTACTTTTCCTGCTACCAAAAAAACAAAATCTGGCTTTTCTTTTTCAAAAAAATCATGCACAGCATTTTGATTTCTTAAATCTAACTCATTGGAGTTTTTAGTAATTAAATTTTCATAGCCCTCTGATTTTAGTTCTCTTATGATAGCTGAGCCAACCATTCCATTATGCCCAGCAATATAAATTCTATCAGTTTTATTCATTTCTTGACCTTTTAAAAGATTGCTTTACTTTCATCATGGCTTCTAAAATACAAACAAAAATATGGTATGAGGCAACATCCTTTAATTCTATATATTATTATAAGCTTAATTCTTTGATGCCAATATTTCTTCCGCCAGTTCCCTAACTACACCATCGCCGCCTTTCTTTTTTAGATGAATGATATTTGGAATAGCTTTAACTTTTGAAACTGCATTACTCGGACAAGCAGCAATACCAACATTAGATAGTAAA
>Ga0209554_1003513_pt1 | contig 9972 bp, 5 predicted proteins | sample MarorgKNORR_S2LV_5_FD_188221 | JGI IMG/M metagenome (GOLD analysis project Ga0209554, IMG submission 188221) | Marine microbial communities from the Southern Atlantic Ocean, analyzing organic carbon cycling - Bottom_A/KNORR_S2/LV (SPAdes) (version 2) | ecosystem: Environmental > Aquatic > Marine >... | reverse complement strand
TCCACGACCGCAGGAAGCCGGGCCGCATCAGCCGCCGTACGACCCTGCTCGTCCACCGCGTCCACGTCGATACCGAACTCGACAGCAACCTTCACGGCTTCGAGCGTGAGCGCCTCCAACTCGCCTCGATCCGGGGCCATGAAGGCGCTCATCCGTCTCGGGCCGCCCATGCCGACGGCTGCCATGAGCGCGGTCGTCGACTCGGCCCTGCGGACCGCTCCGAACGTCCCGGCGGCCCCCACGTAGTCCGCGTTGTGCACGAAGAGCGGGTCGGCGCCGTGCTCCGCGAGGAGCCTCATTACGCCCGGCTGAGTGAAGCGAGCGGCGAGCCAGAACGGCGTCGCCCCTACCAGTGCTGGGTGGAAGTGCCAGTCGGCGGACGCGCGACGGGTCGCGGTCCAGTTCGTGACGCGCACGTTCGGGTCGGCCCCGTGGGCGAGGATCGTGCTGACCACCGCCTCGTCGCGGCGCATGATCGCCACGTGCAGCGCCGCGAAGCCCGCCCCGGCCGCATCGGGGTCCGCGCCCGCCTCGAGCAGAAGCTCCACCACTGCTCCGAAACCCGAATGAGCGGCGAGCGTCGTGGCGCTCACGCCCCGCGCGTCGGTGTCGTCCGGATCGGCACCGGCGTCCAGCAGGTGTCGTGCGGACGCAGCGTCGCCAACGCGGGCGGCGAACAGCAGCGCCGTGTTGCCACCGTGGGGGACGTTCTGCTGGTTCGAGGGGTCGCTGTGAGGGGAGATCGCCATGACCTGGCTCCACGTCTCGGACCGCGCGTGAACGTCCGCTCCGTGCTCGATCAGGACGCGAACCGCCTCAGGATGCCGTTGCGCGGCCGCCCACATGAGCGCGGTCTGGCCTCTCGTCGCACGTGCGTTGGGATCGGCGCCCGCCTCGAGGAGGACAGCGACGACCTCGGGATCGCCGGTGCGCGCGGCGGTCATGATCGATGTCTCACCGGACAGGAGCGGAGCGTTCGGGTCAGCGCCGACGAAGAGCAGTGCGAGCGTCATCTCGGCGCTTCCGTTCAAGGCGGCGTTCCACAGCGGCGTCGCGCCGAGATCGTTGGCGGCATCAGCGTCGGCGCCCGCCTCGAGGAGTGTCGCTGCCGCCGCGACGTCGTCCCAGTAGCTCGCCCAGTGGAGCGCGGTCGTGCCGTCAGCCGTCGTGACGTTCGCGTCCGCGCCGTCCACGAGAAGCTCCGTCAAAACGTCCCATTCACGATTCCTGGCTGCCTCGATGAGCGGTGGGTCATCCGCACCCACCAGCCCAGGGTCGCGAACGACTCCGAGGGCCGACGAGGGGTGCGCGGCGCAGAAGAGCAGCACCGACAGCACGAGGCCACCGCGGAACGACCGACCCGCCATCGGGCTGGTGTCCCGAGCTCTGACTGGGGGCACTAGAGCCCCGGCAGCGCTTCGAGTGGCAGGGCCCCGGTGCTCGCTCCGATTTTCTCGACCGGGACGCCCATCTTGTCCATGAGCGCGACCAGCAGATTCGCCATGCCCGGATCGTCACCGTACTGGAGGTGCTCGCCACCCTTGAGCGTTCCCGCGCCCCCTCCCATCACCAGAACCGGCAGGTTCCGACCCGAGTGCCGAGTGCTGTTGGAGATCCCTGAGCCATACAGGATCGTCATGTTGTCGAGGAGCGATCCGTCCCCGTCGGGTGTCGCTCGGAGCTTTGTCAGGTAGCGGGCGAACAGCTCGGTGTGGTATCGGTTGATTCGGGACATGCGCTCGACCAACTCAGGCTGGTCGTTGTGATGCGAGAGCGGATGATGGGCTTCCGGCACACCGATCTGCGGGTACGGTCGCGCACTCTGCTCCTTGCCGATCATGAAGGTGATCACGCGCGTCAGGTCCGTCTGCAGCGCCAAGAGCTGTAGGTCCAGCATCAGTTCCAGATGGTCTTCGAAATCGGCGGGTGCGCCCTCGGGTTGCGGGAACTCGGGCAGCTCCAAGTCGATCTGGGCTTCGGCCATCTGGATGCGGCGCTCGACGTCCCGGATCGCCTCGGTGTACTGCTCGACCTTCGCCTGGTCCTGCGCACCAATCGCGCGGCGCAAGTCGGCGAGCTTATCCGCTACAGAGTCCAGGATGCTCTTCTGTTGGCTGAGCCTCTCCTGCCGGACGCCGCGCTCAGTCGAGCCGGCGTCCCCGAACAGCCGCTCGAACACCACCCGCGGATTGTACTCGGTCGGGAGAGGCTGCTCGGGCCCACGCCATGAGAGCGTGTGTGTATAGACGCAACTGAGGTTGCTGCTGCACGCGCCGGCGTTCGCCGGCGCATCCATCGACAGCTCCAGCGAGGCGACCTGAGTGTCCCGGCTGAACTCACGGGCCAAGAGCTGATCCATCGAGACATCGGCGAAGATCTCGGTCTCGGTCCGCCCACCCTGCGGAATTCCGGTCAGGAACGATCCGGACGCGCCCGCGTGGATCTGGACCCAGTTGGCCCTGATGCCTGACAGGACCAGCATCTGATCACGGAACGGAGCCAGCGGCTCGAGAATGGGCGTGAGCGCGAAGTCTCGACCTACGTCCACGGGCGACCAGTACTCCATCGCCATCCCGTTCGGCACGTAGAAGGTCTGGAAGCGGTGGACAGGCTCGAGCGCCGACAGCCCTCGCAGGCCGACCGGAACCATCGCGTCGAGGAACGGGAGCGCCAGACCGGCCCCCAACCCCTTTAGCACGGTTCGCCTTGGGATCGATTTCCCTGTCAGGATCGTAGTCATCTGGCATCTCCAGCTTTGTACTCATTCCACATCATGCAGCGTCCTCCGCCCTGCGCATCAGGAAGGCCGGGCTCTTCACGATGCCCAGGACGATCCCCGACCAGCGGTACCCGTCCTCCTGGGCCTCGCGGACGATGCGCCGGACCGTCGGCTGGTCGAAGTGCTCCAGCGGTCGTCCCAGCGCATACGACATGAGCTTTTCAGTCACTGTGCGCACGAACTGCTCATCATACTCCAGGAGCAGGTCCCTCAGCGACCCTACACCGTCGAGCTCGACCCCATTCGGGAGGGTCCCACGACTGTCGATGGGCTCCCCGCGCTCGTCGACGTCTCGCCACGCGCCCGTGGCGTCGAAGTTCTCGAGCGCGAAACCGAGCGGGTCGATCAGTGAGTGACAGCTCGCGCATAGAGCTTCCGTCCTGTGCCGCTCGAACCGCTCCCGTATGCTGAGCGAAGCGACGTCCGGACTTTCGTCCAGGTTCGTGTCGACGTTGGCGGGCGGAGGCGGCGAATCCGCGCCGAGGATGTTGTCGAGCAGCCACTTGCCTCTCAGCACGGGCGAGGTGCGGTCCGGATAAGCCGTGATCGCCATCAAGCCCCCATGCCCGAGGATGCCTCCACGCTGTTCGGGGTTGGGCAGCGTGACCCGGCGTGGGCGGCTCCCGTAGACGCCAGGGATGCCGTAGAAGCGCGCGAGCCGCTCGTTCACATAGGTATAGTCCGCGTCGAGCAACTCCGTGATCGGCCGGTCCTCGCGCACGTTGCTCGCGATGAAGAGCTCGGTCTCCTGGCGGAAGGCGTCCAACAGGCTGTCGTCGAAGTCGGGATAACGGTTCGGGTCTGCCAGCTTCTCGGGCAGCAGGCGCAGGTTCAGCCACTGCGCGGCGAAGCCCTCGACGAGAGCATGGCTCGCGCGTGGGTCGGCCAGCATCCTACGCGCCTGCTCCTCGACGACCTGCGGGTCACTCAGCCGCCCCTGCTCCGCCAACTCGAGCAGCGTCTCGTCGGGGATGCTGCTCCACAGGAAGAACGAGAGCCGAGACGCGATGTCCATGGCGTCCAGGTCGTAGGCGTCGCCCGGCTCGACGCCAGCGGGCTGCCGATAAATGCGGAGCAGAAACTCAGGGTCGACGACGAGGCGCTCCAGCGCGAGTTGGATGCCGGCGTCGAAGCTGCCGCCGCCCGAGCGACCCTGCCGGAAGAAGTCGAGGAGCGTCTCCACGTCGTCGGTGGTGGCCGGGCGCCGATACGCACGCCGGGCCATCCTCGAGAGGATCTCGGAAGCACATGCCTCCTCCTCCCCCCCACTCGGTGGGCGGCACACGAAGATCTCATCTCGGCTAGGCGTGTCGGCCACTCCGGTGACCTCATACGGGCCCCCGATCTGAACCGAGTGCACGCTCGCGTGGTCCATGTAGATCTGATCGTTCGTCAGGACCCGCCCTCTCTGGAGGGGTTGGGGCAGCCCTTCCGGCTCGAAGTGCTCCCTGACGAACGAGACGCCGACGACGCGGGGCCCCGCCTGTACGGTCACGCGGGCCTCGAGGTGGGCGTCACCGGTGGACTGCATGTACGCCTCCCATTCGGGATCGCCGAATGAGCCAGGCTCTCCAGAGCCGGCGTAGCTCGCCGCGGCCGGCCTGGAGTCCGTCACCCCACCGCCGACCGTAAAGCGCTCGACGAGCGCTCCCTCGAGCCGTAGGTCGACCTGTTGAGGCCATCCCATCCCCATCAAGTAATCCTGATATTGCCTGCGGAGGCGGATCTTGATCAGGTACTCGCCGTCTACGGGGAAGTCGTATTTGACCGCGATGCCTCCCCGCGAGCCGAAGGGGAGCTCTTCGCTTTGCCGCTGATCCTGCACCACGTGGAGTGGGACCTCGAAAGTCGCGACTCCTGGTGAGACAGGCGGAAGACCCGTCGCGAGGCGCGTGACCTGTCGGGCCACGGACAGGTAGCGCTCCATATGTGTGGTCGTGATCGATAGCGCGTCGGCGAAGTTGTCGAAGCTGCCGTCGGCGGTCTCATCGCCCGGCAGCAGCGCGCTCACGTCGACGTCGAGCGCGAACAAGTCGTTGATCGCGTTGTTGTACTCGAGGCGGTTCAGTCGATGGACCGGATTCGTGGCGCCCGGGTTCACCGGGGCTTCGGCAGCCGCGCGGTCGAGCTCCGTCTCGAGCCAGCCCGCGACGAGGTCGTAGTCGTCCTGAGTGGGCCGCGCCACGTTGCCGGGCGGCATCGTTCCGGTACGGAGCTTCCTGACGACTGTCTCCCACTTGTCGGCCGCTGCTCCCGGGTCTTCGACATCCAGAGCGTCGAGATCCAAATCCGCGGTGAGGCGCCTCTCGTTGTGACAGCGCACGCAGTACCGGTCCAAGACATCTCGCACGTCCTCGGCGTCGGTCGCGGCGGCGACGGCACCGTCGTCAGCGAAGAGTCCTACGGAAACCGGTGCAGCAGGACGTCCGCTGGCATCGCCCAGAGCCATCTGCCCGACGACGACGAGTGCGGCGCCGGTTACGCCCAGGACGAGCGAGACGATCGACGCGTGTCCGGCCGTGGAACGCCGGCGCCTTGCGTCGTGAGCCTGCCACGCCTTGAAGTTGAATCGCATACCCGACCCCCCGTTAGGGCGGGGGAAATGTCTCAGACCCGACAATAGCTCCCGTCGCGCCGTCGTACCACGCAAACGGTGCTGGCTCGCCTACCCCTCTAACCGTAACGCCACCAACGACCCCGGGATCCCATTCCCCGCGATCGGGAGCACGATGTACTGAACGCCGTCGTGCATATAGGTCATCGGGGCGGTGCTCGTGGGGGCCGGAATCTCGACCGCGCCGAGCCTCTCTCCGGTCACTTTGTCCACCGCGTACCAGATCGAACGACCGCCACGACCCTCGGCGAACATCAACAGGCTCTTGGTGACGAGCGCGGTCGCGTTCCCCTGAAATCCCGTGTTCTGCAGGTTCTCGATGCCCTCGAGAAGAGGATGGTCGCGAATGCGGTCGGGCGTGTCGCCGTTCGGGATCCACCACAGGTGCTCGCCTGTGTTCATGTCGATCGCCGTGATGCGGCCGTAAGGCGGCTTGAAGATCGGCAGGCCCTCCATGGCGGCGAAGCCACCGCCACCCGCATTCATCCAGTCGACGACGTTCACGCCGGGTTGGTTCAGGCGATCGGCGCCGTCATCCCGCTCGGCGCCTGCCCCGAGCCTTCCGCCCGTACACGCCTTTCGTGAGGCGACGTACATGATTCCCGTCACTGGATCCATCACGGTCCCACCGGGAATGTTCGTGCCCCCGGTGGCACTCGGGCACTGTGCGGTGGCTCTGTACTGCGCCTCATTCCCGACGTTGACCCACGGCGTAAAGATCGGGCCGAGCTTTATGTCGCTCACCTGCTCGATCGCCATCTGCCGGAGCTCGGGAGTGAAGTCGATGAGGTCGTCGATGCTGAGCCCCTGTAGCTCATAGCCCAGAGGTCTGCTCGGGATCGGCTGCGTGGGCGAATACCACTCACCGGGAACGTCACCCACCGGCACCGGGGTCTCGGGGATGGGCCAGATCGGCTCGCCCGTCTCCCGGTTGAACGCATAGACGAACGACTGCTTGGTCGTCTGAACCACCGCGGGAATCGCCCGTCCGTCCACGGTCACGTCCACGAGGATCGGTGCCACCGGATTGTCCCAATCCCAGATATCGTGATGGATCATCTGGAAGTGCCAGCGCCTTTCCCCAGTGCGTAGATCCACAGCAACCAAGCTGCTGCCGAAGAGGTTGTCGCCAGGGCGAAAGCCCCCGAAGTAGTCGTTGGTCGGCGCGTCGGTCGGGAGATAGACGATGCCCAGATCGGCGTCCGCCGACAGCGGCGGCCACGCGTTCACATTGCCGCTCCACCGCCACGCATCGTTCTCCCATGTGTCGTTCCCGAACTCGCCTTCGCGCGGAATCGTGTGGAACGTCCACAGGTGCTCACCCGTGCGAGCGTCGAAGGCTTGAACGTCACCGGGCACGTTCTCGACGCGCGAGTACGTCCCACCCATGTGCGCGGAGTTGCCGACCACCAACACGCCATCCACGAAGAGTGGAGGGGAGGAGGTGGTGATAGAGCCCCGTTCGCTGTCGATGCCGGAGAAGACGTCGTACGGGTGCCCTAGCGTCGCGAGCATGTCGACGGTCCCCGTCTCCGGGAACCCGTCGACCGGAATCTGGCCGCCGAAACCTTCGAGCGGCTCTCCCGTCTTGGCGTCGAGTGCATGGAGGAAGAAGCCCGGCGTGACGAGGTAGATCACGCCTCGGCCATCGAGCTCCCCGTACGCGACGCCGCGTCCGTAGTTCTTCCGGGGCGACAGCTCCCACCGCTCGGTGTAAGGCTCACGGAAGGTCCACAGCGTCTCGCCCGTCGCGGGGTCGATCGCCGCGACCGTGCGCCGCGTGCCTGCCACGGTGTACACGATCCCATCCGCGTAGATGGGCGTTGAACGCATGATGAAGTCCGGCGCCGGCGAGAAGTTGTCACCGCGCCAAAGCCAGGCGACCTCGAGGTTCTCGAAGTTGTCCGCGTTGATCTGCTCGAGCGGTGAGTAGCGCGTGCTCGACATATCGGCGCCCCAGTAGCGCCATTCCCCTTCCGGGTTGCCGTTGTTCTGGGCGGCGGCCGGGTGGGCGGTGAGGAGGGCAGAACCGCACGCGATGATCGACGAGATCAGGAGCCTCTTGGGCGCCCTCGCAAATGCTTTGAAGCTCACGTTTGCCATTCGGATCCCTCTCGGGGTGCGTTGTGCAGGGTCGGATAGCTTGCGGTTCGGTCGGGCGGACCGCTAGGTGGGCGCTCATCGAAACATTCGGCCGCCCCAGTTCTGTCGCCAATATCCAGCATCATCAGGGACTATCACGCGTCTTGCCAATTCTTGCCAACGCGCTCAGCATTCGGGATGGCGACGATGAACATCTCCTTGCCGGAGACCCTCAAGGGCTTCGTGGAGGATCAGGTGCAGGCTCGTGGGTACAGCACGAGCAGCGAATATGTCCGCGAGCTCATCCGACGGGAGCAGGACCGAGAACGACTTCGCGGTCTGCTGCTCGAAGGGGCGACCTCCGCAGACGCACTCCCCGCCAACACCGAATACTTCGCCGGGCTCCGCGATCGGGTGGGGCGCTCACCCGAGGGGTGATCCGCAAGCCGATCATCCTCAGTGAGGTTGCGGTTCGAGACGTCGACGATGCCATCTCACACTACCTCGGCGAAGCCGGGGGAGACGTCGCATCGACCTTCGTCGATCGTCTCGAGCAGGCGTTGGAGCATATTGCTCGACACCCGGAATCCGGCTCTCCGCGGGTGGGCATGGAGTTGAACCTGCCTGGTCTTCGTTCATGGCCCGTGAGCGCGTTCCCGTACCTAGTCTTCTACAAACCTCGAAGCGGCCACATAGATGTATGGCGGCTACTCCACGGGCGACGCGATATGCCGGGGTGGATGCGGGGAGAGTAGGACTAGCGCTTCAGAGTCCTAGTCCTGGCTAATCAGCGGATACGCCTCGGGTCGCCAGGGCGTGCGTCGAGCGCCCTGATCGTGCATGATGGCGCCGCTACGCATGACGCATCGCCCCTGCCCCACGGACCCCGCAGGACGTTCATCATGACAATGACAGCCGCCTGGCTCTTGGCGATCTCCGCCGTGACGATGCCCCAGGCCGACACCATCCCGCTCCTCATCCGGAACGGAACCGTCTACGACGGAACCGGGGCCGAGGCGGTCCAGACCGACATTGGTATCGATGGCGATCAGATCGTCTTCGTGGGAGATGCGGATGCCGAGGACATGCACGGGCTTCGGGAGATCGACGCCTCGGGCCTGATCGTCACGCCCGGCTTCATCGATCCGCACGCCCACTCGGCCGGCGCACTGGCGTCCGACGAGCGAGGCCCGCGCGAGCAGCTCAACTACCTCATGCAGGGCGTCACGACGGTGGTGACCGGAAACGATGGGGGCGGGACGTACGAGATCGCGGAGGCTCGGCAGGAGATGGAGTCGCCCGGCATCGGCACCAACGCTGCGCTGTTGGTCGGGTTCGGATCGATCCGGAGTGACGTAATGGGGAGCCGCGATGAAGCTCCAACCCCTACCGAGCTCGAGCGTATGAAGTCGATGGTCGACCGCGCCATGCAGGAGGGAGCGGTCGGGATGTCGACGGGCCTCTTCTACGCCCCGCAGAGCTTCTCCACGACCGAGGAGGTCATCGAGCTCGCGAAGGTCGCTGCGTCGTACGGAGGCACGTACGACACGCACATGCGGGACGAGAGCTCGTATTCGATCGGTCTGCTCGGCGCGGTCGGCGAGGCACTCCGAGTCGGGCGCGAAGCCGACATCACCGTGAACATCAGTCACATCAAGGCGCTCGGCGTCGATGTGTGGGGTCAGAGTCAGCAGGTCATCGAAATGATTCGCGCAGCCCGCGCCCAAGGTCAGCGCGTGACCGCGGATCAGTACCCGTACGAAGCGAGCGGCTCGTCGCTGAACTCGTCACTCCTGCCGCGATGGGCTCAGGCCGGCGGGCGTGACTCGCTCATGGCGCGCTTCGAGGACCCCGACACTCGCGCGCGTCTCGAGCTCGACATGATCAACAACCTACGCCGGCGGAACGGCCCAGACGCGATTCTCATCACCGGCGGCGACGACGAATCCATCCGCGGCATGACGCTCACTCAAGTCGCGATCGAACGAAGGCAGGACCCGCTCCAGGCCGCGATCGAGATCATCAAGGAGGGGGGCGCCGGCATCGGCTCGTTCAATATGAACGAGAGCGATATCACCGCGTTCATGGCGGCCGAGTTCGTCATGACCGGATCCGATGGCTCTGGCGGACATCCGCGGCTTTATGGCGCCTATCCCAAGAAGATCCGGCAGTACGTACTCGAGGAAGGCGTCATATCGATGGCGCGTTTCGTCCATGCATCGAGCGGGCAGCCTGCCGAGGCGTTCGGCCTCGAGGGCAGGGGTAAGATCGAAGAGGGTGCGTTCGCAGACATCGCGGTGTTCGACCCCGAAACGATTACGGACCGCTCGACGTTCCTCGCCCCGAGAGAGCTGGCCGTAGGGATGATCTATGTGATCGTGAACGGCGAGTTGGCCGTGGATGGGGGGGAACCGACGCACACGTTGTCGGGGAGGGTGTTGGGGCGGGGGCGAGCGATTTCGTAGGGGTTGGCCGTCCAGGAATTGCATAATGCATG
>Ga0209554_1003504_pt1 | contig 9981 bp, 10 predicted proteins | sample MarorgKNORR_S2LV_5_FD_188221 | JGI IMG/M metagenome (GOLD analysis project Ga0209554, IMG submission 188221) | Marine microbial communities from the Southern Atlantic Ocean, analyzing organic carbon cycling - Bottom_A/KNORR_S2/LV (SPAdes) (version 2) | ecosystem: Environmental > Aquatic > Marine... | reverse complement strand
AATATATCGCTCATGCCCCCGCCGAGTTCACCATCCACGCCCGCAACCCGGCCAACAACGTCACCTTCGGCGGCAACCGCATCGTCTTCACGCCGGTCTCCAGCGCGCCCAACTGTTCGGATGAGGATCGCGGGCGGCGGGCGGGGACGTACCGGGATTTCGCGAATTTCCTGCGCCTCGCCCAGAGCCTCAACATCCTGCAACTGATCGGCGGCTATCCGGTGGAGCCGCTCGATCTGCCGGTGCCGACACGCCATCTCGATTGTTATTACGGCTTCATCACGCTCACCGACATGGCCTGGCGCACCTACGCCTTGAGCACCCAGCGCTGCATCGACGGCATCGCCATGAACTGTATTGCCCGCAGGATTACCCGCGAAGAATTGGCGCGCCGGCCGGGCCTGTTCACCATGATCAACACCAATTCGCCGCTGCTGCTCGACGGCGCCATGGCCGACGGCATCATCGAAATGGCGCGGGCCGGCCAGGCGGTCGCCATCACCCCCTTCACCCTGGCCGGAGCCATGGCGCCGATCACCCTGGCCGGCGCCCTGACCCAGCAGAACGCCGAAGCCCTGGCGGTGCTCGCCTTCACCCAGATGGTTGCGCCGGGCACCCCGGTGATGTACGGCGGCTTCACCTCGAACGTCGATATGAAGAGCGGCGCGCCGGCCTTCGGCACCCCCGAACAGGCCATGGCCACCCTGGCCGGCGGCCAGTTGGCGCGGCGCTACCGGATTCCCTACCGCTCGTCCAACGTCAACGCCTCCAACGCGGTCGACGCCCAGGCGGCCTATGAGTCGGGCATGTCGCTGTGGTCGGCGGTGATGGGCCACGCCAGTATGATCCATCATGGCGCGGGCTGGCTCGAGGGCGGGCTCACCGCGTCCTTCGAGAAGATGATCATCGACGCGGAAATGCTCCAGATGATGGCGTCTTTCCTCGAACCCATCGAGGTCAATGACGCCACCCTGGGTCTCGAGGCCATGGCCGAAGCCGGCCCCGGCGGCCATTTCTTCGGCACGGCGCACACCCTGGAACGCTTCGAGACCGCCTTCTACGCGCCGATGGTTTCCGACTGGCGCAACTTCGAGACCTGGGAGGAAGGCGGCAGCCTGACCGCCACCCAGCGCGCCAACGGCATCTGGAAACAGATGCTCGAAGACTACGAGCAGCCGCCCCTCGATGCGGCCATCGACGAAGAACTGAAAGCCTTAATCGCCAAGCGCAAGGAAGAAGAAAAGACGGCGGCGGATTAGTCCCCGTCTTCGTCCCCGTCTCCGTCCCAATACTCTTCGGTCTCGGCGTCGTAGCCGGCTTCCGCCGGGGCGCGGGGGTCTAGTTTGGCGGCGACGGCGCTGATCCAGGAGACCGGCTGGAAGGCGGTCTGCTCGGCGGCCGGCTTGGAGATGCCCTTGACCACCTGATACGCCGCGAAGCCGGCCAGGGCGAACAGCGCGAGGGCGGCGAAGGCGAACAGCCCGCCGGGGCCAAGCGCCGCCATGGCGGCCGATGCCGCCAGCGGCCCGGCGGTCGCGCCCAGGCTGTAGGCAAGCACCAGGGAGGCCCCCGCCGGGACCAGCTCATCTTCTTCCAGCCAGTCGTTGGCCTCGGCGACGCAGAGCGGATAGAGCGGGCTCGCCAGGCCGCCGACGGCGAAGCCGAGCGCCAGCAGAAGCCCGAACCCCGGCGCGCCGAGAACCGCGATTACCAGCGCCGCGCATCCGCCGACCAGGGCCACGGCGAGGACCAGCTTCTCGCGGTCGTAGCGGTCCGACAGGGCGCCGAGGGGATATTGCAGGATCAGCACGCCGCCCAGGGTGACCGCGAGGAACAGCGAGATGCGCGCGGTATCGAGGCCGATGGCGTCACCGTAGACCGCGCCCAGGCCGAACACCGCGGACTCCACCAGCCCGACGGTCATGACGCCGATCACGCCGAGCGGCGAGACCGCGAACAGGCGGCCCAGGCCGAGCCGCGCCGGCGCGGCCATCTCCGGGTTGCCGGTGCGGGTCAGGGCGACCGGCAGCAGGGCGGCGACGAACAGGATACCGGCGACCACCAGCAGAGCGGACCCCGCCGGATCGCCGAGATTTAGAATCAGCGGCCCGGTGGCGAAGGCGCCGTTCATGACGATGATGTAGACCGACAGCACCCGCCCGCGGGTGGCGTTGGTGGCGCGGTGGTTGAGCCAGCTTTCGGCGACCATGGTGAGGCCCGCCATGGCGTATCCGGCGATCATGCGTAAGGTCAGCCAGGCGGCGATCGACTGGCCGGCGAACCACCAGCAGCAGGATGGCGACGGCGCTCACCGCGGCATAGACCACGAAGGCGCGGATATGGCCGATCCTGCCGATCACCCGCGCGCCGAAAAGCGAGCCCAAGAGCAGGCCCAGGAAATAGGCCGAGGTGATGGCGCCGATGACCAGGCTGGAGGCGCCCTGCCCCGACAGGCGGACGCCGACGATCGCCATCAGCGCGCCCGATCCGATGTTGAGAATGGCGATGCCGAGCAGCAATGCGCTCATGGCGCGGATGATCGCGCCGAGCCCCGCGCGGGGCGCCGTGGTATCGCTCGCGGCCATGGCGAATCCCTCTATCACCACCAATAGGGCCGACGTATAAGCGTGAGAGTACTTTACCGCAAGGACCAGGCCATGGCTCGCGACCCGTCCCGCCGCCGCAGGAAGCGTCCCGCCGACGTGGTGAGCCAGCGCCCGTGGCGGCGCGTCAGCAACCCCTACAAGCCGATCACCGTGCTCAGCGCCGACCAGATCGAGCAGATCCACCGGGCCTCCCTCGACGTCATCGAGACCCTGGGCGCCGATATCTGGTGCGATGAGGCGCTCGATATCTTCGGCGCCGCCGGGGCCGAGGTCGACCGGCCCAACCGCCATGTCCGCATCGACCGCGCGATCATCGAGGACGCCGTGGCCAAGGCCCCCGCCGAATTCACCCTGACCCCGCGCAACCCGGCGCGGGCCATCGCCGTGGGCGGCAACAACATCAACTTCTCGATCGTCGCCGGCCCGGGCTTCAGCACCGATCTCGACCGCGGCCGGCGCTCCGGCACCTTCGCCGACGCCTGCGACCTGATCCGCCTGAGCCAGTGCCTCGAGGTCATCCACCTGACCGGCGGCGGCCCGGTGGCGGCCACCGACATGGCGGTGCCGATCCGCCATCTCGAGACCCTGCGCGCCAGCCTCACCCTGACCGACAAGGTATCCTACGGCTCGGCGTTCGGGGCGCGCCGGGTCAACGACGCCGTCGACATGACCTGCATCGCGCGCGGCGTCGACCGCGCGGGCCTGGCGGAATCGCCCGGCCTGATCGGCAACATCAACTGCAACTCGCCACTGCGCTACGACGGTCCCATGACCGAGGGCATCATCGAATTCGCCCGCGCCGGCCAGCCGATCATCATCACCCCCTTCACCCTGGCCGGGGCCATGGCGCCGATCACCCTGGCCGGCGCCCTGACCCAGCAGAACGCCGAGGCGCTGATCGGCATCGCCCTCGCGCAATTGGTCAATCCGGGCGCCCCGGTGGTCTACGGCGGTTTCACGTCTAATGTCGATATGAAGTCGGCGCGCCCGCCTTCGGCACCCCGGAATACGCCAAGGCGGTGCTCGCCGGCGGCCAGCTCGCCCGGCGCTACGGCCTGCCCTACCGGTCGTCGAACGTCAACGCCTCGAATGTGGTCGACGCCCAGGCGGCCTATGAATCGGGCATGTCCCTGTGGGCCACGGTGATGGGCCATTGCAACCTGATGCTGCACGGCGCGGGCTGGCTCGAGGGCGGCCTCACCGCGTCCTTCGAGAAGATGATCATCGACGCCGAGATGCTGCAGATGATGGCCGCCTTCCTGGAGCCGCTCGAGGTCAGCGACGCGACCCTGGGCCTCGACGCCATGGCCGAAGCCGGCCCCGGCGGCCATTTCTTCGGCACCAAGCATACCCTGGAGCGCTACGAGACCGCCTTCTATGCGCCGATGGTCTCGGACTGGCGCAACTACGAGACCTGGGAGGAACACGGCAGCCTGTCGGCCACCCAGCGCGCCAACCGCATCTGGAAACGCATGCTCGAGGATTACCAGCAACCCGCCATGGACGCGGCCATCCGAGAAGAACTCGACGCCTTCGTGGCAAAGCGCAGCGAAGAGGGCGGCGTGCCGATTTAGGGGTGGACGGGGGAGTCCTTCGGGGTGAACAGGAAGCGGCGGACCTGCTCGCCGTAGCCGGCGAACACAAAGCCGTCGTTGGCTTTGAGGAAGGCGTCGCGGTTGTCGCGGTACCAGCGATGCAGCTCATACCAGGGCTTGCCCGGCTGGGCATGGTGGGGCGCGTGGTAGTTGTTGTTGAGAAACAGCAGACGCAGGGGCAGCCCGGTCTCGACCACCACGATGCGCGCGCCCGGCGTGGCGGCCGGGCGATGCTCGGCGAAGGAGCGCAGCATGGTCAGCGACAGCCCGGGATAGGCGAAGCAGGTCACATAGACCCAAAACGGAATGCCGCAGACGACGACCGCCCAATAGAGCACCGCCGCGACCACGGGAACATGGATCAGCCAGTCGATCACATGGCTTCGGTCGCCGTCCCGCAACCGTTGGGACTCGGTTTGGAAAAGCTCCCCATAGGCCATCGCCGGGCCGAGCATGAGCCGCCCGGCCAGACTATTGCGCGCCCGTAGCAGCCGACGCCGCGGGCGTGACATGCGCGCCCAGTCGGCGGCGGAGACGTAATAGGATTCGGGATCGATGCCGGGCCGGACCAGGTCGTCGTCATGGTGATGCTTCAAGTGGCTCTCGCGGTAGATCGGATAGGGCAGCCACAGCCACAGGCAGGGATAGCCGAGCAGGGAATTGATCGCCCGGCTACGCGTCGGATGGCCGTGCAGCACCTCGTGCTGGAGCGAACCCTGCCAGCACACGAACCAGGCGCCGAGCGGCAAGACGGACCACCAGGGAAGCGCTTGATAGTTCCAGGTGACCAGCCCGAACCCGCCATAGACCGCGGCCGCCATGGCCCAGGTCGGCGCTTCCATGCGCCGCCACCATGGCGCCCCTTCGCTGCTCGTCATATCGGTCATCCTCCAAATGGTATAGCATGAACTTCCATTGCAAGGGCCGTCTCAACCATGAACACAGACCCATCGACCGCCGCGCCCCGGGCCACTGGCGGCTGTCTATGCGGCGGAGTGCGCTATGCGCTGCGCGGCGCGCTGCGCGGCGTGGTGAATTGCCATTGCGGCCAGTGCCAACGCAGCCACGGCCATTACGGGGCCTATACCTCGGTGGCGCCGGATCAGATCTCCTTGACCGAGACGCGCGGGCTGAAATGGTACCAATCATCGGCCATGGCGCGGCGCGGGTTCTGCGCGGAATGCGGCTCGAGCCTGTTCTGGGAACCCGCCGGGAAGGATCATCTGGCGATCGCCGCGGGCAGTCTCGACCAACCCAGCGGGCTGACCACGACGGGCCATATCTTCACCGACGACAAGGCTGATTATTACACCATCGACGACGGCCTCGATCATTGGCCGGGCAGTGGCGAGCCGTGACCGTCGCCAGTTTTCCCATGTATGATTTTCCCGAGGTCCATTGGGCGCTCGACGCCCTGTGGCGCGCCGTCGCCGGCCACCTCAGGGACCGCGGCGTGGCCGGGGTGCCCGATGAGTTGCTCCACACCCGCCCCCTGGCCGAGCTGTGGATCGACCCGGATCTGTTCATCAGCCAGTGCTGCGGCCTCGACGTGGTTAAGAACTACACCCGCCACCTGCTGCCGCTGGCCACGCCGCTGTCGGTGGCGTCGGGCCGCGACGGCCACCGCTACCGCAGCAAGATCATCGTCCATGAGGGATCGAGCGCCGCCTGCCTGGAAGACCTGCGCGGCGGGATCTGCGCCGTGAACGGCCCCGAATCCCATTCGGGCATGAACGTGCTCCGCGCCCTGATCGCGCCGCTCAGCAACGGCCGGCCGTTCTTCGCCGGAGTCAGGGAATCCGGCGCCCATGCCGACAGCATCGCCATGGTGGCGTCCGGCGCCGCCGATATCGCCGCCATCGACTGCGTGACCTACGCCCTTCTCGAGCGCCACCGGCCGGCCGCCATCGAAGGCGTGCGGGTGCTGACCCATTCGCAGTACGGCCCCGCCATTCCCTATGTGACGCGCACCGACACCGCCCCCGAGACGGTCGAGCGGATGCGCGAGGCGATCGTCACGGCCTTCGCCGAGCCCGGCATCGAGGACGCCCTCGACGCCCTGTTCCTGGTCGGCGTCACGGTATTGCCCAAGGGGAGCTATTACGCGTTGATCGATTTCGAGCGGGACGCCGTCCGCCAGGGCTATCCCAAGCTGCAGTAATCCCAAGGAGAAATGATAAAGACCCATAGAGATCGTGTCCGCTTATTCCCGGGTGAGGTCGGAAGCCGCGGGCGATGCCTTCGCATCGGTTAGGCGATCTCACGCACTCCGGGGGTGAGCGGACGCGACAGCAGGCGGCTTCCCGAGGCGCATCGAGCGTCGTTCCGCCCGTCTTGCGATGCGCCGCATCGCGGCGGCGGGCGCGCCTAGCCGAAAACCACGGGAAGCCGTCTCTATGAGTCTTTATCATTGCTCCTTGGTATTACAGGGAAATACCGCCGCGCGGGAATCGCGTCGCGTTGGTTAATCCGCCAACGGCCCGTAGGCGGAGATGTCGCGGATGTCGGTCTTGAGGTGGATCAGGGTGGGGCCGTCATGGGCCAGGGAGTCGTCGAGGGCGGCGGCGAACTGATCGGTTTGCGTCACCGTCCAGGCGGCCGCGCCATAGGCCCGCGCCAGGGCGGCGAAGTCGGGGCTCCTGAGTTCGACGCCGTGGTAGGCGCCGGGCCCTTGCGCGCGATGCTGGTGCATGAGGATGGTGCCGTAGGCCGAATTGTCGCAGACGATCAGCTTGATGGCGATATCGTGCAGCAGGGCGGTGGCGAGCTCCTGGCCGGTCATCAGGAAGGCGCCGTCGCCGGCCATGCCGATGACCGTCGCCCGGGGCCGCGCCAGCTTGGCCGCCAGCGCCCCGGGCACACCGGCGCCCATGGCCCCCGAGGCTGGCGCCGCCTGGCTGTAGGGGCGTCTGTAGGGGAAATAGCGATGCAGCCAGCTGGCAAAATTACCGCCGTCGTTGGAGATGATGTGATCCTCGTCCTTCAGCCGGGCGGCCAGGGTGCGGATGACCACCGCCATGTCGACATCGCCGAGCGCCTCGGGCGGCTCGTCTTGGAAGCGGATCAACTCCTGGTGGACCCGGTCGCGCCAGGCGAGGCGCGCATTCAGCGGCGGCGGCAAGCCTGCGGCGATGGCGCTCATGGCGGCGCCGACATCGCAGGCCATGGCCACATCGGGCGGGCTGGTGCGGCCGAGGACGGCGGGGTCGATATGGATGTGGATCAGCTTCTGGTCGTCGCGCAGCAGGCTGTAATCCTCGGTGGTGATGGCGTCGAGCCGGTTGCCGGCGACGATCACCAGATCGCAGTCGGCCCAGGCCTGGCGCTGAAAGGGCGCGCGACCGAGCCCGTAATGGCCGAAATAGGCGCCCTGGTCGTTGGGGTAGGTGTCCTGGCGGCGGAACGCGGTAATCACCCCGGCGCCGCTGGCCTCGGCGAGGTGACGCAGGGCCGCATGGGCGCCCTCATAGGAGACCATTTCGCCCGAGATGATGATCGGCCGGCTGGCAGTTGCGATCAGTCTCGCCGCTTCGGCCACGGCGCCGGGCTCGGGCGCCGTCACCGGGCGCGGCGTGGGGGCCGGAATGAGCGGCTCGCTGGCGCCGCCTTCGGTGACGTCCTCGGGCAGGGGCACCACCACCGGGCCGGGCCGGCCGGCGGCGGCGAGATCGAGTGCCTGCGCGGTGGCGTCGGCGACCTCGGCCGGAGTCTTGGGCTCGATCACCGCCTTGGCGATGGGGCCGTACATCCGGGTGTAGTCGATTTCCTGGAACGCCTCGAGGCCGAGATGGGCGCTCGGCACCTGGCCGATGAACAGCACCAGGGGCGATGAATCCTGATCCGCCGTGTGCAGCCCGATCGCGGCATTGGTAGCGCCCGGCCCTCGGGTGACGAAGGCGATGCCGGGCTTGGTGGTCAGTTTGGCGTAGGCTTCGGCGGCGAAGGTGACGCCGGCTTCATGGCGGTTGGTGATCAGGCGGAACCGCGCGCGTTCACGGCGCAGGGCCGCGAGTATCGCCAGATAGCTCTCGCCGGGAACGCAGAACCCGGTATCGCAGCCGTGGGCCAGCAGGGTGGCGACCAGGGCGTCTCCGCCATTCATGGAATTGGCGACCGTTCAGGAGATTTCGAACACGGCGTCGACTTCGACGGCGACGCCGAAGGGGAGGCTAGCCGCGCTGACCGCGAAACGGGCGTGCCTGCCGTTGTCCCCGAAGACCTCGACCATCAGGTCCGAGGCGCCGTTGACGACCTTCGGCTGATCGCCGAAACCGGGGATCGAGTTGACGAAACCGCCGAGCTTCAGGCAGCGCGTCACGCGGTCGAGATCGCCGCCGCAGGCCGCCTTGAGTTGGGCGATGATGTTCAGCGCGCAGAGACGGGCCGCCTGATAGCCGCTGTCGACGTCGTGATCCTCGCCGAGCTTGCCGAGAAACTTGAGTTCGCCGTCCAGCACCGGCACCTGACCGGAGATATAGACGGTGTTGCCGCTGACCACATAGGGCATGTAGTTGGCGGCGGGCGCCGAGGCTTGGGGAAGCTCGATGCCGAGTTCGGATAATCTGCTGTCGATGGTGCCGGTCATGGCGGAGTGACTCCTCAATGGGTTGATCGCTCCGCTCTGTTATAGGCTCCGCGCAGCGCTGTCAAACCCACAGAACACCGAGCGGTCGACGCTCGTCGGAGACCGCCCGACGAGCCTCGAACAGGGCCGGATTTCTATACCATGCGGTGGAGCCAGGGGCGCAGCACCGGAGGCTTGGCGCGTTTCCGCCGATACATCTCGGCGTCCGCCTGGGCGATCAGCTCGGCGATATCATCGTCACGTCCGAAGGCCACCACGCCGAAGGAGGCGCGCACCGGGATCTGGACGTTATCGAAGGTCACGATCAATTGATTGACCCCCGACTCCAGGATCTTGACGCGCTGACGGCACTGGTTGGCCGAGGTGTGGACCAGGATTATGGCGAATTCGTCGCCACCCAGCCGCGCCGCCACATCGACGCTGCGCACGCTTTCCTTGAGCTGGCTTGCGACCTGGCGCAATACTTCGTCGCTGGCCTGGTGGCCCAGGGTGTCGTTGATCGCCTTGAAATTGACCAGGTCGATGAAAGTCAGTACGCCGGTGCTGTCCAAACGCTGGGCGATGGCGAGGGTGTGGCTGAGACGTTCGTTGAAACCGCGGCGGTTGAACAGGCCGGTCAGCTCGTCCCGGTACGACAGGGTCTCGAGGACGGCGATGCGCTCGCTCTGGGTGGCGAGCTGTTGCTGGGCCTCGGCGGCGACGACCAACGCCTGCTCGAGCAGCCCGCGCAGGCTGGCGTCGCCGGACCCGGTCATTGGATCGCATGTCGCCACCAGGCGATCGGCGATAACCCCGACATTTTCCATCAAGTCCGCGCTTTGCACGGCTGGACCCTCTAAACGGTAGGCCATCTACTCATCATCCTTCATGAACGCCTCAGCGCCTTAAGATTGGCGCGCTGATGTAGAACAGGTAGCAAGCCGTGTGCCATGGCCAACCAACTGAAATACAAGTCAAAATCTGTGAACGCCTCTCACCGTCGGGGGGGGGAAGGAACTGCCGCTCGGTAGGATTTACCCCATGAGACCGGGGATCAGGGCGGTCGGCCGTGAATATGCCGCGAGTTGACGGATGCGCCCCTTGGGCATCATGCTTAATCCGACATTCCCCAGATGACATCTAAATCCGTGGAAATCGTAGTACCGTTCCACCGCCAAGGGAACGGCATTCCTTCCGCAGCCATCCGATGGCCTGG
>Ga0209554_1003502_pt1 | contig 9985 bp, 8 predicted proteins | sample MarorgKNORR_S2LV_5_FD_188221 | JGI IMG/M metagenome (GOLD analysis project Ga0209554, IMG submission 188221) | Marine microbial communities from the Southern Atlantic Ocean, analyzing organic carbon cycling - Bottom_A/KNORR_S2/LV (SPAdes) (version 2) | ecosystem: Environmental > Aquatic > Marine >... | reverse complement strand
GGTCGACCGCTGATGCTCGCTGGTGACCTCCACGTGACGTTTAAGCCGCTCATTGCTGTCCATTATCGTCTCCCGGAATTCCGGCAACCGATAGAGACATTTGAGAATATTCAGTAAGCGCATGGCTGTCCCGCCGTATTCTCCGTTACCGCACCAAGATAGTCTGGCCAAAAATCTTTAACCAACAAGAGCTTGCTGGCTATTACAGCAAGACTCCTCTCAATACCAGCCGTGAGCTTCATGCAGGGAATCACTGAATGGATGTACTTTCCGGCTCAAATCTTTCACACACAACGCTTACCGGCAGTCTGCTGAGCCCTAGAAATTGAAAACTGTCATCCTGTGTGACGTTGAAAACCAGTTGTTTCTCTGACCAGACGTAGCGCTTCGCGGGATTGCGCTCATCATGTACGGCACCTCAGGCGCCGGAGACCTTGTTTGGTTCGCAATAACCCCGGCACGGTTCCCCGCGGCATAACGCCCAAGCGCTTCGCGGAGGGTCTGCAATTGCGCTTCGAGCGGCTCAACCCGGTCCTCGGTCAAGGCCGAGACGTATTGTTTAAGCGCTGAGAGGCGCGCGGCGGCAAGCTCAAGAGCGGCGGTAAGCTCATGATTGGCGGACACAAGCGTTTCATCGATCGTCCGCACCGCCGCTTCAACCGGCTCGAGTCGATCCTGGGTCACAGCCGTGGCATAAGCCTCAAGCGCATCCAGACGCGCATGAACGTCGTTTAGGCTGTCTCTTAGGTTGGCTCGATCTTCAGGCAACCGATAGAGACATTTAAGAATATTCAGAAAACGCATCTGGCCCTTGTCCGCATCCCTTGATCCCAGCATATCGTCGCCCAGATTCTACCTGATCAAAGCCGGACAAGGGAATTTTTTGAAACACCCTCAGAGGGAGCTTGGGAAACCGCCTTAATATGTTAGTTTTCATCCACTGTCAGCTAGATCGAAATACTGATTCTTTGTTTAAGTTTTGTTGAATAGGCGTTGCGAGGCGAAAAAGAAGATGATCATCCCTGTTGTGTTGTCCGGCGGCGCCGGCTCCCGCCTTTGGCCGATGTCTCGCGAAGGATTGCCGAAGCAGTTTCTGCCCCTCGCAAACAAAGACCGTTCCCTGCTGCAGGACACCGTCGCTCGTGTCAGCGACCGCCAACGGTTTGCGGCGCCGATCATCGTCTGCAATGCTCAACACCGCTTTCTGGTTGCCGAAGCGCTCCGCGACCTCGGCATTGACGACGGCACCATCATTCTCGAGCCGACCGGCAAGAACACAGCGCCTGCAATTGCCCTCGCGGCCCATGCCGCCACCGCCATCCTGCCGGAAGCAATTTTGCTGGTTCTCTCTTCCGATAATGGCATTCGTGATCTGGATGCTTTTTCCGAAGCGGTCGTTCTCGCCGTTAAAGCTGCCGAAACTGGACATCTTGTCACCTTCGGAATTAAGCCGGAATTTCCTGCCACGGAATATGGCTATATTCAGGCGCCCGAGGAGCTTGCCGATCATGCAGGCGTTCGTAAGGTTGCCAAGTTTATTGAAAAACCCAATAAAAATGTGGCGATCGAATTGCTGAAGGACGAAAACGTTTTTTGGAACAGTGCAATGTTCGCCTTCCGGGCAGACGTTTTCCTGACAGAACTTGAGCAAACACGACCTGAAATTTTGGCCCGGACGAGCGAATCCATGCAAAAGGGTAAGGAGGATTTGGATTTCTTCCGCCCCGATGTCGACAGCTTCAACCAATGTCCTTCGGAATCCGTTGACTATGCGCTTTTCGAGATATCGAAGAATACAGCCGTGGTTCCTTGCGATCTAGGCTGGAGCGATCTCGGTTCCTGGCAGGCAATTTGGGAACTCGAGGAAAGACAAAATTCCGGGCCCTTGCCGGCCGAGGCGAAGAATCATGTCGCCATCGATTGTTCAGATATCTATGTCCGCACCGATGGCCCTTTGATTGCTACCTTGGGGCTCGAATCCATCGCCATCATCGGTACGGATGATGCTGTCCTGGTGTTTGACAAAAGCCGCTCGCAGGATGTGAAGCAGGTTGTCGATCGCCTCAAGAAACTGGACCGCCCGGAGGCGGTGCAACATTCAGAAGTGCTTCGCCCCTGGGGCGGCTATAAAACGCTGGTTACGGGGGACCGCTTCCAGGCCAAGCTGATCTGGGTCAAGACCCAACAGATACTCTCGCTTCAGAAGCACTATCACCGCGCGGAGCACTGGATCGTGACCAAGGGCACGGCCCGGGTGACGGTTGGCGAGAAGACCCAACTGCTCAGTGAAAATGAGTCGGTCTATATCCCGATCGGAGTCGTGCATCGCCTTGAAAATCCGGGGCATGTGCCGTTGGAATTAATTGAGGTTCAGGTCGGTTCCTATTTGGGAGAGGACGATATTGTCAGGCTGGATGATGTCTACGGCCGAGCTGGACAGGATCATACGAACTAGTGCAGATATCGCTCCCCCACAGGCTTTGGCGCGCCATTCCCAGGCCTGTTCGGTCGCGTGTTTTCAACTTCAGCACCAGCACCTTAGCGCCAAAGGCCGCCGCCCTGGAGCAGACCGGCCGGGGCGAGGTAACCGTGGCCGGCCTGTTCTCAACGGCTTCCGGATTGGGCGCCGGCGCGCGAAGGCTTACATACGGCCTGCAGGCAAGCGGAATTGACACCCACGCATTCGACCTTGGGCCGGCCTTCAGGCAAAGCAACCTGGACTGGCATGTTCCGCCGCCGCCCGCGACCAGCAAGGGCCCGCTTATCGTTCATATAAACGGCCAGTATCTGCCCTATGCACTGCTTAAAATGCCTTCAAAATTCACGGCGAAACGATATGTAATCGGCTATTGGAACTGGGAGCTTCCGATTGTGCCGGAAAGCTGGCACCTCGCCGAAAAACATGTCCATGAAATCTGGACGGCGAGCCAGTTCACGGCAGCAGCCTTGCGCGCCCGAATCAAATCCCCTGTCCATGTCGTGCCCTACCCGCTGAAGATCGACACCCCCTCGCCGATGCAGCGCGCCGAACTGGGCATCCCCGAAAACGCTTTCCTGGTTTTCAATGCGTTCAATGCGGGCTCGGGCTATTCAAGGAAGAATCCCGATGGCGTGGTCGACGCTTTCATTCAGGCTTTCGGAGGCAACAGCGACGCTTACTTGCTGATCAAAATCGGCGACGCCAACCTGGCGCCGTCACAGATCAATAGCTTGCGGGAGCGCATCGCCGATCATCAAAACATTTCATTGTTAATGGACACTTACAGTGACGCGGATGTGCTCCGCCTTATAACAATGTGCGATGTGGTAATGAGCCTTCACCGATCGGAAGGGTTTGGATTTTTAATGGCGGAAGCCATGCATCTGGGCCGGCCGGTGATTGCCACAAACTGGTCGGGCAACGTCGACTTTATGTCAGCGCGCAATAGCTGGCCTGTAGCGCACGGCATGAGCCCCTGCTTCGATCCCCAGGGCACTTACACGCTCAAAGATGCCATGTGGGCGGAACCAGACGTTAATCAGGCCGCGGGCTATCTGCTCGAAATATACAATGACCCCGTCAACGCCCGCCGAAAGACCGAGATTGCCCGCAAGGACATTACCAATTACACCGCCTTTCATCGTTTCAAAGCTGCTCTACCACCAGAATTCCTTGCGCGTTGCCAAACCGATGCCTTGTCTCGGCCTGGCGAACAGACTGCCCGCGCGACTCATTAGATGACAAATGTTCTTCTCCTCTATTGGGGCCGCAAGGGGGGCGGTGCGCATTACACGGTGGAACTTCTCGACAGTAATTTCTCCTCGCACGGCGTCCGGGTTTTCAGCTCCCTCTCCGCATCGGGGGATATGCGGAAGTTACGGCGCAGCTGCGACCTGTGGCAGATAACCTACGGCGGCAAGTTTACCTTTGCTCTCTCGAGCCTTTTCCTGCCGCTATACCTGTTCCGCCTGCTTTTCTTTATTCGCCGATCCCAAATTCAACTTGTTTATGTCCCCATGCGGCATCTGTGGTCGCCGGCCATCAACAGCTTTTTGCATCTCTGGGGCGTGCCGGTGATTCATTGCGTTCATGACGCCGTGCCTCATCCCGGCGATCCAAGCTTTCTGTGGAACGGGATCCTTCGCTGGGAGCTTCGTTTCTCAAAAGCCGTGGTCGTTTTATCGAACGCCGTAGGGCAGCTTCTGAAAGCGCAATACGGTGATCTTCTGGGGCAAATACCCATACATCATTCCGTCCTCCCGCCGTTTAGAAGCCCAAGCGGTGTCGCCGCTACCGAATCGAATCGCCCCCATTTGACGACCAATTTTGTCTTTTTCGGAAGAATCGCTCCCTACAAGGGCCTCGACATTCTGGTTCATGCTTTTTCCGCTCTGCCCTTCGACCAGGCCCGATTGTCGATTGTCGGAACGGGAACCCTGCCTGACGACATCGTCAGTGCTATTGAGAGCGACGAGCGGATCGAATGCCGAAACGAGTGGCTGGATGAGAGCGACGTCGGCGCCCTGCTTATCGCCCAGGACATCATGGTCCTGCCCTACAGCGAGGCCAGTCAATCGGGTGCGATAATGTCGGCATTTGGCGCCGGATTGCCGGTGATTGTTTCACCCGTCGGCGGGCTTGCGGAACAGGTCGATCAAAACGTCACGGGCATAATACTGGAGGAAACGACCGTCGATTGCTTACATCAAACAATGAAACAATTATGTGAACATCCTGATATAATTGAAAATATGAAAAACGCTCTACAGGATCGATCAACCCAGAATACACAGTGGAATTCCGCTGTAAGCGGCCTGGCAGAGCTGTTTAAGCAGGTTGCCAAAGGTGTACAGTAAACATTGAACATCCCCTCTAAAACCCCTATATTATGAGGCTAAGGACGAATGAAGGGAGCAATCAAATGTACTCGAATCCGCAAAAACTTGGCGGTGATGACGTGAAAGCCTTACGCATTGAGGCCGGTCAATGGCTAAAGTACCTGCGTGAAAAACGCGGCCTGTCTCAGCGCCAACTCGCCACAAAAGTTGGTATCGACTATTATACTTTCATCTCTCAGCTTGAAACCGGCCGCGGCCGCATTCCCCCTGACCGGTATGAAGCCTGGGCCAAAGCGCTTGGCATTAGCTCGTACGACCTAGTATACAACCTGATGCAGTACTACGATCCGGTATCGTTTAAAATTCTCTTTAGCGATCAGGATGCCGATACGGTAAGCAGCACTGAACAGTTCAACGACTGAAGGTTGCCTCGATGTCAGTGATCCCTCTTTTCTCTCCGAGAGATCTTTCCTCCGACTGGAGTCAGAAAGAGCTCGCCGAGCTGTATCGCGTTGAAGATACGCTGGTTCAGGCCGGCATCTCGGTAGAGACGGAGCGCGGACTAACCGAGGAAGGCGATCCCTGGTTTGTGTTTTGCCGCCAAGAAACGGGAGAAGTGATAATTCATTTCGCCCGGTGTGATGGGCTGTATTTAGCCGTCGGCTCATTTTTCGAAGGCGTGCTGAGAGGCAACAGTTTCTCTGCAATCGTTCGCCAATTCCTCGAGAACCAGCCTCTTCTGCTCACCCGTGGGAGCAGAAACAACAACACGAATCTCTTTATGCATCCGTCGGCCATGCTTATGGCATTGGTCACCACGGCATTTTTAGTCTCTCAGGAAATCGATCCTTCATATTCCACCAACCCCACAAGCAAGGAAGATCTTCTCAAGGGAGATTCTCTGCTCTTGCGGGTCGCCCAGGCCGTGCGCACGTCCTATGGCGAGGCGAAATCATCGGCCACTGAATATGCGGGAACAACCAGTAACGCGGCTCCCGCTGCTTTGCTAGCCGCCATTCTCGTTGTGGAAGACAGCCAAGCAGACCGCCAGGGCGACCTTGAAAGCCAAGGTAAAAACCTCTCGCTTGAAGTCGCGAATGCACCTCACATTGACCCCGCTTTATCGGTTAGCCAGGAACAACAAGCGCTTATATACGCTCAGAACGAAGACAATCCCGCCACCGATAAGATTGAAATTTCCATTGCTGCAAACGGTTTCGAAGAAGAGGCGGAACTATCCACCATACTTGCGCCAAAGACCGTCACGGTTTCGGAATTTATCGAGCTTGCGGAAAACGCCACGCTTCCTCTGTCGTCCTTTACCGATGAATCGGATATTCATACAGCGCCAAGCACAAACTACAGCGCGGAAGAGTCCGACATTTCAGCCATCGTTGGCATAAACGATGTCGTGGTATCCGCTGACTCACAATTTATCCCCGAGGGGACCTATCAAGTCATCGCCGCCTATAACGTCAACTACGCAGAAAATGCACTGAATACTTACAATTTTACGGCCTATCGTGAATTCAATGAAATTTCTGCTGAATTGAACCTTTATCTGGATGAACCTGTCGAGGTTGGCTATGCGGCAATCGATAGAAGTATCTTAGAGGACGGTTTCTTAGGCATTGCATTCGATAGCGTCGTGGAAGCTACCCCTGCCACCGCCCCCCTTCTGAATGAAGCCGACGAGGGGTTGCCGGATTATGATGTGAATGCCGACAATTTCGTCAAACAGTTCATTGCGTCGGCAACGGATTTGCAGGTGCTGCTGTTTGGAACATATTTGATCCTGGTCGATAACGATCAAGTTTCGAATTTCAATGGCCATCTATCCGTTTATTCCTGGGATTTCCAAGATGGCAGCTCCATCAGCGTCGTTGGGATCATTCCCGATGAGATGATTGAGATGATCGCCTAGACTTGATGTCTCAATTGGGCGGCCGTTAGACAGCTTAGACAGCACTGAAAGCGCTACCCTGCTGGGCGTCAATCTCGGCGGCTTCAACTCGGGCGACGTTCTTTACGAGGGAACGTTATTCCTCACGGAAACTTCTCACCAGAGCATCTTCAATTGGCTTGATCAGATAGTCCAAGACTGTCCTCTCGCCGGTCGTAATCACGACTTCCGCCGGCATACCCGGCACTATTCTGTCCGCGATTTCTTCCGGTACGGAGCTTTCATCAACGACAACACGGACCTCGAAGTAAACCTCTCGTGTTACTTCATTAAAAATCTGATCGGGTGATACGCTTTCTACCCGGCCAAGGATTGTCGTCAGTCCCCGCACGTTAAACGCGGATAATCGTATCTCCGATTCAAGCCCCACATGAACATTATCAATGTCGAGAGGGGAAATTTGGGCGCGGACGATGAGCTTGTCTTCCGTCGGGACGATCTCCATCAAGTCATCACCGGCCCGGATAACGCCGCCGATTGTGTGGATTTTCAAGTTTTGAATAATACCCGACTGCGTCGCGATGATTTCGACCCGTCTAAGAACATCTATGGCAACGGTAAGGCGTTCGCGAAGATCGGAAACTTTCGAGCGAACCTCGCGAAGCTCGTCCACGACCTGCTCGCCAAATGTCTGCTGGATCTGTTCAATCTGGAGGAGGGTCTCGCTCTCGCCGCCCCGGCTTTCCGCAATTTCTGCGGTAACCTGGCCGATTTCACCGTCCAGACGGGCAATCTCCCTCTCCATGGCCAATATGCGGCTACGGGGGTAATAACCGTCTTCATAGAGCACGCGTAAGCCGACAAGCTCTTCTTTAAATATTTTGACCTGCTCTTTCATGCCCGCTCTTTGGGCGGTCAGGCCGGATATCTGACTCTGATACTGTGATGATCTTGCCTGCAAAATACTAACCTGGCCAGCCAGGGAGATGCGGCGTTTATGGAACTGAGTGATTTGGTCATCAACAATATTTTTGACCATCAGTATGGTCATTCTCTCGCGTAATTCGGCGGGAAATTCGATCTTCTCCCGCTTATCCCGCTCGGCAAGCAACCGAGCCTCTCGTGACAGATTGTCAAATAGCTGGTTTTCAATTACCGCTTCTGAAGCAAGCGCCTGGGTGTTCTCCAGACGGATCAAGACATCGCCGGCCTGGACAACCGAGGATTCTTCCACGAGAATTTCCCGTACGATACCCCCTTCAAAATGTTGAACAATTTTCCGGTTCGACTCAACGACAATGGTTCCGGGGGCAATCACTGCGCTGGACAAGGGAGCATAATAAGACCACGTACCCAGCACACCGAAGAACAAGAAAATCACCATATATCCAAAAAAGACAGCAGGAGCTGCGCTGCTCGGCGCGCGTAGCTTTTTGATGGTTTTCTCGTCGTCGGTCTTAGTCATATATTTTGCTTTCAGGCCGTCTTGGCAGTGGTCAACTGTTTCAAGACGTCATCGCGCGCGCCGAATGTTTGAACTGTTCCCAGATGCATAACCAGAATTTTGTCCACAAGGGACAATAGGCTCGGCTTGTGGGATATTACGATGACCGTCTTTTTCATTTTCTTGAGGCTCCGCAAGGCATCGGCTAAGGCTTCCTCGCCGGCTTTATCAAGACTGGCATTGGGCTCATCCAATACGATGAGACAGGGTTCGTTAAAGAGCGCTCGAGCAAGGGCTATCCGCTGTCTTTGCCCGCCGGATAAAGCCTGCCCGCCCTCGCCAATTTCCGTCTCGTAACCATTAGGCAGCCTCTGAATCATCTCGTGAACACCGGCTAATTCCGCCGCCCTGATAACGACTTCATCGTCTGTTTCTGAAAACCGGGAGATATTTTCGGCAATTGTTCCGGCGAACAGCTCAACATCTTGAGGCAGGTACCCGACATGCTTGCCTAATTGCTCTTTGTTCCAATGCTTCAACTCAGAGCCGTCCAGACGCACCGCCCCCTGGGCGACAGGCCATACACCAACCAAAACCCGCGCTAACGTTGACTTACCGGCGGCGCTAGGGCCGATGATGGCCAATGTCTCACCGGCACTAAGGGAAAAGCTGATCCCCTTTAAAACGGCGAGTTGACTTCCCGGGGGAGCGGCTACTACCCCTTCAACATTAATCTCACCTTCGGGATCCGGAAGCGACATGCGCTCACTATCGGGGGGAATCGACTGAAACAGCATCTGCAGGCGTTGGGTGGCTGAGCGAGCCGCAGAAAACTGTTTCCAATTGCCGACCGCCTGCTCCACGGGAGCCAGTGCCCGCCCCATGATTATGGAAGCTGCGATCATCGCGCCAGGCGTTATTTCCTGCTGAAGTGCAAGGTAGGCGCCGAGGCCCAATACAGCGCTCTGAACCGTCACGCGAACAAATTTGGACGTCGCAAGAACGCTTCCAGCCGAGGCGCTTGCAACGGACTGAGAATACAGCATGTCACCATGGCGGGTTGCCCAGCGATCTTTGATGGCGCCCGTCATACCCATCGCCTGGGCCACCTCAGCATTCTTCAAGGTAGACGACGCATAAGAAGTCGCCACTATGGACTGCGCACCCCCCTCACGAAGTTTCTTACCGGTCAACAGCTCATTGACTATCGCAAGGATAAAAATAAGCACAGCGCCAGCAAGAGAGAGATACCCTAACCACGGGTGAATGAGGAAACAGCCGGCAAGAAAAATGGGCACCCAAGGCGCGTCGCAAAAGGCAAGGATGCCTGAACCCGACAACACTTCCCGGACTGTATCCATATCCCGCAAGGCTTGGCCTTGAGCGCCTCCCGACACCTTTATCGCATGCTTGAAAACCGTATCGAAAAGCGTCGGCGCCAGTACGTTGTTAAATTTAACCCCTGTTCTGACGAGAATTCTCGATCGAACGCCCTCTAAAGTCCCATAAACCATAAAAAGCATCACAACGACCAAAGACAGCATTAATAATGTGTATTCGCTCCGGCTGGACAACACCCGATCATAAATTTGCAGCATATACATGGGCCCGACAAACAGCAGCAAGTTGATAAAGAAGCTGAATATCACCACGGACCCTAAAACAGGCTTGCATGCATTAAATGCATCGTTAAGCGGGGTGTTTAGCCTTTGTTTCATTATCTCGATCCGTTCTTACCTACGGGCTATATATGCTACGGGTATGCAATTTACAGGGTAACGGCCTGAATAAACCGACATTATTCAATGAACATCAAGGAA
>Ga0209554_1003501_pt1 | contig 9988 bp, 12 predicted proteins | sample MarorgKNORR_S2LV_5_FD_188221 | JGI IMG/M metagenome (GOLD analysis project Ga0209554, IMG submission 188221) | Marine microbial communities from the Southern Atlantic Ocean, analyzing organic carbon cycling - Bottom_A/KNORR_S2/LV (SPAdes) (version 2) | ecosystem: Environmental > Aquatic > Marine... | reverse complement strand
CCTCGATGGCCACCTCGGGGCCGGCCGCGATGTCCGTCCCGATCTCGGCGATGACGCCGTCTTCGACCCGTACGTCGACGGCCGCGGCGCCCAGGGGTCTGACGTTTCGGAGTAGTAGGCAACTCATCGCTCGATGACCTCGCCGTTGGAGGAGACCGTCACGGCGCCGCGTCGAAAGACCGGGCACATGACAATGCCCGTTGGATCTGAGGTGCAGCTGATGGCGCCGCAGATCCTCCGTGTTCGCCGTACCTCACGCCCGGATGCTGGCGCCGTAGCGGTGGATGTGATGGGGCGTCAGGGCGAGGCCGGGACAGAAGGTGCCGACGATGCGCTCCAGGCGCTCGAAGAGCTTCTTGCCGGGCCGGTTGACCTTGGCTAGGCGCGCCCGGGCAGCTTCGGCCATTTTGGCCAGATTGGCCATGTCCACGTTCACCGGGGTCCGATCGCGCACCACCATGCGCCCGCCGATCATCACGTGCGTAACCGAGGAACCGTCCTCCGTATGCACCAACTGATTGGTGGGGTCGTTGAACGGCACCCAGTTGATGGCGCCCAGGTCGAGGAACACGATGTCGGCCTTGTAGCCGGGTGCGATGCGGCCGATGTCCTTCCAGCCCAGCGCCCGGGCGCTGCCCTCGGTGGCGGCGGCGACGATCTCTCCGGTGGTCAGCCAGACGCGCTGGTCGGGTCCCTGGACCTTGGAAACCATGGAAGCGATGCGCATGGCCTCAAACATGTTCAGATTGTCCGAACAGTTGGCCCCGTCGGTGCCGATGCCGAGGTTGACGTTTCCGTTCAGCATGCCCCGGGCGTCGGCAAGGCCGCTTCCCAGGCGCATGTTGCTTCCCGGGTTGTGAGCCACCGAGGCGCCGTGGTCGCCGAGGCGCCGGCAGTCGTCGTCGTCGAGCCAGACCCCGTGAGCGACGGTGAAATCGGGGCCCAGCAGGCCAATGTCGTCCAGATGCGCGGTCAGGGACTTGCCGTAGCGCCTGAGGCCCGAGATCGCTTGGATCTTGGATTCGGCGACATGGCTGTGCAGGCCGACGCCGAATTCCCGGGCCAACTTGGCGCAAGCCTTCATAAAGTCATCCGAGCAGTGGAGCGGGATGGTCGGCGCCACCGCCAGGCGGGTCAAGTCGGTGTCCACCGACCAGCCGCGTAGCGCCTTACGCATATTGGCGAGGCTGGTGCGGTAGGGCGCCATGCGCAGCTTCTCCACGTCCTTGCGAAGGCCCGGGGTGAGGGCTTCCATGAGGCCAGGGATGGCCTCGTAGAAGGTCCTGTCGGCGACCATGGGGGCGACCACGGCGCGCATGCCGACCTCCGCGTAGGCACGGCCGGCGGCGTCCAGGCCCTCCGGCGTCGGCATCGGTATTTCCAGGGTCAGGTCGTAGCAGGCGGTGCAGCCCTTCAACACCATCTCGACGGCGCCGATGAGGGTGGAGAGGTAGGTATCCTCTAAGACCCGTTGGCCGGATATCCAGGGACCGGCTGCGAGCAACAGTTCCAGGGTCCAGCGGTCGCCCATGCCCTTGGCCAGGTTGCCGTGGCCGTGGGTGTGGGCGTTGACCAGGCCGGGGTGGAGCAGCATGCCGCGGGCATCGACCACGGTGGCGTCGTCGGGCGCCGCCAGCCCGGGGCGTCCGATCTCGGCGATGTTGTCGCCGTCGACCAGGATGTCGGCGCGCGGCGCGGCGTGGGCCGGGGCGTCGAGGAGACGTCCACCCCGGATGATGGTTTTGCCAATGGCGGTCATGGGGTTTTCCTAGGCAATGGCGGTTTCCTGGCTGGCGGCCGACCACGGGAAGAAGATCCGCTCGATGATCACCACCACCTGGAACAGCACGATACCCATGATCGACAGCAGGATCAGGGCGCCGAAGGCCACCGGCGTCTTGAAGAACGCTGTTGCGGTGATGATCAGGTAGCCCAGCCCCTTGTCGGCGTTGACGAACTCGCCGACTACGGCGCCGACCACGGCCAGTGCGATGGCTACCTTGAGGCCGCTGAAGATGAAGGGCACCGCGTAGGGCAGGCGGATACGGTAGAGTTCCTGAAATTTCGAGGCCTTGAAGGAGCGCCCCAGCTCGAGCAGTTCCGCGGGCACCGACATCAGGCCGATGGCGATGGCGATGACCAACGGGAAGAAGGTGACCAGGAAGGTGATGACCAGGCGCGGCAGCTCGTTGGCCCCCAGCATCACCACCAGGATCGGCGCCAGGGCCACCTTGGGGATCGACTGGGTCAGGACCAGCAGCGGATAGATGGCGCTGGAGATCACCGGCGAGGAGGTCATGAACACCGCTAGCGGCAGGCTGATGACGATGGAGATGATAAAGCCGAGGACCACGGTCCTGAGCGTCGCCAGGGTATGCTCGCCGATGGGGCCGGCGAGGGCGATGCTGTCGGTCCAGATGACGCTGGGCGCCGGCAGCAGGTAGACGGGTATAGTGAAGATTTGGACCGCCGCCTCCCAGACGATCAGCAGCAGGATGAAGACCCCGATGGGCAGCAAGACGTCCTGCCCCAGGTTGCTGCGTCTCCAGAAGCCAATCTTCGGCATGTCAGCCGCGTCGGTTGCCGAAGATGAGTTCCCGGATGCGCTGGGCGGATTGTTGGAATTCATGATGGGCCTCGATTTCGAACGTCCTGGGCCTGGGTAGGTCCACGTCGATGATTTCGGCGATGCGCCCGGGCCTGGCCGACATGACGACCACGCGATCGGCGAGCAGCACCGCCTCGGTGATGGAATGGGTGACGAACAGGATGGTCTTCGGCTGGTTGGTCCAGATGCGCAGGATTTCTAGCGCCATCTCCTCGCGGGTCAGCGCGTCGAGGGCGCCAAAGGGTTCGTCCATCAGCAGGATGTTGGGGTCGTGGATCAAGGCGCGGCAGATGGCTGCGCGCTGCTGCATGCCGCCGGAAAGCTCGCGAGGGTATTTGCCCTCGAACCCGCCCAGCCCCACCATACCCAGCAGGTGGCGGGCCTGCTCGGTGCTGTCCGCCTCCTCGCGGTGCATCATCTTTAGCGGGAACAGCACGTTGTCGAGGATCGTCGCCCAGGGTAGCAGAACCGGCATTTGGAAAACGATGCCCGTGTCCTGGCGCGGTTCCTCGACCACGGCCCCGTCGATGGTGACGCTGCCCGAAGTCGGTCGGATTAGGCCCGACGCCAGGCGCAAGAGGGTGGACTTGCCGCAGCCGGACGGGCCGACGATGGTAATGAACTTGTTGTCGTCGATGGTCAGCGAGATGTCCTCGAGGGCGACCACGTCGGCGCCATCGCGCGAGCGGAACACCTTGGACAGGCGGTCGATCTCGATCATGTCTTGTTCAAAACGGCCCGTGGAGACGCAGGTCGGACCGCCCGGGGGCGGTCCGACGGCTTGGCGTCACTTGGGTGGCACGAGGCTGGTGTCGATGGCCTGATGGGGATCCCACTTGGCGTCCAGACCCTGGGCGGCGGCGACGGTCTCGTAGGTGAAGGCCAGCCGAACGTCGTCGATCTGGCCGAGGCCGGTGGATTTCGAGTGGTCGTTAAAGACGAATTCGACGGTGGCGCGCAGGCTGCCCTGGCAATCGTCCAGGTCCACCACCGGGTTCCTCTTGACGTGCAATTGGCAGGCCTCGAGCTGGTTGTCCCTGGCCCACCTGAAGGAGCGCTGGGTCGCCCTGAGGAATCGCTTTACCAAATCGGAATTGTCCTGGAGCATCTTCTCGGAGGTGATGATGGAAGCCGAATAGATGGTGAAGCCCACCTTCTGGAACGGCAGGACGACGATTTCCTCGCCGGAGCGCATGGCTGCCTTGTTCTGGTAGTAATAGTGCATGGAGTAAAATGGCGCTGCGTCGATCTGCTTGGCGATCAGCATGGCCGCCATGGCGGAGGCGTCGGTGTTGGTCCAGAGGATCTTGCTGGCATCGGTGCCCGACTTTTCGGCCACCGCCGGAAAATAGAGCTTGTGGCTGTTACCCGGCGTGATGCTGATGCGCTTGCCCTCGAGTCCCTTGAAATCGGTGATGCCCGAGCTTTTGAGGACGAACAGCGAATGGGGCGAATGGGTATAGAGCTGCATGATGGTCTTCACCGGCATGTCGGTGCGCTGCCTGGCGGTCATCACGGCGGCGATGTCGGCGACTCCGAAATCGGCGGCGCCGGCGGCGACCTTGCCCACCGTGTCGCCCGAGCCGTAGCCACGGGTAACGGTGATGTCGATGCCCTCGTCTTTCCAGAAGCCCTTCTCCCAGCCGGCGAAGTACATGGCGTGCTCACCCGACGGGATCCAGTCGGTCTGCAGATGGACCTTATCGAGGTCCGAGGCGGCCGAGGCGGACGTGGCGCCAAGGGCCACGCTGGCGGCGACCACGATGGCCGCAGCGAGACGAAGATACAGATGTTTCATGATTTCTCTCCCATTACGGATTTGTGTTTTTTAAGTGAATTAATACTGGCTCAAGGGCAGATCGATGTCAATTATGCCTGGGTGCGATCGGCTACGATGCCGTTGTATGGGCAGCTAAGAATTTCAACAGAAGTCTCTGAAACGCATCAATTATTCTCGTAATACGTGATGATAGGGGTATCGTTTTCAATGACAGCGAAGCAGGACAGCGCCAATGGCCATGGACGTCGCCGCCTGCACGGGATCGGTCACCGGAATGCCCAAATGATCGGCAAGTGCGGCGCGATGAATAGCCATGCCGGCGCAACCTAGGATGATGGTTTCGGCGCCATCGAGATCGCGGAGTTCGCGACCCACTTCGCAGAGGCGATCGAAGGTTCCCCGACCCGAGGCACTTTCCTCCACGGAGAGGTCGGCGGCGCGTTCCTTTGCGAGGCGCTCCATGACTCCCATTTGCCGGATATAGCGAAGGTGGCGTTTGATAGACGTGCTGCTTAGCGCGATCACACCAAACTGGCCGCCCTGTGAGAGCGCAGTCAGCACACCACATTCCTGTATGCCGAAAACGGGTTTATCGGTGGCTTCCCGGCAGACGTGAAGACCTGGATCGGAATAGCACGCAATGACATAAGCGTCCGCGTCAGTATTTTCGGAAACCAGTTTCTTGAGCGGCAGCGTGACGGACTCAACATCCGCCTGACTTTCGATGCCGAACGGACCTTCCGCCAGCGTGACGCACTCGATTTCCGGCCCGCCATTGATCTGTAGCGGTTTCAGGGCATCGGCCATACCATCGGTGACGGCCTGATTGGAGTTGGGATTGATAACGAGAATACGCATACCACCCATTCCTTACATCAGATCCGCGCCGAAGGTGTTGCTTGAACTCAGGGGCGCTTTATCACCCGGGCCTTCGGTTTTAGGGTCCATCGGCTGGCGTTCCAGGAACTGGCCCGATCCGCGCTCGACCCGCAGGGTTTCGTCTTCAACAACGATACGTCCCCGACTGATCACTGTTTTCGGCCACCCGGTCACTTCCATGCCCTCATAGGGAGTGTAGTCCATATTGTCGTGAAGTATGGACCGGGTAATGGTGCGCTTCCAGTTGGGGTCCCAGATGGTGATGTCGGCGTCGCTGCCGACAGCGATGGTTCCCTTGCGGGGATGAAGGCCGTAGATCTTGGCGGCGTTGGTCGATGTCAACGCGACGAACTGGTTCAGAGACAGGCGGCCCTTCCCCACCCCTTCGGAGAACAACAGCGGCATACGGGTCTCAATGCCCGGTACACCATTGGCAATCTTCTTGAAGGTCGGATTTGGCCCGGCACTGAACTTGCCCGTGTCATCAAACCGGTAAGGCGCGTGATCGGATGAAAACACCTGGAACGTACCGTTGGTCAGCCCCAGCCAGATGGCTTCCTGGCCGGCCTTGTCGCGCGGCGGAGGCGAGCAGCAGAACTTGGCCCCTTCCATACCGTCGCGATCCAGGTCCTCTGCCGTCAGGAATAGGTACTGCGGGCAGGTCTCACCATAGATAGGCAGGCCCTGATTGCGTGCATTCAAAATCGCCTGCGCGGCTTCCGGGGTGGACACATGGACGATCAACATCTTGGCATCGGCCAGCCGCGCCAGGTCGATGGCCCGGCGCGAGGCTTCGCTTTCCGCAATCGGGTTGTGGCTAACGGCGTGGTATTTGGGTGCCACATAACCACGTGTCAGCAGGCGTTCGGACAGCCAGTTAATGACGTCGTTGTTTTCCGCATGGACCATGGTCATAGCCCCGTGCCTGCGGGCCAAAGACAGCACATCAAGCATCTGCCGATCATCGATCTTCAACATTTCATAGGTCATGTAGACCTTGAAGGACGTATAACCTTCCATGATCAGCGCGGGCAGTTCCTGGCCCAGCACGTTTTCCGTCGGATCGGAAATAATCAGGTGGAAAGCATAATCGATGACCGACTTGGGTCCGGCCCGGTCATGAGTGATTTGGACCACATCACGAAGGTTCTGGCCGCGATGCTGGGCGGCAAAGGGAATGAAAGTGGTGTTCCCCCCAAAGGCCGCAGACACACTGCCTGAATAATAATCATCGGCCGTCATCAACATGGTCGACGATTCCTGTTCGATGTGGCAATGAGCATCGATACCACCTGGCAGAACAAGCATGCCGCCGGCATCGATTTCACGATCGGCTGACCCGAGATCATGGCCCAGGGCAACAACACGGCCGTCCCTTATTCCGACATCTGATCGGAAAGTATCCGCTGCCGTGGCGACGGTGCCGCCCTTTATGATCAGATCGAAGTTACCCAAAATCTCGCTCCTAAACCGATTTGATCGCGCCGTCATCGCAGCGGATCATGCTGCCAGTCACATAACTTGCGCCGTCTTCGGCCAAAGTTTCGGCGACACCTAGCCCGAGCCCGCGGCTCGACGCTAAAACAGGGGCGTGTTTTTCCGTCAGTCCGTATTCCATTAACCCATATCACTCAGTCTATCTTCAAGACGGGCCAGCAACCCGCTAAGTTCGTCAAGATCGACGTCGTTCAGTTTCGGTCCCGGCGCACGCGTTGCCGCATTGGCAATGGCGCCGCGCCGGCGCAGGATTTCCTTGCGCACGGCCAGCCCAAACCCCGGTTGTTGTTCGTAGCGCACCATTGGCAGATAGGCATCAAAAAGATTCTGAGCCTGCTTGGTGTCTCCCGACTGATATTGTTTGACCACCTGAATCAGCATCTCCGGAAAGGCAAAGCCCGTCATGGCACCGTCCGCCCCCCGGGCGAGTTCTTCGGGCAGATAAAGGCCGCCGTTTCCGACAAGAATTGAAACCCTACGCAGGGTGTCATCTTCCTCAGCCGTCTGGCGCATACGCGTTAGTTTTCCAAGGCCCGGGCAGTCTTCATGCTTGAACATGACCATTTGGTCAAAGTCGCGAACCTGCCGGTTAAAGCAGTCAACCGAAATATGAACGCCGGTGGCTTGCGGATAATCCTGATAGCAAACAGGAATGTCACCCCCCAGCGCCGCAAAGAGTTGCTCAAAATAATTGTAAATCTTCTCTTCCGTATTGAGTCCGCTTATCGGGGCAATCATCACGCCTGCGGCCCCTGAATCCATGCTGGATTTCGCCAGTCGCACCAAATTGTTGAGACCGGGGTCCGAAATCCCGACGATCACCGGCACTCGCCCCGCAACGCGTTTCAGCATGTGGCGCATGAAACCATCCGACTCGTCACCGGACATCTTGTTCGCTTCCCCCATCATACCCAGGATGGTGATGCCGTTGACGCCCTTTTCGATATAGAATTCAACCAGGCTGTCCGCGCTGTTGAAATCAATGGATCCGTCATCGTCAAACGGGGTCGCGGATATGATATAGACCCCCTTGGCGTTCTCGCTCAGGCGTTCAGGCACGTTAACGGTCTCCAATTATTTCCGAGTATTCCCCATTCGCTGCATCTTCATAAGCAGGAATGCTCATGGAAAATCGGTCATGGGTATGAATGTATTGGTCGGCATAAAGTCGGCCGATTGGGTTGTACTTATCCCAGTTGATGCGAAGCGTATCCGGGTCTATCAGACCTTCACGGGCATGGAACCCGACGATCTCACCGACTGCCAGATCGCGCGTTTTAGCAAACTGCAACACCGTCACGCGACGGCACTCCAGCGCCACGGGCGCATCAACGATATAGTCCACATCGATGTTTCGTGATTTGGCCAGAGTCAAATTGGCTGCGGGGATCTCGCTTTCATCTTTCGGAAAATCAGCCGCGCAGATGACCATTTTTTCCGCAATTTCCTCATCAACCAGATTGACCACGAACTCACCGGTCAGGCGAATGTTGCGGGTCGTGTCCTTTGGGCTGGAGTCCGGTTTGGATTGCAGGCCCAAAACGACCAACGGTGGGTCTTCGGAAAACACGTTGAAAAAGCTGAACGGTGCGGCGTTGGTCGAGCCATCCTCATTGCGCGTACTCACCAGGGCGATGGGGCGTGGAACGACCGTTGCCGTCAGCAATTTGTAGCGGTCTTTCGCCGCCAACTGTCCAAAGTCAAGAAACACGATTTACTCCCCTGGTTCGATCACGCCCGTCTGCTTGGAAATGATGCCATAATGTTCGATTCTGCGATGGCGGCCAAAGTCGAAAATAGTCTTTTTCCCGAACCCACAATCGTCCAGATCGCATGCATGAACAATCAGTTCATCGTCTTCCGTTTCCGCTTCGACAGCCACCTTACCGTTGGGATCGACGATCAGGCTGCCGCCGATCATAGGGAAGCCGTCCTCAACCCCCGCTTTGGCGATGCCGATTACCCAGGTTGAGTTCTGATAGGCACCTGACTGAATCACCAACCTGTTGTGGAACAGGCGGTCACTCGGTCCTTCGGTCGATTTCTGCGAATTGACGGATGGCGTATTGTAGCCGAGCAAAATCATCTCCACCCCCTGCAAGCCCATAACGCGATAGGTTTCCGGCCAGCGCCGGTCGTTGCAGATACACATCCCGAAAATGCCCCCCATGGTACGGGTAACCGGGAAGCCCAGGTCGCCCGGCAGGAAATAACGTTTTTCCAGATGCTGGAAAGCCCGGTCAGCATCAAACTCGGAATGGCCTGGCAGATGAACTTTCCGGTATTCGGCAACAATATTGCCTTCACAGTCGGTCAGGATTGAGGTGTTGTAATGAAGCCCTTCCGGCGTCAGCTCCGCATAGCCGAATGAGATGGCGATTCCATGCTCCCGGGCGCGGTCAAACAGGGGTTGCGTGTCCGGTCCCGGCATTTCGCGCTCGAACCAGGTATCCACTTCCGCCTGATCTTCCATGTACCAGCGCGGAAAGAATGTGGTGAGTGCAAGCTCCGGGTAGACCACCAGCGTACATCCCTTGGCCTTGGCCTCATCCAGCAACATGATCATCCGTGCCACGGTCTGTACACGGCTATCGGCTTTCTGAATGGGCCCCATCTGTGCGCCGCCAACAATAATCTTTCTCACTCGGTTGCTCCTTAGTGTCCGGCCCGAAATGAATTGAGTAATTTCAATCAGTTGTGGTTCAGTGGTTGTGGAAGAAATCACCGGAGACCCAACATGTGGACTGAAATCACTCGCCCGAAGTATGAACGCGAAGGGCTGCGCTACGCAAGCGAACTGACCGATCGGGAATGGGAAATGATCGCGCCTTTCCTGCCGCCCGCCAAAGCCGTTGGGCGACCGCGAACGACGGACCCGCGCGAGGTGGTCAACGCGATCCTGTACCTGCTGGGCAGCGGCTGTCCGTTGCGCATGCTGCCGAGGGAGTTTCCGCCACGCTCGACGGTGCAGCGCTATTTCTACGCCTGGCGGGACGACGCGACATGGCAAGGGATCAATCATCATCTCCTGATGGCGGTGCGCGAGGCCGAGGGACGCGAGGCCAGCCCGTCCGCCGGCGTGATCGACAGCCAGTCGGTGAAAACCACGGAAAGCGGCGGGGAGCGGGGCTATGACGCGGGCAGCCGGTCCCACACGCCCGCCTTGCGCCACCGGTTGAAGCGATTGTAGCAGGTCGTGCGCGGGCCATAGCGCTCCGGGAGAT
>Ga0209554_1003500_pt1 | contig 9992 bp, 6 predicted proteins | sample MarorgKNORR_S2LV_5_FD_188221 | JGI IMG/M metagenome (GOLD analysis project Ga0209554, IMG submission 188221) | Marine microbial communities from the Southern Atlantic Ocean, analyzing organic carbon cycling - Bottom_A/KNORR_S2/LV (SPAdes) (version 2) | ecosystem: Environmental > Aquatic > Marine >... | reverse complement strand
ATCTTGATATGTTGATGGTTTGTCACCATCTGGATAAAAATTTGCCGGAAGATGTTGCCTTTGCCGAAAGCCGTATTCGGGGTGAGACCATTGCGGCGGAAGATATTTTGCATGACCTCGGTGCGATCAGTATTATGGGGTCTGATTCCCAAGCGATGGGTCGAGTGGGCGAGGTTATTTGTCGGACTTGGCAAACAGCGTGCAAAATGAAGCAGCAACGTGGTAGTTTGCCGGAGGATCCAGCGGAGAATGATAATCTACGCATCAAACGGTATATTGCAAAATATACGATTAACCCAGCCTTAGCGCATGGGATGGCTCAGCATATTGGATCCGTTAAGACCGGAAAATTGGCAGACTTTACGCTCTGGAAGCCAGCCTTTTTTGGAGTGAAGCCAGAGTTAGTCATTAAGGGCGGAGTGATTGCCTGGGCACAAATGGGCGACCCGAATGCATCCATTCCCACGCCTCAGCCAAGCTATATGCGACCGATGTTCGGTAGTTTAGCCAAAGCCACAGGACCCACATCGATTGCTTTTGTTAGCCAAACGTGTTTGGAGCATGATGTCGCTGCCGAGTATGGATTGGCGAAGCGATTGGAGGCGGTTGTTGGCTGCCGTAGTGTTACCAAAAAGGATATGCAGCTCAATGATTTGACGCCAGATATTGACGTCGACCCTGAAACTTTTCAAGTTACGGTGGATGGTGAGGTGATTACTTGTGAGCCCGCTGTCGTATTGCCTTTGGCTCAGCGGTATTCGTTGTTTTAAAGCAATACGCGTTCGGGATGCGTGATTTTCCAATCTGTATTTTTAGCCCCACATTAGGAATTTGTTATGCGGAATCCTTGTCAGCAGTGTTCTCTATTGGCCCTCTTATTGGTTGTTGGAATCAATGGGGAATTGTTGGCGGAACTCCGGTTGCCGGCGATTTTTGGTGATCAGATGGTGTTGCAACAAAAGCAGCCGGTTACGATCTGGGGTTGGGCAAAGGCGGGGGAAAAGATCCGAGTTGAGTTTGCTGGTCAAAAAGTGGAGACGACTGCGGGTCAGGACACACGCTGGCAGCTACAGATAGCTGCGCTGGATGCCAGTTTCGCGGCCCAGACGCTGGTTGTGATCGGTGACCGTGACACTGTGAAAATCAAGGATGTGCTGGTGGGTGAGGTTTGGCTTTGTGGTGGCCAGAGTAACATGGAAATGACCATGGGAGGGACGGTTAACCGCGATCTGGAAATTGCGTCCGCCGACTATGATGGCATTCGGTTTTTGCGAATACCGCATGTAAGTCAGGGTGAGCCGAGAGCAGACATCATCATCGAGAAGGATGGAGATTGTCAGTGGCAACGCTGCACGACAGAATCCGTCGCGGAATGTACCGGAGTGGGCTATTATTTTGCGAGAGGCTTACACCGAATTCTAAAAGTGCCTGTGGGTATTGTGGATGTATCCTGGGGCGGGACCATGGCACAGCATTGGATCAACGAGGAGAAACTGAATACGGTTGCGGAGCTGAAACCCTACTTTGCCGACTACAACGAACGACTGAGCCGCTGGAATGAGTTTGGTGGAAAGGCTCAGGCCCAGGCAGCCTATCAGGCGGCGCTGGCGAAATGGGAATCGGACAATGCCCAGGCACTGGCGAAAAAAGAACGTGTTGCGGGGCGACCCAATGCGGGGCAGTATGAAAATCCGGCACTGCAGCGGCATCCGGCCGGTATGTATAACGGGATGATTCACCCGATCCGCGACTTTGATTTCCGGGGGATCTTGTTTTATCAAGGAGAAAATAATTCGTTTGGAGAATCATGGAAACCGTTCTACGCGACGTTTCCACTGGTCATCCAGCAATGGCGGGAGTCGTTTGGAGATCTGCCGTTTGGAATCATTCAGATCGCGGGCTGGAGCAGTCGCCGGACGATGACCTATGACATGAATCATCACACCAATGTGATACGTGAGATTCAGTTTGATACGTGGCAGGCAACGCAGCAGACCGGTTTGATTGCGACGTATGATACGAATTCCAATCAGGGGATTCACCCGGGTGCCAAACGGCCCGTGGGTGAGCGTTCGGCGCGGTGGGCGTTGGGCAGTGTTTATGGCGTGAAGGGTTTTCGGTCTAATACCGCAATTCCCTATCTTGGACCGGTGTATGAAGGGTACGAAGTGCAGGACAGCAAGGTCGAGATCCGCTTCGTCAAAGAGACCTGTGCCGGGCTACGCATCAACAAGGACGATGATGTTGGGTTCTATATTGCTGGGGAAAATGGTGAATTCCATCATGCTCGGGCACGAGTGACTCGTGTTGCGGGGGTTGATCGGCTGGTTGTCTGGTCGGACGAGGTGCCACAGCCGGTCGCCGTGCGATACGCCTGGTCGAATTTACCCAATGGACGATTGATGAATAGCCGGGAATTACCCGCGTTTCCGTTTCGCACGGACGACTGGAAGATAACGCCCCATCAGAGCGAAGGGGATTATCAACGGGGAATCCGAAAACCGTAGAAACCAAAGATTGAAGAAGCGATAGGAAATCAGGGGGTCCTGCGACAACGCATCCTGAAAAGTCAGTCGTCGATCCGGATCCAGTCGATGCCGACCGTTGTCCCAGGCTTGCTGGAAAAATCAAGCTGTAAACTGGTGATCGTTCCGTTCCAAGGTGAACCGGAAAGCGGAATCTTGTACTCCACATAGCTAGCTCCGGAATCAATCACTACTTTGCCAATGAGATTACCATTGGCAGATATCGTCATTCGTGTTTTTGCATTGCTACGCATCCGCAGGACCAGAGAACCTTGATTTCGATCAGCTTTCAGCTTTAAACCCTGTCGCACCAAAACGGCATGGCCGGAAAGTAAATCAAAATCCAGAAAACCTTGGTACCCGGCAATATTCGTAACATCACCTTCTGCCTGCCAGCCTTCAGTTTGCCAGCCACCACAGTCAAATGTAAAAAGCAGCTTTCCGTCATTTGGATCCCGTTTGTTTATCGTTTCCCATTTATCCGACAAACCATCACCATCGCTATCCTTGCGAATCCGTTCATATTGGAAATTAACTCCGACACCCCATTTGCTGTCTTGTCCATTCAATGTCAATTCTTGGTCTGGCTCATCCACCGCACCCAAGTCTCCTTTTGCCAGCCAGGAGTCCAGCAGGGATCGATGTTGCTGTAAAACCTTCGCAAAATTTGGATCGTCAGCCAAATTGTGAACCTGTGCTGGATCCTTGACAACGTCATACAGTTCCTCGGCAGCGCGTTCGCCAAAATAGATCTCCGCCAGTTTTGGAGCCAGAGTACCATCCGCATAGGCACTTCGAAGTGCCTTAAGATAGGGCTTAGGGTCACGGTATTGGGGTTGCAGTAAGACCCGATCCAGAAAATAGTTCCGCGTGTAACGATACTGATCGGTTCGTATCGTCCGTACACGATCGATCGTATGATCGAGTCGATCCTTGGCACTGGCAACAAAAGTGCGCGGTTGGAACGATGCGGCAAAAAGATCCTGACCTTCCACCCAATCTGGGATCGCAATCCCTGCCCAGGCCAGCGACGTGGCAGTCAAATCTAGCGTATTGATCAGATCCGTGCGGACGGTACCTGGCTCACGTATCCATTTTCGCGGTCCCCACACAATAAAAGGAACATGCAATCCACCTTCGGTCGGCATTTGCTTGTGACGTACTAGATGATTGGCACCATGATCCGAAAAATAGACAACGATTGTCGAGTCCAATAGATCGTCGGCTTTAAGCCGATCCAAAATACCGCCAATCACGCCATCATCACTGCGGATGGCATCATGGTGTTGAGCGACCACTTGTCGATATAGAGGAGTCTGGGGGTAATCCGCCGGTACCGTGACATTTGCCGGATCCGTTGTTTTGCCAGCCGGCCATTTAGTCGTGTTGGTTTTTCCGCCTTTGAGTTGGATTTGGCCAAAGAAGTTCTTACCCGAGGCACAATCACGCCACGGTGTCTTCGTATTTCCGGAAGATATTTGTGAGTAGATCCCATCACCAGCTTCAGAAAAATTGTAATCCGTCTTACCCACATTAAAAGTAAAATAACCTGCTTCACGCATCAATTCGGCGATCGTCTTAATCCCGGCAGGCAGGTACGTCTTGATCGGTCCCCGTCGCGAGCGATGTTCATGGGCACCGAAGCGAATCGCGTTTGCGCCCACAGCCATCGAAGATCGACAGGGGGAACAAACGGGAAAGGGCACAAACGCACGGGTAAACCGCACACCCTCTGCGGCCATCTGATCGATCCGCGGAGTCCAGCCGTCGTTAACCGAGCTACCGTAACAGCCCATCCAGGGAGACGTATCTTCCTGAAAGATCCAGAGAATGTTGGGACGTTCAGCAGCCCCCGAAACGACAGGGATCAGCAGACTGAAAACCCAAGTAACCAGCAAACTATATTTAAATCGCATTTTAAATCCACTCTCTCTAACCCGCTAACGAATACGGAATCAACGATTCCGCTGTCTTCTGTGAAATTTCGATTATAATCCATGGACAACTCTTTCATAAGCATGGATAAGCCCCTAGGGCGCGACGCTACTTGAATTCTCTCACTGCTACTGGCAAAATGTATCAGAGGTAGTTTGTTGTATTAAGAAAGGAATCAAGAGTTGAATTTGCCTTCTTCATCATTTGTTAGAACACCTAGAGCCATGTTGCTCATACTGGGTCTGTTCTTTGTCTGCGATCTCTGTGCACAGGAACCCAGCGTTAAACCAATATTCAACGGTAAGGACCTTGGTGGTTGGCAGGGCAACACTGATCTATGGTCGGTGAAAGACGGCGCCATCGTCGGACATTCCGACAAAAACGTGCCCCAGAATGAATTCCTCTGGTCGAACGTAAAAGTCCAGAACTTTTACTTGACCGTTGATGTCAAATTGACGCCGGCTGATCGCAATGCGGGCATTCAGTTTCGCTCCAAGCCAATTAATGAACACGGGCAGGCGCTGGGTTATCAGGCTGACGTTGGAGCAGGTTGGTGGGGAAAGCTATATCACGAACACGGTCGCGGCAAACTCGACTGGAATGACAATGCGGCAGGGGCGGTGAAGCCAGCTGGATGGAACAAGTATGAAATTCTCGCCGTGGACCATCGCATTTGGACGGCTATCAATGGAAAACTCTGTGTGGCTATCGAAGACCCACAGGGTGAACTGTCCGGCCAGATCGCATTTCAGATTCACAGCGGATCGCCTCAGACAGTCCACTACCGTAACCCTAAGCTCACACACAATCCCAAGATCAAACTGGCTGGGCTGAGCGAGAAGAAATTGGTTGCAGAACTACGCAAGGTAGTAGAGCCGAAGACCAAGTCTAGTTCCCGCTAGTCGTAATTGATCGTCGCAGTCGATCTCGGTTTACAGGGTAGGTTGCCGTTGAAGTAAATTAGCTTTCGATAACACGTGTCAGTTTTTGTAGCGCTGAACAACCATCCGGTGCACGCCCCTCGCGACCCCCTGCGGCCCAGACAACTTCGGCTAGATATAAATTTCCCTGATGGTCAACGCGAACATTATGGGGTGCATAGAAATCTCCCGCACTGCCACTTTTTTCACCGCCGCCGATGCGACAGACTATGTTTAAATTATGGTCGAGGATTGTTAAGCGTCCGCCGCTGGCACTATCCGACGGAGGAACTTCACCGGGAAACATCCCCGCCTGATAGCCTAATTCAAATATATAAATTTCACCCTCTCTACCAAAATCCAGAGAAGCTGGTCGGGCGAGATCCGTAATACTATCTATGTAAGTTCCAGCGGGATCAAAACGCTGGATGCGGTCGTTCTCACGGTCAGCTACCCAGATCATTCCCTGGTCACAGATGCGGATATCGTGAGGGACATGAAACTCTCCAGGGCCGGATCCAGGGTTACCCCAGCTGTTTAGCAGTTTTCCGGAGGGGCTGAACTGGTGTACCCGCGCATTGCCATAACCATCGGTAATGTACAGGTCACCGTTGTCCGCAATTGCCAAGTTAGTGGGAAAATTAAACGGGCCTGCCGAGTGTTTTATATTCCGGTAGTCTACATCCACGGCGCCTGTCTGGCTGGAAACCCCCCGCGTACCCAATTGCTGAGTTATCTGGCCATGAAGATCGTAGCGGGTAACGGTGTGCCCAAAGTCGTCTGTACAGTAAACCTCATCCGCCCTAGAAATCGTGAGCCCGTGTGGTCGAACAAAATCTGTTTCACCCCAGTCGCCCAGATAGTTACCATCTGCGTCAAAGTAAATCATCTCGCGGTCACCACGATTGTTTACGTAAACATTGTGGTTGGCTGTAAACGATACCGCCACAACATCCAGCCAGCCGATCCCTGCGGGGAGCTGAGCCCAATGGGCAGCGGCAGAAAAACGAAAATCGTTGTTTCCAACAATGACTGGTGATGTAATATTGGACACGATACCCTATAAATTGAATGGTGATACTAAGGCAACCCACCTGCGCGTATCTATTATATCACGTTTAATTTTATTGTTGGGGAGTGAGGCGATGGTCACGGTAAAGCAAGCTGCTACTGGTGCGGGGATATTGCTGCTAGCCGTATTGCTGGCATTCGGTATCTTGCTCGTAGCCGAGCTTCCGGCACTAAAAATGTCTAACAGGGAGCCCGCTTCCGAACTGATGCGGGTACCGATTACACCTGGTGAGTTTGAAACGCCAAATCGCTCTTTTGCGACAGTCCAGGAGACCAGCCTTGATGATCAGGACGAGGTGATTACGTTAAACATTGGTGAACAGCACTACGCATTTCCAAAACGTTGGATGAACGGTATGGCAGAGCATGTCGTCAGTGAAATATATGAAGACCTGCCGATCGCGGTAACCTACTGTAATGAATCTGAATGCGTCCGCGTTTTCCAGGGAATGGTCGGCGGAGAGAAAATGAAGATTATGCAACATGGGCTCGCCGACGGACATATGGTTATGTTGGTCGATGGTATCCCTTTTCTACAGGAAGCTGAAGATATTCCCTATGATGAGTACCCATTTGAATTGATGACGTGGGGAGAATGGAAAACCCATCACCCAGATGGGCTGGTGCTGACAGAGATAATCCGCGACTTGTAGCTGGATCGGCGGCTGGGGTCTTAAGCAATTAAATCGTCGATCAATTTACCACCAAATTGGCTCAGCTGTTTAAAACGTCCGGCGTGGTAATATGTCAGTTTGTTGTCATCGAGCCCGAGGAGTCTGAGCAGTGTGATATGAAAGTCGCGTACGTGGTGTACGTTCTCGACGGCGGTCATTCCGGTTTCGTCAGTTGCCCCGATGGTATGCCCTGCGTTGCAACCGCCGCCGGCCATCCAGATCGTCATGGCGTTAGGATTATGATCGCGGCCGTAGGCGATTCCGCCACGTAGACCGTTGTCAGGAGTACGTCCGAATTCGCCGCACCAGACAATCAGCGTGCTTTCCAGCAGCCCTCGTGCCTTCAGGTCTTTGATCAGCGCCGCGATTGGTTGATCGACGCTTTCAATGAGATTTCCGTGGGCGCGTTCGATGTAATCGTGGCTGTCCCATGTACCTTTGAATAGCTGCACAAATCGCACCCCTTTTTCGACCATCTTTCGTGCCAGCAGGCACTTACGACCGAAGGCATCGGTTTCTGTTTTACCGACGCCATACATGGCCAGCGTCTTTTCGGATTCGTCGGAAAAATCAATCGCTTTGGGAACTTCGGTTTGCATCCGGAAAGCTAGCTCATAGCTTTCTAAACGTGCGGCAAGTTCAGCGTGTTGGGGATGCTTTGCGGCGTGACGCGCGTTGACCGATGCCAGCAAGTCGAGATTCATGCGTTGACGCTCCGCTGTGACGCCCGCTGGCGGCGACAGATCTAGGATCGGTGATCCCTTGGGTCGCAGGGGCGTGCCTTGGTAGAACGCCGGCAGGTAACCGTTGCTCCAGTTGGGCGCGCCGCCCTGAGGATAGGAGACCTCGGGTAGCACGACGAATCCGGGCAGGTTCTGATTCACCGTCCCCAGACCGTACGTGACCCATGCTCCGATACCGGGATCGCCGCCAAAACGATTGCCGCAGTTCATCTGGTACATGGCGGTGGGATGATTGACGCTATCGACCTGACAGCCGCGAAAGAAGCACAGGTCATCGGCGACGGTCGACAGATGCCGCCAATTGTCAGACATGTCGGCGCCACTTTCCCCGTGCTTGTGGAATTTGAAGGGACTCTTTACGTAGTAGCGTTTGCCACTTTCCATTGCAGATTTCTGTTCACCGCTACGAGTGAACTCGGTCAAATGCAGTTTCTCCAGTGTAGGCTTGGGATCAAACGTATCCACGTGCGACGGGCCACCCTCCATCATCAGGAAGATGCAGTTGGTCGCTTTGGACGGAAAGTGACCATCTCTGGGTGTTAGCGGACCGGGTTTCTCCTCAGACCTTACCTCGTCGGAAAGAAGCGCAGTTAACGCCAGACTGCCCAGAGACGTTCCCAGACGAAACAGCGATTCGCGGCGATTGACGTGTGCCATAATTTTCTCAACATTTAATAGATGTAGACGAACTCGTTTGAATTAAGAATCACTAAACATAGATCCGACAACGCCCGCGTGTGACGGTCAACGTCGGCGGGTTGCAGATCGGCGACAAAATCCGCGTTAGAATAGAGCGGTTCGGTAAAGGTGAATCTTTCTCCGGTGTTTTCTTCAACCGCTTCACGCACAACTTCCAGCGGCGGCGTGGCGCGGGCAGGTGCCTTCTTAGGTAACGCCTTCTCTGTCTCACGCCAGTGCGTGAGAAACTCTTTCAGTTCCTGCGGGGAGGGCTCACGAGACAAAGCGAGCTGAAAGCAACGCTTAATCGCATCGCGGTCATTGTCGGTTTCTTGCACTGACCGCGCGGCCAGCGCTAACGCGCGGGCGTGCGTGTTTTGGCCGTTGAATAAATTGAAGACTTGTGGTGTGACCGTCGATGCCTCGCGGCGCTCGCAGGAAAAATCCGCTGCCGGTGAATTGAATACTTCCAACATCGGGTGAGGCATGCCACGAAGTTTCAATGCGTAAATCGAACGGCGATGCCGTTGGCTAGGTTTGGGATTAGGCACCCAGGCGGCAGCAAATGTTCCCATCACCTGACGCGGTTGCATGGCGACTTCGATGTTGATTTCCGGTCGACATGGGATTCCACCCAGTGTTGGGTTGAGCTCCTTAGTGACGGCGAGCATGGAGTCACGTAATTCTTCCGCCGTTAGTCGTCGCGGTTTAAAAACAGTGTAGCGGTCGCCTTGCGGATCCAGTTCGCGCAGCGCGGTGGGGTCCGGATGGTGGCTTGATCGGCAGTATGCGTCCGACATCATGATACGTCGATGCATCGTTTTGATCGACCAGTTGTCATCCACCAGGGTGGCAGCTAACCAGTCGAGGAGTTGTGGGTGTGTCGGTCTTTTTCCGGTCGAACCAAAATTGTTCGGATTTCCGGCAATCGGCTCGCCAAAGTGCCAGAGCCAGATACGATTGGCAATCGCTCGCGTTGTCAGCGGGTTTGTTGCAGCGGCAACCCAGTTGGCAAAACCAGTGCGGCGTCCCTCAAGCGAGTCGGAAATTGTGGCAGCAACTTGGTCATTGATCACACTCAGGATCCCAGGCGATACCGGTTGGCTCGGTGAAAAGGGATCGCCGCCGGTCAGGATAGCCGTCTGCTCCAGTTCACCACGGTTCATACGGTCGCTGGGGATGCGCGTCGGGGCCTTGACGCTGACAACAGTCTTCGTTCGCCCGTTGTACACGGAGAGCGCATAGGGCTTGTAGCGGTCAAACTGCCAGCCCAGCCGTTCCAGTCCCTTGCGGGCGATTCGTTCACGCCCGAATTGTTCGGGAGTGAAATCAACCAGTTTGGGCGGGTAATCGCTTTGTTGGAGACCGGACGCGCGTAACGCCGATCTGGCCGCATTGAATATCCCCACGCTGCGGCCATTGTCTGTTATTTTTTTTACGGCTTTG
>Ga0209554_1003494_pt1 | contig 10009 bp, 9 predicted proteins | sample MarorgKNORR_S2LV_5_FD_188221 | JGI IMG/M metagenome (GOLD analysis project Ga0209554, IMG submission 188221) | Marine microbial communities from the Southern Atlantic Ocean, analyzing organic carbon cycling - Bottom_A/KNORR_S2/LV (SPAdes) (version 2) | ecosystem: Environmental > Aquatic > Marine... | reverse complement strand
ACGTGACGAATGGCGACGCGGGCGTCCTCGGTCATTTTCTTGACGGTCTTCACAAATTCCTGTCGGCGTTCCTTGCTCAACTCGGGCAATGTGATGCGAATGATTTTGCCGTCGATGGAAGGATTGAAACCGAGGTTGGCGGCTTGGATGGCTTTGTCGATGGGATGCACGGTGGAAGCGTCCCACGGCTGGATGACGAGCGTCCGCGTCTCCGGCGTGGTGATGGCGGCCAGCTCGCGCAGGCGCATTTGGCTGCCCTCGTAGGCTTCCACGAGAATATTTTCCACGAGTGCGGGCGAGGCTTTGCCGGTGCGCACGCCGGCAAATTCGTGTTGCACCACTTCTTCGGTCTTCTGCATTTTTTCCTCAGCAGTAAGGAGAGCGTCATCAACTGGCATACGCGCAGCCTAAACCCGCACGCGGCGCGGGGGAAGGGAAAATTGCGGGCACAATTAAGCGTGAACGAGGGTGCCGATTTTTTTGCCTAGGACGACGTTGCGGATGTTGTGGGGCTTGAAGAGGTCGAAGACGATGATGGGCATATTGTTGTCGAGGCACAGGGAGAAGGCGGCGGAATCCATAATGCGGAGCTGCTTTTGCAGGGCTTCGAGGTAGGTGATTTCCTTGTAGCGTTTGGCTTTGGGATTCTTTTTGGGATCGCTGTCGTAAATGCCGTCGACTTGGGTGGCCTTGAGGATGATGTCGGCGCCGATCTCATTGGCGCGCAGGGCGGCGGCGGTGTCGGTGGAAAAATAGGGGTTGCCGGTGCCGCCGCCGAAGATGACGACGCGGCCTTTTTCGAGGTGGCGCACGGCGCGGCGGCTGATGAAGGGCTCGGCCACTTCGCTCATCTTGATGGCGGTTTGCACGCGGGTTTCCACTTTGTAATGCTCGAGCGAATTTTGCAGGGCGAGGGCGTTGATGATGGTGGCGAGCATGCCCATGTAATCGCCGGTGACGCGGTCGATGCCGTGGTCGGCGCCTTCGAGCCCGCGAAAGATGTTGCCGCCGCCGACGACGATGACGACTTGGACGCCCAACTCACGCAGCTCGGCGATTTGGCGGGCCATGCTGTCAACGGTCTCGGGGCAGATACCAAAGCCCTGATCTCCGCCGAGCGCTTCGCCAGATAGCTTGAGGAGAATGCGTTTGTACTTGGGCTTGGGTTTGGCTATTTTTGTCACCGGAGATGGTTTACTCGCGAACGGCCCGCGCGTCAATGGATTGCACAAAAAAAACGCCCGCTGTGAAGCGGGCGTTTTGTGAATCAAAGATTAAACGAGAGGCTATTCCCCTGTCTCGCCGACTTGATAGCGGAGGAACGCATCCACGGTGATGGTGTCGTCCAGCGCTTTGGTGGTGGTGGCGATGTGGTCTTTCACGGCGAGGTCGCCCTGTTTCACGAACGCTTGATCCACAAGGCAGACGGTGGAGAAATGTTTTTCCAGTTTGCCTTCCACGATTTTTTCAATCGCCTGCGCGGGCTTGTCCTTGAACTGCTCGGCGGCGATTTCCTTTTCCTTCGCGATGAGGGCGGGGTCAATGCTGGAACGATCCACGAACTCGGGACTTGCCGCAGCGATTTGCAGGGTGATGTCGCGCAGCAATGATTTGAAATCATCGTTCTCGGCGGTGGCTTCCTTGCCGGTGCTGACTTGCACGAGCACGCCCACTTTCGCGCCGTGATGAATGTACGCGGCGATCGCGCCGTGGCCTTTCACCTCGAGGCGGGCGTGGCGTTTGATGACGATGTTTTCGCCCACCTCGGCCACGGCGGTGGTGCGGCGTGCTTCGAGGTCGGCGTTGGGATCTTCGAGCAATGATTGCGCAAAGTCGGCGCAGAGATTTTGGAAGGACTCATTTTTGCCAACGAAATCCGTTTCGCAATTTACTTCCAACAAAATGCCGGCCTTGGCGCCGGGCAAAATGTGATGGGAGATGATGCCCTCGGATGTGGCGCGGGTGGATTTTTTCTCGGCGGTGGCGGTACCTTTTTTGCGGAGCCAATCCACGGCGGCCTCGTGATCGCCGTCGCTTTCAATGAGCGCCTTTTTGCAATCCATCATGCCGGCACTGGTTTGTTGTCGGAGTTTGCTAATTTGGGCTACGGTAACTTCAGCCATATTAATTTATTTCTTGGGTACACACTGGTTAATTATTTAATGCAAATAGATCGCGGTTGCGATTGGGTTCGCTGCCAAATTCGGGAGGGCAGTGGGATTAAGCCTTGGCGGTTGCAGCGGCTTCGGCTTTGGGTTCAGTGGCCTCGGCGGCCGCGGTAACTTCGGCAACCTTCGCAACTGGCGCTTTGGGCTCTGCTGGAGTTGCAGCGGGTGCTTCGGCTTTAGCCGGAGTGTCGGCGGCGGGTTCAGCGGCGGCTTCCGCTTCCGTTTTGGCCTCGGCTTCCGCTTTGGCTGCCGCTGCGGCGGCTTCTTCTTCGTTGGTCTTGGCGAGGCGTTCGGCGCGGGCTTCGGCGATCACTTCCGTGGCGGCGTCGAGGAACAGTTTCACGGACCGAATGGCGTCGTCGTTGCCGGGGATGGGATAATCCACGATGTCCGGATCACAGTTGGTATCCACGATGGCCACGATTGGGATTTTCAATTTGCGGGCCTCGGCCACGGCGTTATGTTCGCGCTTGAGATCAATAATGAAAATCGCGTCCGGTAAGCCTTCCATGTCGCGGATGCCGCCGAGGTTTTTAAGCAGTCGCGCCTTTTGGCGGCGGAAGCGGGCTTGTTCCTGTTTGACGTAGCCGGTGATGCTGCCGTCCGCCTCCATCGCCTCGATGTGCTGGAGCTTCTTGAGGGATTTTTTGACGGTTTTGAGATTGGTGAGCGTGCCGCCGAGCCAACGCTCGGTGATGCACGGCTGGCCGGTGGCTTCGGCGAGGTCGCGGATGGCCGATTGCGCCTGTTTTTTGGTGCCGACAAACAGCACCTTGCCGCCGCTGCGCACTTGGGTGGCCATAAAATCGCAGGCGACGTGGAGCAGTTCGAGTGTTTTATCGAGGTTAATGACGTGGATGCCGTTTTGCGCCCGGAAAATATAGGGCTTCATTTTGGGGTTCCAACGCCGCGTTTGGTGTCCGAAATGGACGCCCGCCTCGAACAATTCCTTGATGCCAATGCTAATCATGTTTATTCCTTTGTTAAGACCCCTGTGGGCCATCCCGCGGAAAACGGGATTTCGTTTGGTGTTATTGTGGCCGCCAAACCCACTCAGGTTCGGACATTTCAGGCCGTGGTTCTTCCGCGGTAAACCCGTGGAAAAGGGCGGGCAAGCTAGCAGACGCCCCGGCAAAGGCAACAGTTTTTTGAAGAAAATTCATTGATGGAATGCGAGTGTGTCATTTTGGCTGGCGGCAGCAGCACGCGAATGGGCCGCGCCAAGGCCGATTTGCGGCTGGGCCGGCGCACGCTGCTGGGCCACGCCCGCGCGTTGGCGGCGGAGCTGGGATTGCCCTGCCGCGTGCAATCCCAAGACGACACCCCCGGCCAAGGCCCGCTGGGCGGCGTGGCCACGGCGTTACGGCGGACGCCCGCAAAGAGGGTTTTGTTTCTTGGTTGTGATATGCCGTTTCTAACAGCGGAGCTCACGCAGCGTGTTTTGGCGGTGGAAGCGGAGGCGGTGTTTGCCTCGGTGAAGGGCACGGTGGGGTTTCCGTTCGCGCTGTCGCCCGGCGTATTGCCAAAGGTGGAGGCGCAACTGGCGGCAGGTCGGCGTTCGTTGCAACGGCTCGCCGTGCGACTGCGGGCGCGGCGTATTCGGGTGCTTGCAGCCGAGGCGCCGCAATTGCAAAATCTCAACACCCCCGCCGACCTCGCTGAGGCCATCAAAACTGCGGCTTGCCTTGAGTGGCGGTTTTGATAGGGTTTTGCGCATGTCACGTTTTTTCCAAGCTTTGTTGGTGTTGTGCTGTGCCGCGATGTTGGCGCAAGCCGATAAATTGCACCTCAAAGGCGGCGCGGTGATTGAAGGTAAATTGCTGGCCGAGAAAGAGGAAGTGTTGGTGGTGGACATCGGGTACACGGTGCTCACGCTTAATCGCGCCGAGGTGCAGCGCATCGAGCGTACCGGCGCGCCGGTTGCACAAACCGTGGCCAAGGCAAAGGGGCTTTACACCGTGGCCGCCAAGCCGCCGCCGTTGCGGCCGGTGAAGCAGTTGGTGGAGGCGCTCGGCGTTTCGGTGGTGCAGGTGAAAACTCCCGGCGGCCTCGGCTCGGGATTTATCATTCGCGAGGACGGCCATCTCATCACGAATTTCCACGTCATCGAAGGCGAGACGCGCATTTCGGTGGAGGTGTATCACCAGCGCGACGGCCAGCTGGAACGCAAGACCTATCGCAAGGTGCGCATCGTGGCGATGAACAAGTTTGCCGATTTGGCGCTGTTGCAAATTACGGAAAAGGATGCGCCGAAATTTCACCCCGTGCCGTTGGCTGCCGATCCTGCGCAGCTGGAAGTGGGCGAGCGCGTGTTCGCCATTGGCAGTCCGTTGGGCCTCGAGCGCACGGTCACCGAGGGCATCGTGAGCACGCGCAAACGCCAGATGGAAGGGGCGCTTTATCTCCAAACCTCCACGCCCATCAACCCCGGCAACAGCGGTGGGCCGCTTTTCAATCTGCGCGGCGAGGTGGTGGGTGTCACCAACATGAAAATCTCCAGCGGCGAAAATCTCGGCTTCGCCATCCCGGTGGATCGGGTGATGCATTTCCTCCAAAACCGCGATGCCTTCGCTTATGACAATGATAATCCCAGCAACGCGTACCGCTATTTGCCGCCCCCGCGCAAGCCGCGTAAAACTCCGACGGCACCGTAGCCGTAACCTTTTTTCCAAAATAACGTAAACACACCATAATGAAAAACCGAATCCAGTTCGTACCCATCCTGCTGTTGTTGGCCGTATTTGGCCGCGCCGCTGCTCCTGAAAAAATCCTGCCGCCCACCACCTTCGCCGTGGCCAGCGTGCCGGATATGAACGCCGCGCGCGCCGCGTGGGGCCGCACGCCCTTGGTGCGCCTGTGGAAGGACAAGGAAATGGCCGCCTTCGCCGCCAAGTTGGGAAAGGCCATTCACGAGAAAATCCTCGGCCCGGCGGAAGAAGAAGCGGGCATCAAATTTTCTGAATATTGGAACCTCGCCCAAGGCCAAGCCACGGCGGGCCTCACGCTCATCCCCGGCGATCAAAAGCCCGGAATGTTTTTGTTGGTTGATAGCGGCAAAAAATCAGATGTGTTGGCCGAAAAAATCGGCAAGCTTCGCGAGACGCTGGTGGAAAATGAAGTGCCCCACAAACGCCGTCGGATTCGCGGCACGGATGTCATTTCCATTACGCCCCCCAACGATGAACTTGATGGCATGTCCGTTTACATTGGCCAAGCCGGTTCGTTGCTTATCGTTACCAACCACGAGCAACTGCACGAGCAGATCGTGGCGCTGCATCAGGGTGCCGGCGGCAAGTCACTCGCCCAAGTGCCCGGCTTCGCCGCTCGCCATCGGGCTCAGTTTAAGAATGCCCTCGCTTACGGCTGGCTGGACTTCGCTGTGGTGGTGGAGAAAGGGCTTGAGCTTGCCGAGGCACAGGAAGATCCCGACGCGGAGCCCGCCTTTGGCGAACCCACCGTGGATGGCGTAATCACCGCGCTGGGCCTCAAAGGCCTGCGCTCCATCAGCCTCTCGATGCATCAGGACAAAGAGGGCGAATTGGTGGACCTCTTCATTGACGTGCCCGAGGCCGGCCGCCGCGGCTTACTCACGCTCCTTGCTCCCGATGCCGAAGCCGCCGGCCCGCCGCCCTTTGTGAGTGCGGATGTTGCCAGCTTCGCGCGCTTCCGCCGCAACGGCCAGACCGCGTGGAAAGTGTTCACCGGAATGCTCGCCGAGATTACCCCCGCCGCCCCGATGGCGTTGGGCGCACTGGACGGGTTTGCCCAGCAGAACAATCCTGAATTCAGCTTCAAGGAGCAAATCATCGATACCCTCGGCGACGATTTCATCATGATGGAAATGGCCCGACCCGATGCCGGCGACGAATTGGAGGATATCCTCGGAGGCGCTACTTTGTTCATGGTCAAGTCACGTAAACCCGCCGTCACGCTCGGCGCGATTCAGACGATCATCAATCTCGCCGTCCCCGTGCCCGCCGAGTCACGCGAGTTCCTCGGCCGCACCATTCACTCCTATGACATCGGCGGTGAAGGCGGCGACACCGGGTTGCACCTCACCACCGCGGGCGGATACCTCATCCTCTCCTCCTCCGCCAAGGCCATCGAGGATCACCTGCGCGGTCCCGGCGAGGACGCCCAGCCGCTCGCCAAAATGGCCGCCCTCAAAAAAGCCGCCGCCAAGGTGGGTGGGATGAAGGGTGCCTTCGCCTACGAAAACCAGCAGCATATGCTCGGGCCCATTTTCAAGGTGTTGAAAAATAACCCAAACATTATCGAGCAAACGCTGGACACCCTGCCCATCGGCCCCGATCAGGAAATTGATCCGGACACCGGCCTGCCCGTGGCGCCGGACTTCAGCGATTGGCTCGACTTCAAGCTGCTGCCGGACTTCGCCAAAATTAAGAAGTACCTGCACATCACCGTGAGCGGCGTCGAAGTCAACGAAGCGGGCATCCGATTTCGCACCTTCGCCCCCGTGCCGCCGGCATTGAAGTAGGCACAAAATTCAACGGCCGCTCTGCACACGCAGGGCGGCCTTTTTTGTGAACCGTCACTTCTCCTGCGTGTACAGCAGCACTCGGTCGTGCACCAGCACCACGAGGTCATTGCGACCGTCGCCGTCGAAATCCGCAATCACCGCCTCGCGCGGTTCCACTCCGGCGCTGCGACCGCGAAAGGAGCGCTGCTCGAAAACCCGCCAGCGGATCCCCGGCAACACCTTGCCTGGCGCATCCCACGCCGCGAGGTCGAGGTGGTTCTTGGCGGTTTCCAAAAACACCAAATCTTTCCGGCCATTGCCCGTGAGATCGCCACACACCACATCGCGCAGCTCGGCGTCTTTCAGCGGCGTTTCATAACTGGCGCGTTCCTCCAGCTTCCAAGTGCTGCCGGTGAACGCCACCCACGCCACCTGATTCACACCAGTGAAAGCCAGCGCATTGGGGGTTTTGCTGCCAAGCGCAATGGGTTGGGCATCGTCAAAATCCACCGACGGCAGCGGCAGATGCTGCGTGGGTTTCCACACGCCGGTGCGGTCGCGCTCGCACACGGTCAATTCCTTACGCGCGGTGTCCAGCAACAGCAGCGCGGTTTGGCCATTGCCGGAGGGCAGCGCCACGGCCGTGCGCAGGCGCGAGTCCGTGCCCGCACCGTTGATTTGATCCTTCACCCGCAGGCGCCACTTGTTGTTTTGTTTTTCCAACTTCACGGCGCGCAAAAAATTCCGCTGTGCCAGTAGCAGTTCCGCTTTGCCGTCGCCATCCACATCCGCCGTGCTGAAGGTGGGCTTGTCCAGCGTGCCGCCCGGCGGCGCCACGTCCACCTCTTCAAAATCATCGTCCTCGCGATTCACCAGCACCTTGATTTTTTCAAACGGCGCCAGCAGCAACAAATCGTTTTGGCCGTCCTGATCCATATCGTGAAACGCCACGATGGACGGATTGGCTTTGTAATCCTTGTTCAGTTTCTGCGTTGCCATCGCCACGCCCGGTTGGTGCAACTGCAAATGGCGCGCGCCATCTTTTTCCACCACCAACGCCAGCACCGGTTTGGTGCCGGGCGCGAGCACACCCACCGCGAGCGCCAGCGGCCGGTGCTCATCGGTGTCAATCGGCTCCGGGAAAGGCATTCGGCCATTCTTTTCCAAGCGCGTGATGCCCGCTTGTTTTTCATCGGCGCTGAGCACAAAAATTTCCGGACGGCCATCGCCGTTCCAATCCGCCACCGCGATCTGGGTAATGCCGCTGAGGCAGGGGAATCGGCGCGGACTGGCAAACGTGCCGCGCTCGGTTTGCGTTTGCAGCACCAGTTGGCTGCCTTCCGGATCGGCATAAATCAAATCCGTTCGGCCGTCGCCGTCCACATCCGCCCACGCGCGGCCGCGTTTGCTCTTGGCGGTTTTGGGCAGGGCGAGCAGCTCGAGCTGGCCGCGCTTGAGTTCGCCCGCGAGCGCTTTGGGCGCGCGCGTGGCAAGATGATGCACGCTCACGCGGCCGGATTGTTGGGCAATGGAAATCAACTCCGCGCGGCCATCGGCGTCCAAATCTTCCGCGTGAAAACTGCGCAGCTTGGGCATCCGAAATTGCAGCTCCGGCCCGAGTTGGCCGTCCTTGCCCTGCAGCCGAAACCGAAACGGCGCGGCGCTCTGCCAATTCATCAACGCCAAATCACTGCGCCGGTCGCCATCGAGATCCACCACCTGAAACGCCTTTACCGCGCCCGCCAGCGGGAGGGTCACTGGTTTGCCCAGCGCGCCCTTGGCGTCCTGATACAGCACGTATAATTTCGATTCGCCCAGCAACAACAAATCCGTGCGGCCATCGCCGTTGATATCGCCCGTGCCCAGCGCGTTGGGGCTGATCTGCCCGTCGCGCAACGCCCAACGCTTCGGCGCGCCCCAGCCTTTGGCCTCGCGGTATTGCACCAGCAATTCCTTCGGCTCGCCGTAGTAGGCGAGGTCCGGCTTTTTGTCCCCGTTCAAATCCGCCACCACCAAACTGGAAATGCGTTTCTCCGACGGGATAGATTCAATCCGAAACCGCGCATCCGGCGGCAGCGCGTTCACCGTGTCCTCCGTAACCTTCGCCGGCTTGTCGCCGGTGCGATTGTAGAGCAGCGTAATTTTGCTGCGGAGATTATTGACCAAAACCAAATCGCGCCGTCCATCGCCATCGAGATCCGCTTGGCGGAGATTATCGATGCCCCGGCCAATCGGAAAAATTTCCGGCCCCAGAAAACCAAAACGATCCGCCGCCGAGGGCACCTCCGCCGCCATGAGTGTGGCGGTGGCAAAGAGAGACAAGAGTAGTGTGCGCATAATCAACAGGTAACGCCGAAATATGCGCCGTGGGAATTTGTTTGGCCAGTTAAATTGCGCCATGACGGTTCAGTACGGGTTCAGGTTCGTTACTTCCATTCCCGGTCGCGGCGCGCTGCGTGAAGGACGGCCAAAATCGTAATGCGCTTTTTTGTACCCGGTAGATGATCCGGTAAGGAAAACGCGTAGGGTACACCACCGGATATTTCGTTGCCGGTCACGAAGGCGATGAATCAACGGGTCGACGGGGAGAGCGCGGATGGTTTTCTGAACGGCTTGGATAAAATTCGCGCCAACGCCGGGTTGTTGTTCATCGTACCAGTCCGCTGCTTGCTCAATGTCGGCGACGGCATCCGGACGGATGTGAAGCAGTCGACTCATTTTCCCACACGTGACTTGAGCCGCGCCTCGGCTTCCTCCCAAGGGATCGATTTCTCAGGATGCGCTTCCAAATCCGCCAGACGCGTTTCCAGCAATTCCTTGTCCGCATCACTCAAGGGATCGTCCGCATCAAGCCAGCCTCCGCCGTCCATCTCCGCCAGCTTCACGCGGATTTCATCCCGTTCATCGCGTGTGAGCTGGGGAAGTTTTTCAATAATTTCCAACGTACTCATTGCTGGACAATACCCAATTTGGGGCGGGGTGGAAAGTAAAAGGTCAACCTCATTCCCCGATCAAATGCACCGTCACTTTGCGGCGATGGTCGGCGTGGCGGTGTTCCCATAAATAAATTCCCTGCCACGTGCCAAGCGCGAGGCAGCCGCCAGTGATAGGGATGGAAAGATTCACCGCCGTCAGTGTCGTGCGCACGTGCGCGGGCATGTCATCGGGCCCTTCGTAATCGTGCTCGAACATTGGGTCTCCATCGGGGCAAATGCGCGCCATGAACCGCTCCAAGTCCCGCCGCACGCCGGAGTCGGCATTCTCCTGAATCAACAGCGACGCACTCGTGTGCTGCAAATGCAATGTGGCCAAGCCTTCGGCGAAACCCGCTTCATCCACCAATGATTCCACCTCACCAGTG
>Ga0209554_1003489_pt1 | contig 10030 bp, 10 predicted proteins | sample MarorgKNORR_S2LV_5_FD_188221 | JGI IMG/M metagenome (GOLD analysis project Ga0209554, IMG submission 188221) | Marine microbial communities from the Southern Atlantic Ocean, analyzing organic carbon cycling - Bottom_A/KNORR_S2/LV (SPAdes) (version 2) | ecosystem: Environmental > Aquatic > Marine... | reverse complement strand
TATACAAAGATATTAAATCAATACTCCTCCTTAGCTCAGTTGGTTAGAGCATCTGACTGTTAATCAGAGGGTCCTAAGTTCGAGTCTTAGAGGAGGAGCAACTAGAGAAAGTTCAACAGAAATGTTGGACTTTTTTTATACCCAAAATCCACTAAAATTAAAAATCTGTATCTTTAGTTCTACTAACTAACTATTCATGATTAACTTCTTCAGAAAAACTCGTAAAAAATTAGCAGATGATAATAAGCCAGTAAAATACTTTAGATATGCTGTTGGTGAGATATTGTTGGTTGTTATTGGGATTTTGATTGCTATAAGTATTAATAATTGGAATGAAAAACTAAAAATCAAATTAAATAAAATCACATTTAATTACAAAATCATCATATTGTTACTGCTTATAGTAACAATAGGCTGTAAGCCAGTTTACCAAACGCAAACATTTAAAACCGAACAAGTTCCTGAATTACCAAATTACAAACTCGAAAGCAGTTGGGCTGTTTTACCTTGGACATATTCAGAAGAATTACAAAAACTCTCATCTCAAGAACAAGACACACTTATTGCAGATGTGTTTTATGTGTATCCTACCTTATTATTAGATAATAAAGATACTCGTTGGAATGTGCCTATTAACGATTCAAATCAAAACAGAAGGGTATTAAATGTTGCTGTACAATATCAAGCATCTGCTTGGGCAACAGCAGGAAAATTGTATATTCCTTTTTATAGACAGGCACATATACGAGCATATTCAATGTACAATCAAGGAGGAAAACAAGCTTTTGAAATTGCCTATAAAGATGTTAAAGTAGCTTTTGAAACCTATTTAGATACATATAATAATGGCAGACCAATAATTATTGCAAGTCATAGTCAAGGCACAACACTTACAAAACGTTTATTAAAGGATTTTTTTGACGGTACGCCTTTACAAAAACAATTAATTGCAGCATACATTCCAGGAATAGGAGTATCTCCAAACGAGTTTACATATATAAAGCCTATGACCACACCAACTGCAACAGGTGGATTTGTATCTTGGAATACATATAAAAAGAATAGCTATCCAAAAAAATATGATATTTGGTACAAAGGGAAAGTGACTTCTAACCCAATAACCTGGGATATTGCAACAACTACTGATTTTTCACAGCACAAAGGGTTTTACTTCACTAATGGAAAATATTATGAAAAAGCATTAAAAATTACTATTACTGATGGATTGGTCTGGACGACATTACCACGTTTTCCCTTGCGCATATTTGCGTTATTTAAGAAGAATTATCATTCAGGAGACATCAATTTGTTTTGGAAAGACATAAAAACCAACGCAAAATTGCGTGTTAACGCATGGAATTAATATGTTATTAACAATATTAAAAGAGAAATGTAAGCACGAAATATTGCAGATATCATTCACCCCTTTTTACTGAAAAGCCCTATGAATAAAGGGATAGCTAGAAAACCTCTTAACTTTTAGCTTCAAGTTCTAACTCTGTCCAAGGTGCTATTTTCAGTTTTTATGCTTAAAAGTTATGTTCAGAAAGCAATTTTTATTTGCAAATACATAGTATATACCTTACATTTGAAATAGAAACAATTTAATCAAACACAAAAATCTTTAAAAATTATGGAAGGATATTGCGTAAAATGTAAAGCGAAAAGAGAAATTCAAGATGGTGCTGAAGTCACTATGAAAAATGGCAGAAGAGCTATGAAAGGTAAATGCCCAACTTGTGGAACAGGTATGTTCAGGATATTAGGAAAGGCTTAAGTTAGTTAAACATTTATGGCTGTATTGGCTATAAAATTTTAATAAACTTCAGTTCTAATGTCAGAACCAAAATAAGAAATCCAACTTATTAAAATAAGTTGGGTTTTTTGTTTAAGGCTCCATAGTTCAAGGGATAGAATAAAAGTTTCCTAAACTTTAGATTCAGGTTCGAATCCTGGTGGAGTCACTGTTTTTTATAAATGCACACAATATTTAGTATTTTGAGTTAACAACATCAAAACGCTCTCCAAAAACTTCAAGATAACTTACTTTAGCTTCCGAATTCATTCTGAAATCAAGCATTGCTTTTCCATAATATTGTTTATCAAATGTAATTTGATAGGTATCGTAGTGCCAATGAGATAAAATGCCTTTTACAGTATTATTTAAGTTATATCTAATACCTTGATTAGTTTCAGTGATTTTTACTATACCATATTGTTTATGCTTATAGGTTCCTAAAACTTTACTAATTGGTAATGAAGCAATTGTTTCAAGGATTCGTTTAGGTTCTTTTTGTTCCGTTTTTTGAGAATAAAGATCTTTAAACTCAGTACTCCAATCTCTGGTGATTTTTCCATCCATAAAAAGGTCGAAAACTGTGTACATAATGGCGTGACGTAATTCTAAGTGATCTAAATTTCCCATAACATAAACACCTATATTTTCTTCAGGGATTAAACCAGCAATAGCTATCATACCTGGAAGACTTCCTGTATGAAATTGTACCATTTTACCTCTATAATCGTGTTGAAACCATCCTAAACCATAAGTCGTCCAATTTGGTTTGGTAAGCTTTTGCGTTGGATAAAACTCGTTAGATGGAATTATTTGTTGAGGTTTAAATAATTCTTTAAAATTTCTATCACTAATTAAAGTATCTCCTTTATGGGTGCCATCATTTAGTAAAAACTGAATCCATTTCCCAATGTCATTTATACTTGACCACATAGAGCCAGCTGGACCAATTTCATCCGCAATAAGCTGATCAATTTTTATGATTTTACCCTCATGAGGAAAGTGAGCATCTGCTTTATTCTTGATGTCCTTTACCATTTCATACTTGGCAAAAGTTTCATTCATTTCTAAAGGAATATAAATACGTTCTTTTAAAAAAGATTCCCAAGATTGACCGCTTACTTTCTCAATAACTTTACCAGCTGCTAAATACATAAGATTTTGATAAATAAAACTGGACCTTAAAGAGTATGAAGGCTTAACATCTCGCATTTTATAAAGTGCACTATCACCACTTATTTGCATCCATCCCCAAAGATAGTCTGTGTTTCCAAGTCCTGTTCGGTGAGTTAGTAAATCTCTAACAGTAATTTCGCGGGTCATATATGGGTCGTAAAGCTGAAAATCTGGCAAGTATTTAATAACATGATCGTCCCATTTTAGTTTGCCTTCATCTGCCAACATTGCTAATGCAGCTGCAGTAAAAGCTTTGGTAGTTGACATGCAACCAAATAACGTATGTTTGTCCACAGGTTTATTTTCACCTAACGTACGAATACCATAGGTTTTTGTAAAAACAATCTCACCATCTTTAACAACTGTTACTGCTAACCCTGGAGGATTCCATACTGTTAAAGCATTTTCAATATAATCATCTAATAATTTTACTTGTTTTTGTACTGACTGAGCAATGGTATTTAATGAAATAGTAAATACGAATAGGAAAACAAATAATCTGGTTTTCATTTTAATAGAGGTTTAATTAATTTAATACAAGTTACTAAACAATTTTAGACTATAACGAAATAATATTAACAAGAACTTATATGAATATTGAAAGTTTTTTTAAGTTATTTGCACTTAATTATGTTTAATGAATAGTTACAATGAGAAGAATAATATTCCTGGCAACATTTCTATTTACTATTGTAGCGTCTGCACAAATTTTTGAACCTGTTAAATGGGAGTTTGAATCTCAAAAGATTAGCGATAACGAGTATGAATTAATTTTTACTGCGATTATCGACGAACATTGGGCAGTATATTCTCAATTTATTGACGATGGTGGACCAATACCTACAGAGTTTACCTTTGAAGAAAATGAGACTTTTATATTAATGGATGGAGTTATTGAAAGTGACGAAAATAAGGTAACCAAACACGACTCTGTTTTTGATATGATTGTGTCTAAATTTTACAATAAGGCTGTATTTAAACAAAAGATAAAGGGTAATGGAGACAATGTAATAATTAAAGGGAGTCTCGTATTTATGACCTGTGATGACGAACGATGTTTGGCTCCAATAGATGTGTCTTTTGAGTTTAATCTATCTTCAACAGGAGCTAGTATTGGTAAGGAAACTATAATAGATAATGTTGAAATTAATGATGAAGACACAAATAGCATATTATATGGATTATCACCCAGTGACATCACAAAATCCGATTTAAATTGTGAAAACGAATATATATCAGTAGTAGGAGATGTAAAAGGAGAAAAATCCCTTTGGAATATTTTTGTTCTTGGTTTTTTGGGTGGTTTATTAGCACTTTTAACACCTTGTGTATTTCCAATGATTCCGTTAACGGTTAGTTTTTTTACAAAGAAAAACGATCAAAAGAAAAATTCTGGAATTTCTAAAGCCATACTATATGGGTTTTTTATCTTAGCAGTTTATTTAATATTGAGCATTCCGTTTCACTTATTAGATTCGGTAAATCCAGACATTTTAAATGAGATATCGACCAATGTCTGGTTAAACGTAATTTTCTTTTTAATATTCCTGATTTTTGCATTCTCCTTTTTTGGATATTTCGAGCTTACGCTTCCGGCAAGTTGGACGAATAAAACTACTCAAGGAGAAAATACAGGAGGTATTTTAGGTATATTTTTTATGGCATTAACACTTGCTTTAGTGTCATTTTCTTGTACAGGACCAATATTAGGATCACTATTAGCAGGCTCTTTAACAGCCGATGGAGGAGCCTGGCAGTTAACAGCAGGAATGGGAGGTTTTGGCTTAGCTTTGGGCTTACCATTTGCGTTATTCGCTATGTTCCCTAATATGTTAAATGCCTTACCAAAATCTGGTGGTTGGTTAAATACTGTTAAAGTGGTATTAGGGTTTTTAGAATTAGCATTAGCCTTTAAATTCTTATCGAATGCCGATTTAGTAAAACATTGGGGAATTTTAAAAATTGAAATATTCTTAGGATTATGGATTATCATTTTTGCAGGTTTAACACTTTACATATTTGCAAAAATTAAGTTTCCGCATGATTCTCCAGTAAAGAAACTATCCTTTTTTAGAATATCTTCTGGAATATTAGTTGCTGCATTTACTGTGTATTTAGTTTCCGGATTCAGAATAAATAAAGATACCAATACATATACTCCTTTAACTTTATTAAGTGGATTAGCGCCACCTGTTGGATATAGTTTCTTGTTCCCGAAAGATTGCCCGAATAATTTGGAGTGTTTTAAAGATTTAAAAACGGGAATTGCTTATGCTCAAAAAGTAAATAAACCCATTATGCTCGACTTTACAGGCTATGCTTGTGTTAACTGTCGTAAAATGGAAGAGCATGTTTGGCCAGACAAAACGATAGACAGCTATTTGCGAAACGACTTTGTGCTCATTTCGTTATATGTGGACGATAAAAAAGAATTACCTCAAGATCAACAAATAGAGGTAAACAGAATAAATGGAGGCACTCGAAAACTGGAAAATTATGGACATAAATGGGCGAATTTTCAAACACAATTTTTTCAAACCAACTCACAGCCTTATTATGTACTAATGAGCCCAGATGGAACACAAATTCTAAACCAACCTATTGCATATACGCCAGATGAGGAAGATTATGCACAGTTCTTACAATGCGGATTAGAGGTTTTTAATCAATTGAAATAAAGAGAAAAATAAGGATAAAATAATTCAAATCTATACAGCTTTAGTGTAACACAAATCACTTTATTATGTTAGAAAATTTTTGGTTTAATGTAGAATACGGGATTAACCATGTATTAGATTTTAATGCTTACGACCATGTTCTTTTTTTAATGGTACTAACAGTTCCTTACGTGTTTAAAGATTGGAAACGTGTATTGTTGTTAGTTTCGGTATTTACAATTGGTCACACCTTGTCTCTAATATTGGCAGCTTATAATATTGTTGGTATTAACGGAGTTTTAGTTGAATTTTTAATACCGCTAACAATATTAATTGTAGCCTTGTACAATGTGTTTAAAGAAGGGAAAAGAGTTAAAGAACATAAAACAGGAATCTTATTTATTACAACTCTGTTTTTTGGATTAATACATGGTATAGGTTTTGCTCGGGAATTTAAAATGTTTATTGGTAAGGATGAAAGCAAGGTAGAACCACTTTTAGAATTTGCTTTAGGAATAGAAATATCCCAAATTATTATTGTCTTTATGGTGTTGTTTTTAGGGTTTATTGGGCAAACCATTTTTAGATTTTCAAAACGTGATTGGGTTATGGTAATTTCTGCAATTGTAGTAGGATTAGTTATTCCAATGATAATAAATAGTGATTTGCTTTTTAGAGGTGTCCTTAAGTTAATAGGAACCCTTATAAAAGTTTGGTAAAACTTTAATGACACTTAAGTTGTAATTGAAATAGTAAGCAAGTATATTCGTTATACCATTTTATTATAAATTGACGATTTAATTAATGCCAGAAAAAAAACAGTTAAAATACGATATCGCATATTTACGAATGGCTGAAGTGTGGGGAGAATTATCCTATTGCCAACGCAAACAAGTTGGAGCCCTTATTGTTAAAGATAGAATGATAATTTCCGATGGTTACAATGGTACGCCAACCGGGTTTGAAAACGTTTGCGAAGGCGAAGAGGGTTATACAAAATGGTATGTGTTACATGCCGAAGCAAATGCTATTTTAAAAGTAGCTGCTTCAACACAATCCTGCAGAGGGGCAACATTATATATAACACTTTCTCCTTGTAAAGAATGTAGTAAATTAATCCATCAGGCAGGAATTATAAGAGTAGTATATAGCAAAGCATACAGAGAAGATTCTGGATTACAATTTTTAAAAAAAGCAGGAATAGATATAAAACTTATAAGTGATTTAAAACAGTGAACATTCAAAAAAAATATCTGCCTCTAATTATTGGTGTAGCAATTGCTACTGGAATTTTTATTGGAGGAAAGTTAAATTTTGGCGATTCTTCCAATAGATTATTTACTTCAAATTCTAAAAAAGATAAACTAAACAGACTTATAGACTTTATTGATTATGAATATGTTGACTATGTAAATACAGATAGTATTGTAGATGTTACTATTAACAACATTCTGGATAATTTAGATCCACATTCTACATACATTCCCAAAAAAGACCTCAAAATCGTTACTGAAAACATGAAAGGCGATTTTGTAGGAATTGGAGTAAGTTTTTATACCTATAGAGATACAGTTACGGTAATAAGAGCATTAGAAGGAGGGCCGAGTATTAAAGCCGGAATAAAAGGAGGAGATCGCATTTTAATTGCCAATGGAGAGTCTATTTATGGGAAAAACTGGAGTAATGAAGCGGTTGTAAACAGGCTTAAAGGCGAAAAGAATACTTTAGTTAATTTAAAGATATATAGAAGAGGAGAACCAGAACTTTTAGAGTTTAAAGTAAAACGCAGCGAAGTTCCGATTATAAGTGTTGATGCTGCATATATGCTCACCAATAATTTGGGATACATTAAAATAAATCGTTTTGCACAATCTACCTATAAAGAATTTAAGAAAGGGCTTAACAAACTTCAAGATAAAGGAGCCACAAAACTTATTTTAGATTTACGTGATAATCCAGGAGGATTTTTAGGCATAGCAGAACAAATTGCCGATGAATTTTTAGAAAAAGGAAAACTTATTTTATTTACTAAAAATAAAAAAAGACATATCGAAAAAAGTTTTGCAACCAATCGGGGTAGCTTTGAAGAAGGCGAAGTATTTGTACTTATCAACGAAAACTCTGCTTCAGCAAGCGAAATAATAGCAGGGGCTTTACAAGACAACGACAAAGGCACCATTGTTGGTCGTAGGTCTTACGGAAAAGGATTGGTACAACGCGAAATGTCTTTAGGAGACGGAAGTGCTATACGCCTTACAGTATCGCGATATTACACACCAACAGGACGTTCTATACAGCGTTCTTATAAAAATGGAAACAAAGATTACTACCACGAATATTTTGAAAGAATAGACAATGGCGAACTATCGAATGCGAGTAAAATAAAAGTTGCCGACTCATTAAAATTCATAACTCCAAAGGGTAAAGTTGTTTATGGTGGAGGAGGAATTATTCCTGACGTATTTGTTCCTATTAATAAAAAAATGGAAAATGAAATAGTAAATCGTATTTTGGATAGAGGTATTATGAGCTATTTTGTTTTTGAAGATTTAGATAAGGACAGAAGTATTTACGAAGGCATTAATGAAGAAGATTTTATTACTGATTTTGTTGTAAGTGATGCACTTCTAAATCGTTTTAATGATTATTTAAATGCCAGAACGAGATTTAAAATAGTTTTTGTAGCATACAACGATGAAATAAAATTTTATATTAAAGCAACTTTTGCTCAGCAATTATATGGTAGTGAAGCATACCAAAAAATTGTAAACACTAATGATGTGATGATAGATAAGATAAAACAGTTAATTCAGGAAAGTAAATAATATTTCTTAAGATTTCCTTTTTTGAATTTTCTCAATCCGCTTTGAAATTCTTAAAATTGCAAGTAATAAAATAACACAAAGTCCCGCAAACATAGTAATAAAAGCTATAATACTTTCACTGCCAAAAGGGGCGTTAAAATCTATTTTAGTAAAGTTATAAATAACAAGTATAACTGCAATTACCGAAAGAATGGATGTGAATATTTTCATAAGTTAACAGCCTTAAGGGCAAGCCTACGAGACATTATTGGATTAATTTTTTCTATTTATATACAAGATTCGGATAATTGAACCCACTGGTGGGTTAAAATAATGCTTTTATGTTTGCTGTAAATAATTTCACAGCAATTGCTAATAAAATAACGCCAAATATTTTACGTGTAATACTAATCCCGTTTTTCCCTATAATGCGTTCAATTCTAGCTGAGGTTTTTAAAACAATATAAATAACGATAACATTAACAATTACAGCAACAATAATATTTTCAATTCTAAATTCTGCTCGTAACGAAAGCAATGTTGTTAAACTTCCAGGACCAGCAATTAACGGAAAAGCCAATGGAAAAACCGAAGCAGTTAAATTTGAGCCTTCATCATCTTTATAAAGTGTAATGCCTAAAATCATTTCTAAAGCAATAAAGAACAATATAAAAGATCCAGCAACAGCAAAAGAGTTCACATCAATTCCTATAAGGCTTAAAATACGTTCGCCAAGAAACAAAAAAACAATCATGATAACTCCAGAAATTATAGATGCTTTTTCGCTCTGTATGTGTCCGTATTTTTTGCGCAAATCAATAATTATAGGAATATTTCCAACAATATCTATTACTGCGAACAACACCATAAATGCTGTAAATATTTCTTTAAAATTTAATTGCATTTTGTTTGAATCTAAATTTTGGCAAAGGTCGTTATTTAATATCGATTTGTAATATTAATAAACAGTAAAGTTTCTCTATTTTTGTGCAAATTTTAATGTTAGGATTAAAGTGTTTCAATTAGGAAAAACAATAGTTTCTGAAGATATTATAGAGAAAGACTTTATGTGTAATTTAAGCGCGTGTAAAGGAGCTTGTTGTGTAGGTGGTGATGCTGGAGCACCTTTAGAGGAAGAGGAAGTCAAGATTTTACAGAAAATTTATCCAAAAATAAAACCTTTTTTAAGACCAGAAGGGATTAAAGTTATTGAAGAGCAAGGAGTTTTTGTCACTCTTGAAGATGGTGAATTAGAGACACTATTAGTAAATAATGAAAATTGCGCTTATGCTAGTTTTGATAATAGAGGCGCTGAAATTTGCACCACTAATCAATTCGTTGATTCATATTTAAAAAAGGTATTCCTTTTAAAAAAAATGTAGAACTAAAAACACCTAATAAGAGTAAACTCACACGTTGTTAAAAACTTGTTAATAATGTTTATAAAAATAGCTTTCTTTTTCGCCCTCAATTTTAAATATTTGTAAGTATCAATTAGCGTCTAAAAAACTCGATTAAAAATTTATAACCAATAACCAATATGTCACAACAAATTGAACCTATTTTACAAGAAAACAAAAATAGATTTGTTATTTTCC
>Ga0209554_1003484_pt1 | contig 10039 bp, 5 predicted proteins | sample MarorgKNORR_S2LV_5_FD_188221 | JGI IMG/M metagenome (GOLD analysis project Ga0209554, IMG submission 188221) | Marine microbial communities from the Southern Atlantic Ocean, analyzing organic carbon cycling - Bottom_A/KNORR_S2/LV (SPAdes) (version 2) | ecosystem: Environmental > Aquatic > Marine... | reverse complement strand
AGCAGCCGCGACAACGGCTGACGCGTGCGTACGCCCGACTGGCCACGAGCCGCGCGCGCAAGCCCCACGACCTTTTGCACGACGTTGATTTCATACAACAGCTGCTCATCCTCGTGCGCCGGATTGGTTTCCGGCCAGTCGCTCATATGCACGCTCAGTGCAGCGTCTTTGTCGATGCTGATAACCAGGTTTTGATACATATTTTCGGCGAGAAACGGTATGAAGGGCGCCATTAGCCGCTGCACGGTAGTCAGGCACTCATAGAGGGTCAAATACGCCGACCGCTTGTCCTCGAGATCGGTCGATTTCCAGAAGCGACGTCGATTGCGTCGTATGTACCAATTGCTCAGCTGGTCGACAAATGACTCAATGGCGTCGCCCGCCGATTTGGCGTCAAAATCATCCATTGATTCGGTGCATTGACGGACAGTCTGGTTCATCAATGCAAGCACCCAGCGGTCAATTTCGGGCCGCATTTCCACCGGCAGATCGTCGTTGAAATCGATATCGTCCAGGCGCGCATACAGCACGAAAAATCCGTAGGTATTCCATAACGTGTTGATAAACGAACTCGCGACATCGGCCACAATCTCGACCGAAATGCGTTTTTGCACTTCTGGGGACAATCGTGCGAGAAAGTGCCAGCGCAACGCGTCCGCCCCAACGGTGTCAAAGACTTCATAGGGGTCGACAATATTGCCCATCGACTTCGACATCTTCTTGCCGTCTTTATCGACAATGTGGCTGAGGCAGATGCAGTTTCGATAGGCGACACTGTCTGACACCAGTGTTGAAATTGCGTGCAGCGTATAAAACCAGCCACGCGTCTGGTCGATCGCCTCGCAGATGTAGTCGACCGGAAAGCGGTCGCCGAATTCGGCTTCATTTTCAAACGGGTAATGCCACTGCGCGTAGGACATTGCACCGGAGTCGAACCAGCAATCGATTACTTCCGGGACACGACTCCAGGTTTTTTCGTCTTTCTCAAAGGTGATGTCATCGACAGCGGGCCGATGCAGATCCAGTTCGGTCAGACTCTGCCCCGTTAATTCCTCTAGCTCAGCGACGGAGCCAACACAGAGGTACTCGCCGTCGCCGTCCGTCCATACCGGCAATGGTGTGCCCCAGAATCTTTCCCGCGACAGCGCCCAGTCAACATTATTTTCCAGCCACTTGCCGAAGCGGCCATCACGTATGTGTTCGGGAACCCACTTGATGGTCTTGTTGAGTTCGACCATTCTCTCGCGGAAAAGCGACGTGCGGATATACCAGGCGTGTTTCGCGTAGTAGATGATCGGATCGCCGGTACGCCAGCCAAAGGGATAATTATGTCGGTATCGCTCGGATCGGAACATAAGTCCGCGGTCTTTCAGAATTCGTATCAGCGGTTTGTCCGCATCTTTAAAAAACATCCCCGCGACAGGTTCCACTTCCGGCAGAAAGTGGCCGTCCTGGCCGACACCGTGTACTACCGGCAATTCGTGTTTCAGGCCGAGCGCAAGATCGTCAACGCCGTACGCAGGCGCGCAATGGACAATGCCTGTTCCATCTTCGGTGCTAACAAAATCTGCGGGCAGGACATTGAATGCGTCAGCATCTACTTCCAGATAGTCAAATGTACGCTCGTAACGCATGCCGACCAGTTTCGAACCCTTAACGGTGCGGACCACCTTGTGCGGCAAATCACCGAGCACCTTCTCGCGCAGCGCCTCCGCCAGGATGAGCGTCTCATCATCGGTCTCGACGAATACATAGTCGATCTCATTATGCACAGCGAGCATGAGGTTCGATGGCAGCGTCCAGGGAGTTGTCGTCCAGACAAGAAATGACGTATTTTCTTCGCCCTGCACACGGAATCGAACGTATATCGACGGGTCCTCGACTTCACGGTACCCCTGTGCAAGCTCGTGCGAAGACAAGGTTGCGCCAATACGAGGATCGTAGGGCACAACTTTATAACCGCGATATATCAGATCTTTGTCCCAGATTCTTTTGAGCAGGCTCCAGACACTTTCAATGTAACTGTTGTCGAGCGTGTAATAGGCCTCGTCCATGTTGACCCAGAAACCCATGCGGTCGGTCATCTTTTCCCAGTCTTCAATGTAGCGCATTACGGACTCACGGCATCGCCGTGTAAATTCAGCTACGCCGATTTTCTCTTCGATCTCGCGTTTATCGAAGATGCCGAGTTCTTTTTCAATTTCATGCTCGACCGGAAGCCCATGGGTATCCCAGCCGGCTTTTCGCGGCACGTGATATCCACGCATGGTTTTGTAACGGGGAAAAGCATCCTTGAATGCGCGGGCTAATACGTGATGAATTCCCGGCTTACCGTTGGCCGTCGGCGGACCCTCATTGAAGGTAAACAGCGGTCTGCCCTCGGACTGCTTGAGCGTTTTCTCAAATACGTTTTCGTCACGCCAGAAAGCAAGAATTTCCTTCTCCAGCGCGGGCCCGTTGTAACGGCCGGTAACTTCCTTAAAACTCATTTATCAAAGATCCGATTCTCAACACAAACGCCAAAAAAAAACCCCGAACGCATCACTGCGTCCGGGGCGATGGTTATCTCTATCGCGGTACCACCCGGATTCACGAAAGCATTTACTCTCGCCTCATTGTGCCCTATATCGGGGGCCAGCCGTCTGCGTCTACTCCGCTTGAAGCGCATTTCGGGCAGTGACTCCGGGGTGATTTTCAGCAGCTTCCGATCCGGGGCTCGCACCATTCCCCCGTTCGCTTTTATCGGACCTTTCTGCCTACTCGTCCCCTTCCACGTCTTGGACGGGAAACTAGCGCCGGTATGACCAAAATACAAGGGTTTCGGGTAAATCAGCGTGAGCTATAGCCAGAGTGACCTGTGGCCCGGCACGGATTAGTTGATTACGAGGGACGTAACCCGGTGGTTTTCATCACCGAAAATAGCCCGATCGAATACGCCGACCAACACTTCGGTCTTTTGCGCACCCAAAACGAAAAGCTGTTTGTTGATCAGAAAATCGGGCACGCCCATTACGCCGCCCTCCCGAACCCGCGCTTCCAGCGCAAGAACCTGCTGTCGGCTCATATCGTCATCGAGCGTGTCGCCGATGGTCGCTGCCGACAGACCGCACTCGCCGCCGAGTGTCAGTAGAACATCACGATCCGCGATATCGAGACCTTCTTCAAAAAAGCCTTTGAGAATTCGATCAGCCAAAGTGGACGTATCGGCTCTGTCCTGATCGGCCAGGGTCATGAGACGATGAGCATCAAGTGTACGTGGCACTCTCTCGATTCGGTCGAAACGAAACTGTATGCCATGTTCTGTGCCCGCCTCGGTCAAAAAATCGAGACCCGGCTGCACGGTTTCCAGATTGCCGAACTTCGTCGTCAGATACTCATCGAACGCCATACCCTCCGCGGGCATATCGGGATTGAGCTGGAACGGAAACCAGTTGATCACCGACGGTCCGTGCACGGCAGCCAGCGCGTCATCGAGTCGGCGCTTACCAAGATAAGACCACGGGCAAATGAGATCGGCGATGATATCCACGCACAATGCAGCACCCGACAACGGCGGGTCGTTAGTTGCCATGCGGGTCATATCGATCATTGGCGTTCTCCGGGCTAGCAATTAGATGCGGTCAGAACGTTGCGATTCAAGTCGATCGATTGCCTGCGCAAAAGCCTTAATATGTTAGAGCCACAAAGACTGAATAAGTTTTACACTGGCGGGCCGCGTTGTAATGGGCATCTCTGAGCGCGTTACGGCAATTTGTCCCAATTTTCGAGTATTTTATAGCTGTTTTGTTGCCATTTTACCAATAAGTGAAAATTATCACCGGCCCAATTGGCCGTGGGAAGATAACTGTCGACTGCGGCGTGACAATACCCGGCCGAAATAAATTACTATGAGACAAGGTCTGATTAGTAGTCCCCGCTTACAGGAGAACATGCGTGCTAATTCGCAAATCGCCCGACATTCGACCCTCCGAAATCACCAGCGAAACAAACTATCTCAATCGCCGGCAATTTCTTCAATCAAGTGCCTTGGCCGGCGGTTCACTCTTGGCAGGCTCGGCGATGAGCGCGGTGGTACCTGACACACCGATGGCGGAATTGTCCGGAGTCATTCCGGGCGATTACAGCACGACCGAGACACCGAACAGTATCGAGGACATCGTCACTTACAATAATTACTACGAATTCGGTACGGGCAAAGACGACCCCTATCGCAACTCGCAGGATTTCAAGGCCCACCCCTGGACCATCGAGGTCGATGGCCATGCCGAGATCACCGGCACATTCGATATCGAGGATTTCGTAAATCCGCACACGCTCGAGGAACGGATCTATCGCATGCGCTGCGTTGAAGCATGGTCAATGGTTATACCCTGGGTCGGTATTCCGCTGGTGGATATCATCAAGCGGTTCAAGCCGACCTCGGATGCAAAGTACGTACGATTCGAGACGCTTCATGATCGAGCGAGAATGCCCGGTCAACGCAGGGGAAGCCTTGAATGGCCGTATCGGGAAGGACTAACCATTGCCGAGGCGACTAATCCCCTACCCATGCTCGTGGTAGGTGTCTACGGTCACTCACTGCCTAATCAGAACGGCGCGCCATTGCGACTCATCGTGCCCTGGAAATACGGCTTCAAGGGCATCAAAGGCATAGTGAAAATGAGTTTCGTTTCGCGCCAGCCGGTAAACAGCTGGCAAATGGCAGCATCCAACGAATACGGTTTCTACGCGAACGTCAATCCGACGGTACGCCATCCGCGCTGGAGCCAGGCAAGGGAACGTCGCATTGGTGCCGGCTTTTTTGCCGAGAAGCAGGAAACGCTGATGTTTAACGGCTACGGCGAGCACGTCGCGCATTTGTACGACGGCCTCGACCTGCGGCGAAACTTCTAAGTCACCCGGAAGTTTATATCGTGGATACGCTCACCCAAATCCGGCGGGTCTGGAAACCGCTGCTATTCATCACCTGCCTGATCCCGGCCATACTCGTTGTCACCGACGCCTTTGAGATCACGGGCCGCCTGGGCGCAAACCCTATCGAGGAAATACAGGATCGCTTCGGTTACTGGGGACTCCGCTTCATCATGATTGCGCTTGCTGTCACGCCGCTGCGTCATATGACCGGCTGGAATTGGCTGATCCGCTTCCGCCGCATGCTGGGCCTGTTCGCATTCTTTTACGTACTAAATCATTTCCTGGTCTGGCTGCTGCTGGATCAGAGACTACTGATGTCCGCGATCCTCGAAGACATCGTGGAAAGACCGTTCATCACAATCGGCTTCACCGCCTTTCTGCTCCTGATCGCAATGGCATCGACCTCGACCCTGGCACTGCGACGACGACTGGGTCGTCGCTGGCAACAACTGCACAACAGCGTCTACGTCGTCGGGCTGCTTGGCGTCTGGCATTACTGGTGGCAGGTCAAACTGGATATTCGGGAACCGTTGGTTTATGCGGCGGTGCTTGCAGTGTTGCTCGGACATCGGGTTTGGTATCGATATAAGCACCGGCCGACGCCTCGCGCCTGAATTATTTCCAGGTGTACCCCCGAAATCGGGGATCACGCGTCGGGACGCGCGCCTACAAGAGCTCCAGTAGCAAAACTGTAGGAGCGCCCTCCCGGGCGCGATCAGATTCACTGCACTCGCGCGCTGGAGCACGCTCCTACAGGTTTTCTACAGTTGACGATTATCGATTCAACGTCGAATTTGTGATTCGCATACCACGATCAAGGATACGTGCGGTGGGTTAAGTCTCTGAGACTTAACTCACCGCAAGTGTCCGTACATTTGCGATTACCCAGATCGAAACAAAAAAAGCCCCGTGTTACCGGGGCTTTCTTGGTACTGCTTAGCGGTAAGCAATGACTTACATCATGCCGCCCATTCCGCCCATGCCACCCATATCCGGCATGGCTGGAGCGGACGACTCGTCCTGCGGTGCGTCAGCGATCATCGCTTCAGTGGTTAACAACAACCCTGAAACAGATGCAGCATTCTGCAATGCGTAACGTGTGACCTTGGTCGGATCAAGGATGCCGGCCTTAATCATGTCACCGTATTCACCGGTTGCGGCGTTGTAACCGTAGTTACCTTTGCCTTCAGCGACGGCGTTCAGAACAACACTAGCGTCTCCGCCGGCATTGATGACGATTTGCCGCAGAGGCTCCTCGACAGCGCGGCGCAGGATGTTGATACCGACAGTCTGATCATCGTTATCGCCTTTCAGATCGCCCATCGCCTGAACCGCTCGAAGCAACGCAACACCACCGCCAGGAACAACACCTTCCTCGACGGCTGCTCGAGTTGAATGCAGCGCGTCTTCGACTCGTGCTTTCTTTTCTTTCATCTCGATTTCGGTCGCTGCGCCAACCTTGATGACGGCAACACCGCCGGAGAGCTTGGCAACGCGCTCCTGCAGTTTTTCCTTGTCGTAGTCAGAGCTGGATTCTTCGATTTCAGCGTTGATATTCTCAACACGACCCTGGATGTCTTCGGCACGGCCGGCACCATCGATAATGGTCGTATTTTCCTTGGTGATCTGAACCTTCTTCGCTTCACCCAGGTCTTCGATCGTTGTTTTCTCCAGAGAAAGGCCAACTTCCTCGGAGACAACCTGACCGCCAGTGAGAACAGCGATATCCTGCAACATTGCCTTGCGACGATCACCAAAGCCCGGCGCCTTTACGGCGGCTACTTTGACTATGCCGCGGATGTTGTTCACGACCAAGGTAGCAAGAGCCTCACCCTCAACGTCCTCACAGACGATAAGAAGAGGTCGTCCAGACTTCGCAACGCCTTCCAGAATCGGCAGAAGATCGCGAATGTTGGAGATTTTCTTGTCGTACAGAAGAATCAGCGGATTCTCGAGCTCAACGGTCTGGCTCTGCTGGTTGTTGATGAAGTACGGTGACAGGTAACCACGATCAAACTGCATGCCTTCCACGACGTCCAGTTCGTTGGCCAGACCTGATCCCTCTTCGACGGTAATTACGCCCTCTTTGCCAACTTTCTCCATGGCGTCGGAAATAATCTCGCCGACCTCGAGATCCGAGTTGGCGGAGATGCTGCCGACCTGCGCAATGGCCGTTGCGTCTTCACACGGAACGGAGAGTTTTTGCAGCTCGTCGATGATTGCGATTGTCGCTTTGTCGATACCGCGCTTCAGGTCCATTGGGTTCATGCCAGCAGCCACCGACTTCAGACCCTCGCGGAGAACCGCCTGAGCCAGAATCGTTGCGGTGGTCGTGCCATCGCCCGCGACGTCAGAAGTCTGAGATGCAACTTCCTTGACCATCTGTGCGCCCATGTTTTCGAACTTGTCAGCCAGTTCGATTTCCTTGGCAACCGAGACACCGTCTTTGGTGACGGTCGGTGCGCCAAAACTTTTATCTATTACTACGTTGCGACCTTTGGGACCCAAGGTCACCCGTACCGCGTTAGCCAGTATGTTCACACCTGCAAACATCTTCTGGCGCGCGTCGTCGCTGAAACGAATTTCTTTAGCAGCCATTTGAATTTCCTCTTAAGCTTGTGTTCTGAAAAAATTGTGTGGTTTGGACTCTTAGTCGTCAATAACGGCCATGATGTCGTCTTCTTTCATGACGAGCAGTTCCTCACCATCAACTTTGACTTCGGTGCCGCTGTACTTGCCAAACAGCACTTTGTCGCCTGCCTTTACATCCAGGGCCCGCAACTCGCCGGAATCCAGGATTTTGCCGTTACCCACGGCAATGACTTCGCCTTTAATAGGCTTTTCAGTGGCCGTATCCGGAATAACAATCCCACCGGCGGACGTGCGCTCTTCTTCCATGCGCTTTACGATGACTCGATCATGTAGTGGACGAATTTTCATCGGTTAGACCTCCTCTATATACTTGATTTATAATAATTTAATAGTGTATCGGCTTCGCGTGTTGTTAGCACTCTACCCCGACGAGTGCCAATAATAGGGTCCCTGAGCCAAATATCAAGGTCTTTGGCAATGTGAATCCCGTTAATCGCCCGGTTGACCGCGAAAGTCACTGAAAATGCGCCCTGGTTCAATGACAGGAACCCGATCGATCGGTATCCTTCAGCCGGTTATCTGGGCATTCGCGCGACAGCACATTATCTCCGCCTCTTTGTTCACGTAATCGGTAACAAATGACGATTGAATCAGGTCTTTCTGATACTCAATCCCGTAATTTCACCTGCCCCACGGACAACAGAACACGATGCTAATTCGCACCTCTATGAAGAGATTGATGGTCATCGCGGCCGCTCTCTTTATCAGCCTGCCGCTGGCCGCGCAGGACGACGAGCCCCTGCATCCGGAGGAAGCCTATCGTTACGCCGTTAGTGACACGGGCTCCGCGATCGAGGTCGATTGGGCCATTGAAGATGGCTATTACCTGTATCGGGAGAAGCTCTCCTTCGAAAGCGACACGACGGCGGTGAAGTTCGGTGATGTTCAGCTGCCTGCCGGATTGCACCACGAAGACGAATTTTTTGGTGTGCAGCAAATTTATCGAAATCGTTTTTTAGTCAGCATTCCTTATGAGGTGGTCGGAGAACGTTTCGAGTCAATGCAATTGGTGCTCAAGTCGCAAGGCTGCGCTGATATTGGTATCTGTTATCCACCGCAAACCTGGTCCAGTGAGGTTCAGCTCATCTCTGCCGCCAGATCATCGCCGACGCTTTCGTTCGGCGGATCCGCGGGCATGTCCGAGTTTCTGCCGGTTGACGAAGCGTTTAGTCCGATTTTGATTGCGCTTGATGGCAATACGATCGATGTCGCGTTTCGGGTTGCGCCCGGGTACTACCTATACAAAGATAAATTATCCGTAAGTACGGATTCTACGGTCGCTCAGCTTGGTCGCCTCGAGCTGCCCGAGGGCGAGAAGAAAGTCGACGAATGGTTCGGCGAGATGGAGGTCTACCACAACGACGTTTTCGCGACGCTGCCAATCGCGCGCGGGACACCGGATGCGATGGATCTGGCGGTAGATGTCAAGTATCAGGGTTGCGCCGATGACGGCCTCTGCTATCCGCCACAGGTTCGCACCTTGTCAGTTTCTCTTCCTGCCGCAACCGCAGTTACGTCGCTTGCGGCGGCGCCACCGGTATCCGAGCAGGCAAGACTGTCCCAGTTAATCTCGGGGTCGAGCATTTATCTCGTCATAGCAACATTCTTCGGCGCGGGCCTGTTGCTCGCGTTTACGCCCTGCGTGTTGCCAATGGTGCCTATCCTGTCCGGGATTATTGCCGGGGACGGGGATAACGTAAGTTCGGCGCGGGGCTTCAGTCTTGCATTGAGTTACGTCATGGGAATGGCACTGGTGTATACGGCAGCCGGCATTGCAGCAGCCGCCGTCGGCGTTCAGATGCAGGCGATATTTAACGCCCCGTGGGTGCTGACATTGTTTTCCACACTATTCGTGGTGTTGGCGCTGGGCATGTTTGGCCTGTTTGAATTGCAAATACCCTCGGCGCTGCAAGGCAAACTAGCCGCAATTAGCTGCAATCAGAAGACCGGCACCGTAGTGGGCGCCTTCATTATGGGCGCTCTGTCCTCACTCATTGTAACCGCCTGCGTTGCACCGCCACTCGTGGCAACGCTGACAGTAATCGGTCAGGCGGGCGACATGTTGCGAGGTGGCACAGCCTTGTTTGCGCTAAGCCTTGGCATGGGCGCTCCTCTTCTTTTGGTTGGCGCATCTGCCGGAAAGTTACTGCCCAAGGCCGGCCCGTGGATGGTTGCAGTAAGAAACGGCTTCGGCTTCATGATGCTGGGCCTTGCGATCTGGATGATGTCGCGCATTATTCCGGGCGAAATTACCCTCGCACTCTGGGGCGTGCTGATATTCATGGCCGGCGTATTTTTGGGTGGCTTGACGACTCTCACAGCGGATTCCGCTGCTACGGCGAAATTAGGCAAAGGCTTCGGACTGATCGCCGTCATTTACGGCGCAGTATTGATGCTCGGTTCATTATCGGGCGCACAAAATCCGTTGCAGCCTTTTGCTGGCATTAATTTAGGCGGGGTCTCGACCTCGATT
>Ga0209554_1003480_pt1 | contig 10057 bp, 7 predicted proteins | sample MarorgKNORR_S2LV_5_FD_188221 | JGI IMG/M metagenome (GOLD analysis project Ga0209554, IMG submission 188221) | Marine microbial communities from the Southern Atlantic Ocean, analyzing organic carbon cycling - Bottom_A/KNORR_S2/LV (SPAdes) (version 2) | ecosystem: Environmental > Aquatic > Marine... | reverse complement strand
GGCGACCTCCGGCTTGGCGGCGCGGGTGAAGGAGGGGCGGTTGCCTTTTTTTGTGCTGGCGTGAAGGGTGAACTGGCTGATGACCAGCACGCCGCCGCCGACATCGGCGAGGGAGCGGTTCATCAGTCCGTCGTCGTCGTTGAAGACGCGCAGCCGGGCGATCTTGCCGCAGAGCCACTTGATGTCGGCGGCGGTGTCGGCGTCCTCGATGCCAAGCAGCACGACGAAGCCAAGGCCAATTTTGCCGCGCACTTGGCCACCGATGGTGACGGAGGCTTCGCTCGCCCGCTGAATGACTGCCCGCATGACTGTCGGGAGACTATCCAATTGACCACGGCGGCGCGAGGGGGAAGCGCCGAAGGCAAGCACAAAGCGTTTGGTGGCCAAAACTTTTTCTCTCGCGACGCCGGAACGCTTCGTCGTAGCGTGGTTGCACTGATGAGCGACACGCCATCCAACAACGAGACAAACCCGCAGCCGTTCGACATCGAGACGGTGAGCGACCTGCGCGGGCTGCGATTATTTCTTGAACGTTACGAGCGGGACATCCTGCGGCCGATCGAGTTGCCGGCGGTGCAGTCGGCGTATTGGTTTGCCAACCGTGGACAGTTTCGGGAGTTGCTGGAACTGGACGCCGAGTTGTCGGCTAACGGCTCGCTGATGCCGTTTGCCCGGGCGAGCTTGATGGCTGGCCGGGAGCATCTGCGCCTGCTCAAGCCGATGTACGATCAGCGCATGATGCAGCGCTTCCGCAAATGCGTTTTGGCCGGCGAGGCGAGGGGCTGGAACCCGATTGTGTTCGGTATGTTTTTGTCGATCCACTCGGTGCCGGTGCGGGAGGGCTTGCTGCAATTCGGCAGACAACTCTGGAGCGGGTTTGTCAACGGCGTCCAAGACAGCTGCGGCTTGTCGGACAAGGAATGCACGGTGTTGCTCGATGAAACCATCGACCGTTTGCCCGGCTGGATCGAGGAGGTCATCGCCCAGTCGGCGGGGGACGATGGCGCACGCCTTGCCGCTGTCAGTTAATCATGAAGTGGACAGATGGGCAGCTATGGCGTCGCTCGGCAGTCAATACGTTTTGGTGTCTGGTCGGCTGCAGTATCGGCGACATGGGGGTGATCGCCGGTTTCCAGTTTGGCGCGCCGGAGGTGGCCGCAAGTCGGCCGATGCTGGTGATGGCGCTGGCCATGACGGCGGGCATCAGCACGAGCGTTTTGCTGGAAACGATTTTGCTGTTTAAGCAGTTGGGCTTGGCCAAGGCGCTCCGCACCGCGCTGGGGATGAGCATGATCAGCATGCTGGGCATGGAGGCGGCGATGAACGTGGTGGATTACTTTTTGGCCGGCGGCGCGCGCCTGACGCTGTGGGTGTTGCCGCTGATGTGGCTGGCCGGTTTTCTCGCGCCTTGGCCGTATAACTACTGGCGCTTGGCCAAGCACGGCAAGTCGTGCTGCCACGCCGAATGACCGCCGCCAAGCGCTTGGCCAAGCGGGTCAAAATATTGTGAAACTGATTCCCCCAACACTGCTCGCCGCCGCTTGGCTCGCCGGTTGTGCCACCATGCCACCGCCGCCATCGCTTGCGATTTGGGATGCCGCCGAGCTGGGACGGGTAGAGGTCGTCCGGCAGCACTTGGCCGCCGGGACGGATGCGAGCGCCCGGGGCGGAATCACCGGGTTGACCGCGCTGCACCAGGCGGCGTTCCACGGGCACGGGGAGATCGCCGAGCTGCTCATCGACGCCAAGGCCGATGTGAACGCGGCGGATCACAGGGGGTGGACGCCGTTGCACTCAACAGTTTATTGGGGGCACAGCGAGATAGCCAAATTGCTACTCGCCAACGGAGCGGCGGTGAACGCGAAAGCCGGGGACGGCCAAACCCCGCTGGACTGGGCCGTTCAGCTCGGCGCGGAAGACATGGCCAAGCTCTTCCGCCGCTCGGAGCTTGACACCGGAGCAATTACTGAATGAAAATGCCCCGAGCCGCGTATCTGTTTGCGGGGTTGTGTTCACAAAAAAACCAAAAATGGTAAAAACTGATTTGAAGTCGAAGGCGCAGGTTTGCTGCGTGTTGGTGTTGTTTCTCCTGCTGGGTGTGGCTTCGGCTGCAACGGCGGCGGGAGAGTCCGGAGTCAAGCTCCCGGCGGGCATGGCGGCGCTGCCGCTAAAACTGCCCAAGCCGATGTTTGTCGGCACGCCGCAAAACATCAAGGGAGTGAAGCAGCTTGAGAAGCCGCTCGGCAAACCGCGTCCGCCGTTTTTCGCGCCGAAGGGCGTGAAGAACCTTGCGCTGGGCAAAAAGATCAGCGGGAGCGACGAAGAGCCGATCATGGGCGAGCTGAAAATGATCACCGACGGTGACCGGGAGGCGGCGGACGGCAGCTACGTGGAGCTTGGCCCGTTCACGCAGCAGATCACCATCGACCTCGAGGCCGAGCACGACATTTACGCGATGCTGTTCTGGCATTACCACAAGCAGGCCCGGGTTTATTTTGATGTCATCGTGCAGGTCTCGAATGACCCGGAGTTCAAGAATCCGACCACGATTTACAACAACGACCACGACAACTCCGCCGAGCAAGGTGTCGGCAAGGACAACCATTACGTCGAGACTTCCGAGGGACGACTGCTCGACACGAAGGGTGTCCGCGGCCGTTATGTGCGCCTTTACAGCGGCGGCAACAACGCGAGCGACCTGAACCACTACATCGAGGTGGAAGTGTACGGCAAGTAAGCCGGTCGCGTTCTCGCTGTGAGAGGGGGCTTGGCCAAGCGCGGCAGCGTCATGGAGTGCGGTTCTCCGCACCGCTTTGGAACGCTCCCGAAAGCGGTAGGGACGGCCGCAATCCAAGACGCTCCCGCGACACATTGGCGTCATTTTTCGTGAAAGCCACTGTTTGGTCGCCGGACAAATTATCCAATGAGTCGCCCCATATTCATCGTTCTCATTCTGCTCATCGCGGCGGCGGCGGCGGCCGTACGGCTGCCGGGCTTGGCGGAGCGTCCCATGCACGGCGACGAGGCGGTCAATGCGGTCAAACTCGGAGAAACGATCGAGGGCAGGGGTTACGAGTACGATCCGCACGAGTACCACGGCCCGACGCTCAATTACCTGACGCTCATTCCGGCTTGGCTTGGTGGTGCCGGAAGTTTTGTCGAGTTGCGGGAACCGATGCTGCGGGTTGTGCCGGTCGTTTTTGGGACGCTGATCATTTTGTTTCTGCTGCCGATCGGGGATGGCTTGGGGCGGGTGGCGGCGGTCTTTGCCGCGCTGTTCATGGCCGTGTCGCCAGCCATGGTTTTTTACAGCCGCTACTTCATTCACGAGATGCTGCTGGTTTGTTTCACCGCCGGGGTGATCGTCTGCGGTTACCGCTACCTGAAACGCCCCGGTACGTTTTGGGCCTTGCTGGCGGGGGGGTGTCTTGGGTTGATGCACGCCACCAAGGAGACGTTTATCATCGCGCTTGGCTCGATGGGCGCCGCGCTGTTGTTGATGCTGTGTGCCCGGTGGCGGGTTGGGCAGTGGGTCAACGACATCAAGCGGGTCAGGCCGGCGCATTGCGCCGTGATGCTGCTGGCGGCGACGGCGGTCTCGGTGACGTTTTTTTCCTCGTTTTTCAGCAACGCCAGCGGGGTGGCGGATTCTGTCCTCACATACACGACGTATCTCGACCGGGCGGGGCAGACCGGGCTGCACGAGCATGAGTGGCATTACTACCTTGGGCTGTTGGGCTGGTACCAGTATGCCGACGGGCCGGTTTTCAGTGAGTTGCTAATCCTGCTGCTGGCGTTGGTTGGGCTGGGGTTTGTGGTCAAGGGGTCGGTGGGTCGGGCCAACGCAGGGCTGCTTCGTTTTGTCGCTCTTTACACGGTGTTGATGACCGTTATTTACTCGTTGATCCCGTACAAGACGCCGTGGTGTCTGTTGAGTTTTTATCACGGGATCATCCTGCTGGCCGGGGTGGGGGTGGCTGGTTTGTTCCAGTTGAAATCTAAGTTTGTCAGGTTCGCGCTGGGCGGGTTGCTGCTTGTTGGCACTTGGCATTTGGTGCGGCAGTCAAATGCCGCCAACTACGAGTATAACGCCGACAGTCGCAACCCGTACGTGTACGCCCAGACTGGGGCGGATGTTTTCGATATTGCCGATCGCGTGAAGGAGATGGCGCAGGCGCATGAGGATGGACGGGATACGCCGATCCAAATCTTTTGTCCGCTCGATGACTATTGGCCGTTGCCTTGGTATCTGCGCGGCTATCGGGTGGAGTACGGCAGCGAGGTGGCGGATGAGGCCAAGTCTGCCCCGATCATCTTGATACAACCTCCATTGGAGGAAGCGCTCATGAGGAAGCTGTACGAGCTGCCGCCGCCCGGCCAGAAGGAACTGTACATGCACCTGTTTTACGACGACGGCCGAGTGCCCTATATGGAGTTGCGGCCGGAGGTGGAGATTCGTGGGTTTGTGGCCAAGTCCCTTTGGGATCAGTTCGAGCGCGCCAAGGCGGAGACACATTAATATGCCGTTGAAGCCACAGGGTGATCGGGTGGTTGATGTGGGGGCGCGTTCCATTGCGGACGCTCACCACTTCCTGCATGAGGCGATGGCCACGGTGTTCGAGTTATACATCGTGGAGGAGGACGAGACTTATGCCCGACAAGGGGCGCAGGCGGCTTTTGCGGAGGTGGACCGGCTCGAGCTTGAGATGAGCCGGTTCATCGAGAACAGCGACATCGCCCGGTTGAACAGCGCGGCCATCGGCGAAACGGTGGACGTGGGGCTGGATGTTTTTGAGTGCCTGACCCGCGCCCGGGAGATGTTCGAGCAGACGGGCGGCGCGTTCGACATCAGCATCGGGGCGCTGTACGAGTGCTGGCTCAACGAGGACAAAACCGTGCGCCAGCCAAGCGACGAGGAAGTGGCGCATGCCCGGCAACTCACCGGCTTGGGTCACTTGCAGCTGGATGCCGAGTCGTACAGCGCGGAGGTGTTGACGGAGGGCGTGCAGTTCGACTTGGGCGGCATCGGCAAGGGGTTCGCCGCCGAGAAGATGGCCGAAATCCTCCGCGAATGGAGCCTTGGCCAAGCGCTGGTCTTGGCGGGGGCGAGTTCGGTGCTGTCGGTGTCGGTGCCGGAGGGGATGAGCGGTTGGCCCATGAAGCTTCGGAACCCAGCCAAGCCGAGCGAAACCTTGGCCAAGTTTGAACTGACCGAAGGCGCGATCAGCGGCTCGGGCAGGCAGTTGGGCCAACACATCATCGACCCTCGGGACGCCGAGACCGGGCCGGTCGAAGCCCGGTTGGCGGCTTGGTCGATGGCTCCCGATGCCGTGGCAGCGGATGCGTTGTCGACCGCCTTCATGGTGCTGCAACCGGACGAAATTTCAGATTATTGCTTGGCGAACCCCCAAACTGCGGCGATAATCCTCCCTCACGTGGACAGTGCAAAACTTCAACGCCGAGAGGCTGTCTGTTTTGGACTGTGGCAGGGGGTCGATTTGGCAAACTAACTTTTTAATCAAAACAACAACATGAGCAACGAGATAGACAGACGGAAATTCATGCGCTCATCGGCAGCAGCCGGTGCGGGCATGATGCTGGCAAGCCAAACGCTTGGCCAAGCGCAAGATGAGAAAAAAAACATCAACGTCGCCCTGCTGGGTGCCGGTGCCCAGGGGCAGGCGTTGATGAATGCGACCCTTAAACTGGGCAGAAATTCCGGCATCAAGTTCCGCGCCGTCTGCGATATTTGGGAGAAAGGCAACCAGCGCCGCGTCTCCCGCACGCTCAACGCCTACAAGCGATACGGCCACAAGGGCACGGCCTACGTCGACTACAAGGAGATGCTCGAAAAGGAGACAGACCTCGACGCCGTGCTGGTGGCCACCCCGGATTTTTGGCACGCGGAGCACACCATCGCCTGTTTTGAAAAGGGGCTTCACGTTTATTGCGAGAAGGAGATGTCCAACAACTTGGACGACGCCAAGAAGATGGTGCTGGCGGGGCGCAAAGCCGGGAAGCTTCTGCAGATCGGCCACCAACGCCGCAGCAATCCTCGCTATATTTATTGTTACGAAAAACTTTTCAAAGAGGCCAACCTCCTCAATCGCGTCACCAACATTTCCGGCCAATGGCATCGGAGCCGCGCCGCATGCGAAGACTTGGGCTGGCCCAAGGGCACCGACATCCCAGTGGAGACATTGAAGAAATTTGGCTTCAAGGACATGCCGCAGTTTCGGAACTGGCGCTGGTACAAGGGACTCGGTGGCGGCCCGATCGTCGATCTCGGTTCCCACCAGATCGACGTGTACAGCTGGTTCCTCGACAACGCCCTCCCGACTTCGGTCATGGCCAGCGGCGGCGTCGATTACTGGAAGGAACACGAATGGTACGACAACGCCGTCGCCATCTTCGAGTTCGCCACGAAGAAGGGTGTCGTCCGCGCCACCTACGAGACACTGACCACCAACAGCAGCAACGGCTACTACGAGTTATTCATGGGGGATGAAGGCACGCTCCTGATTTCGGAGGCCTCCGGTCGCGGCGAGATTTACAGGGAAAACTGGGTCGAGGAAGCCAAGTGGGATCCGTGGATTCAAAAGGGCATGATCAACATGGTCGAAAGCCGCGGGCCAGCCAAGGAAGCAGCAGAGGACGAGGAAGCGGTCGATGTGCGCGAGTCGCCGAAGCCGGCCCTTTACGGCATGCCCATCACGATGAAAGTACCGTTTCATCAACCGCATCTGGTGAACTTTTTCGAGGCTGTACGAGGCAACCAGAAACTGAACTGCCCGGGCGAGATCGGCTACGAGACCGCAGTGATGGTGCTGAAAGTCAACGAGGCCATCGCCGCCGGCAAAAGGATCGACTTGAAGCCGGAAGACTTCCACGTCTGAGAGCCGCTCGGGCAGCGCACTATTAATCCGGCGATCAATCAGCAGGCTTAACACAATAACATCCGATGGCTCACCCTCATCCGGCCTCCGACCACCTTCTCCCTGAGGGAGAAGGAATCGAGCGCGAGTGCGCTTGGCCAAGCTCCCTCTCCCAGCGGGAGAGGGTCGGGGAGAGGGAGAACGCCCGTCAACATCTCCAGTACGAGGCATACTCGTTCTATCACCGATAAAATAGTGAACGATAAAAAAACCATCCGATGGTTCACCCTCATCCGGCCTTCGGCCACCTTCTCCCTGAGGGAGAAGGGAAGGGGGAGCGCACGCGCCCCCGCGTGCTGCCTTGGGCGCCCCGCCCAAGGCGTGGTTGGATTACTGTTACTGGCTCGAACGATTCCGGCGAGGCGCCGAAATCCACACGCGAGGCGCGTGTGCTCCCCAAGCTCCCTCTCCCAGCGGGAGAGGGTCGGGGAGAGGGAGGAAGCTAAAAATTATAATGAAATTCGGTACACTGGTAAATCGCCGGATTAATCATCATTCAACCGAGGCATTCCCCTTGAAGATTCGTTCCATCCGGCCGCTGTGTTTTCTGGTGCTATTGGCCGGGGGAGTGGTGTCTGCCAACTCGGCGGAGAAGGGGAAGGGCTTGGGCGACGGCCACGACGGCAGCCTTGCAGCCATCACTCACCTGATTTCGCTGTACGACGAAAAAGGCATCGCGATCAAGGCCACCGACAAGCAACCCCGGCCGGTCTCGATGCTCAAGACGTGCGGCGAATGCCACAACTACGACGAGATCGCGGCCGGGTGGCATTTTCACTCCGGCAGCACCAACTCGCTCGCCGGTCGGGTCGGTGAGCCGTGGGTCTTGACCGACTCCGGCTCCCGAAGCCAGATCCCCATGTCCAACCGCGCGTGGAAAGGCACGTACAGTCCGAGCGATTTGGCTATCTCGCCTTGGAAATTTTTGAAGCGTTTCAGCAGCCATTATCCCGGGGGCAACTACGGCGAGATGCCGCCGGCCGATGACGACGAGGACGCCGACCCGGAGGAGTTTCTGCGCTGGCCCATCTCCGGCCAGTACGAGATCAACTGCCTCGCCTGTCACCACGCCGATTCGCGGCAGGACCAAAGCGGTGCCGCGCTGCAGGCTGCCCGCCAGAATTATCGCTGGGCAGCCACCGTCGCCAGCGGCTTGGCCACCGTGAAGGGGAACGCCTCCGAGCTGGACGAGTTTTACGATCCCGAGACCGAGTACAAAATCAGGACCACCTACGACAAGAGCCGCTTCGACGCCAACAACAAGGTGTTCCTCGACATCGTGCGCAAGCCGCCGGCCAGCCGATGTTATTTCTGCCACTCCACGCAGGACATGGACACGCCCGGCAAATCGGAATGGACCCATAACGAGGACATTCACCTCGCCTCCGGGATGACGTGCGCCGATTGCCATCGCAACGGCGTCGATCACATGATTACCCGGGGCGACATCGAGTCGTTGAGTGATCTCGGCAGCGACGCGGCTTACGCAAAAGCTTACGAGCCCACGAACGTCGCCGCGCTTTCCTGCCAAGGTTGCCATCTTGGAGACGCCGCCGCCGCCGATCCCGCCGCCCGGCTTGGTGGCCACCTCGGCGCACCCATCCCCGCGCACAAGGGTCTGCCGCCGATACATTTCGAGAAACTTTCCTGCACCTCCTGCCATTCCGGTTCGTTCCCGAAAGACAAGACCGGCCGCGTCCGCACATCACGAATTCACAAGCTTGGCCTGCACGGTCGGCACGCGATAAACAAAAAACTGCCGCACGTGCTCACGCCGGTTTTCGCGCGAATGGACAACGGAAAAATCGCGCCGCACAACCTGTTTTGGCCGGCTTACTGGGGCACCTTGGCCAAGGGGAAGGTCTCTGCCATCCCGCCCGATCTCGTCAAGGAACTCGCCCCGGACGCGCTTGGCTTGGAGCAGAAAAACGTGGAACGCGTCAACGACTGGAAACCGCTCAGCGAGAAACAAATCGCCGAGGTGCTCAAGCAGTTGGTCGGCGAATTCGACGGAGAAGCCGAGGAAGGCCAGCCCAAGCCGGAGCCGGTGTACATCGCCGGTGGCCGGTTATACCGCAGCAGCAACGGCGTGATCGTGTCGGAGGATCACGAGGCGGCGGAAGCATACAAATGGCCGATCGCCCACAACGTCCGCCCCGCCGCGCAGTCGCTCGGGGCCAACGGCCGCTGTGCCGATTGTCACGACACGAATTCGCCGTTCATCTTTGGCCAAGTCGAGGTCGATTCACCCGTCGCACCGCAGGGAGGGCGGGACACCACCCGGGAAATGGTCGAGTTCGAGGGCTTGGATCGCGGCTATTACCAGATGTTCGCCTTCACATTCCTGTTTCGCCCTTGGCTGAAAGTGGTCGTGATCCTCTCCTGCGTCCTGCTGGGCATGGTGCTGTTGTTGTACGCCTTGAAAGGGCTCGACGCCGTCATAAAGGCAGCCGGAAAAAAGTGAGCAGTAAACGTTAAGCAGTGAAATCCGTGTCACAACCTGAAACTGAAAACTTGAAACTCTAAATCATGTTTCCGACAATTTCATGGGTGAGCTTGAGCCTTGTGCTTGTGGGGATCGTGGTGCATTGGCTTGTGTCGCCCCGACCGCGCTTGGCCAAGGGGGAGACGGCGAAGAGCATCTGCGATGGGGAACGTTCCGCCTTGGCCAAGCTCAAGTGCTTGGCTTGCCGCTTGGCCTTGGGCAGTTTGCTCGTCCTGTTCGTCAGCGGCTTTGCGGAACGCCTGTTGTTTGGCGAGCCGATCCACGGCTACACCCTCATGCTTCACGTTGGCCTCGCGCCGGTCTTCGTCGTATGTTTGGGTTTCATCGTGATCACATGGGGCCAACAATGCCTCTTGAACGAAAACGACCGGAAGCGCATGGCCAGCCTCTTGCGACTGAACAAACCGGACACCACCGACACGCCGGACTTGGGCTGGAAACTGACATTCTGGCTGGCGATATTCTTGGCCGTGCCAGCCAGCCTGTCGATGGTGCTGAGCATGTTCCCGATCTTCGGCACCCACGGACAGGAGACACTACTCTGCCTGCACCAATACAGCAGCCTCGCGCTGACACTCGTGGCCATGATTCACATCCACCTCGTCATCCGGCGCAA
>Ga0209554_1003476_pt1 | contig 10064 bp, 7 predicted proteins | sample MarorgKNORR_S2LV_5_FD_188221 | JGI IMG/M metagenome (GOLD analysis project Ga0209554, IMG submission 188221) | Marine microbial communities from the Southern Atlantic Ocean, analyzing organic carbon cycling - Bottom_A/KNORR_S2/LV (SPAdes) (version 2) | ecosystem: Environmental > Aquatic > Marine... | reverse complement strand
GGATCCATGGCCTGTAGAAGCTGATGGTACAGGTGCTACCTTAGAATTGATTTATCCTTTTCTAGATAATTCATTAGCTGAAAATTGGATAGCATCTATGGGATATGGGTCGCCTGGAGGTGAAAATTTGATGAATAGCTGTGAAGAATCTCCAGGTGATATCAATGGAGATGGCGCAATTGATGTATTAGATGTGATTTTGATTGTGGGAATCATTATAATGCTTGATAATGATTACACCATCTGTGAACAATATGCCAGTGATATAAATTTAGATGGAATCATTGATATTTTAGATATTATATCATTAGTTAATCTCATTTTAAGTTAGTGATTTGGATAATAAATTTTATTAGGCAAATCGAATAAAAAATATGTTCAAAATAATATTTAATATAGTTTTTATTAGGATAGCCTTTTCTCAAGTGCCATGTATTCTTGGTGATGTGTATGTCAGTGAAGGCGCAAACCACGGCGACCCGGAGGATTACATAGAAGTGTATAATGGAGGTGGCGAAGAATGTACCCTGGCCGGATTTCAATTAGACGATACAGAATTACTGGAAGATTTTACATTTGGAAATATTATTTTGGATCCCGGTGCCTATTGGCTGGGCTATGAAGATGCAGAAGACAGTTTTACTTCTGGACTTGGCGGTGACGGTGATATTATAGTTTTTGCAGACCCCCAGGGGAATACACTCACTGTTATCCTAGAAGAAGCGCTCGAAAACTCTGATGAAATAGAATTATCCCATAGTTTTACTGCTGGCGGAATAGGATGTTATACCATGCCAACTCCTGGCGAAGCAAATGTGGACTGTTTTGTTTTCGCCTATGGCTGCACAGATCCAGGGGCAATTAATTATGATCCCGATGCCAATCTAGATAATGGAAGTTGTCAGTATTCCACTGTTTCCTGCGTTCTAGGGGATGTATATGTGAGTGAAGCCGCAAACCAGGGAGATCCGGAGGATTACATAGAAGTGGTTAATGGAGGTGGCGAAGAATGTACCCTGGCTGGATTTCAATTAGACGATACAGAATTACTGGAAGATTTTACATTTGGAAATATTATTTTAAATCCGGGAGACTATTGGCTTGGGTATGAAAATGCAGAAAACAGTTTTAACTCTGGGCTTAGTGCAGAAGGTGATTTGGTTGTTTTTGCAGATTCAGATGGCAATATGCTGACTCTCACCCTAGAGGTATCAATGGCAACAGATGATGGAGTGGAGTTATCACAAAGTTTTGATGTTGATGGGATTGGATGCTATACCATGCCTACACCGGGAGAATCAAATGCAGATTGTTTTGAATTTTGTATATTGGGTGACCTCAATGGCGATAGCGGATGGAATGTATTGGATATTGTCACCCTTGCCAACTGCGTGCTTGCTGAAAACTGTGCAGAACTGGAATATGGCTGTGCCGGTGACCTCAATGGCGATGGTGGCTGGAATGTTCTTGATATCGTAACCTTAACCAACTGCATATTGGCCGAAAACTGTAATTGAAGAGTATTTGTTTTTAAATTAATCCACATCTGCATTTTCATAAGGAAAAATACTTTAATTAGATACTTATTGAATATGTATAACTGTAGTAGAATATGTAATTTAAACTCAATAATTTTGTGTAAATAATCAAGGATGAATAATTCCGTATTTTTAAAAAAATATTTATTGGAGATTGTCCATTTTAACCGCAAATATATCTTGATGGTTGGGATATTATTAATGAGCTGCGAAGATATCCTGTCAGATAATTCTGAAGAATCTGGAATTATTAATCCTGCAGATTGGGTGGAACTGCATAATCCTACCAATGAATCAATTGCCATTGGTTTGTGGGAATTTAAGGATGGGAATGATACCCATGTATTTATCATTCCTGAAAACCAGGTTTTGGAATCGGGTGCATATCTGGTGTTGTGTAAAGATTCTCTGGCATTTAATGACAATTTCCCTAATGTTAGTAATTTTATAGGTGAATTTGATTTTGGGTTAAATGGTGGAGGAGAACTGGTAAGGCTTTTTGATACTGAGGGGTTGCTGGTTGATGAGGTAAATTATGATGATTCTTCACCATGGCCCCTGGAACCCGATGGCAATGGACCAACCCTTGAACTCATCGATCCATCCCTTGATAATGGTTTGGGAGAAAATTGGGCTGCTTCTGATATTAACGGTGGTACCCCTGGTATGATAAATAGTGTTTACACTGCAGACAATTCACATAGTATTGCTTCCGGGATAGTGATCAATGAAATTAATTATAATTCCCCTGATGAATAATAATATATCTTCACTTCAAAATTTATTAAAGGACCATCAGACACTCTCATTGGATGATTTGGAAAAAGTGAAGCTTCTTGACCGTCATGATACCAAATTTGTATTTAACCAGGTTCAATTACCTTTAATTTTGGATAAAATAAAACCGTTTTACAGAATATTAGAGATTAGTAATGATTTGGTATTTACCTATGACACCACCTATTTTGATACAGATAATTTCCTTTTTTATAATCAACACCATAATGAAAACAGGAAGCGCTTTAAAGTCCGATTCAGGAAATACAGCAGCAACAGTAATACCTTTTTTGAAATTAAAATCAAAAACAATAAAAATCGGACAGTGAAAAAGCGGCTGATGGTGGATGAAATGAACGGCTACTTAGGTGAACAGGAGCAAGATTTGGTGTCTGAAATAATTGGCCTTCAGCCAAATGGACTTACCGCAAAATTGAACATACAATTTTCTCGCATTACACTGGCTGATAACAGTTTTAATGAACGCCTTACCATTGACACAAACCTTTCTGCTAAAAATGGAAGCAGTAGTAAAATATTTGATAAACTGGTGATATCAGAAATCAAGCAAAAGAAGTACAATCCAAAATCTCAATACATTCAGATTTTACGTGATTTAAAAATTCCGGAAATGAGATTCAGCAAATATTGTATGGGTATGCTGCATGTTAATAAGGAAATTAAATACAACCGCTTTAAACCCAAATTATTACAAATTAATAAAATTCTTACTCAAGTATAAATAAAAGGGAATAAATGGAATTATCTTCTGATTTAATAAATTTAATGATCCGTTTTGGATTTAACCTATCAATCGCTTTTATCATTATAAAACTGATTTACCAACGGAACCGACCCAATAATTTAGATTTTGTGTTCACCTATTTTATGTTTAATTCCCTCATTTTCTTTTTTGCATTTCTATTGAGTAGTATTACCATTAATATGGGATTTGCATTTGGACTATTTGCTGTTTTTGCTATTCTCCGTTACAGAACGGATCCCATTCCTATTAAGGAAATGACATACCTGTTTATAGTTATCACCATTGGGGTTATCAATGCCTTAAGCGGCGCGGAAGTGTCTTATGCTACCCTGTTATTTACAAATATTACTTTGGTTGTTTTAACGTATTTTCTTGAAAGATATTGGCAGAAGAATTTACTGCTACGAATGAATATTGAATATGAAATAATAGAAAATGTCAAACCAGAAAATCGTGAAATATTAATGGCGGATTTAAAGGAGCGAACCGGCTTAAATATTCAAAGTTTTGAATTCAGAAGAATGAACTTTTTAAGGGACACAGCCCGTATCAGGATTTATTATAAAGAATAAGAGAAGAGTGAAATAATAATAATATCCTTTCTTTAATTCGATATTCTTACAGTTAATTGATAAAGTAAAAGTTGTCTAAAACTAAAAGACTAAATATTGGATATTACCTCTTTTTCCTTTTTATTCAATCTTCTTTTGGAATAGATGATACTCAATCCTGGACCAGTATTGGCTTCGAAAAAATCCTCCCACACTCCCTTACCTTTGAATTTGAGCAGGAATTTCGATTAAAGGATCAACTAACTACATTCAGTCAAACCTTCTCGGAAGTTTCCCTTTCCTATAAAGTGTTTGACGGTTTGAATATTAGCATTCCCTATCGCTACGCTGTATTTGATGATAAAATTAAACAGCGCTTAAGTTTGGGGGTGTCTTACAAATACAGCTTAAAGCCCATAAGCCTGAAGTACCGGGCAAAATTGCAGCGGAGTTATGAAAAGGATAAGATCCCTGAACAATTAATCAGAAATAAATTTATATTACAGTATAAATTAAGTAAAAAGATTGAACCCTTTTTTTCCGGGGAATTATTCCATCAATCCAATACGAACAACAATCAATTAGATGAGTATCGTGTTTCATTTGGCATGAAGGTCGATCTACCACGGAAGAGCTCAATTAAGATTTTCTATATCTTTAAAAATGAAGACCTCACTAAAACAAATCCGGAAAAGATAAATGTTTTTAGCTTAAGCTTTAGATTTAAAATAAAATAGTATAACCCATTGTGAAGATTAAATCTTTTGTTAAGAGATGGTCACATAAATCCTCAACAAGCTGGTTAGCATATAGTACAACAACTATTTTATGTTGTTGAGCGTATGTTTATGTAAATTAGTTTATTAAATAAACAGGCAACGGCTATTCATAACAAAATTGTACGATTAACATATGCTGGAGTAATAAGATTAATACAAGCAACATCAAAGCCCACCATATTGGTAGGCTTTATTCAGGTGTTGAGGATTCAAGAATCAATTCATATATATAATAAATAAAAACTACTTTATCAACCTCATAGGTTTTAGTTTCATCCCACAATCTATACAAGTGCCGGGTTTATTCTCCCGAATATGGCTATGAATGAGCATGGGACAGCCATAGAAATCACTGTTATCTTTTGCAGTAATAACTCCTGCAGCTAAGTCCATACCACATTTTGGGCAATGACCGGGGTCACTGCTGTATTCCGCGCTATGGGCATCCATGGGGCAGGTGTAATAAACCAGGTCTTCATCCTCTGTCATCTTATCTGCAGGGTCACTTGAATGCGTATGGCCTGCGTGACTTTTATCCGTTTCTGTTTTAGTATCCTTTCCTCCGCCACAGTTTACAATTAGGGCGAGGAAGAGTATGATTAAGATTATTTTCTTCATGTATTTTATCCTTTTTTATTGCGTTAATTTCCGCGTCTCAATCCAGGCATACATGGATGGAACAATAAATATACTGGTTACCACCAATATCATTCCGCCAAATGCAGGGATTGCCATTGGGACCATTATATCAGCTCCCCGTCCCGTTGATGTTAGGATGGGTACCAGAGCTAAAATTGTTGTTGCAATGGTCATAAGTGCAGGCCGAGCACGGCGCTTGCCTGCATATACCACAGCGTTAATGACCTCTTGTTTATTTTGTGGTTTTTTCTCACTGATGCGTTGTTTTACATAGGTTGCCATCAAAACCCCATCATCTGTTGCAATGCCAAAAAGTGCCAGAAATCCAACCCACACAGCGACCGACATATTGGTCGCTCCAATATTAAACAGTTCCCTTAGTCCAAAGAAGTTGAGAAACCAGGCCTGATTGTAGAGCCAGATGAGAATAAATCCACCGGACCAGGCAATAATAATACCTGTGAATACAAGTCCAACAACTTTCAGATCGTGAAACTGCAGATATAGGATGAGCAGGATAATTCCCAATACCAGTGGAAAAATAACGGATAAGCGTTTGGAGGCACGAATCTGGTTTTCATATGAACCTGAAAAAGTGTAATTCACTCCGGCAGGAATCTGTAGTTCTCCGGATTTTATGAGAGCATTCAAATGAGCCTGAGCATTCTCTACTACATCTACTTCAGCGTAGCCATCCAACTTATCAAATATGACGTATCCCAGGAGAAATGTATCCTCGCTTTTTATCATTTGCGGACCGCGCACATATCGAATTTCTGCTAATTGAGAAAGAGGTATTTGCTGTCCGGTTGGGGTGGGTATGAGTATTCGATCTAAATCCTCAAAATCGTCCCGCAATTCACGAGCATAGCGTACCCGCACGGGATAGCGCTCTCTTCCCTCAACTGTGGTTGTTAGCCGTTTGCCGCCGATACCGATTTCAATGATATCCTGCACATTTTTAATATGCAGCCCATAGCGTGCAATTGCATCTCGGTCAATGTCAATTTCCAGGTAGGGTTTGCCAATAATACGATCGGCAAAAACGGTGGGGGGGTTCACACCAGGAACATCCTTTAGAATTTGCTCCAATTGCATAGAAAAGGCCTCAATACTCTCCAAGTCAGGTCCTTTAACTTTTATACCCATGGGAGCACGCATGCCTGACTGGAGCATGACAATACGGGTGGCAATGGGCATGAGTTTAGGAGCTGAGGTGGTGCCGGGGATTTTAGCCACTTTCACGATTTCATTCCAGATATCGTCCATAGTTTTAATATGGGGTCGCCACTTTCGAATATGTTCGCCATTCTCTAAACCATATTCCGGGATCACATTCACAACTGTTTCTACCATGGAGATCGGTGCAGGGTCAAGGGCAGTTTCAGCTCGGCCAATTTTCCCCACAACCGATTCCACCTCGGGAATGGCGTATATGGCTTTGTCCAATTTTTGCAGTACATCCATGGCTTCACCAATTGAGGCGTGGGGCATGGTAGAGGGCATATAAAGGAAAGCGCCTTCATCAAAAAATGGCATAAATTCTTTTCCCAGCCCTGGGAATGAATGCGATATGGTCACTAAGGGTTTGGTTCGCAATAGCCAATTGGGAAGAAATCCAAATACGGTGTTAAATCCCAGCCAGGCTGTCAATCCTATGATCAATATAGAGGGCGGAAAAAGAAAAACCCATTTCTGATGATTCAAGCACCAATGGAGAATTGAGCTGTATTTTTTCAGGATCCAGTAAAAGCTGCCCAAAACGGAGAGTATAATAAACCCAGCAAACATGAAGTTAAGTATGATTCCATTCTCATGTTTTAAGGGCATCCAATGTTCAGTGAGAATCCCCATTACAAGGGTTACTACCAGAATATTCACTACAGTAGTCTTTCTGCTTTTAATAGACTCGGGAAGAAAAGTAGAAAATAAATTTAAAGAAGCAATTATAAGTAGCATGGCACCAATGAGCCAGTTTTCTGAAAAAATAGTTAATAAGCCAAAACCAAAAATAATCAGGTATACAATTTTTTTCACCCAGTTTCCTTTTGGTTTTTTACTCAGTATTATATGGGCTAATGGTGGGAGGATAGCAAGTGTGATGACCACAGATGAGATGAGGGCAAAAGTTTTCGTAAATGCCAGGGGTCTGAAGAGCTTACCTTCCGCTCCTTCCAAGGTAAATACCGGTAAAAAACTGATGACCGTGGTGGAAATGGCCGTTAATATGGCACCACTTACTTCCGATGCTGCCGTATACACAATTTCTAAACTACTTTTCCCAGATTTTTCATTTTCAAAATGCCTCAAGATATTTTCTGTGAGAATGATACCCATATCTACAATCGTCCCAATGGCAATAGCAATTCCGGAGAGAGCCACCACATTAGCATCAACACCGAAATATTTCATAGCGATAAATGCAGACAACACTGTTAGGGGCAGAAGGCCGGAAATCATGATAGCAGAGCTGATATTCATCAACATAAGCAGCACCACAATAATGGTGATAAGTATTTCATCCGTTAAGGCATTGTTTAAGGTGTCCAACGTTTCGTGGATGAGTTTGGTACGGTCATAAAAGGGTACAATTGCAACCTTACTAACGCTGCCGTCATCGAGTACTTTTTCAGGTAGTCCGGGTGATATTTCAGCAATCTTTTCTTTCAGCTTCTGGATGGTGCTGAGAGGGTTTACTCCATAGCGAACTACTGCCACACCGCCCACTGCTTCAGCGCCCTCTTTATCCAATGCTCCCCGCCTAAGTGCCGGCCCCAGAGAAACAGATGCTACATCCCTGATTGTAAGTGGAATATTATCTTTCACCCTTACCACCGTTTTTTCCAGATCTGCGGTGGATTTAATTAAACCCAGTCCACGAATGACATATTCAGCGTTATTGACTTCGATAGTGCGGGCGCCCACATCCAAATTGGACATGCGGACGGCTTTGAAAATTTCGGTAAGAGTCACACCGTGAGCAAACATGGCATCCGGATTCACATCAATTTGGTATTCTTTCACAAAACCGCCAACCGATGCAACTTCGGAAATTCCATCCACTGCCATTAAATTATAGCGTACATACCAATCCTGTACCGAGCGAAGTTCGTCCAAGTCCCAGCCGCCGGTGGGATTGCCGTCTTCATCCTGCCCTTCCAATGTGTACCAGAATACCTGCCCCAATGCCGTAGCATCAGGACCAAGGGATGGCTGTACCCCATTCGGTAGACTGCCGGATGGGAGGGAGGCCAGCTTCTCCAGTATGCGGCTCCGTCCCCAATAAAAGTCCACATCTTCCTTAAAAATGACATAAATGGTAGAGAATCCGAACATAGAATATGACCGCACAGTTTTCACACCCGGAACACCCAAGAGACTCACCGTTAGTGGATAGGAAATTTGGTCTTCCACATCTCTGGGTGACCGCCCCATCCATTTGGTAAACACAATCTGCTGATTTTCACCAATATCGGGAATGGCATCAACGGGTACAGGATCCCGCGGAAATCTACCTAAATCCCAGTCAAATGGCGCCACACGAATTCCCCAGGCTATGAGTAGTATGGTTGCAGCGCCAACAATCACCTTATTTTCAAGGCAATATCGAATAAGTTTATTGACCATGACCGCCACCGAATTTATTTTTCAATGTACCGCAGCGTAGCATTTTAGAGCCAAAATAAGGGTTGGCAATTTTCTCAGCCATTTGCAGCCAGGATGCACCCGAATTATCAAATGCCATGGGGCAGAATGCCTCATTCACTGTTGAGCCATGATGAAATGAGCCTGCTGCCTTTATCATGGACTGAGAAAGAGGATGAAATGCGCCGCGAATAGTTTCCATGTTTTCAGTGGTGTTCATCTCTAAATTCAAGAATCCTTTTCCCTTGTTCATTAATTGATGGTAGGCAGATTCTGCTGTTTGGAGATCATCTCCAGCCAAAGCTTCCTGAAGAAGCAGGTAAATAGGCAGGATTTTTTCATACTGATAATGATTGAGTGTACCAGCATCCTGTAGTGTAAGTTGTTTTTCTTTTTTCACCGGACTCATCATGGACGGTTTGGCTTCAATTTGCAGGGCAGAGTCAATTTTGAAGGCGCCGTTTGTAACTACCGATTCACCTTCCGAGAGACCTTCCAGGATAATGTACTGATTTCCTGATTTAGGTCCCAATTTTACGACTCTGCCTTCAAAAGTTGCCCTACCATCTGTTTGAGTACGGACATATACGATAGACCGTTTGCCGGTTTTTAACACTGCTGTATCTGGAATTAGCAGAGGATTTCTTCCAATATCTGCGCTAACAGCTCCGGGAATCGATTCTGCATTTACCAAATCCATACCACATATTCGGCATTGCCCTGAGCTATTATGAACATCGTCGGTGTGCATGGGGCAGAGCCATTTTCCTTTTAGTTCAGTATGTACCACAGATCCATGAGCATCAAGACGAGAGGAGATAACTGCCATAGCCAGCATTTCCGGTTTAAGTAATAAATCATCATTTTTCACATTTACCCTAACCTTCACCGTACGTGTGGATGGGTCAAGTGTGGGAGAAATAAAGGCCACTGTGCCATTAAAAGTTTTACCTGGATAGGCAGTGGTTTCAAATTCTACCGGTTGCCCCAGGTAGAGATAGCTAATGTCCGATTCAAAAATATACATGAGAAGCCACAAGCTGCTCAAGTCCGCCACCGAATATAAATACTGTCCGGTTTTCACATATTCACCTTCCCGGGCATTTTTGTCAATTATAATGCCTGAAATAGGTGTATGTACAGTGAGTGATTCTGTTACTTTACCAGATTTTTCCAAGCTCGATATTTGTGTTTTAGATATACCCAGTAGTCGGAGTTTTTCCCGGGCAGCAGAGAGTCCAAAACCAGAGCCAGCCTGATAAGCAGCAAGAAATTCTTCCTGTGCGGCGATTAGTCCCGGAGAATAAATATCCAGCAAATGATCATCTTTTCTCACAGAAATACCAGTAAAATCAACATAAAGGCGTTC
>Ga0209554_1003475_pt1 | contig 10064 bp, 10 predicted proteins | sample MarorgKNORR_S2LV_5_FD_188221 | JGI IMG/M metagenome (GOLD analysis project Ga0209554, IMG submission 188221) | Marine microbial communities from the Southern Atlantic Ocean, analyzing organic carbon cycling - Bottom_A/KNORR_S2/LV (SPAdes) (version 2) | ecosystem: Environmental > Aquatic > Marine... | reverse complement strand
GGTAATAGTCTTGTTTGAGTGACTCACCACAATGGCCACCCTGTGCCATGTGTTCGCTGAAATTTTGCCGTGGAAACTGGCTCCGCCAACTTTATCAGACTCATTTATCTTTATTTTTGCTTGTCCTAAATATTCATTGGATACGAGTGCTCTTGTGGATCCAGTCGAATCTTCAGGATAAAGCAGATCCAAGATTATGGAGTATTCGTGAAGCAGCCAGCTATCTTCATCAAGCTCTGCGCCATGAGCGACCTCGATTCCTACGAAGTCACTTATATCATCGGAGTCAGGGAATTTTAAGACATTTGCGGGTTTCCCGTTAATGTCAGAAATCTCGAAGGCGTCAGTAGTGTCAAAGGATGCATCCCCCTTCTCCCAGGCCCATTCGAGGTTTTGGCCAATGGTTGCATTTAACGTTCCGTTGAATTCCCAATGCCCTGTAATTTCTGAAAAACAGGAGAGAATCGGCATCAAAACCAATGTGGAAATAAGTGTTTTTTTCATTTGAATTAAAGGTAGAACACAGGCATCTAATGTTATTCATTAGGTGAAGTCAATTACTTTCTTTTCGTGAAAAGCATCTAAATAGAAGAAGGTTGTCGTGCTTGTTCGGGTCGTCCGGGCAAGTGGAAGCGTCAATCGGCGGTACGACCGATTAGGACGAGCAGCGAGAGGATGATGAGGACGCAGGCGGCGGAGTAGGCGATGGGGAAGGTGCCGGTCGTGAACTTGGCCACGAGTTCGTCGCGGCGCTTGGCCAAGCGGTCTTCGTCGGAATCCATCGCCCGCCAAATTGGCTTGAGCGCCATCGCGGTGAGGGTCGCCGGGGCGACGAGCGCGAACCGCGTCAGCGCCGGGAGGAAGGTTTTGATCACGTGCTTGTCGGCGGCTTTGTTCAGGCCGTTGAGCGACCGATCCATTGCCGCGTAAAAGAGCTTGGCGCCTTTCCTGTAAAACCAGTCGAAGTCGATGGAGATCGTGGGGGTTCGCTTGAGCCACGGCAGGAACACAAAGAAGGCCAGGGCGGAGAATGCCAAAAGCTGGAACATCGTCACCACGTTCGAGAAATGATCCACGTAGATTGCCGAGAAGGTCGTTGATTTGACGGCGTCGCTGTACGGCAAAATGCTGTACAGCGGGGCAGGGTAGCAGCCGAGTAAAATGCAGAGGAACGCCAGCAGGCCCATGGCGATGAGCATCGGCGTGGGGGCTTCCTTCGGGCGGAGTCCGCGGTCGACGTTGAAGAACACGAAGTACGGGAACTTGATGCCGGCGTGCAGGAAGACTCCGGCCGAGGCGATCTCCAAAACCAGCCAAGCCCAAATGTAGTTTTGGTTTTCGGCGGCGGCGACGATGAGCGTTTTGCTGATGAAGCCGCTTGTCAATGGCACGCCGGAAATTGCCAACGCGCCGATCGTCCCGAGGATCATCGTGAGCGGCATTGTCTTGTAGAGGCCGCCGAGTTCGGTGCATTTGCTTTTGCCGGTGCGGAACAGCACGGCGCCGGCGGACATCCACAGCAGCGCCTTGTAAATAATGTGGCAAAAGGCGTGCGCGACGACGCCGGCGATGGCGAGTTCGGTGCCGATGCCCACGCCGCACACCATGAAGCCGACTTGGTTGATGATGCTGTAGGCGAGGATGCGGCGCATGTCGTTTTCCAGCAGGGCATAAATGATGCCGTAAATGGCCATCACGCAGCCGACCGCGACAAGAATCTCCCAGCCGGGGAAACCACGGATCAGTGTGTAAACGGCGGTCTTTGTCGTGTACGCGCTGAGAATGACACCGCCCATGACGGTCGATTCCGGGTAGGCGTCCGGCAGCCAACTGGAGAACGGCACCGCTGCGGCGTTGATCAAAATGCCAATCAGGATGAGCCAACTCCCGATTTCGCCTTTTGGAAACTCGTTGAACGCGATTGAGCCAGTCTTGTGATTGTGAACGGTCAGCAAAATCCCGGTGAGCAAAATCAAGCCGCCAGCCAGGTGGACGAGGATGTAGCGCTGGGCTGCCTTGAGCGATTTTTCAGTTTTTCGAGCGAGGACGAGGAACGTGGACGCAATGGCCATGAGTTCCCAGCAGACGTACCACGTGATCATGTCGCCGGCGAACACCACGCCTAGCGCACTGCCGATGTAAACCAGGGCGGCGGTGTTTTCCATGCGGCCCTTTTCGTGCCATGAAAAAATGAAGGCGGCGACCGCACACAATGTGAAAATATAACCAAACGCCTTGCTCGTGGCGTCCACCCGCAGCAGCGTGAGGTCAAAGCCAAGGAACGAAGGCGAGAGTCGCTCGCCGGTCTCGAGTTGGGAGATGGCGAAGAAGCCAAGCGCGGCCAAGGCGATGGCACCGGCCTTACGCGCTGTTGCGGGGAGCAGCAGCAGCACGATCGCACCGAGGATCAGGAGGAGTCCCGGCGGGATGTTGTTAAGGAGTGTCATCGTAATAATCTTCCTTCGCCTTCAGGAACAAACCCAAGCCCTTGGCCAAGAGGATGGCGCAGCAGCAGGCGAGGAAGCCAAGCGCAATGTAAAAGCCGAACCCGTTTGTCACCGAGGCGAAGGCGGAGTCGCTTGTCTCAAAATGCTCATGCCGATGCACGAGCAACTCGAGTAAAACGGACACGCCGCAAGTCACCCAAAGCGCGATCCAGAATTTCCGGCTCACCGTCGGCTGGTCGGGGACGAATGGTTTTTCGGGTGTCTCGTTCATTGGGCCGTGTACATTTCAGCGAACGTGTTAGCGAACTGGAAAAGTTTGTCGGAAAAGAAAAACAACAGCACGCAACCGGCGGAGGTGATGAACAGCGGCACGATGGTCAGCAGCGGCGGCTCCTTGGCTTTGTCTAGCCGCGCCGCGTCGGTTGGCGCCGCAAAGAACGCCTTGTAAACGATCGGCAAAAAATAGGCGGCGTTGAGCAGGGAACTGGTGAGAAAAACGGCGAACGCCCATTGCTGCGCGGAGTCGAGCGAGCCGTTGAGCAGATACCATTTGCTGACGAACCCGCCGGTCGGCGGCAGACCGATGACGCAGAGCGAGCCGATGAAAAACGCCGTCATCGTCAGCGGGAATTTCCGCCCGAGGCCGTGAATCTCGCTGATACGCTTGGCGCCGCACGCTTGGTAAATCGCTCCAGCGCAAAGGAATAGGGTGATTTTTCCGAAGGCGTGCATGGGGATGTGCAGCGCGGCACCGGCAACGCCGATCTTCGTGGCCAAGCCGACGCCCAAAATGATGTACGACAATTGGCCGATGGTCGAGTAGGCTAGGCGGCTCTTGAGGTTGTCCTGCGTGAGCGCGATGAGCGACGCGACGATCAGCGTGATGCCGGCCAGCACGCAGACGATGGTGCTAAGCGACGGTGTGTTGGCCAAGAGATCGACGCCGAAGATGCCGGTCAACACGCGGATGATCGAGAACACGCCCACCTTCACCACGGCCACCGCGTGCAGCAGCGCGCTGACCGGCGCCGGGGCAACCATCGCGCCGGGCAGCCAAGCGTGAAACGGCATCAGCCCCGCCTTGGCGAAACCGAATAGGAACATCACCAGCAACACGGCGAGCAGCGCCGTGCTTGTGCCGCTCGCGAACACGCCGCCGTTGGCGAAGTCGAGGTTCCCTGTCTGCTGGTAAACAATGATCATCGCCGGCAAAGCGAAGGCGATCGACGTGCCGAGCAGATAGGTCAAGTACTTGCGCCCGCCCTTGATCGCGTCGTCGTCCTGATGATGCGTGACCAGCGGATACGTCGAGAGCGACAGCGCTTCGTAAAAAATGAAAAGCGTGAGCAGGTTCGCGGAGAAGGCAACCCCAACCGCGGACGAGATGGCAATGGTGAAGAAGAAAAAGAAGCGGGTTTGAGCGTGCCGCTTGAGCGGCCGCAGAAAACCGATCGAGAAGATCGTCGTGGGAATCCAGAGGCTCACCGACACCAGCGCGAACAGCAGGCCAAGCGCATCGACCTTGAAGGCCAAGCCGACGTTGGGCAGCAGTTCCATCACCTCGAACTCGTACAGTTTGCCGTCGAGCACGGCGGGCGCGAGCGAGAGCAGCAGGCCAAGCTTGATGGCGGCGGCGACGAAAATGCACGACTCCCGCAGGTTCGGCCAACGGCCCAGCAGGGCAATTAACAGCGCTGCCACTGCGGACGTCAGGATGATCCAAACCGGGGTGAATGAATGGATGGTGTCCATGACGTTACGGGGTCAGCGCGGCGGGGAGCGCCTTGGTGATGATCGTGTTCACCAGCGTGCTTGTGCCCAAGCCAAGCGCGATGAGGCCAAGCGCCATGGCGACTGTGGGGATGAGCATGCTCAGCGGGGCTTCGTTGCGGGGAATGGCCGGGTTGCCCTCGATGGCTGGGTGCGGCACGCGGTTGTAGCCGATCTCGATGATGCGAAAAAGGATGATTGCCTTCACCAAGCTGGACAACAGCAGCGCGACGACGAAGTGCCACACGCCCGCTTGGGCGGCGCCTTGGATAAGGTACCATTTGCTGAAGAAACCGCACGTCGGCGGCACGCCAATCAGGGCCGCCATCGTGACGACGAACGCGGCCATCGTCACCGGCATCTTGAAAAACACGCCCTTGAGGTCGTCGAGTTGCGCTTGGCCAAGCCGATACACGATGCAGCCGATCGCCATGAACAGCGCCGAGGTCATTGCCGCGTCGGCGACGACGTGAACCATCGCGCCGGTCAACCCCGGCTTGTTAGCGAGCCAAGCGCCGCCGACCATGTAGCCGATTTCTGAGAGGACAATGTAACTGGCAAGTTTTTTGAGGTTGGTTTGCGTCAGCGAAAAAAATGAGGCGACCACGATGGCAATGCTTGAGAGATAAAGCACGGCCGACTGGATGCCGGGGGAGTGGTTAATATAATCGATGGAATACACCGTGACCATGACGCGGAGCATCGTGTAAACAGCGACCTTCGTGGCCAAGGGGGCAAGCAGCGCGGCGCTGGCCGTTGGTGCGTGCGCGTACGCGTTGGGCAGCCAGCCGTGAAACGGAAAGAAGGCCATCTTCGCCCAAGCGCCAAGCAGGATCAGCACGAAGCCGACGAACAGCGCCTGCGATTGGCCAAGCGCGGGGACGATGGCCGACACGTCGTCGATGTTGAGCGTGCCGGTCTTGGCGAAAACAAACCCGACTCCCAGCAGGTACAGGCAGGCGCCCATGGTGCCCATGATGAGATAGTTGAAGGCGGCCATATAGGCGCGGCCCCGGCCGTAGGCGATCAGCGCGTAGCTGGACAGCGCGGCAATCTCCATGAACACGTATAGGTTGAAAATGTCACCGGTGATCGTGATGCCAAGCAGCCCGGTGACGAGCAGCGAGAACAGCGCGTAAAAGTACCGCTGCCGTCCGGCGAGTTCGGTGTCGACCAAGCGCTTGGTGTATAGGGCCGTCAGCAGGGCGATGCCGGACACGGCAGCCAAGAGCAGGGTGTTGAGATGATCGACCGTGATTTGAATGCCGACCACCCCGTGGCCCGGCTTGGTGCCCCAGCCGCCGAGCCAATATTCTTGAGCGCCAACGGCGGCAACGATGAAAACCAGCTTGAGCGCCGCGGCAAACGAGATGGCCAAGCCAACGACAACCAACGGGTGGGACAACTTGGGGCGGAACCATCCGGTAAACGCAGCGAGCACCGCGCCCAGCAGAGGGCCAAGGATGATGACGATGGGGAGTTGCTCCCTCATTTCCGCTGGTTCTCCAAGATTTCATCCTCATCGAAGGACGAGTGTTGCTGGTAAATCTTCTGCGCCAGGGCCAAGCCGACGCCGAGCGTCGCCACGCCGACAACGATCGCGGTAAGCATCAAGATTTGAGTCAGCGGATTGGCGATCTTGGCAACGTCCGGGACGGCGTAGGTGTGGTTTGCCGCTTCTGCCAATATGGGGACAAGCGCGTTGTCCTTGGCGCCGATAGAGATGAAAAACAGGATGATGCCGGTCTGGAAAATCGCCATCCCGATGCATTTTTTGATCAGGTTTTTTTGCGCCAACATCGACCACAGGCCGATCATCATCAGGACGACGACGATCACGTAGTTGAAGTTGGCCATCAGGTTTTCCATGCGGTCAAAGTCCCCGGTCAAAGCGGCCGTTCGAGGCGAGGTTGATGTGAATGGCGATCATGCTGAACATCACCGTGATGCCCACGCCGATCTCGACCAGCAGGATGCCGTGCGAGCGCGCCATGTCCCGTTCGCCCGGCAACACCGAGTCGAGGTAACCGTAGTCGAGATAGTCGCCGCCCATGAACACGCAGGCCAAGCCTACCGCCGCGTAGAGGAGGACGCCGGCTGCCACCAGCAGCATCAACGTTTTTTCACTCCATTGCCGCAGGAGGAATTTCAGGTCGAACGAGATGGCCAGCAAAATCAAACTCGCGCCGAGAATGACGCCGCCCTGGAATCCGCCGCCCGGGCTGTAATGCCCGTGGGCGATGACGTACAGCGCGAACAACTGCATGAACGGCACCATGAAACGGCTCGCTTGCCGAACGATCAAACTGTCGCTGGGATCATATCGCGGCGCGGCGACGACGACCGGCTCATCGGTTTCCAGCTTGGCTTTGTCAACGCGCAGGATGGAGTAAATCGCGATGCAGGCGATGAAGACCACCGTCGTCTCGAGCAACGTGTCGAACCCCCGGTAATCCGCCAGCACAGAGGTGACGACGTTGGGAACGTGCGAGTCCGAAATGGTGTTCAAAATATAGTAGGGCGCGACGGTGGCGTTTACGGGCGAGTTGGGATCACCCCACTTTGGGAAATCCGGCAGCGCGGTCAGCAGGAACATCCCCGCGAGGGTGACCACCACGCCGATGAACAACTTGAACGCCAATCCGCCGGGTCGGCGCTGCACGGTCGCGCCGGTGTTGTAAAGGGTGGACACGACAAACACCGTGCTGACCCCTGCGCCGACAGCGGCTTCCGTGAAGGCCACATCCACCGCGCCCATGCCGGCCCAGATCAGGCACATCATGAAGCTGTACGCGCCAAAGACGACCGCCGCTCCCATCAGGTTCCGGATGGACAGCGCCACCACGGCGAACAACAACACCAACATCAGGAGCAAGACATCAAATTGCCAGATGGGGAGCGCGGACACTATTTAGAATCCTTTCTCCACGGGGTGGCTCCCGCCTTGTTGCCGGCGTCCATCATCGCGTGTGTGGCGGTTGGGCTACCGATAAAGATGAAATTGATGATCAACAAAATCTTGAGGGCCAGCAGCCAACTCATCGAAACAAGGCAGATGCAGCCGAGCAGAATCATCACGGTGGACAGCGTGTCCCCCTTTCCGGCGGCGTGCATGCGCGTGTAAAAATCTGGAAAACGCAGAAGGCCGATGGTGGTTCCTAAAAAGAAAACCAGCCCGGTGCAAATGAGGATGTAGCCCAAAATATCCATCACGAAACGGGGTTCTCCCCCGGTGAGTGTTCCGGTTCAAGGCTCCTGCGGTGCTGGTAGTAGCGCGAGGCGGCTATGGAGACGATGTAGTTGAGCAGCCCGTAGCCGAGCGCGATGTCCACAAACATCTCAAGCTGCCCAAACAGAATGCCCGCAAACAACAACAGCACGATCGACTTGGTGCCGATCACGTTGATGGCGACTAGTCGGTCGATGACCGTCGGCCCCTTGATCGCTCGGATCAGCGCAAGGAGCATTAGTCCGATCAGCGTGACACCGGCTGCTGTGATGAACGTGTTCATCTTGTTTTCTCGAAAATGTTGGCGATGCGTTTCTCCATCACGCCGGGAAGCCCTTCGGCCAACTTGGCCGTGAGGGAGTGGACGAGGAACCGGCTGCCCTCCACCCGCACCGTCACCGTGCCGGGGGTCAACGTGATGGAATTGGCTAGGATGAACTTGGAGAACTCCTTTTCCAGCTTGCTGTCAAACTCCACCATCTGCGGCGAGAGCAGCTCGTTCATGCGCGGCGATAGGGCCACGCGAAACACGTGAAGATTGGCGACGATGATCTGTCCCAACAGCCAACCCATGTAGCCAACAAAGCCGATCAATTGCCGGAGCCGGTTGCCAAGAGTAGTTGCCCTGTCCTGAAACAATAAATCCGCGCACCAGTATCCTACCAGCAGCGAGCAGAGCACACCCATTCCCACGTGAACCGGGTCAAACTTGCCGGACAAAACCAGCCACGGCACAAATAAAACCAGAAATGAGTAAACGTATTTCATCAGTCAGCCGGATAGCGTTTCCTCTCTGGCGCGATCCCGGTCGAGCGGCGGTTTGAGGTCGTTCAGACTACGCACCGGGGACAGCATTTTCAAGTCGCTTGGCCAAGCGGTGATTATTTCCCGATGCAAAACGTGCTGAAAATGGAGTCAAGTAGATCCTCCGTGGTCGTTCGCCCGACAATTTCGCCGACGGCGTTGGTGCCGATCCGCAAATCGACGGCGACCAAGTCCAGCGGCGTCCCGGCCCGTAACTGATCAAGGGCTGTTTGGAGTGATCCACCGGCCCGCCGCAGTGCCTCCTGATGCCGCGAGTTGATCATCACCTCAAGCATTTCCGAGGTGATCTCCCCGTCCCAAACCCGGTTGCGGATGGCGTCCTTCAACGCCTCGACCCCTTGGCCATCGAGACAGCTCACGCTCACCGCCGGGCTGCCGCTGGCCTCCGCTTGGCCAAGTTGATTCGGCAGGTCGCTCTTGTTCAGCACAAGAATGCGCGGCCGCTCGGCGAACTCGGCCAAGTACGTTTCGTCGTCCGGCGTGAGCGGCTCGGAGGCGTCCAGCACGTGCAGCACGATGTCCGCTTGGCCAAGCGACTCGCGGCTGCGCCGGATGCCCTCACGCTCGACCGCGTCGCTCGACTCCTGCAAGCCAGCGGTGTCGATGAACACCACGGCGATGCCGCGAATCTGCGCCTCCTCCGAGATCGTGTCCCGTGTCGTGCCGGCAACGGCCGAGACGATGGCGCGGTCGCGGCCCAGCAGTTGGTTGAGCAGGCTCGACTTGCCTGCGTTGGGCCGGCCGATGATGGCCACGCGGATGCCGCGCCGGATCAACTGCCCCTCGTTGGCGGTGGCCAGCAACTCGTCGATGAACCGCCCGGCGTTCTCAAGCTTCGCAACCAACCCGTTCATCGTGTCCGGCTCGATGTCTTCGTCGGGGAAATCGATGTGCGCCTCGACGTGCGCGAGTACGTGCATCAAGTCATCGCGAAGTCGGTTGATCCGCTGCGACAGCTTGCCGGCAAGCTGCTCGTTGGCAGCGCTCAACGCGAGGTCGGTCCGCGCGTTGATGAGATCGGCGACCGCCTCCGCCTGCGTGAGGTCGATGCGCCCGTGCAAAAAGGCGCGCTTGGTGAACTCTCCCGGCAGAGCCAACCGCGCCCCCCCGTCGAGCACGGCGTCGAGCACGGCCTTGGTCGAGCAGATGCCGCCGTGGCAACTGATCTCGACAACGTCCTCGCGGGTGAACGTCGCCGGGGCTTTCATCACCGACACCATCACCTCGTCGAGCCGCCGTTCATCCCGGACGATGTGCCCGTAATGCAGCGTGTGCGTCTTGGCCTTGGCGAGTTTTGTTTTTGATTTGCCGCCGGGTGCGAACAGGGAATCGGCAATCGCCAATGCCTTGTTGCCGGAGAGGCGAATGATCGCCAACCCGCCTTGGCCAAGCGGCGTCGCGATCGCGGCGATGGTCTCGTCGAACATGGTTCGACGCCGTTAACGAAGGCAGCCGCCTTTTTCGATTTCTGTCTGCCGTCCCTCAAGGCAGAGACGAGCCTTCGCGTAACTCTTGTTGTGGAGATAGTGCATGAGCTCGCGGTCGGTGTCGGGCAATTGGGCAGTCAACTCGTCAATCCGATTGAAGTGCGGCAACAAGTCCGGCTTTGGCTCCACATTCACCACGGCGACGGCTGACTCCAGTTCCTGTATCGCCCCGATCAGATTCTGCTCTGTCGTCATGTGCCGAGCATCCCACTCCAGCTTAACAAAACCAAGCTTAGTGTGGGCTTGGCTGGGGGCTTTTGGTAGGTTGCTGCCGTGCGTGATGTTCTTCGAGCTATCCCTTTGCTG
>Ga0209554_1003471_pt1 | contig 10088 bp, 10 predicted proteins | sample MarorgKNORR_S2LV_5_FD_188221 | JGI IMG/M metagenome (GOLD analysis project Ga0209554, IMG submission 188221) | Marine microbial communities from the Southern Atlantic Ocean, analyzing organic carbon cycling - Bottom_A/KNORR_S2/LV (SPAdes) (version 2) | ecosystem: Environmental > Aquatic > Marine... | reverse complement strand
CAGCAAAGGGATAGCTCGAAGAACATCACGCACGGCAGCAACCTACCAAAAGCCCCCAGCCAAGCCCACACTAAGCTTGGTTTTGTTAAGCTGGAGTGGCATGCTCGGCACATGACGACAGAGCAGAATCTGATCGGGGCGATAAAGAAACTGGAGTCAGCAGTTGCCGTGGTGAATGTGGAGCCGAAGCCGGACTTGTTGCCGCACTTCAGCCGGATTGACGAATTAACTGCCCAATTGCCGGTCCACACCAATCGCGAACTCATCCACTACCTCCGCAACAAGAGTTACGCGAAGGCCCGCCTCTGCCTTGAGGGACGGCAGACAGAAATCGAAAAAGGCGGCTGTCTTCGTTAACGGCCGCAGACCATGTTCGACGAGACCATCGCCGCGATCGCAACGCCGCTTGGCCAGGGCGGATTGGCGATCATTCGCATCTCCGGCGACAAGGCACTGGCGATTGCCGATACCCTGTTCGCTCCCGGCGGCAAATCAAAATCCCAGCTGGCCAAGGCCAAGTCACACACACTGCATTACGGGCACATCGTCCGGGATGAACGGCGGCTCGACGAGGTGATGGTTTCGGTGATGAAAGCCCCGGCGACGTTTACCCGAGAGGATGTCGTCGAGATCAGCTGCCACGGCGGCATCCGCTCCACCAAGGCCGTGCTCGACGCCGTGCTCGACGGGGGGGCGCGGCTGGCCCTGCCGGGCGAGTTCACCAAGCGCGCCTTTTTGCACGGACGCATTGATCTCACGCAGGCCGAGGCGGTCGCCGATCTCATCCACGCGCGAACCGATCTCGCGTTGAGCGCCGCCAACGAGCAGCTCGCCGGCAAACTCTCGCAGCGCATCAACCAACTGCGTGACGACCTGATGCACGTGCTCGCGCACGTCGAGGCGCACATTGATTTTCCCGACGAAGACATAGAGCCGGACACGATGAACGGGTTGGTTGCGAGGCTCGAGAACGCCGGCCGATTCATCGACGAGTTGCTGGCCACCGCCAACGAGGGGCAGTTGATCCGGCGCGGCATCCGCGCGGCCATCATCGGCCGGCCCAACGCCGGCAAGTCGAGCCTGCTCAACCAACTGCTGGGCCGCGACCGCGCCATCGTCTCCGCCGTGGCCGGCACGACGCGCGACACGATCTCGGAGGAGGCGCAGATTCGCGGCATCGCCGTGGTGTTCATCGACACCGCCGGCCTGCAGGAATCCGGCGACGCGATCGAGCGTGAGGGTATCCGGCGCAGCCGCGAGTCGCTTGGCCAAGCGGATCTTGTGCTGCATGTGCTGGACGCCTCCGAGCCGCTCACCACGGACGACGAGACGTACCTGGCCGAGTTCGCCGACAAACCACGCATCCTCGTGCTGAACAAGAGTGACCTGCCGAATCAACTTGGCCAGGCGGAGGCCAACGACAACCCTTCGGTGAGCGTCTGCTGTCTCGACGGCCAAGGGATCGAGGCGTTGAAGGATGCCATCCGCAACCGGGTCTGGGACGGGGAGATCACCTCGGAAATGCTGGAAGTGATGATCAACTCGCGGCACCAGGAGGCACTGCGCCGGGCGGGCGGTTCACTCCAAACGGCACGCGAGCAGCTCCGGGCCGGCACGCCGCTTGACCTGGTCGCCGTCGATTTGCGGATCGGCACCAATGCCGTCGGCGAGATCGTCGGGCGGACGACCACGGAGGATCTGCTCGACTCCATTTTCAGCACGTTTTGCATCGGGAAATAATCGCCGCTTGGCCAAGCGGCTTGAAAAGCCTGTCCTCGTTGCATAGATTGTCTGGCCTCAAAACGCCGCTCGACCGGGAGCGCGCCCGAGAGGAACCCGCCATCCGGCTGACTGATGAAATACCTTTACTCATTCGTGGTTTTATTTGTGCCGTGGCTGGTTTTGTCCGGCAAGTTTGACCCGGTTCATGTGGGAATGGGTGTGCTCTGCTCGTCACTGGTGGCTTACTGGTGCGCGGATTTATTGTTCCAGGACAAGGCAGCCACCCTGGGCGGCCGGCTCCGGCAACTGGCCGGGTTCGTGGGCTACATGGGATGGCTGTTGGGACAGGTCATCCTCGCCAATCTGCACGTGTTTCGAGTGGCCCTGTCGCCGCGCATGAACGAGCTGCTCTCGCCGCAAATGGTGGAGTTTGACAGCACGCTGGAAAAGGAGTTGTCCAAGTTCATCCTGGCCAACTCGATCACCCTGACCCCCGGCACAGTGACGGTGCGGGTGGAGGGCAGCCGGTTCCTCGTCCACGCCCTCACGGACTCGGCGGCCCGCGGCCTGCCCGGCGCGATGGAGAAACGCATCGCCAAAATTTTCGAGAGAACAGGATGAACACCTTCATCACAGCTGCCGGCGTTGCGTTGATTGGCCTAATGCTCCTTGTCCTGATCCGGGCGATCAAGGGGCCGACGGTGATCGACCGACTGGTCGCCATCAACGTGATCGGCACGAAGTCGATCGTGCTGCTGTTGTTTGCGGGTATCCTGTTTGGGCAGCTCGAGATGTTTGTGGACATCGCGCTTGGCTACGGACTGCTCAACTACATCGTCTCCATCGCCGCCTCGCGCTACTACCAGCACCGCAAGAGTCTTGAACCGGAACACTCACCCGGGGGAAGCCCCGTTTCCTGATGGGCTTTTTAGGCTATATCCTCATTTCCACCGGGCTGGTTTTTTTCTTGGGAACCACCATCGGCCTGCTGCGTTTTCCTGATTTTTACACGCGCATGCACGCAGCCGGAAAGGGGGATACGCTGTCCACCGTGATGATTCTGATCGGCTGCATCTGCCTTGTTCCCATGGACTTGCTGCTGGCCATCAAGATCTTGTTGATCATCAATTTCATCTTTATCGGCAGCCCGACCGCCACACACGCGATGATGGACGCCGGCAACAAGGCGGGGGCCGTGCCGTGGAGAAAGGATTCTGAATAGTGCCTGAGCTCCCCATCTGGCAGTTTGATGTTTTGCTCCTAATCTTGGTGGTGGTGTTCGCCGTGGTGGCACTGTCCATCCGGAACCTAATGGGAGCTGCGGTCGTCTTTGGTGCGTACAGCTTCATGATGTGCCTGATCTGGGCCGGAATGGGCGCAGTGGATGTGGCCTTCACGGAGGCGGCCGTCGGCGCCGGGGTGAGCACGGTGTTTGTCGTGTCCACCCTTTACAACACCGGCGCAACCATGCAACGCCGGACCGGGGGACTAGCGTTCAAGCTGTTCATCGGCGTGGTGGTTACCGTTGCAGGGGCATTCCTGCTGTCCGCACTGCCGGATTTCCCAAAGTGGGGCGCCCCAGACTCGCCCGTCAACGCCACTGTCGCACCCTACTACATTTTGAACACCTTCGAAGACGCGCACGTTCCCAATATCGTCACCTCTGTGTTGGCGGATTACAGGGGGTTCGACACGCTGCTGGAGACGACGGTGGTCTTCATCGCTTGCATTGCGATTTACTCGATAATGCGTGTCGACAATGCCAAGTTGGAAACCGATGAGCCAGCCATCGTCGCCGCGCCGCGTTACGACCCCAGCGACAGTTTGATCGTGCGGCAAGCGAGCCGTTTCATGGTGCCGTTCATGCAGTTGTTCGCGCTGTACGTCATCGCCCACGGGCATTACAGCCCAGGTGGCGGATTCCAGGGTGGCGTCATTCTCGGCGCAAGCCTAATCCTGCTGGCCATCTCGTTCGACCTGAAATTCCTCCTACGGCAGTGGAGTGAAAAAACGTTGATGCTGCTGGTAGCAGCGGGCGTGTTCCTCTACGCGGCGGTGGGGTTGGCCTGCGTGTTCATGGGCGGCAACTATCTCGACTACGGTTTCCTCGATTCCGTGTTGCCGGGCGAACGGGACATGGCGCGCTCGCACGGCATCCTGCTGGTCGAGATCGGCGTGGGCATCACGGTGATGTTCAGCATGATCGCCATCCATATCAACCTGGCCTCGAACGGCCGCTTCGACCGGGGACTTTGACTTCATGGAAAAGCTGATCACCAACTTCAATTATGTGATCGTCGTCATCCTTATGATGATCGGGCTTTGGGCGATGCTTGCCCAAAAGAACCTGATCAAGAAATGCATCGGGATGGCAATTTTCCAGACCGGCATCATCCTGTTTTTCATCTCCATCGGCGCCAAGAACAAGGCCAAGGTTCCTATTCTTTCGAAATTCGTTGTAGAGAATTCATCAGCAATAATTGTTAACGATTACGCCAACCCGCTGACTCAAATCCTGATGCTCACCGCGATCGTTGTCGGCGTCGCGACGCTCGGCGTCGGCCTGGCCTTGGCCCAGAAGATTTACCAACAACACTCCTCCTTTGATGAGGATGAAATCCTCGAGAACCAGAGGAAATGACGGAGCAACTGCCCATCATCATCATCCTTGGCCCGCTGCTGGGCGCGGTGCTCGCTGCGTTTACCGGATGGTTCCGCCCCAGGTTGTCCCACCCGTTGGTTGTCCTTGGCTTAGCCATCTCGTTTGCCGCGGCACTCAAGCTGGTTTTCATCGTTGCCGATGCCGGCGCTCAAAAATATTGGCTCGGCGGCTGGGGAGAAAAAGTAGTACCCGGTCAGAAAGAACCCTTTGTCGTCGGCATCCAAATCACTGTTGATTATCTGAACACTCTGCTTTTGGTTGCCGTGTCCGGTATTGCCCTGCTGACTTCCGTTTACACCAGGCGCTTGGTGGACACCGAACTCGCCGGGCGGCAGCGGTACTTTTACGCGCTCTTCTCACTACTCGTCACCGGACTGCTTGGTATCACGATCACCGGCGATATTTTCAACCTCTACGTGTTCATGGAGATCGCCGCGCTGTCCAGCTACGCGCTGATCGCCTACGGCAGGGGCCGCGCCTACATGGCTGCCTTCAACTATCTCATCATGGGCACCATGGGCGCCTGCCTGTACCTGCTGGGGGTCGGGTTTGTTTTTGCCAAGACCGGCACGCTGAACATCGACAACGTGTCGGCCATCATCCCCGCGCTCTTGAATTCTGGCCAATCGCAGGCTTTGTTCGTCGGCTTCGTGCTGATCCTGCTCGGCGCTTGGGCGAAAATGGCTTTCTTCCCGTTTCACGGTTGGCTGCCCAACGCGTACGCACACGCGCCAACGGCCGGTGCGGCGATATTGGCCCCCTTGGCAACCAAGGTCGCTGTTTACACGATGCTCCGCATCATGGTCACGGTGTATTCCATCGAGTACATCATCCACTCCCCCGGCATCCAGTCGCTCGCGCTTTATCTCTCGAGCCTTGCCATCGTGATCGCCTCGTTTTTTTCGCTGACGCAAACTAACCTCAAAAAACTTGCCAGCTACTTTGTCCTCTCAGAAATCGGCTACATGGTCGGCGGCGCTTGGCTCGCGAACAAGCCGGGGTTGACCGGCGCGATGGTTCACGTCGTCGCCGACGCGGCGATGACCTCGGCGCTGTTCATGGCGATCGGCTGCATCGTGTATCGCCTTGGCCAAGCGCAACTCGACGACCTCAAGGGCGTGTTCTTCAAGATGCCGGTGACGATGGCCGCCTTCGTCGTCACGATGGCCGCCCTGATCGGCGTGCCGCCGACGTGTGGTTTTTTCAGCAAATGGTACCTCATACAGGGCGCTGCCCAGGCGGGCGTGTGGCACTTCGTCGCCGCGCTGCTGCTGTCCAGTTTGGTGAAGGCGATCATCCTTTTTCGCATCATCGAGATCGGCTACAACCGCGTGCCTCATCCGGCCATCGAGGGTAACCCGGCCATCCCCCGCAACGAAGCCCCTCTGAGCATGCTCATCCCCACGGTCGCCATGGCGCTTGGCCTGATCGCGCTTGGCCTGGGCACAAGTACACTGGTGAACACGATCATCGCCAAGGCGCTCCCCGCCGCGCTGGCCCCGTAACGTCATGGAAACCATCCATTCATTCACCCCGGTTTGGATTATCCTGACGTCCTCCGTCGCAGCGCTGCTGGTCGCCCTGCTGGGCCGTTGGCCAAACGTTCGCGAGTCGTGCATTTTCGCCGCCGCCGCCATCAAGCTTGGCCTGTTGCTCTCACTCGCGCCCGCCGTGCTCGATGGCAAGCTGTACGAGTTTGAGGTGATGGAACTGCTGCCAAACGTCGGCTTGGCCTTCAGGGTCGATGCGCTTGGCCTGATGTTCGCGCTGGTCTCGGTGAGCCTGTGGATTCCCACCACGATCTTCTCGATGGGCTTTCTCCGCCCACTCAAGAGGCACGCTCAAACCCGCTTCTTTTTCTTTTTTGCAATCGCCATCTCGTCCGCAGTCGGGGTCGCCTTTTCTGCGAATCTGCTCACGCTTTTCATTTTTTACGAGGCGCTCTCGCTCTCTACTTATCCGCTGGTCACGCATCATCAGGACGACGACGCGATCAAGGGCGGCCGCAAGTACCTGACCTATCTGCTCGGCACGTCGATCGCCCTGGCTTTGCCGGCGATGATTATCGTTTACCAGCAAACCGGGAACCTCGACTTCACCAACGGCGGCGTGTTCGCGGATGGCACAAGCACAACGCTGCTCGTCGTGTTGCTGGTGATGTTCCTTTTCGGTTTCGCCAAGGCGGGACTGATGCCGTTTCACGCCTGGCTACCCGGCGCGATGGTTGCCCCGGCACCGGTCAGCGCACTGCTGCACGCAGTCGCTGTGGTGAAAGTCGGGGTGTTCTCGATCATCCGAGTGTTGACCGGCATCTTCGGTGTGGACCTTTTGGCCAACACACCGTCGCTGAGCACCATCGTCTGCGTGCTGGCCGCCATCACGCTGATCGTGGCATCGCTCATTGCACTCACGCAGGACAACATCAAGAGCCGCTTGGCCTACTCCACCATCGGCCAGTTATCGTACATCATCCTGGGGGTCGGCTTGGCCACGAAGAGCGGCATTGCCGGGGCTGCGCTGCACATCCCCATGCACGCCTTCGGCAAGATCACGCTGTTCCTCTGCGCCGGAGCGATTTATCAGGCGTGCGGGGCCAAGTGCATCAGCGAAATCCACGGCCTCGGGCGCAAGCTCCCACTGACGATGACGGCGTTTTTCATCGGCTCGCTCTGCGTCATCGGCCTGCCGCCGACCGGCGGGTTTGTCAGCAAATGGTATCTGCTCAACGGCTCGCTCGACTCCGCGCAGCAATGGGCGTTTGCTGTTTTCCTCACCAGTTCCCTGCTCAACGCCGCCTATTTTTTGCCGATTGTTTACAAGGCGTTCTTCGCAACGCCAACCGACCCGGCCCGACTGGACAAAACCAAGGAGCCACCGCCGCTGACCGTCGTGCCGCTGTTCATCACCTCCGCCGGCTGCGTGCTGTTGTTTTTCTTTTCCGGCAAGCTTTTCCAGTTCGCCAACACGTTCGCTGAAATGTACACACCCCAATGAGTGAGACACCCGAAAAACCATTCGTTCCCGACGAGCCCACGGTGAGCCGGAAATTCTGGATCGCGCTGTGGCTGACTTGTGGCGTGTCCGTTTTGCTCGAGTTGCTCGTGCCCCGGCATGTTCATTTTGAGTCAAGCGACTCCGCCTTCGCCTCGGCAACTAACGGATTCGGCTTTTACGTTGCGCTTGGCTTCCTCGCCTGCAGCAGCGCCATCCTCTTGGCCAAGGGCTTGGGGTTGCTCCTGAAGGCGAAGGAAAATTATTACGATGACACTCCTTAACAGCATCCCCCCGGGATTAATCCTGATTCTCGGTGCGATCGTGTTGTTGCTGCTTCCCGCAACGGCACGCAAGGCCGGTGCCATCGCCTTGGCCGCGCTTGGTTTCTACGCCATCTCCCAACTCGAGGACGGCGAGCAGCTTTTCCCCACGTTGCTCGGTTTCAAACTCACCCTGCTGCGGGTGGATGCCACGAGCAAGGCGTTTGGCTATATCTTCACACTCTGCGCGTTCGCAGCATTCATTTTTTCATGGCACGAAAAAAGCCGCGCCGAGAATACTGCTGCCCTGGTGTACGTCGGCAGCGCGCTGGGCGTGGTGTTCGCCGGTGACATGATCACGTGGTACGTCTGCTGGGAACTGATGGCCATCGCGTCCACCTTCCTCATCCTCGCTCGAAAAACTGAAAAATCGCTCAAGGCCGCCCAGCGCTACATCCTCGTCCACTTGGCCGGCGGCTTGATTTTGCTCACCGGCATTTTGCTCGCCATCCAAGCAACTGGTTCGATCGCGTTTACCTCAAAAGTTCTCACTCAGAATGAAATGGCTAAATATTTCATACTGCTAGGTATTCTGATCAACGCCGCCGCCGTGCCGTTCTCCAGTTGGTTGCCAGACGCCTATCCGGAATCGACCATCATGGGCGGCATCTTCCTCAGCGCGTACACAACCAAGACCGCCGTGTACACGTTGATCCGCGGATTCCCTGGCGAGGAACTCCTCATCCCAATCGGTTGCGTTATGACCCTTTACGGCATCATTTATGCCCTGCTGGAAAACGACATGCGCCGCATCCTCGCCTACAGCATCATCAACCAGGTCGGCTTCATGGTGTGCGGTGTCGGCATCGGCACCAACCTCGCCATCGCGGGAGTCGTCGCGCACGCATTCTGCCACATCATCTACAAGGCGCTGCTTTGGATGTCCGCCGGCGCCGTGCTGTATCGCACCGGCAAAAGCAAATGCACCGAGCTGGGCGGCCTCTACAAAACCATGCCGATCACCATGGTCCTAGGGACGATCGGTGCCCTGTCCATCTCCAGTGTCCCGCTGACTAGCGGATTCGTCAGTAAAACGCTCATCGTCGCCGCTGCCGAACAACAGCATTATCTCTGGGTTTGGCTGGTGCTGGAGATCGCCTCGGCCGGTGTGTTTCTACATGCCGGGATAAAATTCCCGTACTTCGTGTTTTTCAACGTTGACCGCGGTCTCCGCCCGAAGGAAGCGCCCAAGCCGATGCTCATCGGGATGGGGCTGCTGGCGTTCCTTTGCATCTACCTCGGCTGCCACCCCACTCCGCTGTACGACATTCTGCCGTTCGACCCCGGCGAATCGAAGACGTTCTCGGCAATCTATGTGGACCATTTCGCAAACGTGGTGACGATGTTCCAGTTGTTGGCGTTCTCTGCCTTGGCCTTTTTTGTGTTTCTGCCATTGCTCAAGCGCACGCCGACCATCTCCATCGACTTCGACTGGTTTTACCGAAAGGGAGCCAAGTGGTTCTTTTGGATGGCGGACAAGTCGCTCAACAGCCTGAACGCAGCGGCCGACAAGTACGTGATCAAGACCTTCCTCCCGGCGCTGACGCGTTTCGCCCTCGTCGCACCGGCTGCCCTCACCGCCATGGTGCTCAAGCCGGTTTGGAGGGCGATGGACCCCGACGAGGCCCGCTTGACCAAACGCCGAGACGAACTCGTGGCCAAGTTCACGACCGGCACCTTCCCCATCGCCTACTCCGCCGCCTGCGTCCTCATCATCCTCTCGCTGCTCGTGCTAATCGGTCGTACCGCCGATTGACGCTACCACTTGGACGGACGACCTGAACAAGCACGACAATCTTCTTCTATTTAGATATTTTCGCGAGAATAAAGCATTTGACTTCACCTGATGAATAACATTGGATGCCCCCGTTCTACCTTTTATTCAAATGAAAAAAACACTTGTTTTTACATTGGTTTTGATGCCGGTTCTCTCCTGTTTCTCAGAAATTACAGGGCATTGGGAATTCAACGGAACATTAAATGCAACCATTGGCCAAAACCTCGAATGGGCTTGGGAGAAGGGGGATGCATCCTTTGGCACTACTGACGCCTTCGAGATTTCTGACATTAACGGGAAACCCGCAAATGTCTTAAAATTCACTGACTCCGATGATCTAAGTGACTTCGTAGGAATCGAAGTCCCCCATGGCGCCGAGCTTGATGAGGATAGCTGGTTGCTCCACGAATACTCTATAATCTTGGATCTGCTTTATCCTGAAGATTCGACTGGATCCACAAGGGCACTCGTATCCAATGAATATTTAGGACCAGCAAAAATAAAGATAAATGAATCTGATAAAGTTGGCGGAGCCAGTTTCCACGGCAAAATTTCAGCGAACACATGGCACAGGGTGGCCATTGTGGTGAGTCACTCAAACAAGACTATTACC
>Ga0209554_1003469_pt1 | contig 10089 bp, 12 predicted proteins | sample MarorgKNORR_S2LV_5_FD_188221 | JGI IMG/M metagenome (GOLD analysis project Ga0209554, IMG submission 188221) | Marine microbial communities from the Southern Atlantic Ocean, analyzing organic carbon cycling - Bottom_A/KNORR_S2/LV (SPAdes) (version 2) | ecosystem: Environmental > Aquatic > Marine... | reverse complement strand
CTTGGTTTTCCTCTTTGGCTTCCCTGCTCATGGATGTCTGCCGATAACCGGCGGCAAATATTGTACACGACCCTCCCATACAGGGCAACCGCGAAGCGCTGGCGGGAGGTTGTTTGCATCAATTGGGGTTTGTCGGTACGATTCAGGAAGGTTTTAGCGAATGCCGGAAAAGACAAAAAAAGAGGTACAACCTCAGGCTCGAGAGTATTTTGAGAAGGGGATCACCGCGCTGCGAAAGGACAATCTCGACTACGCGACCAAGCTCTTCGAGCAGGCGCTACGGCGTGAGCCGGGGTTTTTCGAGTGCCGCGAGGCCCTACGGCTCAACCAGTTCAAGCGTTCCAGCAAGAAGAGCGGCCTCTTCAAGATGTTCGGCAAGACGACTTCGACGTCGCTTTTGCCGAAGGGCCAGTTGGCGTTGAAAAAGGATCCACTTGAGGCGATCGAGGTGGCCGAGCAGGTCCTGAATGACGACCCATACAGCGTGATGGGCAACAAGCTTTTGGCGGATGCCGCCACGACGGCCGGGTTCCCGCGCACGGCGCTGTTCGCCTGGGATCTTGTCATGCAGAAGCACCCGGATGACAAGGCCAACACCATGCGATACTGTCAGGCGTTGGTGAATAACGGCGACGTGGTCAAGGCGGAGGAAACCTGCACGGCATTGGCCAAGGCGCACCCCGGCGACCAGGAGGTTCAGCAGTTGTCCAAGAACCTGACGGCCAGCCGAACCCTGTCCGAGGGCGGCTACGACAAGGTCGCCTCCGGTGAGTCCGACTACCGCGCGGTGCTGAAGGACGAGGCAGAGGCGGTGTTGCTCGAGCAGGAGAACCGGCGTTCCGAGCAGGAGTCCACAGCCGAGAACCTTATCAAGGAGTACGAGCAGCGGTTGGTGGACGAGCCGGAAAACCTGAAGCTCATTCGCTCGCTGGCGGAACTGCACAGCCGCGTGAAGAATTTTGGCAAGTCAGTCGGCTACTACGAGCGGTTCAACAAGACCAACCTGCGCTCCGATGCCGCCGTGGACCGGGCTATCGTGGACACGAAACTGTTGCAGTTCGACTGGCGGATTGAACAGGCCGGGCAAGGCGATGCCGGCGAACTGGAAGTCGAGCGCAATGCGTTTGAGATGGAGCAGATCCAGCGCTTGTCCGACACGTACCCCTCTGACTTGTCGCTGCGATACGACCTCGGTGTGCTGCAATTCGAAGCCGGCGAGATCACCCCGGCGATCCAGTCCTTCCAGCGCTCGCAGGCCAATCCCCACAAGGAAATCCCGTCGTTGATGCACATGGGCAAGTGCTTTGCCAAGCGCGGCATGAACGACATGGCGGCGGGCACCCTGCAAAAGGCGCTCGATAGGAAGGAAATCATGGACGACGAAAAAATGGATTTGCACTACCAACTCGGCTGCGTGCTCGACTCGATGGATCGGACGGAGGAATCGATCGAGCAGTTCAAGCTCATTTACGAGCGCGACATCGGCTATCGCGATGTCGCCGACCGGGTGGATGCCTATTACGCCAGCCTTGGATAGGGCGGCGCTGGAATGATGAAATCAATGACCGGTTACGGGCGCGGTGAATGCGCGGCTAAAGGCACGCGCATTACGGTCGAGTTGAACTCGGTGAACCGCAAACAGGCCGAGGTGTCGCTGGGTGTCCCGTCGGAGCTGGAGTCCATCGAGTCCGACTTACGCGACCTGATCCTCGCCTCGGTTTCCCGGGGCCGAGTCAGCGGCAAGGTGGCTTTGCAGCGTTCCGGCGTGGACCGCGCTTATGCCGTTGCCATCAACGAGCCCCAAGCCAAGATGTACCGGTGGGAACTGACCAAGTTGGCCAAGTCGCTGAAGATCCCTGACAACCTCTCGCTGGACAGCCTCCTGCGCCTGCCCGGTGTGCTGGAAACCTCTGAGCCAACGCTAGATGCCAGGGCATTTCGTGCGCCGGTAAAGCGTGCGCTTGGCCAAGCGCTCGAGGGGTTGCTGGCGATGCGCGAGAAGGAGGGAGCCAACCTTGCCCGGGACTTGGCCAAGCGCCTGTGCAAGCTGCGCCGCGTCGTCAAGCGGGTGGCAAGGCGCGCTCCGGACGTGCTGAAACACCACCGAGAGCGACTGATCGAACGATTGAAAAACGCCAACGTCGACGTGCCCGACATGGACGATGAGCGTCTGCTTAGGGAGGTTGTCTATTACACGGATCGCACGGACATCACCGAGGAATTGACCCGGCTGAGGAGCCACTTTGTCCAGCTGGAGGAATGCCTCTCCGACAATGTGCCAGTGGGTCGCAAGCTCGATTTTCTGGCTCAGGAAATGTTTCGGGAAATCAACACGATCGGCTCCAAGGCGAACGACGCCAATATTTCCAGCGAGGTGGTCACCCTGAAAACCGAGTTGGAAAAAATCCGTGAACAAGTTCAGAATATCGAGTGACTGACGCCGTTTCCAGCACGCCGCTTGTCGTGGTGATCTCCGCCCCGTCCGGGGCCGGCAAAACCACGCTTTGCGACAACGTCCGCGCCGCCCTGCCAAGCGTGAGCCGTGCGGTGACCTGTACCACCCGCAAGCCGCGCGACGGCGAATTGGATGGCGTCGATTATTATTTTCTCGGAGAGGATGAGTTCCTCGGAAGAGTCGAAGGCGGCGAGTTTCTGGAGAACGCCGTCGTGCACGGGAACCATTACGGCGTACTGAAGTCGGAGCTGCGGGCCAAACTCGCCGAGGGGAGCGACGTGCTGCTCAATATCGATGTGCAGGGCGCGGCGACCATCCGCGAAGCGGCGGTGGACGACCCGGTTTTGAACGAGGCGTTGCTCACTGTTTTTTTGTGTCCGGCAAGCTTGGGTGAGCTTGAGCAGCGGCTTCGCGGACGGGGGGCCGACTCGGATGAAATCATCGCCAAGCGCCTTGCCATCGCCAGGGATGAAATGGATCAGGCTGAAAATTTTGATCACACGCTGACCAGCCAAACCAGGGAGGCCGACCTCGGGCAGATGCTCGGGATCATCGAGCGCGCCCGTCTGGCCAAGCGGGAAACTGTATCGACCGATGAGTGAATCCAAAAAAATCGTGCTCGGTGTGAGCGGCTCGATCGCCGCTCACAAGGCGATCGACCTGGCCAGTCTGTTGACCAAGGCCGGGTGCGTGGTGGATGTGGTGCTGACACGGGACGCGCAGGAATTCGTCAAGCCGCTTCCATTCCAGGCGCTCACGCGCAGGCGGGTGATCACTAGCCTGTACGATGAGGAGGAAACCGGGGTTGCGCACATCCGCGCCGCCGATGAGGCGGACTTGCTGCTGATCGCCCCGGCGACAGCCAACACTCTGGCCAAGCTGGCTCACGGCTTGGCCGACGATGCGCTTGGCTGCGTGGCGCTGGCTTTGCGGCCCGAAGCCAAGGTTTTGGTTGCCCCGGCGATGAACGGCAGCATGTGGCGCCACCCCGCCACCGTGGCCAATGTGGCGACGCTGACGGCGCGGGGCGCGGAGTTTGTCGGGCCGGACGACGGTCTGTTGTCCTGCGGTTATGAGGGCATCGGGCGGCTCTGGCCCGTGGACGGAATCGCCAACCGCGCCCTTGAGTTGCTCGGCTTGGAGCAGGCAAACGATTGATCAAATGGCCTCCCCCAGGGGCAACAAGATTTGGATAGACTGGTGGCGCCTGTCCCAGTTGTTCCGTTCCGTTGCGCCCGATGACGGCTCGCAGCGTTCGCGAATTCGATTCATGGAGCGCAACACCATACTGCCGGTCAAGGTGGTTTATTTCCTCGTCCTCATTTTTTATCTCTACTTTGGTGAGTGGCCCGAGATGGACGCCGACCGGGTGCGCTGGACGTTGCTGCGGACGATCCAGTGGTTCTTCATTTTTTGCCTTATCGTGAATGTGGCGATCGGCGTGATGCTCATTCGGATGGAGGAGTTTTCCACGCGGGTGCTTCGGGAGGTGGTGTTTTCCATCTGCCTGTTTGACGCCCTCCTGCTGGCGATGATGACCGAGTTGACGGGCGGCTTTGAGAGCTTCCTGTTTTGGGTGTTCCTCGGGCTGCAGATTCGCAACGCAATCAGCATGCCGATCGCATCGACACAAATCGTGGCCAACCTCTCGGTCAGCGTGATTTATCTGTGCGCCGGTGCGTTCGACATTATTGTTGCCCGCTCGGAGGAGGAACTTGAAAACATCACGGGCGAGCCGGTGGTGCTGCGGGCGCTGCTGTTGGTGCTGATGACGGCCTGTGGTTACGGGTTGCAGGTGTTGATCGACAAACAGCGCCGGATGGATGCCGAGGAGGATGAGTTCGATCGACGCCAAAGCCAGCTTCAAGCCTCGGGCCGGTTGGCGGCGGAGATTGCGCATCAGGTCAAGAACCCCCTGGGCATCATCAACAACGCGGCGTTCGCCCTTGGCCAAGCGACGAATGAAAACGAAACGGCCAAGCGCCAGGTCGCCTTGATCCGGGAGGAGGTCAACAAGGCAGATCAAATCATCACCAAGCTGATGGGCTACGCCCAGTTGGTCGAGGGCCGCTTGGCCAAGCTCGACGTGAACGAGACGATTGAGGCGGCGCTGTCGCAGGTGTTCCCGAAGGAGAGCAAGTTCGGCACCCGGATAAGGCGCGAGTACGGGATCGCGCTCCCGCCGCTCCTGGCCCAGCCCGAGCACATCAGCGAGGTGTTCGTCAATATCATCCAAAACGCCCGGGAAGTGATGGACAACAACGGCGAAATCCGGATAAAGACCAGCTACGAGGGCGATTATACCTTCCGGGTGAGCATCGAGGACAACGGCCCCGGGATACCGCCGGAGCGCTTCGAGACCGTCTTCGAGCCGTACCACACCACCAAGGAAAAAGGCACCGGGCTGGGCTTGGCCATCGTCAAGCACAACACCGAGCTATACGGCGGAACGGTAAAAATCGAATCCGAACTTGGAAAATACACCCGCTTCAATCTAATCTTCCCAGGGAGGACAGCCCTCCGGCTCCAGACTTCATGAACAGAAATCTAAGGCTATTGGTCGTGGACGACGAGCGCAACATGCGTGAGTCGCTCAAGACGGTTCTCGAGTCGCGCGGCACGCTCGTCGACACCGTCGAGTCGGCGGAGGAGGGATTGGCGGCCATTGAGGCGTCCGGTTATTTCATGGTCATCACAGACGCGCGCCTCGAGGGGATGAGCGGCTACGATTTCCTGCGGGAAACCCACGAGCGCTGGCCGGACTTGCCGGTTCTGATGATCACCGCCTACGCCACGCCCAAGCTGGCGGTGGAGGCGATCCAGACCGGTGCCATCGATTACCTGTCCAAGCCGTTCGAGCCGGAGGAACTCCTGCACTCCGTCAACCGCTGCGCCGAGCGGCATCAACTCATCCAGCAAAACGAGAAACTCAAGTCGCGCCTGCCGTATGGTTATCAACTGGATGACATCATTGGGAACTGCCAAAGCCTGAAGGATTTGCGGGAGATGGTCCGGACGGTTGGACCGACCGAGGCGACCATCCTGATTCTCGGCGAGAGCGGCACCGGCAAGGAGTTAATCGCGGGATCCATCCACCACTCCAGCAAGCGCCGCGAAGAGAGCTACGTGCGCCTGAACTGCGCGGCAATTCCCGAGACACTGCTCGAGAGTGAACTATTTGGGCACGAGAAAGGTTCCTTCACCGGGGCGGTGAAACAAAAGACCGGGCAAGTGGAGGAGGCCAACGGCGGAACCCTGTTTCTCGACGAAATCGGCGAGATGTCCCGTTCGCTGCAGGCCAAGCTGCTGCGTTTTCTCGAGGACGGCACGTTCGTCCGGGTCGGTGGGACAGAGGAGCAGCGGGTGGACGTCAGGATTCTCGCGGCGACCAATCGGGACATTATTGACGCCATCGAGACCGGCGATTTCAGGGAGGATCTGTACCATCGGCTGAACGTCGTCCAGTTGCGGGTGGCCCCGTTGCGCGATCGAGACGGGGACGTGACCCTGTTGGCGGAACATTTCCTCTCGGGGTTTGCCCGGAAGATGAACAAGCAATTCCAGCCACTCACCAGCGAGGTGCAGCACATGCTCAACACACACCATTGGCCGGGCAACGTCCGCGAGCTGCGAAACACCATTGAGAGGGCAGTCATCCTTGCTACCTCCGACGTGATCCACCCCGTCAACCTCCCCGATTTCCGACTCGAGACCCGCCTTCGCAAGGAGGACGACTTAGGCACATCGTACGAGGGGCTTGCACTGGAAGAGGCGCTCGCCTCGTTTGAGCGGGACATGATCCGGGCGGAGCTGGCCCGCAACAATTCCAACCTCAGTAAAACCGCGCAGAAACTGGGCATCAGCCGCCACGCCCTGCGCTACCGCATGACGCGACTGCAACTCACCAGTGAGGGAGGCGCGGACGATGAGGATAAACCAAACGGCGAATGAATTGTTCAATGGAACTCCCCACACAAATACTGGCCCTTCTCAACCCAGGCAACCCGAGCAATGGAGGCGGTTTTTTGTATGCGCTCAAGGGGCCGTTGCTGATTCTGGCAATCGCACTTGGCTTGGCTCTGGTCATTGCCATTGTCATCCTGACCATGCACCGGGATGGCGGGGCCAAGCAATCCCGACACGGACGCTCCGCACGATTGTCGACGGCCAAGCCGATGGCTCCGGGCGAGGAAGGCGATCGCCGGAAGAAACGCCGCCGCCATAAACGTCGGCGACGGGATCATCGAAAACGGAACCCGACTCTGTCCGAAACCGGCGGCTTGCCCCCGAAAAACGAGGACGACCCAGTGGAGCCGGAAACGGAACCGGATCAGTGACGCAAGTCTCGCAAAGCCAGTTGATTACGGCGAAAAGCGGCTCCAATTTGGCAGCCGCATTTTTCTTGCTCCCCAAGGCCAGGCGAAGAGGGATGGTTGCGCTTTACGCCTTTTGCCGGGAGGTGGATGATGTCGCGGATGATGACGACGTGCCCTTGGTCAAGCGTGCCGAAAAGCTGCAGCGATGGAGGGACGACATCCGGCGCGCGTGCGAGTGGGGCGAGCCTCAATTCGAGGTCTGCCGCGAGTTGCGACCGTTTATCCGAGAATACAATTTGCCGTTCAGCTTGTTTGACGAATTGCTCATTGGCATGGAGTCTGACTTGCAAAAAACGCGGTACCGTGACTTCGACGAATTGAAACTTTACTGCCATCGTGCGGCCTCGGTGGTGGGGCTTTTGAGCATTCGCATTTTTGGTTGCGATGGCGAAACGGCACAACGCTACGCGGAAAACCTCGGCCAAGCGCTGCAGTTGACCAACATCCTGCGCGACGTCGCCGAGGATGCGGCGCGAGGCAGGATCTATCTGCCGCAATCGATGCTCGAAAAACACTCGGTCGACGAGAGTGATATTCTGGAGAGTCACTTCACTGTCGGTTACGAAAACGCTGCACAGGAAATCGCCGAACGCGCCTGGGCGCATTACCGCCTGGCTCGCGAATCATTCCCGCTCGAGCAGAAACACCAGCTCGTCGCTTCGGAAGCCATGGGTGCGATCTATTGGCGGTTGCTGATGAAACTTCGCGCTGTGCGGTACAATGCCTTTCAGTCGAATCGGCGCAGGTTAAAAACCGGTCGCTTGGCCAAGCTGGCCATAGGGTTGAAAACCTGGCTTTTGTTGAGGCGCAAGGCCTACAGGCCGGTTTACGGTTAATCGGCCCGTGCTGCCAATCGCTCGAGAGTCGTTTCGAGTTGCTTGCGGAAGATATACCGGTTTTGAGGTGTGATCACAACCGGCCGCTTGCCGCTTTTGCGGTACAAAACCAGCATGCGGTGGTTCCCCCTCAGCGTGTTGCGCCAAACTTCCGGCTTGCCCTTGAGGCGTTTTGAAATGCGGGCGATATCCGACAGTGGTATTCTGCGCACGGCAAATCCCATCCACTCCACCACCACGGCCTTCGAGCCGACGCGGAAATCAATTCTGGGCATCGCCCAAAAGATCGTCAGGACGATGAACACCCATGCCCCGGGAACGGCCCAGATAATTAACCCCCAATTCTCTGACAGGAATTTCAATTGCTTGTTTGGTTGGTTGCCGAGCGCTACCTCGGATCGGGAATAAACAGTGTTTGCCCTATTCGCATCGTTCGCGGATTCAGCTTCGGGTTTGCGTCGAGAACCGACTTGAGCGTGATTCGCTTTTTTGCGCCCTGACTTTTTAAATCAGCATTGTAGGCGGCGATGATGGCCGAGATGGTTTCGTCTTTCTGCACCGTATGCTCAAAACTTTTTTGGGAATTGGGGGAGGTCTTGGTTGTCCTCCCACTACTCGAGCCGGATCGAAGCAGGGCTTTCATTTCCTTGAGAATCAAATCCTTGTCCTGCACGCGTTTTCGATCCACTTCGCGGATGGACTTGGCCAGGCCCTCGAGGTCGTCACGGGTGGCGGTGGCGGTATCTTTTGTCGCGGTCTTGGCCCGCAGCAGCCGCACCTCGCCTCGGAGTTTTGAGAGTTCGCTCTTGAGAGCGTTATGGGCCATGAGCAGGTCTTCGAGTTGGCTCTGCAGTCGGCGATAATCCTCCCGGATGGCACGTGCATCGAGTGAAGGCCCCTTGGCCATGGCGGGGGAGGTTTCCAACAGGCAAACCGTTGCCAAAAACGAGGTAAACAACAACAACCGCTTCATGCCAACAACGTAAGTCCGTGCTCCCCCAAACTCAAGCCGAAGCCGGTTGTTTCGTAAATCTTTGATTGCCGCCGCTTGGCCAAGGGGGCTCAATTCGCGCGTGCAAACCTGTTTTCGCTGGCTGACCAACCTTTTCCCGCTCTGGTCTGTCCTTGTGGCGGTGGTGGCACTGGCTTGGCCGGGCGCATTCGACTGGTACTCCGGCACGATGATCCGAGTTGGCCTTGGCATCATCATGCTGGGAATGGGGCTCACGCTGACGCTCGACGACTTCCGGCGGGTGTTCGTGATTCCGTTTGCTCTGCTTGGCGGCGTGGCTCTTCAATTCGCAGTGATGCCGTTCCTGGGTTGGGGCATCGGTCACATGATGCAACTACCGAGAGACATGGCCGTTGGTTTGGTGCTGGTTTCCTGCTGCCCCGGAGGGACCGCCTCGAATGTCGTCGCCTTTCTCGCCCGGGCGAATGTTGCATTGTCCGTCAGCATGACCGGCATCTCCACGATGCTGGCCGTGGTGCTGACACCGTTGCTCACTAAATTGTACGTAAACGAACGGGTGTCGGTTGATGCACTTGGCTTGTTGCAGAGCATTTTGATCATCGTGATTTTGCCTGTCGCCGCCGGTGTTGGGATCAACCGCTTTTTTGGCAAGGCGGCCAGACGTGTCGCCGTCGTGTCGCCGTTCGTCTCGGTAGTGTTCATTATCCTGATTGTTGGCTACATCCTCGCGCAAAACCGTGACTCCATTCTCGAGAATTGGCGCATGCTTGTCGCCGCAGTGTTGTTGTTGCACGTCGCGGGTTTTGGGCTTGGCTACGGTTTGGCCAAGTTGATGAAATTCGACGAGCAGTCGAGTCGTACGGTATCGATCGAGGTAGGGATGCAAAACAGCGGCTTGGGTACCGCCTTGGCGACAGAGCATTTTACGGCCCTACCGTTGGTCGCCGTGCCGTGTGCTGTCAGTGCCGTGACGCACTGTATCATTGGCAGCATTGCCGCCGGGGTCTGGCGAATGATTCATGTCAGGTCAACCGGCGATCAGCAATAGATTGCCAACAAGGCGGTTCGGGTGTTTATTTCCCTCCTTTACACGGAGACATGGCTGACCGAAAAAACATACTCGACCTGTACTTTCTGGATGCCCGGGCGCGGTTGATCGACATTGCGGCGTTCATGGATCGTGTTGACCGGGCCGATGGCGGCGACGATTTTCGCTACGACGCCTTTCGCGCTGCTCTCAAGGCGCTGGAGAGCGGGAAACCGGATCGCGCCGGGAAGATGCTGCTGGCGTTCAGTGACCCCACAGACGAACCGATTACCGCGGCAACCACCAAGGCCGCCTGCGGTGCCTGGCCCGGCGCGGACAACGCTTAACCGGCGAAGACGATGCGTTACATTGAGCCACACGGCCACATGGTCAGCCGCACGACCGACGACTATCAGGCGATG
>Ga0209554_1003468_pt1 | contig 10090 bp, 12 predicted proteins | sample MarorgKNORR_S2LV_5_FD_188221 | JGI IMG/M metagenome (GOLD analysis project Ga0209554, IMG submission 188221) | Marine microbial communities from the Southern Atlantic Ocean, analyzing organic carbon cycling - Bottom_A/KNORR_S2/LV (SPAdes) (version 2) | ecosystem: Environmental > Aquatic > Marine... | reverse complement strand
CCCCACATAATAGTGAGGTCATTTCATTAATTGAGCTAGTCTTGTTTTAGTGCATCAAGGGCAGCCTGCATGCTCATAACTGGATGAATATCCGTATCCCCCAGTTCCAGCATAGGATCAAAAAACTGCACAACCTGCTCCATGGTGTCTGCTTCCAGAACAAAATATCCAACATGGCCCGGAGGGTCTACATAAATACCATGGATCTTAATACCGATTTCATCGGAGGATTGTACTGCTTGCATAATTTTGGCCTTCCGTTCTTCATCGTGAGCGTGGCAAGTCTGGTAACTGTGCTTGTGAGTTGCATGAAATAACATGAATTCTCCTTTGTTGTTAGTGTTGAAAGTTAAACATATATAGGGTATTGTAAATGTACCTGTATTTAATGGACATAGCTTGCAGCATTGATATCTATTGTTGTTCCTGTGGCATGATCAGCTAACCCGCTTGCTAATAATGTAACAATCGGCGCAATATCCTCAGGTTCAGTAAGCCTGTCAAGTGAGTTGCCCTGTAAAATAAACTCTTCTCCATATTCCTTAATTGAATCTTCTGCCATATCAGTTTTAACCCAGCCGGGAGCGATCACAAAGCAGGTTATACCATCTTTACCAAATGCTCTTGCTATTGATTTACTTAAAGAAACAACACCGCCTTTTGACGCTGCATAAGCTAAATATTCTGCAGTATCCCCTCTAAAAGCTGCGCGAGAAGCTATGTTTATTATCCTTCCAGATTTTCTAGTTTTAAAGTGCTGAATGGCTAAGTTGCAAAGAATGCCCACTGCTCTTAAGTTAATAGCAATTGTTTCATCCCATTCCTTAACCCAGTTTTCACTATCCAATGGTGATACTATTGCAGTGCCTGCATTATTTATAATTGCATCAAGATGGCCAAATTCTTCTAAAACATCCTTAAATAACATTTCACAGTTGACGGGGTCTTGTAAATTGGCCTTAAATATTTTTGAACCATTCCCAATACTCTCTGCCACGTCTTCAGCTGTTTCTTGTTCCTTATTATAATGTATTGCAACTCTTGCACCAGATTTACCTAATTCCTTTGCAATAGCCGCGCCTATTCCACGGCTCGCCCCCGTAACGAGGATATTCTTATTGTGTAATTCAATTTTCATAACGATTTTATTATTCCTGTTTTTATTAATACCTTAAAAATTACTCCATGTCCTTAAATTCTTCCACTGTGATCTTTATGCATCGCATGAAGAAAATATGTTTTATCCGTAGCCACCGCAAAACAAATATGACACATAACAAGATTAAACAAATTCAGTCTCTTGAACGGGGAAAGTACCGCCGGGAACATAGCCAATTTCTTATTGAAGGAAAACGGTTAGTCGAATCTGCACTGGAATTTGGAGCAAAAATGGAAAATGTGTATTACACAGATTCCTTCAAAAATGAAAATACATTATTCATTCAAACGATAGAGAAAGCTGGATTTACACTTGAACAGATACTTACAAAACAATTAGAAAAAATTTCATTTACACAATCACCTGCCGGTATTGCTGCCGTATGCAATTTCCCAGATATGGGCAATCCCGATGTGAAGCAAAATAAATGGATCTACCTGTATCAAGTGTCCGATCCTGGAAATATGGGAACCCTATTTCGATCTGCCGCCTGGTTTGGTTTTACGCATATCGCCCTATCGCCTGATTGCGTTGATCCATTTAATCCCAAAGTGGTTCGTGCGGGGATGGGTGCCCATTTTGGGCTCTCTATCCATAGCAATATTGAATTAAACCTGTTCGCTGATTCGCATACATTGATTGGGGCAGACCATCGCGGAAATGATGTATCTGACTTCAAATCGCCAAAGAAATTTGTATTGGTTCTTGGCAGTGAAGCGCATGGGCTTTCAGATGATATTCAGAGAATAATTGATCACACTATTTCTATTGAAAAAATAGGGTTTGGCGAATCATTGAATGTGGGTGTTGCTGGTTCTATTTTGATGCATCATTTAAGCCGCTAAGTACACCAAGGGATACTAACCTTAAAAAAGCTATTTACTTTTTTTTATTTAAATATTTATTCTTCGCAAACTTAGTCATAAACCTAAAAACGGGTTCACTCCGATGAACCCGCAACCTGTGCTGGTTTAAATCTTTTTATCGTCAATAAATAACGAAATAAAACCTAATTCTCTCGATGGTGAGATGCAATAGATATTTTAGGGTCTACTGTTAAAAAAGGAAGGTGCGAATTGAAAAATAGACCGAATTATTTCCTCGGCATTGTTGACCCTTTGGGCAAATCAAAAATCAATTCTCTATATAAAGAATCACCCCGAATCAACCATTCTACCTCTAATTGAATTATTTCAGATTTTACTTTTAATTCAAATAATTGTATTGCTTATTTGAACGATGGTTAATGTCCTTTTGATATTGTAGTTAATCGTGAAAAATTATAGAATGATATTTAAGAAATAAAAGGAAAAATCATCTTTTCGAAAATCGAGATTAGAGCCGTAACTTTTGTGAAATGAATCTTCAGGAACCTGACCCTTATGAACAACACGTTCAGTATCCGCGCCGCATTCGGCATTGTTGTGGTATCCATCTTGTCCGCATTTCTTGTGGGCGGATTGGTCTTAGGGATCGGTCTATCCAATCCTGACTCGCCCCAGAAACTTTATACATTCATTTCTTTCATTCTTGGACAGGGATTCATGTTGGTTCCGCTGGTATGGTTTTTAAAATCACGCAAAGAACCCCTTTTTAAAAGACTCCGCCTCAATCCCATTTCTAAGCAAACTGCTAAAGCCACACTTCTTTTTTCAATTGGCTTAATTGTTGTATTTGATGAAATTGACCGAATCATCCAGCTTTTTATCCCTGCTCCAGATTACATTTTAGATTTAAATGGCTTACTCCAGCCAGATACTATAGGTGGATTTATCCTTTTATTCACCGCAATCGCTTTAATTGCTCCTTTGGGTGAAGAATTGCTTTTTCGTGGTTTTCTGCAACAATTTCTAGAGAAACATTGGAAGGATATCACTCGTGCTATTTTAGTCACCGCTTTATTTTTTGCTATGATTCATATGAATCCATATTGGTTTGTTCAAATTTATATCTTGGGAATTATGCTCGGATTTTTAGCATGGAAAACTGGATCTGTTTTCCCTCCCCTAATCCTTCATGGCGTTAATAATAGTGGTGCCATGTTATTTTCATTTACCAATGTGGGTGTTCCCAATATTTATCTCTGGAACGGGCATGTGGCTCCCTGGATTCTAATTTTAGCTTTTGGATGCATAATCCTTGGCTTTAAAAAGATTAACACTTTAAAGGTAAAATCATGAGAAAAGAAATGTTTGAGCATGAGATTACAATCTTACGTGATACTTTTGGTCGCCTATTACGAAGACAGGCCCAAACCAATCTTGTGAAGTTAATTCATAAGACTCATCCGGCTGATATAGCGGTATTATTTCGTTACTTTACAGATGAACAGCAATCCAAAGTTTTTACTCTCATGCGTGAGGATGAACACACAGCAGAATTCCTTGTGGAACTAGACGACACCCTTCTTTCAAATTTATTGCAAAACGAAACACCTGAAAGAATTTCCGGATTGATTGAACATGCTTCAGCAAATGATCAAAGTTATATCTTGGGAACCCTGGAAGAAGATCAAGCCCAATCTGTCATCGATCTTTTAAAGACTGAAGAGCAAGAAGAAATTGAAGAACTCATGGGGTATCCAGAGGATTCTGCAGGTGCCATGATGACAACTGATATATTCACACTGTATCAGAATTCAACCTGTAAAGATGCGCTAAATTCACTTCAAGATCAAACAGAAGCCGAAATGGTATTCTATTTATATATTACTGATGAAGATGATCGTATGGTGGGCGTAGCATCCCTTCGAGCATTGGCCACAACCCCATCTGATACATTGTTAAAAAATATTATGGTTAAACGGGTACATTCTGTCCGCCCTGATACAGACCAAGAAGAAGTCGCACAAATAGTTGCCCGATATAATTATCTAGCTGTACCCGTTCTGGATGAAGATGATCATCTTTTGGGGATTGTAACCGTTGACGACGTGGTAGATGTTATCCGTGAAGAAGCCACTGAAGATTTTCTCCAAATGGCGGGAGCAGGTAAAGATCGGGAAATCCTGTTAAAATCCAGTTGGGAAAATGCACGTGCACGTCTCCCTTGGCTTTTTGCAAGCTGGATCGGTGGGATTATTGCAGTATCCATTATTGGAATATTTGAAGATATGTTAGAAAATATTATTGCCTTAGCTGCTTTTATCCCTGTGATTATTGGTATGGGTGGAAATATTGGAACTCAGTCTTCTACTATTATTGTACGGGGAATGGCTACGGGCCGAATCGAAATTGGAAATGAAATTAAGATCCTATTTAAAGAGATTCGGGTGGGGCTGATCTTGGGTGGGCTTTATGGACTCCTATTAGGCGTATTTGCAAATTTTAGATTCTTTGATGTTGACCCCCTACTTGGTTTTGTGGTGGGTTTAAGTATCTTCTGTTCTATGTTAATTGCAACGGCAGTGGGCACATTTATCCCTCTTGTTTTGAGAAAACTGGACATTGATCCAGCTATTGCAACAGGTCCTATTGTAACAACAAGTATTGATATTTTAGGTGTTCTTCTATATTTCTTAATTGCCGGATATTTCCTGACAATTTAATTCATGGCTTTTTTTCTCATATTAAGCACGGGATTATACCTGGCATTCGTTCTATATTTTATAACAGGATTATTTCGTCATGATTATCAAACAGTCACACCGTCCACGGAGCTTACTTTTGTATCAGTCGTTATTGCTGCAAGAAATGAAGAAAAGAATTTGCCGAATTTGATCCATGATCTGGTGAATCAAGAATATCCCATGAATCAATTGGAGATTATTTTTGTAAACGACAGATCGACAGATGCCACAGAAAGTATATTAATGGAAGCTTCTTCTAATTATTCATTTATTAAGCACCTAAGTATTCAAGAGAAATCATCGAACATGACCCCTAAGAAAAATGCGCTTACTTTAGGTATTGAATCAGCGATAGGTAAAATAATTATTACTACTGATGCGGACTGTCGGGTTCCAAAATTTTGGGTATCAAGTATGGCTTATTCTGTTGTTCAGAATAAAGGGATTACGATTGGATATTCCAGTGTAAAAGGTGAATCATTTTTTGATCAATACCAGCAAATCGATTTCTTAGGTATAATTTCTGCAAATGCCGGTGCGGCGGGGTGGGGAAGTTTTTGGTCAGGCACGGGTCAAAATTTAGCATATAAGAAGTCCGATTTTGAATCCATTGGCGGGTTTGGACCTGTAAAAAATAAGACTTCTGGCGATGATATGTATTTAGTCCAGGCTATATCCAACCATAAATCTGGGTCTATAAATATAGATCCAAATTCATTTGTTTATTCACATCCCGTTGAAACATTTATACAATTTATGAATCAACGCATTCGATGGTCATCTAATTCAAGAGATAGCATAGATAGGCAACCTCTTTTTTTCCTATTTATCCTGTCAGCATTTTTTACGAACGCATTAATCCTTGTTTCTATTATTTTGGGAATCTCAGGATGGGGATTCCCATTTATAATGAAATTTATTTTTGAAGGATCTGTGATCTACTTTGGTGGGCGACTCTTCGAAACAACTTTCAATCCATTTGCATATTGTATCTGGGCCATTGCACAACCCTTTTATATTCCAGCTGTTGGCATAATGGGAATCTTTAATAAGTACTCCTGGAAACCATGAATAGAATCTATATTTTATTGATTGGTTTTACATTATGTGCAGGTCAGTCATATACCGTCACTATTTTTGGTATGGCAGCAGCCAATGTTGAACAAAATATCAACACAACGGGAACGATTAAATACACAACACAAAATCGAGGTATTTTTGATCTCATTTGGCCAGCGACAAATGTGTATACAACTCAGTATGATCCTGACACATTTGGAATCACCTCGTGGCGTAAAAAAATAAGACAGGGCAAATTTCAATCTAATATTTCTGCAGAACTGGATTCTTCAGGTTCATTAGTTTATAATGATAAAACCAAGATTAATATTCAAGGTGAAACTCAAACAATTTTTACTTTACTTGCCATGGTACAACTAAAGAATATGGAACCATTAGATACAAAATGGTTTAATTATGAGCATGAAGGCCAATTAGGAAAAGCACGATTTATCTGGGCAGATTCATCCCATATTTGGAATGGAAAAGACTCCACTCTTTGTGATCATTATCGACTTGATATCAATATAAATGAAGCATTGGGACAATTTATGGCCAATTCAGATTACTTTATGGAAGAGGTAATACGAGAGGGTGTTGTACGAGAATTATGGGTCTCGAAAGAAATACCTAAAAAAATCATTCAAGTTCGTATCAAAACAAAATGGTACCCAGTATTAGCGACCATAAATGAATAGCTATCCCTCTCATATTTTTCAATTATATTCCGACACTAATCGATGCCACATCCTATGAAAAATCTTAAAATAATGATTCGTTTAATTCCTTATGCATTCTTAACTGTTGTGATTTTTGCGCAAAATAAACAGGATAAAATTATCGGTATATGGGAATTTCAAACCATAACTACACTCTTTAATTCCGAGCCGGAAGAAACTTTGATTATAAATAAAGATATTAATAATAGCGAAACGCTTACCATGCGTGATGATGGCTCTTTTAGCTTTCGTGGTATTTATGAGTCCATGGGAAATGCTGGTATTGGGACTTGGACAACGGAAGAAAATCATCTCATTCTAAATGTGACTAATCAAAAGATTGTTAGCAATTACGAACATAAAAATAATATTTTATTTTTAACTATATTTGAGGCAGAAACAAATAATTATTATGGATCAAATTCTGTTATAAAATACACAAAAAGACTTATTAGACCTTAGACTTAAAAAAGGACCATCTAATGGGTGGTGTTTTTGTACAGATTATTATTATTTAAATTTCTATGAATAGACAACCTTCATTTATTAAAGTTTATCGTAAACAGATTTTTGGATGGATTTTAGCAATTACGACAATTAGTATTGCACTGTATTACGGTATTGATAATAAAATAATTTTATTCATCACTTTTATTCTCAGTATTTTTACTCAAATCTTTGCAGGGTTAGGTGCCTTAATAGGTATGGTTCCATTTATCGGCCCCTTGATTATAAAGGTTATTTCAATTCCGGTTTTTTGGTTTCTCAATGCAATGGGATATGTTATTTCGGGTGTTGCTATTAAAAAAGGATATGCAGTTGAACTTGCCAAAAGCCGAATTGTGACCCTAGGGCTTCTGATGGGAATTATCATAGGTTATATTTTAGGACATTTATTTCCGTTAAGATGAAAATATTAATTTTACAAGGTCCCAACATGAATTTGCTTGGTTTGAAATCTAGCCAAGCCGCTAACCTGCTTACGTTGGATAAACTGAATAAGGATCTTCGAAACCATGCGCATTCAATAGGTGCGGAATTAAAATTCTTACAAACACATAAACAATTTCAGGCTATTAATTTTATACAAAGAAATAGAAATAATGCAGATGGGATTTTAATAATTCCAACATCCTGGGCTCGAAATGATTGGACACTGTCTGAAACCCTTAGGCTTATTGATTTGCCAATATCTATCATTTATTTTGATGAGCCATTTTCATTTGGCACCCCTGAGAGAGACTCAATCCTTAATGGCGACCATATTCATTCAATAACAGGGCACCCTATTCAAGCATGTAAAAAAGGCATTGATTTTCTTATGACCCATCACAAATGAAAAATATTCTTATTATTTTTCTGTGTGGACCAGCCCTAAATGCACAATCTTTGGAAGATCCAAATAATTCTCCTTTACATATTATTTCTATAATAAAACCAAAAATAATTGAACAATCGACTTTTGGTTTTGATTCATCTTGGGTTGATTCATTAAAACTTCAACTTCCTTGCAAAAACATTTTTGTACCTAAAAGAATTATGCGTCTTCCAAATGCTCCGAGGGATTACAGAAATGGAACTCATCGCGGGATTGATTTTTTTGCGAACTGGGGAACACCTGTCCAAACTGTGGCGCCGGGAGTTGTAATTCGGGCCGACCATTATTTTAAGGAAGTCCCTCCAACATTCAGAGAAGATTTACTACAAACCAGCGCAAAAGTGGGCCATACGCCATCTGATATTTTTTCAAATGTTCTTCTGGGGCGAGCTATCTTTATTGACCATGGATTTGATCTCGTGCCTGGATTTAGATCCATTACGATTTATGCGCATCTTTCAAGTATTGAAAAAAATATTCTGCCGGGAAATATAATTGAACAAGGTACACTCATTGGGCATTCTGGAAATACAGGTATTCGAGAAAGCACTTTGGGTTCTAGGGACGGCTCCCATTTACACTGGGAAATGATTCTAATGAAAGATGGGTTGGAAATCTATTTGGGAAAAGATATTCCTAATCCGGGACTCTATAAAATGTTAAATAATATTTTTGGTTAATTCAATTGGTTTAAATGAATCTTGATGTCGTTTTTAAATGCCAATTGATTACCCAATATCTCCATTGTAAGTCCAGAATCTTGCTTTAACATTTGAGAAAATAACTCATCTTTTAGGGTTGCAAATTTAACCTGCCTTTCAAACCGATCTAACTCATCTTTTGGAATAAGGCCTAATTCTCTTGCATAGCGACTTCCCAATTCCCGGAAAATCACATCCTTTGTGTATTCCATTAGGCTGAAAGATATATAACAAACTGTTTCTCTTAAAGGCGAATTTGCCAAAATACGGCCTTTAAGCCAAGAGACTGTAATCTCCTCGTCACCTATCATTCCAATAACTTCAGGAAAGTTTGATTGGGCAACCCAACCCAATGTGGGGCTCGTTTTATCTGGCGTTACAAATTTATATAACCGGTCAACGGCATCATTGATCATTTTGAATTGGTATTTCTCAATGAGTAAATCTTCCATCCTAGTAAAATAGAATTCTGCTTCCGGTAATCGTTTTAATGATATCATTTTATGGATCTCATGTTTCACCTTTTCAAAAGATCCCTGTTGTACTTGTTTGGATCCAAGAATTTCAATAATATGAAATCCAAAATCAGATTCAATGACTTTGGGAAATCTTGGAGAATTTGGATCCCAGGCAACTTCAATCACTTCTGGAATCATCCTACCATAATGGATATACCCAAGTCTCCCTTTTTCATCCTTTAATAAAGGATCATCACAATAACGATACACTGCACGTTCAAATGACATGGAATCAGACTTAATCAAAGTTCTGACCTTTTCTGCCAATTGCTTTGCTTTGATTTTTGTTCTCTCCACAGCTTTCCCTTTCGAGAATCTATGATTAATAATCAAGTGATTTAACCCAACCGTTTTTTTCAATTGAACATATGCATTTTTCAGGCTACTGTCAGAAAACATTGGACGAACCACTTTTTGCCTTAATAAGGAATCTAACAATCGGTTTTGTATTTTATCTTTCATCAAAAATTGCACGGATTTAAGGGTATCAATCCCCAATATTTTGGCTTCATTCATAAATATAAAATCTTCAGCAAGGGTTCTCAGTTGAATTTCTTTTTCAGTTAATTCAAGAGATTCAAATACGTCTTTTTCGATGTATTTAAAAATTTCGACATCAGAATAAGATACATTATTAATTGAAAATAATGTTCTATCGTTTTCGCACGATAGATTAAAAAAGATAAAAAGGATAAATGAAAAATATTTCATACAATTGGACAAGAAAAAAGGGCAGGTAAAACCTGCCCTTTTTTCATCTCATAGAGAGATTTTATTTTAGGAACATCATTTTGCCTGTGAGAGCGCGTGTGCCTACTTCTACTCTGTACAAGTAAACACCAGATGCTACGGAATGTCCAGCATTGTCCATACCGTTCCAGGTAACCAAGTTGGTTCCTGAATTCAGCATACCATTATGAATAGTAGCTACTTCTTCACCCAACAGAGAGAATACTTTTACTGTAACATCAGATGTGATATCCAAGTT
>Ga0209554_1003467_pt1 | contig 10091 bp, 6 predicted proteins | sample MarorgKNORR_S2LV_5_FD_188221 | JGI IMG/M metagenome (GOLD analysis project Ga0209554, IMG submission 188221) | Marine microbial communities from the Southern Atlantic Ocean, analyzing organic carbon cycling - Bottom_A/KNORR_S2/LV (SPAdes) (version 2) | ecosystem: Environmental > Aquatic > Marine... | reverse complement strand
CTGGTATCCTTCGCCCCGCCTTCCGGGGTAGCTCAGCTGGCAGAGCGTCGGACTGTTAATCCGCAGGTCGTGGGTTCGAGCCCCACCCCCGGAGCCACACTCTTTTCGATGGGTGGCCCATTCATGGTGCCGGCGGTGCCGGTCGGCCTACCGGGTTTCTGCGACCAGTGAGATCCGAACCCCCGAGATCTCGATGTCGGCTGATCGGGTTGCGGACAGTTCCAGTCCGCTGACACCCTCGCTGCGGCCGTCGGTGGCCGCCACGAACCGGATCTCTCCCTCGTCCAGGTGGATCGTCGTGCCACGGGATTCGCTGATAGCGATGCCGAGCACCTTCGACCAGCGGGCGGCCATCGACCTCGGGTCTTCTGCCTGGATCTCGACGGCGCGGATCCCCTGCACGATGTCGGTGCGTATGTGGTTGCGCCAGTCGGGGCCGGCCCACGGCCAGGCGTCCCATTCGTCCGTCTGATCGACCGACAGGATCGCCCCGCCGACGTCGCTCGGGTGGAGGTGGAGGCCGGTGACGCCCTCGGTGGCCGCTTCGAAGACCACCCGGGCCCCGACCTCGACGAACCGGTGGCGGAACGGATCGAGGTCGTCGACCTGGAGGATGACCATGTAGCCGCCGTCGCCGCCACGCTTGTCGAGGAGGCGGCCGGCGGTCGTGCCCGGCCGGATCGGCGACACGACCTCCAACAGCTGGTCGCCCACCGGGTACAGCACGTTGTGGAGGCCGAACCCGGCCACCCCGGGGTCCCGGAAGCAGGCGCTGAGGCCGAGGTGCTCCTCGACCGCCACTTCGACGGGAGCGAGGTCGGCGGCCACGAAGGCCACCTGTCGCAGGCGTATCGGCATCCTCGACCGTCCGGTGGGGCCGGCTCAGCCCATGGTCGTGCAGTGCAGCGGCTCGACGACGGCGATCAGGCGAACCTGGCCCGGTGGGATGTGTTCGCGCGGGAACTCCTCCACGCCGTCGTATTTCAGGCTCTGTGCGTCGAGGAACCCGAGGTCGACGTCGCTCTCCCAGGCCACGACACGGCCACGCACCTCGAGGTAGCGGGTGTCGGTCGCTGGATCGGTGGCGGAGAGGGCCACCCGGTCGTCGGCGCACAGGTTGTGCCACTTCTGGCGGCCCTCTGCGTGGGGGAAGCGGACATGGGTGCCGTCGAAGTCGGCCCACACGGGGGAGGAGTGCGGTTCGCCGTCGGGGCCGATGGTGGCCACGTGCCAGACGGCTGGCAGGTCGAACAGGTTGCGGTGGCTCTCGGGAATGACGCTCATGGTCGGCGACGCTAACCGCTGGTGGGGCGCCAGGCGTTCAGCCGTCGGCCCTTCGCGACGAAAACAGGTTGTTGGCGATGAACTGGTCGTCTGAGATGCACCCGTCAGCCCAGGGCTGGGCGAGGCCCTGCCGGAATGCCTCGATGCGGGCAGGGGAGCCCGGGTCGCGGCTGACCTGGATCCAACTGCCATACCCGGTCACCATGTCGCCCTCAGTGAGCACGGACCCGTCGACCCAGATCGTGCGGACTTTCGGATTCCAGAAGGTCCGTCCCTCCGGAAGGACGAGGAGGGCCGGGTATGCAGATGACTCGATTTCCGAGACGAGGTAGGCGCAGGCCCCGTCGATGTGCAGCACCCCGCCGCCTCCTGCCAGATGGGATCCGTCTCCCCTGACCTCGTACAGGGGGAAGGGCACCTGCACATCTTCCGAGAACCCCTCGGGTACGTCCTCGGAGGCGCAGGCGACCGCCAGGATGGCGACGACGAGGACGGCCGGTGCGATGCGGGTCGCAGCCCGCAACCCGCTTCCGGCAGTCCTGTGCATGGGATCCATTGTCTCATCCCGAGGTGCCGGCCGCACCTGTTCCGGCTCGCGCCGGGTCTCAGTTGCGGGTGGGGCGCCAGGTGAGGCGGGAGCCGAGCAGGTGGCCGACCGGGCTCACGGCGGCCAGCGCCACGAGGAACGCCGCCAGCGGTCCGAGGTGGAACCAGTTGACGAGGGCGTTGATCAGCATGAGGCGGCCGAACAGCAGGATGCCGAGCGCCAGCTGCACGCCGAGGAGGCGCCGGATGCGGTCGATGGCGGTGCGGGCGACCCGGCCGGCGAAGGTCCAGAGGTCGAGCAGCAGGACCGTGTAGAGGATGGCGACCTCGCCGGCCAGTGCCGCCGAGCGGGTGAGGTTCAGGTCGAGGCCGTCGAACAGCCACACGAAGGCGGCAGCATCGACGATGAGCGCAGTGAGCGTGACGGCGAGGTAGCGGGCCAGCGCCTGGCTGCGCAGCGGCAGGACCCGCAGTCGCATCAAGTGCCGGAGGTAGTCGAGGTAGTGGAGGGGGCGCACCTTCGACTCGCCCCGCTCGCGCTCGAGGAAGACGTAGGGGGTCTCGGCCACCCGGCGGATGTCGCCACGGGCCAGCACCTCGAGGAGGATCTTGTAGCCCACCGGGTGGAGTTCGTGGTCGGTGAGCGCCTCGCGGCGGACGAGGAAGTAGCCGCTCATGGGGTCGGTGACCCGGCCGACCGTGCCGGGGAGCAGCAGCAGGCCGAGCGCCTGTGCACCCCGCGACAGCAGGCGCCGGGCTGCGGACCAGTTCGACACGCCTCCGCCCGGCAGGTGCCGGCTGGCGACCGCCACGTCGGTGCGTTCGTCGAGCGAGCCGAGGAGTTCGAGCAGCACCTCGGGCGGGTGCTGGCCATCGCCGTCGATCACGCCGAGCACCCGGCTGCGGGCGTGGGCCCAGCCGCAGACCACGGCGGTGGCGAGCCCGGACGCGCCGGTGCGCCGCAGCACGCGCAGCGTGGGGACCTCGTCGACGAGGGCTCCTGCGACCTCCCAGGTGCGGTCGGGGCTGTCGTCGTCGACGACGATCAGCTCGTGGGTGATCCCGGCATCCGACAGGATCCCGTGGAGGCGCCGGACCAGCTCGACGATGTTGCCGGCCTCGTTGAACGTGGGGATGACGAGGCTCAGGTCGACGTCGCCGTCGTGGTCGCTCGTGATCTGCAGTGCCTGGCCGCCGACCACGTCGACGACTCCGCCACCGGTCATGGCCGCTCCTGTGCGGTGTCGGTCGGGGTCGACGTCACGGTAGACGATGGCTGCGACAGGTCGGGGAGTCCTGCCGCTGGGCCCCTACCGGAGGACGAGGCGCCCATCGCCCAGTTCGCGGTAGTCGACGTCGGTTTGCCAGACGCCGTCGGGGAGTTCGACCTGCGTCACGATCGGGACCCAACCGTGCTCCTTGCCGGCCGGCGGCTCGACGAGGAGGGCATGGTCGATCTCGGCCAGGTGCAGGGTGTCCAGGTTCGTCGGACGTTCGAGGAACTGCTGCGTGCCGCCCCATTCCCGATGCATCGCCTCGACGACCGACTGGAGGTCGGTGAGGTTCGCCTCCGAGTAGGCGTCGGGGTACTCGAGGCGCAGGTCCCGGAGCGCCGGCTGGTCCCGGAAGCGGTACCACCGGTAGGAGATGCGGCTCCCGTCGTCGGCGACCGTTTCGTACCCGGTGTCGTCGCAGGTGGTGGGGTCGTCGCAGACCCAGCACGAGAAGTCGTAGCCGTCAGGCTCCTCGTCATGGGCGACGAGCGACGTGGTTTCCCGACGGGTGGCGTATTCGAGGTCGAGGAGTTCCGAAGGCACGTCGTCCGATGCGACTTCGACGGCCTGGCCGTCGACGATCTCGTAGTAGGCGGCCCAGCCCCGCTGGTCGGCGTCCACGCCGCCCCACTCGATGAAGACGTCGGTCTCGTCGTCGGCCTTGCGGGGCCGGAGTGGGACCCGGAGAAGGAGGTTCGTCTCGTACGGGTCGTCGAATGGTTGGAGGTCGAGGACCTCGATGCCCGGCCAGGGCTCTTCGTCCCAGCTTTCCACCTGCATGGGGGTTCCGAGGCCGTCGAAGGCGGTATTCGAGCCGGACAGGTCGGCGCCCGGGGTGAAAACGTCCACGAAGTGGTTGTAGAGGTCGACGTCGAAGGTCTGGACGTTGAGGACGAGACCCTCCCGGTCTGCGGCGGTCGGGATGAGCGGAGGGAAGACCTTGATGAAGGTCCGGCCATCGACACCGTCCACCAGGAAGGCGGGGATCGGCGGCATCTCGATACCGGTCGGGAGGTAGCCCCGTGCCGGTGAGTAGCCGAGGGTGTCCTCTTGGCGGACCCAGTGCGGGGAACCGAACTCCTTGCCTTCGGCGCTGCCGCCATACCAGTCCTGATCGGAGATCGCAGCGTGGAGGTCGGCGTTGGTGACCTCGCCGTCGAGGTAGGCGGCCAGCGTGGCGGCGATCGGATCCGACAGGTTCCACCCGTAGACGTCGTCGAGGACCTCCGTGGCGTTCCAGCGGTCGACCCGCCGGGACCAGTGTTCGGGCACATAGGCGACGAGCGGGCCGCTGTGGTTGGCGGCGTCGATGAAGAACGTCCAGGTCATCAGGCCGCCGTCGAGTCCGTGGGGCTGGCCGTCGACCCGGGTCTCGCCGCCGATGAGTGGAAGTGCCACCCAGGAGGTGCCCACGAAGATCCCGCCCTCGTCGTCGTGGGTGTCCTGCTGCTCGTCGAAGGCGATGAGGTTCGGTGGAACCAACATCCGGTTCGACAGCGTCAGCCGTCCGAGCACGGAACAGTCGATCCGCCTCTCCTGGAAGCCCCAGCCGCTGCCCGTGTCGCTGTCGCTCGAGTAGAGGTGGGTGGCCGCCGACGCCATGTACTTGGGGAACCTGCTGCGGCCCATCTTGTCCTGGATGAACAGGCCGCCCTCGATCGAGTTGAAGGCGCCGTTCGGGTGGGCGCCGAGCGACCCGATCCACTGCCCCCAGATGCCGAACTGCCCGGTGTCGGGATTCCGGGCGGCGAAGTCGAAGATCCGGAGGTACTGGGACACGCCGTAGACTTGCTCGGAGGACTCGGGCAGCCGGATGACCTCGGCGTGCATGTTGATCCCCATCATGAGGTCGGCTCGGCAGGAGTCGGCGTCGGCCTCTGAGACGAAACCGGACCCGCTGCTGCCCGGACAGTGACGCGGCAGGTAGACGCCGGGGAACCACTCCCGTTCCGGTCCAGTGGTGGTGGGAGGGGTGGTGGTGGGAGGGGTGGTGGTGGGCAACTCGAAGCGCGAGCGGGCCTCCTGGGCCGATCGGTCGGAGATGATCCGCCCGGCGCCGACCAGGGCAACGGCCGTGGCCGACATGCCCCCCGCATAGGCGAGAAAGCTCCGGCGGTCGGCGTACTTGATTCGGGGATCTTCGAATACCGGCTCGTCGGCGGGGAGAGGGCGATCCGGGACTCGTGCACCTCCCCTCATCACGGCCAATCCCGCCAGAACCATGAACGTGGCGAGCAGCCAGCTGGGGCCGGTCGATGCGAGGGGGCTGCGGGACATGGCCCACCCGCCGATGGCGCCGAACACCAGCAAGGCGACCGGCAACCTCGAGGGCGTCAGCGAGGACGACAGCGCTCCCAGCAGGAGGGCGACGGCCGTGATGCCGACAAGGAGCAACGGCTTCTGCGCCGTGCCGAGCGTGTTGATCGACGCCCGCACGATGGCCCCCGGCGCCACGTCGATGACGAGGTCGCCGATTGCGACGACCGGCGAGATCAGGCGACTTGACAGGCTCGAGGCGAACTGGCCGACCGCCAGGGCGACGGCCGCAACGAGAAGTCCTGTGGTGAACCCTCGGAGGCGAGCGTCAACGCCCATTCCCGTGCGCATGGTGCGAGCGTAGGAGCCTGAGCGCCTGCCCCTGGGTCAGGTACCGGCGAGCCCGGCCACGAGCCGGTCGATGATCTCGTCGAGCACTTCGGGCGAGGTGCCGAAGTTGAGCCGGACATGGCCGTCGCCGCCCGCTCCGAACTTCGGCCCACTTTCACAGGCCACGCCGGTCAGCGCCCGCAGCCACGTCGATGGGCGGTCACCGGGCTCGAAGGCGGAGAGGTCCAGCCAGGCGAGGAACGTGGATTCGGGGAGGTGGATCCCCACCTCGGGAAGTTCTGCATGGAGGCGGTCGACGAGGCGGTGTCGGTTGGTGTCGAGGGTCGCCCTGAGGTCGTCGACCCATGCGTCGCCGGTGTCCCATGCGGCGATCGAGGCCTCGCAGCCGAAGCGGTTCGGAGCGGTCAGGAGGTTGTCAGGGATCGCGGCCAGGACTGCATGGAGACGCTCGTCGCCACACACCGTGACGGCACATCGCAGGCCGCCGATGGCGAAGGTCTTGATGCCGGACGTGACGGCGATCGTGCAGGAGGCGGCGCCCGGGATCGTCAGCGTCGGCACATGCACGGCCCCCGGGTGGACGAGGTCGTAGTGGATCTCGTCGGACACGATGATGAGGTCGTGCTCGATGGCGAGTTCGACGATGCGGGTGAGTTGCGCTGCCGTCAGGACCCGTCCGGTCGGGTTCTGCGGATGGCAGAGGAGGAGCAGGCGGATCGACGGGTCGCCCTCGAGCAGCGCCTGGAGGTGGTCGAGGTCGTAGTGCCAGCCGGCATCGTCACGCACGAGGTTCCACTTGACGACCTCCCGCTCCGTGGTCGGGCCGAGCTCATGGAATGGGTAGTAGACGGGGTCGGAGAGCACGATCTTCTGGTCGGGTCGGGTGAACGCCTGAACGCTCGCCCAGACGCCCTGGACCACGTTGTTCGTCGGGCGGACCAGTCCGTCCTCGGGCGACCAGCCGTGTCGCCGAGTGGCCCAGCGACAGAACGCCTCGACCATGGATTCGTTGGCGTCGTGGTAGCCGTAGGCGCCGGCATCGACCAGCTGTCGCAGCCGTTCGTGCACGGCGGGCGGTTGCCCGAGGTCGTGCTCGGCCACCCAGGCGGGGACGACGTCGGAGTCGTACTTGGTCCACTTGACGACACCCGCAGCCCGCCGCGCAGCGCGATCGACGATGTGGTCAGAAGGGAGGTCAGCAGGGAGGTCGGCAGCGAGGCCAACGATGTGGTCGGCAGCGGGGTCGGCAGCGGGGTCGGCAGCGGGGTCGGGAGGGAGGTCGGGAGGGAGGCCAACGATGTGGTCGGGAGGGAGGTCGGGAGGGAGGTCGGAAGGGAGGCCAACGATGTGGTCGGCGGCGGGGTCGGCAGGGAGGGATTCAAGCATCAGGCGATCGTAGGCGGCTATGGGGCCTCGACCGTCAGCACGCCGTAGGCGTCGAGGCGCGGAATCGTCACCTGGATCTGGCCGTCCGCGACGCTGAAGTCGAGGGATTCTCCTCCGGGATTGTCGGGAGTGGTCCAGCGGACGACAGAAGGCGTGTCGGATGCGGACGGGAAGCTGATCGGGGCGTCTTCGACGGGTCGCATCGTGTCCGACTCGGCATCCCAGTCGAAGTTCACCAGGTGGAGCACCTCGCGCCCCGAGGCGTCGTCCCGGAAGCGGTGCACGTGGACGAGGGGACCGAGTTCGGACATCGGGTCACGGGTCTCGAACGCGTCGCGCAGTTCGCGCTGGAAGTCGGCCAGTTGGGAGGGCGCCAGGTCGCCGTCGTAGCGCGACGCCAGGTTGTCGCCACCCGGGAGCATCAGGACCTCGCCGGTCCAGGTGATCGACCGTTCGCCCTGATCCGGATAGGCGAAGTCCCGCGTCCCGGCCTCGCCGAAGACGACCAGCCGGCCGCCGCCATCGAGATAGCCCTGCAGGTTGGCGACTTCGGCATCGGTCATGTGCCGGGTGTCCGGGAGCACGATCAGGGAGTAGCCGGCGAGCTGTTCAGGCGTGACCTGCCGGTCGACCCAGCGCACCGTGCCAGACCCCATGTCGGGGTCGCCCTGGTAGAGGACGTCATAGGAGAGGTGGCTGTCCTCGAGCAGGCGGGCGGCTCCGTAGAACGTCCCGACCTCGACCGGTGCCCGACCGACGTCGCCCATGTGGTTGCCGAGCGAGTAGTAGAGGCCGACCTCGTTGTCGGTGGCGGTGAACAGTCCCGGGTCCGACTGGATCAGGTTGAAGAACCGGTCGACGGCGTCGTTCGAACGGGTGTCCTGCGACTGGGCGACCCCGCCCGAGGCGTAGACGTCGGCGAGGAACGTGACCGTGAGCGGCGTGTCGCTGTCGCCATGGGGGGTCAGGGCCTGTCCCGGGTAGAACATCGGCGAGAAGCGCCTGCCCATGCCGGCCATGGCCTTGAAAAACGACGTGAAGTTGCGCTCCGGCCAACGAGCGTCCCGTGTCGACAACTCGCCCATCGGCAGGTCGGCGACGGCTGCGGTGACCGCTGCGTTGCCCCAGCCGAGGCCGTTGTAGCCGTTGATCGAGAGGTACCAGGGCCGGCCCGCCTCGGCGCCGGCCGCCTTGCCGGTGTCGCTGATCGCCTCGTAGACCTCGCGTAGCCGCATCCGGTTGAAGTAGTCGAGGTCCGACGGGGTTTCCGAGATGACGAGCCCGACCAGCGGCTGTGCCCTCGCGACCGTGTCACCAAAGGTGAACTTGAAGGTCTCTCCGGTCCAGGTCTCGCCGGCCTCGACCGGGCGACCGAGCACCTCCGACCACCAGCGCGCCGTGAAGTACTGGCCGGGGTCCGACTGCGTGTCGACGAAGACCGGCATTGCCTTGATCTCCTCCAGCCAGTCGAACGTGGTGATGTCGCCGATCCCCTTCGCCGCCAGCTCATCGGGCGTGTAGCGGGCCTCGAGATAGTCGCGGAAGCCGGACATGACCGCAGGCCCGAAGTCGTGCGCCCGCCCAGGCCCGAGCGACCCCCAGCCCTCGTCGAAGGCGATGCCCGTGGTGCCTGCCCCGACCTGGGTGCGGATCACGCCGAGCATGAACTCCAGCCAGTTGTCGGAGGCGTTGCTCAGCCGCGGCGGCCGGACCCACCCGTTCTCACCGGGGGTGGGGTCGAAGCCTGTCTCGCCGTCGAAGTCGGTCGTCAGGCCGTCGACCATGATCGACGGATAGTCCTCGACGATGCCCTGCCAGCCGGTCACCCCCTCCTCCACCCAGCTGAAGGGGTGGTAGGTGAGGTAGACCCGCCCGGCTTCGGTGTACAACTCGAGGCAGGCCCGCATGAATGGGGTCGCGTCCTCGTCGGTGATCAGCCGCGGGCAGGCGTCCCAGGCCCCGTCGAGGCGTACCGCCGCCTCATCCGCCGGGTCGTCGGACAATTCGTTGCCGAGCACGAACGTCGCCCCCGGGTAGGGGTCGGGGAGTGGTGCCGGCGGCCCGAGCGGCTCGATGCCCGTGCAACGCATGTCCTCGAGTCGGACCGATTCGGGAGGAGCGCCGATCGGCCACGGGTAGTCACCGTTGCCGCAGCGGGTTTCCCCGCTGAAAAACACATCGGTCAGGTCGGCACCGCGCAGGTCCGAGCCGAACAGCGAGAACTCGAGGTTCTGCCCGCTGAGGTCGGCACCCCGCAGGTCGGCCCGTTGGACACCGGTGTCCCACTGGCCGAACCGGGCGCCGACGAACGAGGCATCGGAAAGGTCGGCACCGGCGAGGTCGGTCTCCCAGAACACCGAGTTGGCGAGGTTGCTGCCGCTCAGATCGGCCCCTCGGAGGTCGGCGTAGCTGAAATCCGAGCAGGACAGGTCGAGGCCCGAGAAGTCCATGCCGGCGAGGTCCATCGTCGAGAAGTCGCGTCCGTCGCTGCAGTTGTGCAACAGCACCTGTTCGAGTCCGTTCAGTCCGACGTTGTTGCACTGCTTCTCCCGACTCCCGTCGAGGTAGGACCCGAGCAGGTACCACTCGTCCTGTTGGCACATGGTGTGGGAGAAGCGGTCGCTGCCGGAAGACTCAGGTGGCAGGTGCGAGACGAACACGAAGCCCGACAACTGGGTGAATTCGTCGACGAGCGCGCCGTCGAGGTCGGCGTACTCCAGGTCGGCGCCGCTGAAGTTCGCACCGCGCAGGTCCGCTCCGGTGAAGTCGGCACACCGCAGGCTCTCGTCGATGAAGTCCTGCCCGGAGAGATCCTGCCCGGAGAGGTCGCTGCCCTCGTCCGGCGGGCAGTTGGCGGCGATGGCGGCCTGCATCGCCCGGTGGGTGGGCCAGATGGTGGGGTCGAACGGTTCCGGCCAGGGTGCGACGGGAGGCCCCGGCACCGTGGTGGGAGTGGGAGTGGAAGTGGTGGTGGGAGTGGGAGTGGGAGTGGGA
>Ga0209554_1003466_pt1 | contig 10092 bp, 8 predicted proteins | sample MarorgKNORR_S2LV_5_FD_188221 | JGI IMG/M metagenome (GOLD analysis project Ga0209554, IMG submission 188221) | Marine microbial communities from the Southern Atlantic Ocean, analyzing organic carbon cycling - Bottom_A/KNORR_S2/LV (SPAdes) (version 2) | ecosystem: Environmental > Aquatic > Marine... | reverse complement strand
CGATCGAGCGACGAGGGCACTGCAAGATCACCAGGAACAGATTCTGGAGGAACTGAACGTCAAGGCGATCGAGTTTATTGCGCGCGATGCGGGACTGGTGAATTACCGAATCAAACCGAATCTGCCGCGAATCGGCAAGCAATACGGCAAGCTTATTCCTGTCATCCGCCAGGCCCTGGATGAAGCAGACGGTGCGGCAATTGCGGGCGCGGTGGCGAAAAATGAATCTTTTACTGTCGAGTTGCCCGATAAATCCATCACGCTTGGGGCTGATGATGTGCTCGTTGAAACGAGTTCCGCGGAGGGCTATGCCTGTGGCGAGGACGGCGGTTACCTGACCGCGCTCGATACGACGTTAAACGACAGTTTGATTCTCGAGGGGCTTGCCAGAGAGCTGGTGCGGACCGTGCAGGAGGCGCGCAAACAGGCAGGTCTGGAGGTGTCCGATCGGATCGTTCTCGGTGTAAGTGGCACGACGGGAGTGGAAACCGCCCTGGCGGCCCACCGGGATTTTCTCATGGCAGAGACGCTCGCGCTGGAATGGAAGGTCGGGCAAAAGGACGTGCTGTTCAAAGAAGATGGATCACTCGACGCCGAGGAGTGGTCCATCGAGATTTCAAAAAGTTGATGGACTTGCGCGCACTTCCATACATCTGCTATAAGAACATGACGCAGGTAGTTTATTGACCAAGAGTACTCAAAAGGAGATTTGACGGGACGTTGTCCCGACTACAGGAGGTAGTGGACTTTGAAAGCGCAAAAAGGCCGCTGAGAGGGGGAAAAAGCGGTCAATAAAATAAAAACGCTGGAGAGGAAATGTACCATCACGCCGAAAGCTTTGGTGCCGCTGTAATGGTGCTAGTGAACCATAGTCATATAAAACAACGGCTTATTGAGGCCTATGAGAAAAATCTGGCCGGGATAGACGAAGAAGATTTGCCCAAATCGGTACGTCAGGCATTTACCGACCTTCGACAACAAATGTCTTCGGTGGCGCCGTTAAACGGCGAAGGGCCGATTTGCGCATCCGTGCGAAAAATGTCGATGGAGCAGGCCGATCATTGTGCACAGCTCATTGTCGATCTGTGCAGCGCAATGATTCGTTACAGTGACGATGGTCAGGAATTATCGCCGCTCGCAAGCGATGCGGATGATGAATCCGGGCCGACGCTTGTAATCAAATCAGTCTGAAGATTTTTTTCTTAAGAATATTCCTTAAGTTTCTCGCTTAAGCCTCTGTTATGGATGATTATTTCATTATGACAGGGTAGAAGACGTGGGTAATCAGCTCCGCCTCGTCTATTTTTGTCGGGTCACTGACATAGGATTCCCACGCATCGCCGTTGCGCTCGATGCCTAGCGCGGCGAGATAGGCCGAAATTCTGTTGTGTGTTTCGCCGAGCTCCAGGTAAGAACCGAGATGAATCACCCGGACCACGGCTCCACCGTAGGTGTGCCCGAGTTTGACCGAATCCTGCGCGCGCGGAGTACTTTCCATAATGCCTCGAACTGGAATCGCGGCGTCGAACCTCAACTCCGATCCATCGAACGCCCGGCTGATCGAGAGTGGCGCTCCAGCCTCTTGCAGACGATTTCGATCAATAAAATTCAGCACAGCAAAATAGGCTTCGCCCATCGCTTTTGATATAGCCGCCGCCAACGGTTCACTGGAAGCTTCTATGTAGGCGATGTCTGTTGGCATGACAATCATCTGTTCGATGTCAAGGCCGTGAAAATCGGCCGGTGGCAAGCTTTCGGCCATGGTCTTGAGGTTGGCCAGCCCCTCTTCGTAGCCAATACCGACGATATCGTCCAGCAACAGTCCGTAGTAGCGACCAAAAATATTTAGGCCGAAGTCCTTTTCGTAGCGCCACATGACTGTCGTCCCATCGTCGGATTCGGCCAGCGAGAAACTGGTTTCGACCTCACCGATATCTGCCAGGATCTGCCTGGTGGCGATTTTTTCCAGCGGCTCGCTAACGACAATTGTCTGCGTGCCGCTGCCAATGATCACGCCACTCCAGCTCATAGTGGCGCCGACGCCTCTTGGCGGGCCGCCAATATCGACTCGGGCATTCGGGTCCGTGGCAGGCCAGCGCGACCATTTGTTGACCTGATGAAAATCGTTGAGAAGCGCAAATACCGTTGCTCGGTGCGCCTCAATCGTAATTCCCCGCTCGATACGTGCGGTGGCGGGCAAGAACACACCAACAGCAAAGAAAAGCAGGCAGGCGCCGCCAAGCAAGTAGCTGATTTTTTTTGTAAAACTCATGTTGGGTAAGAAATACGCGGCCCGATAGCTCGACGGTACCAATTCTGGCATTGGTGCTCCGCGGAAACCAGTGGGACTCTGTCACGACAGCGGAGTTCAGGTATTTCTGGCTCAGCGGGGCTTGTTGTCGTGTGCGATAATTCCACCATCGAAACAACATCGCGTGGAGATACCGACGTGAACATGTTTACCTCAATGCGCCGTCTGGGCGTATTTTTTTTAGTGGCCTCATCGCTGGTCTCCTGCGAAAGCGAACAGCAGAAGAGTGCCGTTGTGGACGTCGTCGAGCCGAACACGGCAATTGTAGAGCCGCGGCCGGACATTTACGCAGAATTTGCGCTCACCGCGGACCTGTCCGGTTTCAGCGACGATCAGCGGCAAATGATCGGATTGATGATTGATGCTTCACAGATCATGGATGACCTGTTTTGGCGGCAGGCATACGGCGATGATTACCAGGACTGGCTCGCCGGCATCGGCGTCGATTCAACACGTCGATTTGCCGAATTGAATTACGGTCCCTGGGATCGACTGGATGACGAAGCACCGTTTATGGAGGGCTTTGGCGTCAAGCCGTTAGGCGCAGGTTTTTACCCGATCGATATGATGAAAGATGAATTCGAAGCGGCCGACCTGGAGGGCAAGACAGGGCTCTACTCGAGTATAAGGAGGGACGATTCCGGCGCGCTGATCGTTGTCCCATTTCACATCGAATTTTCGAAAGAGCTCGAGCAAGCAGCTGCGCTGCTGAATCGTGCTGCCGACCTGGCGCAACATGAAGGATTCGCCAACTACCTGCGTCTGCGTGCGAGCGCCCTGGTGACTGATGAGTACCAGGAAAGCGATTTCGCGTGGATGGACGTAAAAACAAATCCGATAGAACTCGTGATTGGCGCAATCGAAACCTACGAAGACAGGCTGTTCGGATACCGGGCGGCGTATGAATCCTATGTGCTGATCAAAGATCAGGCGTGGAGTGACCGCCTGTCACGTTTCGCCGATTTCTTGCCGGAGTTGCAGCGTGGCTTGCCGGTAGCCGAAGAATATAAAGCGGAATCGCCGGGAACAGACTCGGATCTGAATGCCTACGATGTCGTGTATTACGCCGGGCATAGTAATGCCGGGTCGAAGACGATCGCGATTAATCTACCGAACGATGAAGAAGTTCAGCTGCAAAAAGGGACACGTCGGCTGCAGCTGAAGAATGCGATGCAGGCCAAATTTGAAAAAATTCTCGATCCAATTGCTGGCGTATTAATTGCCGAAGATCAGCGCGAACACGTAACGTTTGAGGCATTTTTCGCCAACACGATGTTTCACGAGGTCGCTCACGGTTTGGGAATCAAAAACACCATAGATGGAAAGGGTACCGTGCGTGAAGCGCTGCTGGAGGTTGCTTCGAGCATGGAAGAAGGTAAAGCCGACATACTCGGGCTGTACATGATAACCAAACTGTACGAAGCCGGAGAGTTGGGTGAGATCGATCTCCGCGACAACTACGTCACGTTCATGGCCGGCATCTTTCGCTCAATTCGATTCGGCGCGAGCAGTGCGCATGGCAAGGCCAACATGGTGCGATTCAACTTCTTTGAATCCCATGGTGCGTTCGTCCGCGATACGGAAAAAGGTACCTACAGTGTGGATTTCGACCGAATGGGTGAGGCGATGTCAGCATTGTCGGAATTGCTGCTGACGCTGCAGGGCAATGGCGATTACGATGGCGCACGTGCGCTGACAGAAGGCGGCGTGATTGGGGCGCAATTGCAACAGGACCTTGACCGATTAACGGCCGCGAACATACCGGTGGATATCGTCTTTAATCAGGGCGTCAGCGAACTCAAACTGGACTAGTCCGGACTATTCATGAATAGTCCGGACCAGGGAGCCACTGATCTATGGTTCGACAAAGTCGGCTCTGTCGAGAATCGCGAGTCGCGCTCCAAACAGGGTCGACAAATACAAATGACCGGCATTCTCGTGCGCGCCGGTAATGGTCGGAACGCGGACCGATGTGTCCTGAAGATTCATCAGTACTTGGCCGTCCCCGTTTATGGCGATGACATGGGACGAGGGCACGGCGGAGGGTCTTAAGAACGCCGGCAATCTCTGCACAACTTTGCGCACCCATGGCTTGTCTGATATTGCGTCGATCATCGAATTCCGCGGTGCGACGAGGCCAATCCAGAATCGTCCATCAAGGCCGGTGTTTATGTTGTCAGGAAATCCGGGAAGATTTTCGAGAACAAGCTCGCTGCTGCCGGCTCTGGAGCCCTGCAACCAATATCGCCAAACACGGTAATGCGACAATTCATTGACCAGCAGATAGCGCTGATCGGCGCTTACCGCAACGCCGTTTGCATAGCTGAGACCTTTCATAATGACTCTGGCGCTGCCACTAATCGGGTCCACTTCAAATACCTTGCCTGTGTCGCCGTGCTCCAGAATATCCAGCAAACTGGCCGCATAGTCGTTACCCCAGGCATTGGCCGTGAATTTGCTGCTGGCCTGCGTAAGGTAAATCTTGCCATTCGCCGCGACTGCGACGTCGTTTGGATAGACAATCGAGCGATCGTCAAGTTCGGGCAATAACAGTTCGATTTCACCGCTAGCAGATACGCGTTGCAGACCTACCATCGAGTTGGCAACCAGAAGATTGCCTGCTGCGTCAAAGTCAATGCCCAGCGGTCGCCCACCAACGTTCACAAAGGGCTCGAGCCCTTTGCCATCCTGATCAATGCGAATGATGTCGCCGTCGGCCGTCGACGCGTAAATCATTTCATCCGGACCACCGGCGATATCCTCCGGACCCTCGTAGACGCCCAGATCAATAATTGTCGCCGCAGCCAACGCATCGTTGGGTGCATAAGAATCGACGAGACCGAGGTCTTGAGGCGCGTGCCAGACCACGGGATCTATGGGCACGGGCCATGACAAAAGGTACAAGACCAGCAACACCGCGAGGAGGGCCAGGCTGCGACCGCGCGAAAAAATTCTAGCGACCATGAATTGACCGGTGCGGCGACTCCATCACAATTTTTGCCCGATGATTTGCAGGAATTCAGCCCGGGTGCGCGCATCGGTGCGAAACGTCCCGAGCATTTGGCTGGTAACCATCGATACGCCTGGTTTGTGTACCCCACGTGTCGTCATGCATTGGTGCGTTGCTGAAATAATAACCGCGCACCCTTTGGGTTTGAGGACGTCCTGGATGCAATGCGCGATTTGAGATGTCATTTTCTCCTGAACCTGAAAACGCCGTGCAAACGCCTCTACGACTCGCGCGAGCTTGCTTATACCGACAACTTTGTTCTTTGGCAGATAACCGACATGGGCGGTGCCAATGATCGGTGCCATGTGGTGTTCGCAATGCGATTCAAAAGCGATGTCGCGCAAAACAATCATTTCATCATAGCCGTCGACTTCTTCAAACGTGCGACGTAAATACCGGACGGGATCTTCCTGGTAGCCGCTGAACCAGTCCTGATACGCGGCCGCAACACGCCTGGGTGTGTCAACCAGCCCCTCCCGATCCGGATCGTCGCCGGCCCACAACAGCAGCGTACGGACGGCTTCTTCGGCCTGCTTGCGACCAGGTTTGCGCGGCGTTTTCTTGGAGGCTCTTTTCTTCAAAACTGACTACTGCCGGTGATGGATTGATCGAGCATGATATCTCAAATAGAGGCGAATCCGGCCATTCGAATCGTTCGGAATGAGCAGGAAAACCGGAGCGGGGCTCAGGTGTTGGCAATCCCTATGGGGCAACTCACACCGGTCCCGCCGATGCCGCAATAACCGCCGACATTTTTTGCCAGGTATTGCTGGTGATAATCCTCGGCGTAGTAGAAGTGCTCCAGCGGTTTGATCTCGGTGCTGATCGCCCCGAATCTGGCCTCGGAGAGACTTTCTTGATAGGCGGCAAGCGATCTCTGTGCCATCTCCAGTTGATCGGCGGAACAGGTATAGATCGCCGAGCGATACTGCGTGCCGACATCGTTTCCCTGTCGCATTCCCTGCGTCGGGTTGTGGGATTCCCAGAATATTTTCAGGATTTCTTCGAAGTTGACCGCATCGGGGTCAAAGATGACCAGGACCGCTTCGGTATGCCCGGTCATGCCGCTGCAGACTTCCTGGTAACTGGCATTCGGTGTCGAGCCACCCGCGTAGCCGACAGCCGTGGAATACACGCCGGGTGTCTGCCAAAATATTCGCTCAGCGCCCCAAAAGCACCCAAGGCCCAAAACCGCTTGTTCGAGATGATCGGGAAACGGCGGTTGCAGCCGATTGCCATTGACAAAATGTTTCTCGGGAACGGTTACAGGCTCAGAACGGCCGGGCAGTCCCGGCTGGTTAGCGGCCCCGACGGTTGGAATTGCCTCGTTCACTTACAGAATTCGCCTAGTGATCCATCAATATATACTTGTTGGATCACTAGTTCGACAGGTAATTGCGAGTGCTCGTCATGCTTCGACTCGCCTGACGTATCGGTGTGGCCTGATAGCGGCCGCCTCGTCGTGTTCGTTCGATCATTCCGTCCGCCGTGGCAAAACGTACCGCAATCGACTGCGTGTTGCCCCAGTCGACGGCGCGATAAACCGCAAAATGCAGATGCGGAATAGTCGTATGCCCTGTATTTCCGGACAATGCGATTTTCTGACCGGCGAAAACGCGCTCGCCAACATCGACTAACGCGCCATCCTGCTGCAGATGATAATACTCACCGGTTGTACCATCGTTGTGTACAACAACGACGTAATTGGCATGGGCGCCGCAGCCATCGCGCCAACAACCCAGAGAATTCGATTCTTCGATTTTGGCCACCACACCGTCTCGGGCGGCGTGAACCGGTGTACCTTCACGCATGCGAAAATCGGTCGCGAATTGTTCAAGCCCGGTATGGCTGAAACGTGACCCGTAGCCCTGAATGACCCGATAATTTTTTCCGCTCTCGTAGGGCAGTCGATAAACATAATTGTTGTCGTGAATCGCGTCCCTGTCGCCGAAGGTCCAGTCATAGTTGTAACGAATTTTCGTGTCAACATTTTTTCGCGATTGGGTGAGTGTCATGATTTCATGAGATTCGAGCGCGGCCAATGTTCGGGTCACGGTCTCAGGGCCGCCCGACGACAAATTTCGCGCCCGGACTCTCAGCGTATAGGTAATGGGGAACGGACTCAGGTTCTCGGCCTGCAACAATATTCCGTTGCGTATTTTTTCCTCCTTGATGCAAATGACATCAAGTTCGCAATTGGCCTGCGCCTGGGAAACTACCAGCAACCCGGAGATCGCCAGCACGACCGTGGCAACAGTTCGCAAGAACTGCCGGGGTATTCGGGAAATGAAGTCCGTTTCAGCCACAGTTAATTGGATGTATCGGTTTCAGTCGGTACTTCATTACTGCCGCCGACGTCGGTAGCGCCTTCCTCGTCAGCATCGCCGTCGTTAACGTCGTCGGCAGTGCCTTCCTCATCGCCGGCATTTCCGCCAGCACCTTTTGCTTGAGGTCCGCTTCGCTCAAGATCGCCCTTCAAATCTTTGTCCTGATAAAAAAATTCGTGGCTAAAGGTTCGTTTGACGTTGTCTGCAGGTTCACGGTCGACGAATTGCGGTCTATGTACGATGAGCCTGATTTCGCGGCCGATCCGCTGATAGAGTTTGTTCAGTCCTTGCGGATCGGCTTCCAGCAGCCTGATATCGGTTGCGCGGCCCCGCGTACTGACCGTGTACCCAAACACAACATTGCCTGTCTTGTGTCCAGGCGGCCTGCCGCTACTGCCCTCAGCGGCTAACGCGTCGTCAAGCATTCTGGGTGGATTAATTCTCCGTAACAACGGGCCCGATTCCAGTAGATCTGCTCTCATATCCAGCAGGGAATCGTCCTGAGACAAGAGATCCCATACAGAGCGGTACAAATTATGCGCGCGTCCGGCGCGATCCGTCATTATAAAATAATCGCCGAGCTCAATTTTTGTGCCGATTTGCTGAAGCAAGGTCGAATCCGGATTTCTTTCAGCAATTCGAATCGCCCGTTTGAGATAGGGCTCACCGGATGAAATGCCGGGCTGTACACGAGCCGGAATATTTGTGTAGACGACCGCCAGGTAGGAGTTCCCGAGGTCTGTCAACGGGTCAATTAGCTCAAGGCTATTTTTGCCTTTTTCATTCTCAAGTATTTTGATTATGCGGCGCCACGTAAAGCGCTCTTGCTCGTACATTTGCATCCGTCGTTGCCAGCTTGCGCGAGTCTGTAGCGCCGGAAGAATAGCGAGGCTGTCTGCCGCAATGTTGCGGGCTTGCAGATAAAAAATGCGTTTCTGAATATTGACCGCATCTTTCATTTTGCCCACGGCAAGGTAGGTCTCCGAAAGAGACAGGAGCGTTTCAATTTGCTCCAGGTTATGCGGTCCGTCGTTGACATGACTAATGTGGACGGCCCGATCGAAGGCATCTTTCGCCTGACCGAGATTACCCTGTGCAAATTCGGCGGCACCCAATCCCCGTAACGGGTTGATTAGCCCAGTCGCCAGCATGTCGTCAATGCGCTCAATGATTCCGATTGCCGCCGAGTAATTGAGAATTGCCGAGGAATAGTCTTCCGTACCGTGCTGAGCAACTGCCAGATTCGTAAGCGCTATAGCCGTTTTTCGGCTGTCCAGCCCGTTGACTCGAATGGATAGCTCGACAATCTGTTTTGCCAGCGTGTCGGCCTCATCGAACATTGAGCCGTAGACGGCTTCCTTGTAAGCGAAGAACAGTCGCTGCAACGTTGCATCGTAGGATTCTGGCGTGGCGGCCACTTCAGGCGCGGGTGCGGCGGTCTCATCGTCGAAAACAGTCTCATCGTCAAAATAGGCATTTGGCGCCGATCCCCGGTCTTCAAGTACGATGGGTGCCAGTTCGTCTTCCGGCGCCTCGGAAGTCTGGGCCGCGCCGGGGCTGGTCGCGGCCAAAAGGCAGCCGCATGCAAGCGCATGAATGAATATGTCGTTCGGGCTTCGTCTGACGGGTATTTTCATTGGCGCTGGCATTCTTGTCGCTGACTACACGTTATGACTACTCGGCTTTCCATAAGTTCTTGCACAAGCCGGGGCCGCTCGTTTTCACTATACAGCTCCGCCACGATCGGGTGTAGCTGCGACAACATAATCGCAGCTAACGGGTGGCGATCCGGGAATAGAAGAATGCCCGTGCAGAACCTGAAAAAGTGAGTTCAATCAAGAGCTTCTATCAAGTAGACGACTGTCTGGGCGACGTGGCCGCTGTCATAATCGTCGCGGACGCGATCGGCAGATTCAATTCAGTACTTTGTAGCCCCTGCCGCGAAGACAGCGTTTGAAAACCATTTGTTTGTCTCTGTCGGCATCCAGGCCCGATCGGGTGGCGCCATAGATCGCGCCGTAACCAGCACCGTCTCGTGCGCCGCCTCCGATTGCCCCGCTCGCAGCGCCAATTACAGCGCCGCCCGCAGCGCCTTTGGCGGCCCCGGCTCCGATGCTGATTTCTTTGCTGTAGCTTTCGCATTCTTCCCAGTCATGTGTGAGTTTCGCCTCGTTGACGCCACGCATATCGATGATTGGGTCAGGATGTGCAGCGCAGCCGCCCATCATTGCGCCGGCGCTGAGACCGGCAAGTAACAGGGTTAACTTCCTCATAAATCCTCCTGGGCGTGGCAAGCCACAGTGCATTGTACGTCTGCCAACCTGAACGGCACCTAAATCATGTCCGGGGACAAGCTGGCAAGGTATATTATAATTAACGATACAGCCGCATCTGGGTTGACAGCCCGGGAAAATAAAAATGTCTTCTGCAGCACACGAATCAAC
>Ga0209554_1003465_pt1 | contig 10094 bp, 8 predicted proteins | sample MarorgKNORR_S2LV_5_FD_188221 | JGI IMG/M metagenome (GOLD analysis project Ga0209554, IMG submission 188221) | Marine microbial communities from the Southern Atlantic Ocean, analyzing organic carbon cycling - Bottom_A/KNORR_S2/LV (SPAdes) (version 2) | ecosystem: Environmental > Aquatic > Marine... | reverse complement strand
CATAAAAAAAATTATTCTTTTAACGGAATTTTTATTTTTTTTGCAACCATATTTTAGGAAAACTTTTTCTATTTTATTCCAAGTAGTACTAGATATACCTTTTTTATTTTTATTATTTAAAACAAAAGAAGCTGTAGCAACACTAACTCCACATTTTTTTGCAATTTCTTTTAATGTTATTGTTTTTTTCTTTCGCATTATTTATTTTTTGATTGAACCTATAATACAAAAATATAATTTGAGATATTATTTAATATTCACAATTTTTCTTTTTTTATATGACTCTATGGAAGATAAAGCTAATTCTAAAGACCTTTTACCAGCATTTGCATGAATTGGCGGTTTTTCATTATTAATAAATTTATTTATAACTTCATTGAAGTGTTTATCAAAAGTTCGATGAAACTCTCTTTCATAATCATTGAAGAAGCCTGACTGCCAAACTTCAGCTGTTTCATTATCTTTTTTATTGAAACTATATTTTCTTACATGATCTTCGATAAGTATACGTCCTTTTGATCCATTAATTTCTAAGTAATGAGTATTCGGATAAGCATACGATGTATCATATGATCCTACAAGACTACCAACTGATTTATTTTTAAATTTCATGGAGACTACAAAAGTACTAAAACCATTGTTGGTTTTATCTGTCATGATCGAATGGACAAATTTAATAGGACCATTGAGATGTTCAAGCATATCAAAACCATGACATTGTGTTTCTATTAAGTTACCGTGTGGATCCCCTCCTCCACCGCTTCCTCCAAATCGCCAAGTTATGAAATTTATTTCTCCAAGCTTATTTTCATTTATTGCTTGGACAGCTTTTCTAACAGGCGTTGAATAGCGCCAATTAAAATTAATTCCAAAAAATAACTTTCTTTTTTTAGCTTCTGCTAGAAGTTTTTTTGCTTCTTGCATTTTAAAAACTAATGGTTTTTCAACAAATAAATGACAAGAAGATTTAATAACTTTCATTGTCATATCGTAATGATGTTCGTTTGGTAAACTGATATTAATTAAATCTGGTTTTTGGTTTCTTATTAATTCTTGCAAATCCAAATAGTAAGGTACATCAAATAGTTTTGCCCTTTTTTTTGTCCTTTCTTTATTGCGACCAAGAATACCACAAAAAAATACTTGAGGATGATGAGTTAAAACACGACAATGTTGAAGACACCAATTACCTGTTCCAACTAATGCAACTTTAATCTTTTTCATTTATTCTTTTACCGCACTTGTAGTTATACCACGTATATAATATCTTTGAAGTAATAGAAAAAATATTATGAAAGGAATATAAGTAATAACATATCCTGCAAAAATAGGATTGCCTGAACGAATTCCTAATCTTGACAAGGTGACATTTAACATTTGCATTTCAGGAGAATTAATAAAAATCAAAGAAAATAAATAATCATTCCAAGCGGTATACATAGAAAATATTATGACTGTTACAACTCCAGGTAGGGCTAGTGGAAACATTACTTTAGTTAAAATTTCATATTCTGAACTTCCTTCTAACATTGCAATTTCCCTTAAGGATTGAGGAATTGAAATAAAAGCATTTCTCATAAGAAATACACCTACTGGAAGCATACAAGTTGTATGAATTAAAATTAACCCGATATAAGAGTCGTGTAAATTTAAATCTCTTAGCAATTTGTATAGAGGAATAATTAGAGAAATTACAGGAATTAAAATAGGTAAAATAAGTAAAATAAATATTAATTCACTAAATGGAAATTTTAAAATTGCTAAAGCATATCCTGATAAAGTTGAAATAATTACAGATAAAATAACTGTTCCACAAGTTACAATAATACTATTCAAAAAAGATTGATTAAAACTTGTTCTACTAGATCTAATCTTAAGTTCCCATATGTTTTTATAATTATCAAACGTCCATTCATTATGCATTGAATTAAGATTAAATGATAATTCAGGAGTAATTGTAAATGAAGTAATAATTATCATATATATGGGAAAGCCAATGAGGATAGCGAGAATGGTATTTGTAGTATAATACCAGTACCAATCCCTGGTAAATATTTTCATTTATTCTTTTACTGCGCTTCCTGTTATACCTCGGACAAAATATCGTTGAAGCAATGTATAGAAAATAATTATTGGAATAAAACTAATCATAGATCCTGCCGTCAAACTACCCCATTTTATTTCAAATTGGGAACCTCCCATAGCTATTTTTGCTAATGCAACATTTAGCATTTGCATTTCTGGAGTATTTGTAAATAGAAACGCATATACATAATCATTCCAGGATTGATACATTGCAAAGACCATTACAGTTAAGAGTCCTGGGATTGCTAAAGGTAACATAACTGTTAGAATAATTCTTAATTCACTTGTTCCCTCTAGTAATGCGACCTCTCTTAAAGATCCAGGAATGCTTGTAAAAGCATTTCGCATCATGAATACACCTATAGGAAGCATTCCTGTGGTATGAAGCAGAATCAGTCCTAAATATGAGTCAGTTAAACCAAGTTCTTTTAATAATTTATAAAGTGGTATTATAAGAGATATTCCTGGTACAAGAATAGGTAAAATTAAAAGAATAAATATGACTTCCTTAAATGGAATTCTAAAAATAGTAAGCGCATAACCAGCCAAAGTGGTGACGATAATAGTTAATATTATTGTACCAGTTGATACAATAATACTATTAAAAAAAGCCTGTTGTATACTTCTGTTTCGATAACTCTTATCACCTTGTGATTGAGCTTTATTTACTTCAACTTTTGAGTCTTTTACTTGTTCATTGCCCCAATCCATATCTTCTCTTTGATCAATCCAACCATCAGCAGTAATTCCAGAATTCCAAATATTTTTGTAATATTGCCAAGTCCATGTGTGAGGATAAAAAGTAGGTTCACTTGTAATTAATTCATGTGGTTTTTTAACTGAAGAAATGAAGGTCCAATATATAGGAAAAAGGATTAGAATTACTAAAACTGAATTGATCGTATAATACCAATACCAATCTGTAGAATATTTTTTCATTGATAAACAGCAATTTTACCAGCATTTGAATCTGGGGAAAAAAAATGATCATAGGCTTTTTGAATTTCATCAATTGAATATTTATGTGTAATAATTTGGCTTAAATATTCTTGATTGTTCTTTAATAACTGATGATTATCCTCTAATTCGTTATAAGAAAAATATTCACTTCCAAGAATGCTTCTCTCTTTACTTCCCATATCTGGATATTGTTCAAATTCAAGACCTTCTCCATTTCCAACTAAAACCAACACACCTCTTTTTGCTAGAAGATCAAGAGCATTTTTTCTAGCAATAGTTTTTCCTGTTGCATCAATTGCTACATCTGGGTTTGTAATACCGTAATAATTTAATCCTTCTTGCAAGTTTTTTTGTGATAAATCTATGGGCAAACCGCCCATTTTTTCAGCAAGGATTAAACGTGATGGTATAACATCATTTATTGCGACTGGAATATCTTTTGCAAAAGTAAGTTTACTCATCGCCAACAAACCTAATCCAATTGGCCCAGCTCCGTTGATTAGAAGTGATTGAATATCTTTATGTATTAGTTGAGCTCTTTTTGTTGCATGACCTCCTGTACCCATCACATCAAGAAGTAATGAAGCATTAATTAGATCAATATCATCATCAACAGGAAAAAAAATATTATCATTAATTACATAATATTGACTGTACGCACCATCAACAGTAAAACCAGGTTCTGCTCTTTTAGATAAACACTGATTGGTTGCGTTAATTTTGCAGTTTCTACATTCACTGCAATAATCATATAAATAAATAGCACCCCTCATGCCAATATCAAACTTAGCATTTTTGCCTTTATCCACTATAATGCCTGCACCTTCATGACCAGGTATAATTTTAGAACCATTGTAAAATTGATTCCGATCAGAACCACAAAGAAGGTTTGATTTTGCTTGAATTAAAAGTTGATTGTCTTCTGGTTTTGGAATTTCCTGTTCTTTAGTTGAAATTTTACCATCTCCAAGAAAATGCGGAACAGTCATTAATTCTGTTTTCATAAAAATAAATTTAAAAAAAACTATTTTTCATTAATCCAAACAAGCATTTCATTCTCTCCCCGATTGGACCAAGTATAATAAGGAATAAATTTAATCTCAGTTCCTTTTAATATTGGTTTTTCCTCTGAATATAAATCGTCATTTGATTGAATTCTACTGGCTTTAGTTGATAAAGAGATAATATCTAAATCTGCTATTTTTTCATTTTTTTGTTCAAATTTAGAATCTGAATTCAAGATAATTTGATTTAATTTGTCTCCGTTATCTACACCTTCTAAACAATACAATATAGGGCCTCTAAATAAGCAAGCCTTACGAATATTATATCTAACATTGGAGTTTGATCTTAATAACTTAGGAGAAAAATCAAAATTTAATTCAATTTTATCTTCTTTTTTCCATTTTCGATTAATTTCAGCAAAACCATTTGCTACTGAATATTTAAATTGTTCATTATTAATTAAAACTTTCATATTTTTATCCCATTTAGGAATTCGAATAAAAATAGAAGAATTTGAATTATTAGATTCTAAAATTTCTATAATAGAATTTCCTTCAGAAGGAAATTTACTAATCTGTTTAATTTTTAAACCTTGTTTATTATTTGAAATATCTAATTCAGAAGATATAAATTGATTAACAACAAGTTGATCTTTATACGAACTATAAATGTAAATATCTAGACTAGCGATCAATCTAAGAACATTAGGTGGACAACAAGAGCATGTATGATATTCATCTCTTATTCCATGGCGTCTATTTTGAAATTGTAAAAAACCTGGATTACATTCAAGATAATTATCATAGAAAAAACCTTTTCCATCAATAGAAGTACTTGCCAAAATTAAGTTATAAATAGAATTTTCAATAATATCTGAATATTCACTATTTAATTCAATTCTTGATAATCTATCTGCAAAATATATCAGAGCTATTGTTGCACAAGTTTCAGCATAAGCCATATCATTAGTTAAGTCATAGTCGAAACTAAATCTTTCACCGAGATGTGAACTACCAACACCGCTATGAACATACATCCTTTTATCAACAATATTTCTCCAGAGTTTTTTGCATGTGTTAAGCATATCTGAGTCATTATTTAATCGAGCTAAATCTGCCATTGCGGTAAACATGTATAAAGCTCTTACTGAATGACCTTCTGCGGTGTATTGTTTTCTTGGAACATCATGGGCCTGAACATAATCGTGTTTCTTAACTGAATTAGAATGGTTATCTTGCCACCTTATAAAATCTCTAACTTCACTAGGAAATTTAGAATAATCAATTTTTTCCTCAACCTCTTTTAGTTTTTTTGTTTCTTCATCATAATAATGCGGTAGAGTTCCTCTTTCCTCAATAAAATAATTTGATAATTTCAAATATTTTTCATTGTCTGTTAATTCATATGCTTTAACTAAAGCTAATTCAATTTCTTGATGACCGGGATAACCTCTTTTCTGATTAGGATTTTTTCCAAAAATAGAAATTATATGATCTACATATTTTTCCATAGCATCAAAAAATCTGCTTTCACCATTTAATTTTTTATGTTCAACAGCTGACTCTAATAAATGTCCAGCACAATATAGTTCATGACGAACTCTTAGGTTTGTAAATTTATTTTGAGGTTCATAGAAAGAAAAATAGCTATTAAGATATCCATCTTCTTCCTGATTATTAATTATTTTATCAATTATATTTTCAGTGATCTCAATTAATTTGTCATCTTTTTGATGATTGAGCATGAAGAATGCAGATTCCATTAATTTAGCTAGATCAGATTCCCAAAAAATATGATGGTGTTCATCATCTTTTAGATCTTTCGTAAGAGCTCTTACTCTACCCGTATCTTCAAAAATTTTTAGAACGCTGTAAAAGGAAACATTCTTATTTATATCTTTTCTATTCTTCCAAAAACCTTCATTGATTCTAACTTGATTTAAATTCATAATTTTAACCGATCCTCACTTTTACTATCAAAAAAATAACAATCTTCTTTTTTGAAATTTAAAAATATTTCATTATCAATCTCGTAATTAGTATTTTTGTCAGCTTTAATGATTAAGGATTGGTCTTCCATTTTACATGTGATTAAATTAGACTCTCCCGTTGACTCATTAGAGAAAACTTTAACAGAGCCATTGTTAGGAAAATTTTGATCAACTATATCAATTTTATCTGGTCGAATACCTAAAGTAATATCACCTTCATAATTAATACTAAAGTCAGCATTAATTGTATCGGATATAAATTTTCCATTTACCACTTTACCATTGATCAAATTCATAGCTGGAGAACCAATAAAGCCTGCTACGAATTTTGTTGATGGTTCGTCAAATATTATTTGCGGTGTATCGTATTGGAGTAATTTTCCATCACTCATTACAGCTATTCTACTAGCAAGAGTCATAGCTTCTACTTGATCATGCGTAACATAAATTGTAGTCACTCCAAGTCGATGATGTAAATTCTTTAACTCTGATCGCATAGTAACTCTAAGTATCGCATCTAAATTTGACAAAGGTTCATCCATTAAAAATACGCGAGGTTGTCTAACAATTGCTCTTGCTAATGCAACTCTTTGTCTTTGACCTCCAGATAATTCAGCTGGTTTTCTGTCTAATAAATCCTGTAGCTCCACAAGCTTAGATACATCATTTATCTTTTTTTCTTGTTCCGCAGATGGGATTTTTTTCATTTTTAATGGATAAGCAATATTATTTCTTACACTCATATGAGGAAATAAACTGTAGTTTTGGAAAACCATAGAAACATCTCTTTTTCTTGGATCAATTTCATTAACTATCTGGTCACCTATTTTTATTTCACCTGCAGTAATTTCTTCTAATCCAGCTACTAAGCGCATAGTAGTAGTTTTGCCACAACCAGAGGGACCTAAAAGAACAACAAATTCTCCTTCTTCAATGTGTAAATTTACATCATTAACTGCTGTAACTTTCCCCCATTTTTTAGTCAGGTTAATCAAATCTACTGAATACATATTTCTATCTCCTTTATTCTTTTACTGCACTTCCTGTTATTCCTCGGACAAAATATCGTTGAAGCAATGTATAGAAAATAATGATTGGTATAAAACTAATCATAGATCCTGCAGTCAAACTACCCCACTTCATTTCAAATTGAGAACCTCCCAGAGCTATTTTTGCTAATGCAATATTAAGCATTGTCTTTTCTGGACTATTAATAAAAAGAAAAGCAAGTACATAATCATTCCAAGAGGTATACATTGCAAAGACCATTACAGTTAAGAGACCTGGAATAGCCAGGGGTAACATTACGTTACCAATAATTTTTAATTCCGATGTACCTTCAAGCAAAGCTACCTCTCTTAAAGAATTCGGTATGCTACTAAAGGCATTTCGCATCATGAATATACCTATTGGTAACATAGCTGTTGTATGAAGAAATATTAGTCCTAAATATGAATCGGTTAATCCTAATACCTTTAATAACTTATAAATTGGTATTATAAGCGATATGGCTGGGACAAGAATGGGTGTAATTAAAAGTATAAATAAGACTTCTTTAAACGGAATTCTAAAAAATGTAAGACCATATCCTGCAAACGTTGAAACAATAATAGAAAATATTATTGTTCCAACTGATACAATAGCGCTATTAGTAAAAGCATCATCAATCCCTATTGTTTGAGTAACACTTCCAGTTGTTTTGTGTATTTTTTTTGACGAGTTATTAGTAGCGGTTGTAGCACTAGTTAGAACAGCAGTGTCATAATTCCAGATACGATCATAATACTGCCAAGTCCAAGTATGAGGATAAAAAGTTGGTTCACTTGTAATTAATTCGTCTGGTTTTTTTACTGAGGAAATAAAGGTCCAATAAATAGGAAAAAGGATTAGAATTACTAAAACTGAATTGATTACATAATACCAATACCAATCTCCAGAATATTTTTTCATCTTAATACGCTTTACGGAATAATCTTAATTGAATTAGTGTTATAACAAAAAGAATGCTCATAATTATAACACCTAGTGCTGCAGCTGGGCCTAATTTAAAATAATCAAATCCCATACCAATGGTAAGCATAACTAATGTTTTTGTTTCATTCATAGGACCACCACGAGTCATAATTTGAAATTGTTCATATGCTTGAATGGAGCCTGCTATTGAAAGAATCAAGGCTAAAGCAATAGAGGGTCTTAATAAGGGTAAAGTAATATTCCAAATAGTTTGAAAACGTGAAGCTCCCATCAGTCTAGAAGCTTCATAATAATCATCTCGTATCGATTGAAGGCCTGCTAATAAGATAATCATTTGTATCCCTGCAAATTTCCATGTAACCATGGCATTGACAGCCCACATTGCTGTCCAACCATCTGTCCACACGCTAAGTTGTCCATCTTCTGGACCAAAACCTATAGCCTTTAATAAGAAAATAATTACACCATACCATTCGCTATATAACCAAAGCCAAACAAAGCTTGCTGTAGCAAAAGACATGACAACAGGTAAAAAATAAATACTTCTAAAAAAAGTTGTACCCCAAGTTTTGACATTACACAGTAAGGCAGTTCCTATTGCAACAATGAACAACATAGGTGTTACTGTTATTGTGTACACTAAAGTAAATTTCAAACATTGCCAAAAACGTTCATCGTTAATCATCCACACATAATTATCTAGTCCAACCCATTTAGGCTTTCCAAATAAGGGCCATTTATGAAGAGACATCCAAAAAGAATTAAAAAGTGGATAAAGGAAAAAAATCGAAAGTAGTAATAAGGCCGGTAAGGTCATAAGCAGACCAACTATTTGTTCTCTTCTAAGTCTACTCATTTTATACCGGCCTTTAACTCTATATATTAATAACCTGAATCAATTATTTTTTGCATAGCTGCAGTCTGTTCATCTGCAACGGTTTTAACATCTTCGCCGTTCCAAATTCTTTGATTAAACACTAACCAAGGATCCATTAGCTCCTGATAAACATAAGTGAATGGAGCTGAAGCTGCTGGTTCATTAACAGCATTTGCAAATACCATATGCTGGTCAGTCAAATATGGATTTCCTTCAAAAAGATCACTTCTGACAGGAATACCACCATTTTTAGTGTAAACTTCAACTTGACCTTCGTATGAAAGAACATACTCGATGTATTCAAGAGCTGCTTCCTTATTTCCCGTTGTTACAGGAATTGCAATTAAGTCACCACCGATAAATGCAGATTTAGTACTTCCATCTTTACTCATAAAAGCCATAAAATGTGGATCAACTTTATCTAAATGATCTTTTACAACATTAATCATAAAGTTACCTGTACCAATCATTCCTATATCACCAGCTAAGAAACCATCTTGCTTATCACCCCAACCCCATGATGAAACATTTTTTGGAACACATCCAATATTGATCATATTTTGATAGTGTTCATACATTTCAATTGTTTTTGGATGATTTAATTCAGCCTTTGAACCATCAAAACTTGTCCATGAACCACCGTTAGCCCAAGCAACTGGCATTACTGTGAAAATTTGTCCACCATAATTATTACCTGGCCATGCTATTAAGATTTTACCATCTGCTGCAAATTGTTTGCATAGTTCAGTCATTTCCGCCCAATTAGTTGGTGGGTTAGGTATAAGTTTTTTATTGACAACATAACCAGAAACATCAGCTGCATTTGGTGCTGCAAAATGTCTACCGTTATTAGTGCCAAGTGCTAACATCCCTTTAAGTAATTTGTCATAGTAATCTTTAGATTTTAAAAAGTCTGTTATGTCTTCTAATGCACCGATTTCAGCATAATAAGGAACGTTAATAAGATCAATATTTGCAACATCAACTCTTTCGCCCGCTGCTAATGCAGCAGTAAATTTAACCTGAAAGTCTGCATGTCCAATCAAATTATTAAGAGCTACAATATCTTTGCCTTCATCAGCCATTTTTTTGTTGAATCCTTCTACCATCCAATCAGACCAACCGCCTCTACTCCAAATAATTAATTCTTCAGAAAGAACAGTTTTTGAAATTGAAAAAATAGTAGAAAAAATTATTAAAAAT
>Ga0209554_1003464_pt1 | contig 10098 bp, 9 predicted proteins | sample MarorgKNORR_S2LV_5_FD_188221 | JGI IMG/M metagenome (GOLD analysis project Ga0209554, IMG submission 188221) | Marine microbial communities from the Southern Atlantic Ocean, analyzing organic carbon cycling - Bottom_A/KNORR_S2/LV (SPAdes) (version 2) | ecosystem: Environmental > Aquatic > Marine... | reverse complement strand
AACCTTGTCGGTACCGGCAGATAAATCCATCCTCGAAATATTGTGGGAAAACGACGTCGATGTGATGTATGCCTGCGAAGATGGCTGGTGCGGCAATTGCAAAGTTGGCCTGCTCTCGGGAAAAGTGGATCACCGTGACGAATTCCTGGATGACGCAGATCGCGAAAACTTTATGCAGGTCTGCATTTCCCGCGCCATGCCGGGTGAAAAACTCGTTCTCGATATCTAGTCGGAAGCGAGATTCGCGGTTTTTTTTCTGCCAATCGTGATTATTTTGTGCTGGTTGTTGAAAAACACCCTCTAGGGGGCGCATAAATACTTCAATATACATCGATAACCGATTTTAGGCGTGAACAGGCGGCTAAAACCGGGTACATACAACGTAACGAAGATAACTGATATTTCTAGGGGGCTCCTATGGCAGGCAGCGTGAATAAGGTCACATTAATTGGAAATCTGGGCCGTGATCCAGAGGTTCGTTTCTCACAAAGTGGCGATAAAATTGCTAATTTATCCATCGCGACATCCGAAAGCTGGAACGACAAAGCGACGGGTGAGCGCAAGGAGAAAACCGAATGGCACCGGGTGGTCATCTTCAATAAATTCCTCGCGGATATCGCCGAAAAATACCTCAAGAAAGGCTCGAAGGTCTATGTCGAGGGCGCCTTGCAAACCCGCAAATGGACCGACAATGCTGGCATCGAAAAATACTCAACTGAGGTTGTCCTTGGTAATTTCAAAGGTGAACTCACCATGCTCGACGGCCGCGGAGATGGCGGCGGTGGCGGTGGCGATTACGGCGGCGGTGGTTCGCAAGAGCCTGATTACGGCCCTGGCCCAAGTGGGGGTGGCGCTGGCGACGATCTCGACGACAAAATCCCGTTTTAACCCCAATGTATTAGCGCAATGACGATCGCTTATACCGACACAGGCGCAGGCGAGGCCGTTGTCATTTTGCACGGGCTATTTGGTTCGCGCCGCAACTGGGTATCTATCGCCAAAGCACTCTCTGAAACTCATCGCGTTATCACTGTCGATATGCCCAATCACGGCGAATCCGATTGGCTGGAGCCGGTGACTTATGAGGCCATGGCCGAAGCCATCGGCGCGTTCATCACGGATCAAAATCTGCGCGGCTGCACGTTGATGGGGCATTCAATGGGCGGCAAGACGGCGATGACGTTGGCGCTGACGCAAAGCGATCTGCTGAGCCGCTTAATCGTCGCTGATATATCGCCTGTCACCTACGACCACGACAATGCGACGAACATTGAAGCGATGGATGTCGTTGATTTATCGAGCCTTAACTCCCGCAACGACGCAGATGCGCAAATGGCAGAGGTTGTCGATGATCCGATGTTGCGGGCGTTCTTTTTGCAAAATTTGAGAAGAAACGGCGACGCGTATGAATGGCGGATCAATTTGGAAGGTCTCAAGGCTGGGCTTGGTGCGCTGCACGGTTTTCCAACTTCGGAAGCTCAGTTTGACAAGCGGACGCTGTTTATCGCTGGTGCCGAGTCAGATTATATCACGCCCGAGTATCATGCTGATATCGCTGACCTTTTCTCGGATGTTTCGCATGAAAGCATTCCTGGTGCCCAACACTGGCTCCACGCAGACAAGCCGAAAGAATTCACGGCAATTGTTCAGGATTTTCTAAAAGCGTAGTTTGTACTGTCGAAGCTTGGTCCGCGGCTCGTGCAAGATGCTGTTTTTTGCGGATTGAACGGAGCCACATGGCCGATATCAGGATCGTTAACATCAACGGCAAAGTCGCAATATTGACCCACATCCAACCGAAGAAATTGTAAATTATGCCGGCGGACAGTGCAGAAATCGCGAGGCCGGTGAATAGAATGAAGTCGTTCATGCCTTGCACCTTGGCGCGCTCAGATGGTGTGTGAACTTCGGTCAAAAGAATGGTGCCGCCGGTGAAGGCGAAGTTCCAGCCGACGCCGAGCAGGAATAGCGCAATAAAGAAATGAATGAAGCTGGTGCCCATCAACGCGACAATGACTGAACAAAGGAGAAGGGCGCTGCCAACAACAATAATACGTACAACGCCAAAGCGTTGGATAAATGATCCGGTGAAAAAACCCGGCGCAAACATACCAATGACATGCCATTGAATAACGCGAGCAATATTGTTATCGGTAAAGGCCTCAATTTTCATGATAACGGGTGTTGCAGTCATTAAGAAATTCATCACCATATAGCCGAACAGGGCGGCAATCAGTGCGACCACAAAGGTTGGAATGACAACAATTTGGCCGAGCGGGCGGCCGCCATCTTCAAATTCTGCCCTGGTAAGTTTCGGAATGTCGATGCCCAGCACCGCCACCGCCGCCGCCAGGCAAAATACTGTCAACGCCCAAAAAGTTCCTTGAAATACCGCTAAATTGAGCAAACTCTTGGTCATCAAAACTGTCTCTGGACCGACAACGCCACCGACCATACCCATCGCAATAACAATAGAAACCGACTTGGCCTTAATGTGCTCAGGCGCAGAATCGGCAGCAGCAAACCGGTATTGCTGTGCGGCTCCACCGTACATGCCGAACAGCAGAATACCCAAATTAAAGAGCACGAAGCTATCTATAGAAATGGAATAGGCGGATACAGCGGCTCCTGCCGCACCAACTATTGAGCCTATGACAAAGCTCCATTTTCGCCCAAGAACGCGCCCGAGATACGCCGCCGGCAATGTGCCCGCAGCGGTGCCAACGAGCATCATCGTGATGGGCGCGGTGACAAAAGTCAGATCGTCCCCCAGCATTGAGATCGAGACCAGCGAGGCGGCAATAAAGGTCAGCGTTCGGCCACTGTTAAACAATGCCTGACAGATCGATAGAACGACAACGTTTTTGGTATTTCTGGAGATGTCTGAAGTTTCTGGGGTGGTATTCATAGTCGAGCTTTACGTGATCAACTGACTCCTTGCAAGTGTTCTACCTTTCTTCCCCCCCCCTTGAGAGGGGAGGGTTAGGGTGGGGGTGCGATAAAACCAGCCATGCTAAAAACACCCCCCTCCTCAATCCTCCCCTCTCAAGGGGGAGGAAGCGTAGTTGGACAAAAATCAGCGGGAAGAAACGTTCCGATTCGGGACAAATCGGGCGCAAAATTTAAAGCATTTTTGAACTAATACTAGAATTAGATGTTGGCTTAATTTTTTTTAATTAAAGCGTTTAATATCAATACCTTATCAAGAAATAATTATCTCCAAAAACAGCTTGAATTGATTGTGGCAACGCGGCGAATTTGTTATAAATAGGTGATAAAAATCACATAATTTTTTAGCCTGTTTTTGGCGTAAAAATGCTCTTGAATTGAACGGAATTTACCTTGACCCCACCACCTGACGACCTCCCTCCCGAAGACGCCCCCGAAGCAGCCGGGCCTGATGACGGCGAGGGAAAACCGCCCGGTGATTTCGACATAATACCGGTCAGTATCGAAGACGAGATGAAAACCTCGTATCTCGATTACGCCATGAGCGTGATCGTGAGCCGGGCGCTGCCGGATGTTCGTGACGGCCTCAAACCTGTGCACCGCCGCATCATATATGCGATGAAAGAGGGTGGCTACGACTACAATCGACCATTCCGCAAATCAGCCCGTATCGTCGGTGACGTCATGGGTAAATATCACCCGCATGGTGATACTGCGATCTATGATGCCATGGTGCGTATGGCGCAGAATTTCTCGTTGCGTCTGCCGCTCATTCAAGGCCAGGGCAATTTTGGCTCTATGGATGGCGACCGCGCTGCCGCGATGCGGTACACCGAAGCGCGTCTTGCCCGCTCGGCGCATTCGCTGATCGAAGACATTGATAAAGACACCGTTGATTTTCAACCAAACTATGATGACAGCGTGCGTGAACCAAAGGTTTTGCCGGCGGAATTTCCGAATTTGCTGGTCAATGGTGCTGGCGGTATCGCTGTTGGTATGGCGACCAATATACCGCCGCATAATCTGAACGAAGTCATCGATGCTTGCATTGCTGTGATTGAAAACTCGGATGTCACGATCGACGAGCTGATTGAAAAGCACATCCCAGCACCTGATTTCCCGACCGGCGGCATCATTTTGGGCCGCACAGGCGCGATCCAAGCGTTCCACACCGGGCGCGGTTCCATTCGGATGCGAGGGCGGACTCATATTGAACCTTTTGGTAAAGACCGCGAGGCCATCATCGTCACAGAAATTCCGTATCAGGTAAATAAATCACGCATGATTGAGATTATGGCCGAATGCGTACGGGATAAAAAAATCGAAGGTATTTCTGATCTCAGAGACGAATCTGATCGCCATGGTGTGCGTGTTGTTATTGAGATCAAACGAGATGCCATGGCCGAGGTCGTGCTCAATCAATTGTTCAGGTTCACCCCGTTGCAGACAAGCTTCGGTGCCAACATGCTTGCCCTTAACGGCGGCAAGCCCGAGCAGATGAACCTCAAGCAGATATTGGAGGCCTTCATTGATTTCCGCGAAGAAGTCATTACCCGGCGAACAGCCTATGAGCTACGCAAATCGCGTGACCGGGCGCATATCATGGCGGGCTTGGCCGTCGCCGTCGAAAATCTTGACGCGGTGATTGCCTTGATCCGCAGCGCTAAAGATGCCCAGGAGGCCAAAGAAAAATTGATGGCCAAAGCCTGGGATGCCGGCAATGTTGAGCCGCTCATCGCGCTGATTGATGATCCGGAGCATATGGTCATTGATGGCAAATACACACTCTCCGAAGAGCAGGCCAAAGCCATTCTTGAAATGCGCTTACAGCGTTTAACCGGATTAGAGCGCGACAAGATAGCCACTGATCTGAAAGAACTGTGCGCGAAGATCGAAGAATATTTGAAAATTCTTGGTTCTAAAGAGCTTTTGTTCGATATTTTGGTTTCTGAATTGCTCCGGATGAAAGAGCTGTTTGGCAATGATCGCCGGAGTACAATTGAAGACGCGGAATTTGAAGGTGATATTGAAGATCTGATCCAGCGCGAAGATATGGTCGTGACGGTGAGTGATAGCGGTTACATCAAACGTGTGCCGCTTTCGACCTATCGGGCTCAGAATCGCGGCGGCAAAGGGCGCGCTGGTATGAGCACGAAAGAAGAAGATTTTGTCAGCCAAGTATTTGTTGCAAATACCCATCAGCCGATGCTGTTCTTTTCGTCGACAGGTATTGTCTACAAAATAAAAGTCTACAAATTGCCGCAAGGTTCGCCGCAATCTAAAGGTAAGGCGTTGATCAATGTCTTGCCGTTGGATGAAGGTGAGACCATCACCACCGTGATGGCGCTGCCCGAAGATGAGGCCACCTGGGACGACTTATATGTCATGTTCGCCACCGCGTCAGGGGGTGTCAGGCGTAACAAACTGTCTGATTTCACCAATGTGAATGCTAATGGCAAGATTGCGATGAAGCTCGACGACAGCGATCATCTGGTTCGTGTTCGGGTGTTTGAAGAAGACCACAACGTCTTCTTAGCCACCCGAAAAGGTAAATGTATCCGCTTCCCGGTTACCGATGTGCGCGTCTTTGCCAGTCGTAACTCAACCGGTGTGCGCGGTATTCGTCTGGCCGAAGGTGATGAAGTGATTGCGATGTCGGGTCTTAAACATATCAAAGTCGAGGTCGCGGAGCGCGACGATTATCTCCGTTCGGTCAATGCCTCCCGTCGTTTGGTAGGCGGGGACTACACCGACCGCGATGAAGATAAAGCGCGCGACGAAGAATATGCTGCGCGGCTTCAGGAGCCTCTATTCCAGGAAATGGGCGCGGAAGAAGAATTTATTCTCACGGTCACTGAAGATGGCTTTGGAAAACGCTCGTCCGCCTACGGCTACCGCATTTCCAAGCGTGGCGGCAAGGGTATCGATAGCATGGACGTCAAACGCGGCAAAGAGCTGACCCAGGTGATCTCGACCATTCCGGTGATTGATACTGACCAGTTGGTCATGGTTTCGGATGGCGGCCAGCTTATTCGTCTGCCGGTAGACGGAATTAGCTTCACTGGCCGGTCGTCGCGCGGTGTGACGATGTTCAAGGTTGCAGAAGAGGAGCGTGTCGTTTCGGTCACCCGATTCCGCGATGTTGAAGGCGGCGATGAAGACGAAAGCGAGGAGGGTGGAGAGGCACCAGACTCTCCTGAAAATTCGACCCCTGTCGCTGCGGAGAGTGCAGAAGAGGTTGAATCTAGCGAAGAACCAACAGATACTTCATCAGACGAAGAAGAATAGTTGGATTAAGCAATAAAGAGGTCGCCTATGCCCCGCACTGGTATTTATCCCGGTACATTTGATCCTGTGACCGACGGCCATATGGATATCATTGCCCGCGCAACGCGCGTCGTCGATCAATTGATCATCGGCGTCGCAATTAATGCCGGTAAAGGGCCTTTGTTTTCCCTCGAAGAGCGCGTCGCAATGGTCGAGCATGAGGTTGCCGCTTTGCCTGATGGAGCCGATGAACGCGTAACAGTACAGCCGTTTGAAGGGTTGCTGACGGATTTTGCGGTTTCCTGTAATGCTTCACTCATCGTACGAGGGTTACGCGCGGTGTCGGATTTTGAATATGAATTTCAAATGACTGGAATGAATGCGCGACTCAACCCCGATATTGAGACAATTTTCCTGACGGCCTCCGAAAAGCATCAATTTATTTCGTCGCGATTGGTCAAAGAAATCGTTAGTATGAGGGGAGATATAACCCATTTTGTGGCTTCTAACGTAAGAGAGAAGCTACTTGGAAAATTTTCTGGCAAATAGCGGTATTTTCTCGAGATAATAGCGAATTATAGTGTTGACCAAGCAGGTCCGCCTGCTTATGTTGCGCCGCTTAAACCGTTGTCACTTCCCTTAACGACAGCGTTTTGATTTCTGTCTATTACCTGAGATCAAATTTGGGGGCACATAGCTCAGTTGGTAGAGCTCTCGCCTTTTAAGCGAGCGGTCACAGGTTCGAATCCTGTTGTGCCTACCATTTTCTCACAGATTGATTATATAAAAATAGCGGCTAACTGCACGTTAGAACCAATTTAAATATTTGGTGCCTCTAAACTCGGGTGTATGTAGCAGGCATCAATGTCTAAATAGTTGATGCGGAGGACCCATTCTCTGAAATCGGAATCTGTTTTAAAATGGTTTTGATGGGTATTAAATCCACTCCGACCGGCAGAAAAGAATATCGTCTTTAATTCGTCCGGCAGATTCTTGAGGTTAGTGAGATAACCTTGAAAAAGCCAGTCTTTTATTAGTTAATCTCAGCGATGCTGCGATGGAAAAAGCTAATCTCAGGGGAGCAAACCTGAACGGTTCAAATCTAAGTAAAGCTAACCTTAGTGGTGCCAACTTAAAGGGGGCCAATCTCAAGGATGCTAACCTTAGCGGTGTACAATTTAAAAATGTTCAAAATCTCAATCAAACGCAATTGGATAGCGCGTGCCTCAGCGATCTATCCATTGGTCCAGAATTATTACCGGTTGGATTGAAACCGCCAAGTAAAAAATGTGGGTCGAATACGCGTGGAAAAGAATAATATCTAACTTGTTCTGCGCAAGCATGAAAGAAGGAGTCGTCGCCTGTCACGAGCCCCGTTTTACCATTATAGGTGAACCAAACCGGTTTCTGCGCTAAGATAGGTTCGTAATAAAAAAATCCGCTTGGATACAGGAGGATTGACCATGGAAATCACCACGGCCCGGCCGGAAATTGTTGGCCTCTTTGCTGGCAAAAGTGAATTGGAAGCTGCCGTCTCAGATCTTCTTTCGGCGGGGTTCGAGCGATCCGATTTGAGTCTGCTAAGCTCACATGATTCCCTAGATGTACTGGAAAGTGGTGGCTCGGCCTGGAAGGATAGCCTTACTGCCTTGGTGGGCGAATATAAAGTTCTAGGACCGCTTGCCGTTTCCGGTGGTATATTTCTGGCCAGCGGTCCTGTTGCGGGCGCTGTTGCCGCTGCCATTGGTGCCGCTGTCAGCGGAATGGCCGCTAAGGAAGTTTTAGAAGAAGTTTTGGCGGCTCCAGAAGCTGAAGATTTCGCCCGCGCCCTGGATGCCGGCAGCGTCATTCTCTGGGTTCGGGTAGAAGGCGAAAAAGAGCAGGTCGATGCGCGCCGTATATTGGCAGAAAACAACGCCGAGAATATCCACGCCACGGATTGAGGTTAGGCAGACAAAAAATGCACCGCGACATGCCGGGGAGCCACGCGGCGCAAGAGTTTATTCTTGAGGTAGTATCTTTTTAGGCTGCGAAGTTAATGTCGCTGAGAGCGGCCGGTCCGGGTATAAATCCGCCGAGTACCAGCCACGCCACTATAACACCCAAGCCTAATGCTAGAACCATTGCGATTAACGGGTGGTGAGTAACCTCCGACAAAACCGTATGTTCCGCCTGCATGTAAGACATCTTCTCCTCCGTGAAATTTGGTGCAGCTGCACACGAACTCGGGAGACGTCTCCATAGAGCTTTAAAGCACAATGAGATAATTATACGCCACTCGTCCTAAATAAACGATTTTGCTCACAGGAATTTTACCAAAGCTGGTAAAATAAAGTTTACCACAGCTCGGATTAATCAACGTGATAGTGCCCTCTGTTGATGACATTTCGACCTGCGTAAGGCATGATTACGTCCACGTGACATTGGAGAAAAGCGGGGGTCAACCGGTATGGAATGGTTAAAGGCAACGGGGCTTGCAGTGCTCATTACCGTACTTGGGCTCGGTATATTTATTGGCGCTAAGCAATTTTTATCGGGCAGCGAGGCCGATGAAGCAAAAATGCTGGCTCAGCAAAAAGTTAAGATCGCCGCCGCCAAAGATCTGCTTTTAAAATCACCAAATTCCAAGGTCGACCCCGGACAGCTTGCTGCATTGCAACTGTTGCGCAAAGTCGGCGAAAAATTGGACAAACTGAGCCCTGGCTGCATCAATGCAAAGGGTAAGCGCATTAACGATAATTGCGTTTTCTTTTCTAAAATTGATTTGAGTGCCTCTGATGGCAGGAAGCCTTTCATTTTATCCGGCTCAAACCTCTCCGGAGCGAATTTTCTCCAGTCAAACCTCAGTTGGGTGGATTTTAAATCTGCTGATCTCAAGGGTGCCAATTTGAGTGCTGCTAATCTTTACAGGACCAATTTTGAAGGCGCTAATTTATTCCAGGCCAATCTCTCCGGTGCTGATCTTCTTTATACAGAGCTTCTAAATGCAAACATCAGCAGCGCCAACATGGCGGCGGTCAAAAATCTCAGACAGGAACGGCTGAACAGGGCGTGCCTTGGGAATCCCGGGCAGCCGCCATTGAATTTGCCGGCTGGATTAATTCCGCCGACCAAAAAATGCCGCTAGATACAATGGCATCGATCATTAATCACCAAGTTCTATTAGCGTCTCGACCAACGGGAATCCCGGAGGCTGAGCATTTTGAGTTTGCTGAGGAGAAAGTCGGCACTCCGGGTGAGGGGGAGTTTCTCATTCGCAACATATTTCTCTCGGTCGATCCCGCTATGAAGGGCTGGGTGAATGTCGCCAAGAACTACTCGGAACCAGTCGCCATCGGTGCGGTTATGCGCGCTATTGCCTTAGGTGAAGTGATCGAAAGCAATCATCCAAAATATGCAGTTGGTTCACACGTGGTTGGGACTTTTGGATGGCAAGAATATATCGTTTCCAACGGCGATGATGTCCGCCTCCGAGTTCCGGATTTACTGGATTTAGATGTGCCTCTTTCAGCTTTTTTGGGCGTCCTAGGGATGAATGCGATCACAGCTTATTTCGGTCTGTTGGACATTGGTGAACCAAAGGAAGGTGAGACGGTTGTTGTCTCAACGGCAGCGGGCGCCGTTGGCAGCGCGGTTGGTCAAATTGCTAAGATCAAAGGCTGCCGAACAGTCGGGATCACCGGCAGTGACGAAAAAGTTGGCTTTTGCCGGGATGATTTCGGCTATGACGTAGCGATCAACTATAAGACAGCTGATTTGGAGGCAGCCTTAACGGAGGCCTGTCCGGATGGGGTAAATGTTTATTATGACAATACTTCCGGAGCGATTTCTGATGCGGTCTATCAAAAACTTGCCGTAGGCGCTCGTTGTATTGTGTGTGGC
>Ga0209554_1003461_pt1 | contig 10103 bp, 8 predicted proteins | sample MarorgKNORR_S2LV_5_FD_188221 | JGI IMG/M metagenome (GOLD analysis project Ga0209554, IMG submission 188221) | Marine microbial communities from the Southern Atlantic Ocean, analyzing organic carbon cycling - Bottom_A/KNORR_S2/LV (SPAdes) (version 2) | ecosystem: Environmental > Aquatic > Marine... | reverse complement strand
CGCAATGGATATTTCCACTGTCATCATTTCGGTACTCAACTTTACCAGCGGCAAACTCAGAAACTGCAGTTTCAAAATCAGCAGCTACGGTGCCAGCTTTTGGAGATGGCATCAATCCTTTAGGACCAAGTGCACGGCCGAGTTTGCCTACAAATCGCATCATATCTGGAGTAGCGATGGCGACATCGAACTCCAACCATCCGCCCTCGATCTTTTTCACAAGGTCTTCTCCACCAGCCTCGACGGCGCCAGCGGCTTTTGCAGCATCTGTTTTGTCGCTTGGGCAGAAACAAACGACTCGAGCAGATCGTCCAACGCCCTTTGGCATGGATACTGCTCCACGAAGTTGTTGCTCGGCTTGCCGTGGGTCAATAGCGAGATGCATTACAATTTCAACTGTTTGATCGAACTTGCGTTCTGGAAAGGACTTAAGTAACTTTACTGCGTCTGAAATTTGATGTTTTTCCTTGCCCTTTTCAGCAAGTTCTACGGACGCTTTGCATTTTTTTGTCAGTTTTGGCATTGTTACGCTCCCTCCACAGTAATGCCCATGGATCTTGCTGTGCCTTCGATAATTCGCATTGCGGACTCAATGCAAGCCGCATTGAGATCTTCCATTTTTTCTTCAGCGATCGATTTCACCTGATCTTTGGTGACGGAACCAACTTTGTCGGTGTGTGGCACGCCAGAACCCTTGGGAACACCTGCTGCGAGTTTAAGTAATTCAGCAGCTGGTGAAGATTTGATCTCAATATCAAATGAACGATCAGCGTACAGAGTGACGACGCACCCAACAACCTTGCCGTTGAGTTCCTTCGTTCGATCATTAAATAACTGGATAAATTGACCTGGGTTGACACCATTTGCACCAAGAACAGGTCCCAGAGGTGGTGCTGGAGTTGCTTGTCCACCAGGCGCGAGCACCTTAAATACTTTTTCTACACGTTTGGCCATTGTGTTGATCTCCTGCCTTCCACCAATACCAGATTGTCTACGAGACGTTCCTTGAAGCGAACTCGGCCTGAGTCGCGGCATAGTGGTCATAACGGTTTTGTTTCGAGCGACGCATCATAACAATATCTAGTGGGAGGAGCAACTCGTGAAATATCTCACCTTCCCTTAAACCAAAATAATTGACTGCAAGTCAATTAAATTAATAGCAAAATCATTATGATGTGGGAGATTTTTTTCTTGGTTTATGGTGGTTCTAAGAGCTATATACCTGTTTTTGTCAAGAGGTGGGAGGAAGGAATAATTGACTGCGGGTCAATTAATTGGGCATCTGTTACATTGTGACCGATGCCTGATAGTACAGATCTTCAATTAAAGACGATTCATGGTCCTGAGAACATCTCGATCTCGATGCAGGGTGATAAGCCCATCACAATTGGTCGGAGACCCGAGCATGATGTGGTCTTAGCAACCGGTGCGACAGTTTCAAGAGATCACGCAGCCATCACACCCCAAAAATCTGGTGATAGTACTATTTGGAGCCTTCAAGACAACGGATCACGCCATGGAACGTTCCTCAATGGTGTACGGCTAGAAGCACATCGCAGTGTTCCATTACGAAGGGGTGATTTGATTGTCATCGAGCCGTTCACGTTCCAAGTTATTGACCCAAATGAAGATCGAAACCTCACACAAACAATCGACGACACACTCCAAGCATCGGGCACTTCTATTCTTAGGATCGACAAAACGCAGGGCGGTGGACTTGCGCATGAAAAACTAAACGCATTGCTTGCTTGCAGCAGGGCGATACACGAAGCGGGCACGGAAGTAGAAATGGCCGCGGCGGTTGCAGAAGCGGCCGTATCGGCAACTGCTTTTGGTAATGTCGCAATTGTTCGTCCCATTGGTTCTGATGGCATGGTAGAAGTGCTCGCGACAAAAGGTCGCATCGTGAATGATGGCGTTCCCAACATCAGTAGGTCACTCCTTGATGCTGCGATGGAAGGGGAACCAGTTCGTTTCCAGCGTACGGAAATTGTTGATGATCAAGCCCAATCAATTATGCAGTACTCCATTGAAGAGGCACTTTGTGTCCCAATTATGCTTGGACATGCTGTTGCGGGATGTATCTATTTAGACAATCGAGATGGTCAACTTCAAGGTCATAATGTCATTGATGATGTAGAGTTTTGTACAGGTCTTGCAGAAATTTCAGCACTTGCAATATCAAATTTGATGCGGATTGACATCGAGAGACGTCACGCTGATGAGCGGCAAAATTTATTACTCGGAACAGTTGGTGCGCTCGTTGCAGCAATAGACGCAAAAGACACATATACTCGTGGTCATTCGGTTCGCGTTGCATGGCTTTCGAAAACCCTTGCTGAAGCAATGGAGTTAGACTCTTCCACGCTTGATGAAATACATATTTGCGGTTTGGTTCACGACATTGGAAAAATAGGAATTCCAGAAGCAATTTTACGGAAGGCAGGAAAATTAACAGATGATGAGTACGACAGCATCAAGGAACATCCCGCTATAGGCGAACGAATTCTTTCTGGCGTGCCGCAACTTGCCACAATACTTCCGGGAGTGCGTTCACATCATGAGCGTTGGGATGGGGGTGGATATCCGGATGGAACGAAGGAAAAGAACACGCCATTCTTTGGTCGTCTGCTTGGCATTGCAGATGCGTTTGATGCGATGTGTTCTTCAAGAGCGTATCGGGAGGGTCTCAATAGGCAAGAAGTGTTAGATGAAGTGAAGACCTGCTCGGCTTCTCAATTTGATCCGGAACTTGTTGAAATCTTTTTGACGCTTGATTTCGCTGAGTATGATCGAATGATCAGTGAACATACTTCTCAAGATCCTCTGTAACGCAAGGCAAGTTCGCAAAACATTTTGATTCCTCTTGCAATGACGTCATCGTTGAAATCAAAATCTGGCTGATGTAACGATGGCATTTGTTCTTGTCCTTCGGGTAACAGTCCTAGCATAAAGAAACACGAGGGTACTTCTTTACAATAGTAAGAAAAATCTTCTCCGCCCATGACTGGCGCAGGAAATTCCGTGACGTGTTCTTTAGGCAAAACTTGCTCGGCAATTTCAAAAAACTGAGCAACAGCGTGTTTGTCATTTCGAGTGACAGGGTATCCATGTTTCAGCGTGACTTCTGCTGAACAATTGTGCGCGATGGCAATTGACTCAGCAATTTCTTTGACGCGCCTCTTGGCCATTTCTCCAGTGGAATCCTGTAAAAAACGAATTGTCCCAGTGATCTCAACACTGCTTGGAATAATGTTATGCGTTGTTCCACCATGAATTTGGGTGAGTGATATGACAAGCGAATCAAGAGGGTCTGTATTGCGTGATACGATTTGCTGCATCGAAGTGATGACATTCGCTGCGCAAAGAATTGGATCGCTTCCCAAATGTGGAAAGGCAGCGTGCCCACCTGTTCCTACAATTGTAATTTTCACGCCTATATCCGATGCTAAAACAGGCCCCACCCTTGTCGAAACAGAGTTGGATGGCGCTTGGGGCCAACCATGTAATCCATACATGACTGCAACAGGTGGTCCAATAAGAGAACCGTCAAGACAACCATCTTCTACCATTCGTTTTCCACCAGCACCTCCTTCTTCAGCGGGTTGAAAAACAAATGTAACGGGATGGGGCAATTCTGTTTCTTTTGCGATCGTAGAGAGTACCTTTGTCACGCCGATCATTATTGTTGTGTGTCCATCATGACCACATGCATGCATGCATCCTTCATGCACAGATTTGTAGTCAAACGTATTGACTTCAATGATCGGGAGCGCATCAATGTCTGCACGCAAACCTACTGTTTCGGATCCTTTTCCTTTTATATGACCCAGCACACCAGTACCACCGGCAAGGTTCTCAATAAAAGAAACACCCGAATTTCTAAGTTCTCTTTTAATAACTTCACTCGTTCGAGTTTCTTGATATCCAAGTTCTGGATGGGCGTGTAAGTCGTGCCGAATGTCAACGAGTTCTGGCAGTATTTCTTGAATACACGTATCGATTTTTGCAGTCAAACTCATGATTTTAGTGGAGACAAGCCCCGTTCCTCTCGTTGTTTGTTGACCCAAGTCAGCGCTTGTTTGTCATGCCCGATAAGTTTGACAAGTTGAGATGATGAAACGGATGCACACTCGGCAGTAGAGGAGAGGTCAAATTCAAAACCAAACAAGAGGTCAAGTGTTTCTGCAAGAAGATGTGGATAGTCTCGATGCTTTGGGTTGATAGGTAATTGATTACCTTGTTGTCTTCCACCCCAAAGTTCACTGCATTTCCATGCATTAATTTCAACTTGCCTGCGAAGGGTGATTGCTAAGTTGCGTCTCAATCGTGAAATTGAGAGCGACCTATTTTCACTTTGTCTTCTTCGTTCTGTTGCAGTACCTGAAATATCAGTTGGAACGTGCGTTGCAGTACATGCCGTTGCTTTACGGTTTCGATGTTGGCCGCCAGGCCCACCAGTTCTCCCAAATGAAAGTGAAACTTGCTTGAGTAATTCCTCGTCACTCATCATCGCGGGATGGTTGCCTTCAATCATACGGTGGCCAGTAGGAATGAAGTCCTCAATAGGGGGTAAACCGGGTTGTTTGCGACGTAAATTTTGATGATTCTTAGAGGATTTCATGAAGCTATTCCCCGTGGACTTGCAGTTAGTTCTAAATCGGCAAACTGACTCGTTGAAAAAAGATGCCAACCTAAACCTGCGACCATCGCAGCATTGTCGACACAATATATAAGTTCCGGAACGTGAAGTTGTAGATTTTTATCATTGGCTACTGATTTCAGTTGTTCACGCAGTCTCGAATTTGCTAGAACGCCACCTCCAGCGATCAGACTTTTGCAACTTGTCTTTGAAAGTGCATCGCTCAGACCGCGTAAAATTGTGTCTACAACTGCTTCTTGAAAAGAAGCTGACCAGTTATTTTTTTCCTCAAGTGTTAAGGAAGCAGCACTGTTAGGAAAAACTGTTTTACCATTTTTTCGTTGAGGGTTTCCACGTACACCATAGAGCAACGCAGTTTTGAGACCGCTGAATGAAAAGTCACTTTTATTATTTTTAAGTTTTGGTCTGGGAAGTTGATAGGTTGAAGTTCCAGATTGGGCTGCTTCATCAATGAATTGCCCGCCGGGCCAGCCCATATCTAGGATGGATGCTGCCTTATCAAACGCTTCGCCTGCCGCATCATCGATTGTTTTTCCAATACATGTTGCGGTAGATGGATCATCTAAAAGTAGTGTTGAAGTGTGTCCACCAGAAACAACGATACCAAGGGCTGGATAGTGTGGTGTTTCGCCACTGAGCAGCGGTGCCCAAAGGTGTGCCAGAACATGATCAACGGCAACAAGTGGTTTGCCAAGTGACCACGCAAGAGATTTTGCAGCAGCAACACCAACAAGAAGTGAGCCAATCAATCCGGGGCGGTTAGCAACTGCGATGCAGTCTATCTCGTCTATGGAAATGTTTGCTTTTCGAATCGCTTGCAAGACGACAGGCAAGATGCGTTCAAGATGTGCCCTGCTTGCAATTTCTGGAACAACACCGCCATACTCTTGATGTAACGCATCTTGAGAAGCAACGATATTCGAAAGCACTTGTGTGCCATCTTTCACAACTGCTGCTGCAGTTTCATCACAACTTGATTCAATACCTAATATGAGACTCATCGTAATACTATTCTTTTGAAACTTCTTCTTTGGTGGATGTGCCTTGCAATATTGCAACACGGGATTCAATTTTCTCAATTGCTTTCAAGTGAAGTTCTCTTGCTTTGGCAAGATTATCTAATTCGTTCTCAATACTTGCGATCACGGGATCATCTTCGCTGAGTGTTGGCCATGTGTCATCAGAAAGTTTGGCAGTAAACGCTCGCAGCGCTTGCGCAAGTTGAAAGTCACCGAGGGCAGTTTCTATCCACTCTGCATTACCACATTCCGCGTCGTCCGGTTCATTGTTTGTAATGACACGATACGGTTGGGTTGTGTCGATTCTTACACGACGATCTTCAGCTGATTCGATGACAACCAAACCTTCATTTGGATCAACGCCCCAAAGTGAGATATCTTCTGTAAGTTTCTTATCAATGGTTCGCCCCGTGGGGAGGTCATATCTTGCAACCGTTAATTTCAGTAATCCTCCAGCAATTTCTTGCACTTCTTGCACGGAACCCTTTCCAAAACTCCGGCTCCCAAGTACGACTGCTCTGTCATGACCCTGCAATGCACCAGCAACAATTTCAGATGCAGATGCGGAGTTTCCATTGACCATGACCAAGATTGGAACATCATCAAACATGGTCTTTGGCGTTGCTTTTACGCCGCTCATTGGTTTACTTCTACCAGTGACGGACACGATTTGACCTTCAGCAAGGAAGATGTCAACGATTCCGACGGCGGCGTCCAATGCTCCACCGGGATTGTCACGTAAATCAAGGACAAGACCGTTGGCGAGATTTTCATTTTTGAGTTCAATGAGTGCCTCCTGTAATTCTCTGACTGTGTTGCTTGTGAACTGCCTAATTTTGATGTACCCGATGCCCAGATCATCATCAAGACACCAACTCCACTGTTGATTTTTTCTGATGAGCCCAGAAACTGTGCGTGAAATGATATGACCGCGAGTGACTGTGATGTCCTCTTCTTCGCCATTTGGATGTCGGACATGAAGGAGCACGTCTGTGCCTACGGGTCCAGTGAGTCTGCCAACGAGTTCTTTGATAGTTGCGTTTGTCGCTAATTCGTTATCGATTGAATCGATGATGTCACCTGCGAGAATTCCAGATTTCAATGCTGGTGATCCTTCCATCGGAGTAATGATCATCAATTCAAGTTGATCGTCATTTTCAACCATTCTTACTTCTGCCCCAATCCCGGCATAATCTCCTTCGAGATCTTTGGTAAACGTGTCAACCTCTCTTGCTGGGATATAGACAGAATATGGATCGTCAAGTGATTCAAGCATCGCATGGATAGCAGCTTCTTGCATTGCTTTTTCATCAGGCTCTGCAATATGGCGATCAACGACAAGTCGATGGACATCGATCAGTGGGTCATAAAAATCATAACTTAGCGTTGAAGAAGTCAACGCGAGAGATAATTGCGCAGCTGCTAGTGTCGTAAGTATTACAAGCATGATTGGCATAAAGCGTGAGCGGCGTGTCATCGTCGTACTCCTTTCCCCGAATTCCCCTTTAAGAATAAATGTTATGTGTGTGTAATGTACCTGTAAGTAGAATACCATACACTGCAAGGAGATCAAAGACTTTACTGCATGGGATATCAAAAACGAGAAGATCTAAATGTAGTTTCGGAGCGGGCTATTTTGGTCGCCCTCACGTTATGGGGTGAAAGGATCCCTTTAGATGAAAGATTTACCGAACTTTCCGCCCTGACGGAATCTGCTGGAGGGGAAGTTGTAGGGTATTTGACCCAGAAAAGACGCTTACCAAGGGGTCGAACATTCGTTGGGAAGGGTAAATTAGATGAACTCAAGAATTTGGCAGAGTCTACTGATGCTTCAGTGATCATCTTTGACCATGAATTGACACCTGCTCAAATTCAAAACGTCGAAGAAGCGACAGATCGTAAGATCATCGATAGGAGCGAACTTATCCTTGATATTTTTTCAAGTCGCGCTGAAACTGTAGAGGCACGGTTGCAAGTTGAAATTGCACAACTTGAATATACATACCCAAGGCTTCGTGCAATGTGGGATCACCTTGGGCAAGTGACAGGCGGTGCGCCCGTTGGCATAGGAACCCGCGGTCCTGGCGAACAACAGTTAGAAATTGACCGGCGTCTAGTACAACGGCGATTGAAACAACTAAGGCGTGAACTTGAGACCATGCAGCAACGTTCTGTTCGCGAGGTTCAGCGACGCAATATAGACCACTTCACAGTTGGCTTGGTTGGGTATACGAATGCTGGAAAATCTACATTATTCAATACGCTAACTTCAGGGGGTGCTTGGGCACACGATCAATTGTTTGCAACACTTTCAACGCGTATAGAGCGTTGGGAACTTGGTGGTGGTGTTGGGGCTATGCTGTCCGATACCGTTGGGTTTGTCAGAAGATTGCCACACCACCTTATTGCGAGTTTCCGTTCGACGCTTGAAGAAACTGTGAACTGTCAACTTTTATTGGTCATTGTTGATGCAGCAGATCCAGCAGCAGAGCATCAACTTCAAACCGTAGAGAAAACGCTCGATGAAATTGGAGCGATTGATCAACCACGAATTCTAGTGTTGAACAAAATTGATTGTGTAAAAGAACTAGCCGAGCGTTTAGTACTCACTTCGATATATCCAGAAGCAGTCCAATTGAGTGCAAAAACTCGTGAGGGTGTTGAAGCACTTGACAACGAGGTACGCTCGTTTGTTGTTGGACCGATATGTGAAGTGGCATTAAGCCTTGAAACGTCCGCAGGAAAAGCAATTGATTTTATCGAAAAACGTACGACAGTTTTGCATCGGGATTGGGAAAAAGATCGTTCTATGTTTAGGGTAAAAATAGGACAACGCCAACTCCAACAGTTAGTATCACTCGGCGGTAAATTACTCGTTAATGACATGAAACCTGTTGAAGCATTTAAAGGTTTATGGTCTTCCGAACAAAAACATGGGGGTTGTTGTTGAGTCCCTCCGCATCGTTTAAGCCAGAAAGGTACTGATTGACTCCCCAAGAACTAGGTCTTGATGCATTCGCACACGATTTGAACCCAGCAATTGTTGGGATGGTTCGCTCTTGGCAAGGAGATCCGGAGTTGGATTTACTATACCGACGAGTGCAAGCAAGTAAAACTCGCCGTGGTTTTCTTGATTGTTTTGCAGAGACGTTGGTGGCAGGTCATGCAAGAAGTGCGGGTTGTAAAGTTTCGGTAGAGGTTCCAACGCCTAACGGCAGAACAGTTGATTTGCATATTCAAAAAAACAATCGTTCACTGTTTGTGCACGTAAAAAGACTTGGTGGAACTCGCATCACTGCTCGGCGGTTAACTATTTCTTCTCGTCTTCGGATTTTAGAAAAGATTACGCGTTCATTTGTTGTCAAGATTCGTTGGCATGATGGTTTAAATGATGTTGCAATGCAAGCGTTCGTGATGGCTGCAGGGAAGTTTATCGAACGTGCGAGTTTAGGTGATGAACATGTTGTCCTTAACGACGAAGGTGAAGAACTTGGTGGCGTAAAGATCGTAGCACCCAATGATGAAAATCGAGTTTCTTTGGTGATAGGATTTCCAGAGGGATTTGTTGATCATACCCAACGAGTTGTTCGATTGATCCGGCGTGCACAAAAACAATATATGCCCAAAGAAGCAAACGTAGTTCTTGTTTGTACGCCCAACGTCACGGGTGTTGAGTACGTAAAGTCTGCGTTTTTTGGAGAGCATGAAGAGCGATGGGATACCCATCCGCCGCGAGGTTCACGCGTTGCTGTTGGGCGAAGTGATGACGGCGTATGGCATGGAAATCAATTTCCTGAATCACAATTAGGTGGTTGGTTCTGGCTAGCACCCATGCATCATCAATACCAAGGGGAACTCTGGGTTCGTGATGGATCTTCTCTGCATCCTGAAGTGACAGATTTAGCAAGCGATTTGTTCGACGGATAAAACTGACCCTAGGTCAGTTTTTTAGTACGATGTGCGGTTCAAAGAGGAGAATCCCATGAAGGATCTACGGTATACAAAACTCGCAGAATTACTTATTCACCACTCTACAAACCTACAGGATGGCGAACATATTTTGATCGAGGCATTTGATATGCCCCGAGAAATGATTATCGAGTTGGTAAAAGTTGTGCAAGATGTTGGAGGTCATGCCCACGTTGCAATTCGTGATGCCCAAGTGATGCGAGCCTTACAAGCCGGTGGATCAGATCAAGCGTTTGAAATTTGGTCGGAGTACGACCTTGAACGAATGAAGCGGATGGATGCGTATCTTGGACTTCGTGGATCACACAATGTCAGCGAAGCGAGTGGCATAGAATCAGATCGTCAACAGGCAATGAGTCGGATCTACGGCACTCCTGTTCACATGAAACAGCGTCTGAATCACACGAAGTGGTGCGTACTGCGTTGGCCAACTCCGGCGATGGCACAACTCG
>Ga0209554_1003459_pt1 | contig 10105 bp, 9 predicted proteins | sample MarorgKNORR_S2LV_5_FD_188221 | JGI IMG/M metagenome (GOLD analysis project Ga0209554, IMG submission 188221) | Marine microbial communities from the Southern Atlantic Ocean, analyzing organic carbon cycling - Bottom_A/KNORR_S2/LV (SPAdes) (version 2) | ecosystem: Environmental > Aquatic > Marine... | reverse complement strand
TCTGGGCCTCAAATAATTAAAATACAGTCTTGTTTATTTTAATTTACAGTTAACAAGTTTTTCTAAAACATTTTGAATATAGAATAATTAATTTAATAGATTTGCGTTCTTTCAAAAAGATATAATATGTCTAAGAATCTTACCAAGCACAATTTTTTAGTTTCAAGAAATCAAAGAGAAAAGGTTAGTGGACATCCAGGAAAAGTTATTTGGTTTACGGGGCTTTCTGCCTCAGGAAAATCTACTATTGCTAATGCACTTGATCTTGAATTAAATAAAAGAGGTTTAAGAACATATATTTTAGATGGTGACAATGTCAGGATGGGTTTAAATAAGGATTTGGGTTTTTCTCCAGAGTCAAGAAAAGAAAACATAAGAAGAATCAGTGAAGTTGCCAAACTTTTTGCTGATTCTGGAACAATTGTTATGACAGCTTTTATTTCACCCTATAAGAAAGATAGAGAATCAGCTAGGGAAGTTATTGATTCAGATTATGTTGAAGTGTTTGTTAATACACCCGTTGAAGAATGCATAAATAGAGATCCAAAAGGATTGTATAAAAAGGCAATTGCAGGGGAGATAAAAGGGTTTACAGGAATCGATGCCCCATATGAAGAGCCGTTAAATCCTGAAATAAATTTAGAAAATTTATCTATTGAAAAATCTGTAGAAATTCTCATCAATTATTTAAAGCAGCAATGTATAATAAAGTAGATTTATTTATATGAAATTTTTAGTTACAGGTGGAGTTGGATTTATTGGAACTAATCTTATTAAAACATTGTTAAAAGATGGACATGAGGTGGTTAGTATAGACAATTATTCTACTGGAAAAAAAGAAAATGAGCAAGAGGGGTGTAAGTATTTCAAAGTAGATATTTGTGATTATAAGAGTTTTGATGATTTTATTGAAGATCCAGATGTAGTTTTTCATCTAGCAGCACTTCCAAGAATACAACCTTCTTTTAAATATCCTTTAATTACATTTAAAACTAATGTAGAAGGAACTATGAATTTATTGGATTGGTGTAAAGAAAAGAATATAGCGCTTGTCTATGCTGGTTCAAGTTCTACTCATGGGGGAGTCTATAAAAACCCATATACATTTACAAAATGGCAAGGAGAAGAATTATGTAAATTGTATTCAAAGGTATATTCTTTACGTATTTCTATTTGTAGATTTTATAATGTATATGGACCTTATCAATTAACTGAGGGTGAATATTGTACCGTTATTGGAATATTTGAAAGACAAAGAAAAAACAATGAAGCATTAACAATTACGGGAGATGGAGAACAAAGAAGAGATTTCACCCATGTTGATGATATAGTTGATGGGTTTATTAAATGCGGCATTGATCTAATAAGTAACGAGAATTCAAAAGCTAATGGTGAAATATTTGAACTTGGTAGAGGAGTGAATTATTCAATAAATGAAGTAGCTAATATCTTTGGTGGAGAAAAAAAGTACATACCTTCGAAAAAAGGAGAAGTTAGAGATACATTATGTATTAATTCTAAAGCACGAGAAATATTAAATTGGAAACCAAAAAGAAATTTAGAAGACTATATTAAATAAACTATTATACAATGTGGAATAAGAAAAATCATGGTGGAGAACCCACAAAAAATAAAGATAAAAAATATGCAATTTTTGTAGGCAGATATCAACCCTATCATTATGGACATATAGAATTGATTAAACAAAAATTAGATCTTGGTATACCAGCACTTATTATGGTCAGAAATATAGATCCTGACGAGAGAAATCCTTTTACTGCAGAAGAGACTGCAAGCATGATAAGAAAGTATCATGAAAGTAAGGGTGATGATGTTAAGGTTATAATTATTCCTGATATAGAATCGGTAAACTATGGAAGGGGGGTTGGATATGAGATAAATGAGTACGAGCCCCCAAATAATAGCGGGGTAATGTTTATTTCTGCTAGTAAAATAAGAGATTCTATTAAAAACGGTGATTTTAGTTGGAAAAAGATGGTTGATGAATCACTACATTCTGATATAGAAAATTATCTTTCATAGATTTTTTATATATTTGTGCCAATAAGGAGGATAAATTTGACTGATTGCTACCTCTAAAAAAGCTAAAACAGAATGAAAAACATCCCATATAATATTGCAGGTCTTTTAAAAGACAGAATTCTAGTTCTTGACGGAGCTATGGGAACTATGATTCAAAAGTTAAAATTTGATGAATCTGACTATAGAGGTGATAGATTTAAAAATTATAATTCTTCTCTTAAAGGAAATAATGATCTTTTATCCTTAACACAACCTGAAGCAATATTTAATATACATAAGCAGTATTTAGATGCAGGTGCCGATATAATAGAGACAAATACTTTTTCATCAACATCTATCGCTATGGCAGATTATGACATGGAATCCTTAGTTTATGAATTAAATTATGAATCTGCAAGGCTTGCCAAAAAAGCAACAAAAGAATATAAGAATAACTCTATAAAACCAAGATTTGTTGCTGGATCAATTGGCCCAACAAATAAAACTGCAAGTATGTCGCCAGAGGTTAATAATCCTGGTTACAGAGAAGTAAATTTTGATGACTTAGTAAACTCATATACAGAACAAATCACAGGATTAATTGATGGAGGTGTTGATATCTTGCTTGTTGAGACTGTGTTTGATACCTTAAATGCAAAAGCTGCACTTTTTGCAATAGAAAACTATAAAAATAAAAATTTATTAGATATATCTGTTATGGTTAGTGGAACTATAACTGATGCTAGTGGTAGAACTTTATCAGGACAAACTCTTGAAGCATTTGTAATTTCAATTTCTCACATCAACCTTTTAAGTATTGGACTTAATTGTGCTTTAGGAGCAGAACAGCTTTATCCATATATAAAAAAATTATCTATGATTACGGATTTAAATATTTCTGTTCATCCAAATGCTGGGTTGCCAAACGAGTTTGGGGAATATGATCAAAATCCAGAGCAAATGCAAAATTTAATTAGAGATTATCTTAAAAATAGTTTAGTGAATATAATAGGTGGATGTTGCGGAACAACTCCAGATCATATTAGATTAATTGCAGAAATTGCAAATGATTATTCAATCAGAAAAACAAATTAATTTATTTTGAGAGACACTAAATATTTAACATTATCTGGTCTTGAAGTTTTAAGGGTTACTCCTGAATCTAACTTCATTAATATTGGCGAAAGAACAAATGTTACTGGATCAAGAAAATTTCTACGATTAATTGAAAATAATAATTATGAAGAAGCAATAGATATTGCTAGGGAACAAGTTAAAGGTGGTGCCCAAATTATTGATATAAATATGGATGAGGGAATGATTGATGGGGTTGAAGCTATGACTAAGTTTTTAAATTTAATTGCTGCAGAACCTGATATTTCAAGGGTTCCTGTTATGATAGATAGTTCCAAATGGGATATAATTGAGGCTGGACTTAAGATAATTCAAGGAAAAGGAATAGTAAATTCAATTAGTTTAAAAGAAGGTAAAGATGTATTTATAGAATATGCAGAAAAAATCAAACTATATGGTGCAGCAGTTGTAGTTATGGCTTTTGATGAAAATGGTCAGGCTGACAGTTACGAAAGAAGAATAGAAATTTGTAAAAAATCGTATGATATATTGGTTAAGGATGTAAAATTCAAACCCCAAGATATAATTTTTGATCCTAATATATTTCCTGTTGCAACGGGAATGGATGAGCATAAAAACAATGCTTTAGATTTTTTTATGGCTACAAAATGGATAAGAGATAATTTGCCATATGCTAATGTTAGCGGAGGAGTTAGCAATGTATCATTTTCTTTTAGAGGAAATAATATTATTAGGGAAGCCATGCATTCAGCTTTTTTATTTCATGCAATTAGTAATGGAATGAATTTAGGCATTGTTAATCCAAATATGCTCGAGCCTTATACAAGTATTAATAAAATATTATTAGATATTGTTGAGGATGTTTTACTTAATAGAAAGGAAGATGCAACTGAAAAGCTATTAGAGTATGCAGAAAAGGTAAAGGATTCTAAAAAAATAATAAAAAAAGAAACTGATGAATGGAGAGAAAAAGATTTGCAGGAAAGAATTGACTATTCTTTAGTTAAAGGAATAGATGCTTATATAGTTGAAGATGCAGAATTAGCTAGAAAATCTTCTAAAAGGCCAATTGATGTTATAGAAATAAATCTAATGCATGGGATGAGTATTGTAGGAGAGCTTTTTGGTTCTGGAAAAATGTTTTTACCACAAGTTGTTAAATCTGCAAGAGTAATGAAAAAGGCTGTTTCATATCTTGAACCATTCATTGAAAAAGAAAAAACATCAAAAAATAGATCAAAGGCAAAAATTTTAATGGCAACTGTAAAAGGGGATGTCCATGATATTGGAAAGAATATTGTGAGTGTTGTTTTGGCTTGTAATAATTTCGAGATAATAGACTTAGGAGTGATGGTTCCGCCTGAGAAAATTATATCTGAAGCATTAAAAAATAAAGTTGATATAATTGGTTTATCAGGGTTAATTACCCCCTCTCTAGATGAAATGATATTCTTGGCTCAGGAATTAAAAAGACAAAACATTAGTATTCCTCTATTAATTGGAGGTGCAACAACTTCAAAAGCTCACACAGCTGTAAAAATTCATCCAGAACTAAATAATCCATTGGTTCATGTTAAAGATGCTTCTTCTGCGGTACTAGTAGTTAACAAAATTATTGGAAGAGAAAGTGAATTGTATATTAATAACATAAATAGTGAATACGATATATTAAGAGAAAATTTTTTGAATAGAAAAAATTCAAAGCAATATATTGATATAGATTCTGCAAGAGATAATAAGTTTAATATTAATTGGAATCAAGAAAAAATAGTTAAACCAAATTTTTTAGGCAAAAAAATTATTGAAGATTTAGATTTAAATCTTTTAAAAGAATATATAGATTGGACCCCTTTTTTTAGAACTTGGGAGCTCCATGGCAGATTTCCAAATATACTAGAAGACAAGCTTGTTGGTAATCAAGCCAAAGATTTATTTAATGATGCTAATGAGATGTTAGAAAAAATTATAAATGAAAAATGGTTAGTAGCTAAAGCATGTTTTGGAATTTTTTGTGCAAACTCAGTTGATGATGATATAGAGATATATGCTGATGAAAAAAGAAATAGTAGTAGATATAAATTTATAACTCTAAGACAACAGTTAAAAAAAAGAGAGGGTATTCCAAATATAGCATTGTCAGATTTTATAGCACCTAGGAATACAAAAGTTAAAGATTATGTTGGCTCCTTTTGCGTAACTACTGGTTTTGGTTGTGATGAAAAAGCAAATAAATTCATAAAAGAAAATGATGATTATAGTTCAATAATGATTAAAGCTTTAGCAGATAGATTAGCAGAAGCTTTTGCAGAATATTTGCATCGTCAAATTAGAATTAATTATTGGGGCTATTCTCCAGACGAGGAAATTAATAATGAAGAATTAATAAAAGAAAAGTATACAGGTATTAGACCTGCTCCAGGATATCCAGCATGTCCAGATCATTTAGAAAAAGAAACAATTTGGAAATTATTGTCTGTTGAGAAATCTATAGGTGTAAAGTTAACTGAGAATTTAGCTATGTGGCCTGCTTCATCTGTTTCAGGATATTATTTTTCTAATCCAAAATCAAAATATTTTGGTTTAGGAAAAATCAAGGAAGATCAATTAAAAGATTATTCTAAAAGAAGAAATATTTCTAACGATAAAGCTAGAAAGTGGCTAAATCCAAACTTAGCATAATTAATGATAATGGAAGTAGTAAAATTTGATTGTATATTTGAAAAATTTAATTTATGAAGGTAATTGATCATATAGCAGAATCTAACGGTAAAACAAGGTTTACTTTTGAAATTTTACCACCTTTAAAAGGTCAAAATATTAAATCTGTTTTTGATAGTATTGACCCTCTTATGGAGTTTAAGCCTCCATTCATTGATGTAACGTATCATAGAGAGGAATATATATATAAGGATCGTGGTAATGGATTATTGGAAAAAAGAATAGTTAAGAAAAGACCTGGAACAGTTGGTATATGTGCTGCTATTCAAAGTAAATACAAGGTTGATGCAGTTCCTCATATCTTATGTGGTGGATTTACAAAGGAAGAAACTGAAAATTTATTAATTGACTTAGATTTTTTAGAAATCAACAATATCGTTGCATTAAGAGGAGATGCAATTAAATCTGAAAATTATTTTAAGCCTAATAAGGATGGACATTCATATGCAAATGAACTAGTTAGCCAAATTACTAATCTGAATAAAGGAACATATCTAGATGAAGAAATGTCAAACTCTAACCCAACTAATTTCTGTACTGGTGTAGCAGGTTATCCTGAGAAACATATAGAAGCTCCAAGTATAGAAAGTGATATACATTTTTTAAAGAAAAAAATTAATGCAGGAGCAAACTATATTATTACTCAGATGTTTTTTGACAACAAAAAGTTTTTCAGCTTTGAAAAGATGTGCAGAGATGAAGGAATCAACGTGCCAATTATTCCTGGATTAAAACCTATTTCAACTCTAAAGCACCTCAACACTCTTCCTCATAGATTTCATGTTGATTTACCAGAACCATTAATTAAAGAGATTATAAAATGTAAAACTAGAGACTCTATACGACAAGTAGGTGTTGAATGGTGTATAGAACAAAGTAAAGAATTAAAAAAATTTAATGTTCCTTTTCTACATTATTATTCCATGGGAAAATCAGATAATATAAAAAAGATAGCTAGAGCTATCTTTTAGTAGAAATTAATTATAAATTTGCAAAATATATGAGTTATTTATTTACATCTGAATCTGTAAGCGAAGGACATCCTGATAAGGTTGCTGATCAAATTAGTGATGCATTAATTGACAATTTTTTGGCTTTTGATCCAAATGCTAAAGTTGCATGTGAAACTTTAGTTACTACTGGTCAGGTTATTTTGGCTGGAGAAGTTAAGTCAAAGGTTTACTTGGATGTTCAAAAAATAGCAAGAGATGTAATTAATAAAATAGGATACACTAAAAGTGAGTACATGTTTGATTCAAATTCGTGTGGTGTTTTATCTGCAATTCATGAACAATCAGAAGATATAAACCAAGGTGTTGAGAGAAATAATCCTGAAGATCAGGGTGCAGGAGATCAGGGTATGATGTTTGGATACGCAACAAATGAATCTGATAATTATATGCCAATTTCACTAGATCTATCACATAAAATATTACTAGAATTAGCACAATTAAGAAGAGAAAATGATGAAATAAATTATCTAAGACCTGATTCAAAATCTCAAGTCACTATTGAGTATTCTGAAGATAATAGACCCCAAAGAATAACTTCAATTGTTATATCTACACAACACGATGATTTTGCAGATGAAAAAGAGATGTTAAAAAAAATAAGTGATGATATAATTAATATCTTAATCCCTAGGGTTATCAAGAAAAATCCTAATTATTCTCATTTATTCGATGATAAAATAGAATATCACATAAATCCAACAGGAAAGTTTGTTATCGGCGGTCCACATGGAGATACAGGGTTAACTGGTAGAAAAATTATTGTTGATACTTATGGTGGTAAAGGAGCTCATGGAGGTGGGGCTTTTTCAGGAAAGGACCCAAGTAAAGTTGACAGAAGTGCTGCGTATGCTACTAGACATATTGCAAAAAATATAGTTGCTGCGGGCGTATGTGATGAAATTCTTGTTCAAGTTAGCTATGCAATTGGAGTAGCTAAGCCAATGGGTATTTTTATTAATACATATGGCACTACTAAAATAGATCTTTCTGATTCAGAAATAGCAAAGAAAATTGAAGATATATTCGATATGAGGCCATACTATATTGAAAAGAGATTAAAGCTGAGGTCTCCAATGTATTTAGAGACTGCATCTTATGGACATATGGGAAGAAAAAATGAAATTATTAAGAAAGAATTTAAATCGCCAGACGGAAATTCTTTAATTTTGGATGTAGAATTATTTACTTGGGAAAAACTTGATTTTGTAGATAAAATAAAAAATGAATTTAAATTGTAAACTTTATGATTGATAAAAAAATTAAATATCATCCCTATTTAGTTAAGGACATGTCTTTAGCTGAATGGGGTAGAAAAGAAATTAAATTAGCTGAGGCTGAAATGCCTGGTCTTATGAAATTAAGAGAAGAATTTGGCAACTCAAAACCTTTAAAAGGCGCTAGGATTGCTGGATGTCTTCATATGACTATACAAACAGCAGTTTTAATCGAGACTTTAGTAGCATTAGGAGCTGACGTAACATGGAGTTCATGCAACATTTTCTCAACTCAAGACCATGCAGCAGCAGCTATTGCAGCTGCAGGTATTCCAGTTTATGCATGGAAGGGGATGAAAGAGGACGAATTTGATTGGTGCATAGAACAAACTTTATTTTTTGGAAAAGACAGAAAGCCATTAAACATGATTTTAGACGATGGCGGGGATCTAACGAATATGGTTTTAGATAACTATCCAGAACTTGTTTCTGGTATTAATGGACTTAGTGAAGAGACCACTACTGGTGTTCATAGATTATATGATAGAATGAAGGATGGAACGCTGCCAATGCCAGCAATAAATGTTAATGATTCTGTAACTAAAAGCAAATTTGATAATAAATATGGATGTAGAGAAAGTGCTGTAGATGCAATAAGAAGAGCAACAGATCTTATGCTTGCAGGAAAAAGGGTAGTTGTGTGTGGATATGGTGATGTAGGAAAGGGAACTGCAGCTTCATTTAAAGGAGCAGGCTCCATAGTTACAATTACTGAGATTGATCCGATATGTGCACTTCAAGCAGCAATGGATGGATATGAAGTAAAAAAATTAGACACTGTTATTAGTAATGCAGATATAGTAATAACTGCAACAGGGAACAAAAACATTATAAATGAAACCCATTTTCAAAAAATGAAGGATAAAACAGTTGTTTGTAATATTGGACATTTTGATAATGAAATAGATATGGATTGGCTTAACACTAATTATGGTCATTCAAAACAGGAAATAAAACCACAAGTTGATCTTTATAATGTAAATGGAAATGAAATAATTGTTCTTGCTGAAGGTAGACTGGTTAATCTAGGCTGTGCCACTGGTCATCCAAGTTTTGTTATGAGCAATTCATTCACAAATCAGACACTTGCTCAAATTGAATTATGGAACAACATTGATAAGTATGAAAACAAGGTTTATATGTTGCCAAAATATTTGGATGAAAAGGTTGCTAGACTACATCTAGATAAAATAGGAGTTGAATTAACTGAACTTTCTGATGATCAGGCAAAATACATTGGAGTTAATAAAAAGGGACCATTTAAGCCTGATTATTACAGGTACTAGAATTTCCCTTTATAAAAATTTCTTATTAAGTACTTTTATTACTTGAATTTTTTAAGTACTTTTGTTACTTAAATTAAAGTAATGTTAAATTCTTTAATAACATCTAAAACCAGGCTAAGGATGCTTATTAAGTTCTTTGTTAGCGCAGCTAATAAAGGTTACTTAAACGGTCTCGCTAATGAATTTAACGAATCCACTAATTCAATTAGAAAGGAGTTAAATAATCTTTCAGATGCTGGTTATCTGCTTAAATCAAAGCAAAATAACAAGGTAATTTATAATGCTGATACAAAACATCCACTTTTTAAGGTATTGCAAAAAATTGTTAGACAAGATCTTGGTCTAGAAGAAATTGTTGAAACGGTAATTTCTAGAATGGGTGACTTGGAGATAATTGCTCTTACTGGAGATTATGCTAAGGGAATTGATAGCGGTATTATTGAAATAGTAGTAATTGGTGATGATGTTAATAATGATTATCTAGAGAATATTAAAATTAAAATTAAAGATAAAATCTCTAGAGATGTTAATTTCATAATAGATAATAAAGTACCAAGAGATGGTATAATATTATATAGAAAAGAAAAATAATGAATTGGTTTGTTTTACATACTAAACCCAGATTTGAAAAAAAGGTAGAAGAAAGACTATTGTCGCTAGATGTTGAAGCATATTGTCCTACAAGAAAAGAAATTCG
>Ga0209554_1003458_pt1 | contig 10106 bp, 9 predicted proteins | sample MarorgKNORR_S2LV_5_FD_188221 | JGI IMG/M metagenome (GOLD analysis project Ga0209554, IMG submission 188221) | Marine microbial communities from the Southern Atlantic Ocean, analyzing organic carbon cycling - Bottom_A/KNORR_S2/LV (SPAdes) (version 2) | ecosystem: Environmental > Aquatic > Marine... | reverse complement strand
CCAGATGGCGGCCGCCTCGAATCAAACAGCGCCAACGTACGATCAACCGCTTCGCCCGTCATCGAGTCGACGCGTTCGTCGGTGTACCAGGACATTTCGTCGCGTGCAGAAATATTGGCAAAGCCCGAATGAGATTCGTCGCCGCGGGTTGCGCCGACCTGCACGCTCAGTCGTGTCATTGGTCGGTGGTCGTATATCAGATTGCCGTCGTGCGTCGCAATCAATACGCGTTCGTCAATATCGGACCAGGACACAGTGACGTTGTCGACGGATGGGTCCGCGCCGCGTGCCGCCTGATTCACCCGCTGCAACACCGGCAGTTTCAAGTCAAAATCGATGTCGGCCCAGGCAACATCGGTGACGTAACATTCGCCGGCAGGCTTGGCGACAATCTGTTCCGCGGCGGTGGCGGGTTCACCCGTAAGCGACGCTGAAGCTGTTTTTGCGGTCGCGAGCATTCCTGACAACGACAGGTCCTCCGTGAATGCGAAGCCCGTCATGTCACCGTGCATTACTCGCATCCCAACGCCCTGTATAATATCAACACTCGAACGATCGATTGAGCCGTCCTGCATCCGCAGGACACTCTTGCGGTTATGCTGGAAGTACAATTCTGCCAAGTCCGCTCCCCTCGCGGTAAGGGCGGCCATTACTCTCGCGACGATATCTTTATCGATTTGAAACCAGTCTAGAAACGGATCTTCCGGCATGGGCGCGGCAATAATCACGCCCGGTGCAACGGCGCAGCCCTGCAGAATGGATGGCATCGTCACGATGGCACCGCCGGCAGCAATGTGCCGAAGAAATTCGCGTCGTCTTAGCGTCACGTTAGCCTTACTCCAGTCAGCGCCGAGCGTTCTTGCGCCAGTACTGAAGCAGTAGAAACCCGAATAACATTCCTCCGAGATGCGCGAAGCTCGCAATTCCAGGTCTGGCGCCGGAGACGCCGAAATAAAGCTCCATTCCGCCGGCGAGAATAACGAGGTACTTGGCTTTCATCGGGATTGGCGGAATTAACAGCAGGATCATTCGGTTTGGAAACGCCATACCGAACGCGAGGAGAATGCCAAATACTCCACCGGACGCCCCAACGGTCGGATCGCCCGTGCCTTGCATAGTCACGACGATAAGTTGCACCAGGCCGGCGCCTATGACGCAGGTCATGTAATAGGTCAGAAATCGCCGTGGGCCCATGAGGATTTCGAGTTCCCGACCGAACATCCACAACATGAGCATGTTGAAGAAAATGTGCATCAGGTTGCCATGCATGAAGCCGTAGGTAACCAGTTGCCAGGGTTCGAAATCCACACGAAACGAGTTCAGTGGCCAGAGAGCGAAGTAATAGTTGAAAAATTCCGGGTACAGGTTTTGCCCGACGAACACGAGGCCGTTGATCACGAACAGAATAAGGATGATGTCTGGAATGCCGCCACTGCTGGCGGGTCTGCGTACACGATTGGAAAACGGGTTCAATGAATTAAGATTCCTGAATAAATGCGCTACAAGGTGAGAAGTCTACGACATTCTTTGACAACGAACGTTCCTACCAGCCGCCACCACCCGAAAAATCGCCGCCGCCGCTCCCCGAGGAAGAACCAGTAGGCGTAACCGATGAGCTGATCGCGGAACCGAGATCACCGGACAAACTCGCGGTTGTCGAGCTCATATCGAAACTGTTCCAGCTGCCGCTGTACCAGGTCGGCTGATAGGACGATTTTTCCGACCCCTCGAGGTCGGCGAAGACCGTTGCAAAACGCTCACCCCAGTGCTGTTCGACACCCATCGCCAGCGCGTAGGGCAGAAACTTCTCAAAAAGCTGCGGTGTCTTTTCCGGGGGATTCCGCAGATTAAGTTCATCCTTTTCGGCTAATTCAAGGTAATCCTGAAAGCCAAGCATTTCGTCAAGCACATTTCGGCCGAGTCCGGTCGGTCTCTTCATTAACGCCGCAAAAAGAAAAAACAGAATCAACATGGAAACGATAACGGCAATCACCGCAGGGCTCGGTCCCAAGCCGACATTGAGCGCGATCAGGGAAGAAACAAAGCCAATGGCTAATGCGGGCAAATTCAGCAGTCCGTTAGATTTGAAATAGCGCCCACGATAGTCCTTCCTGAGCGAGGCACGATGGGCGCTACGCGCGCCCCCTATTACTTCGTGGTAATCGTTATCCAGAGCAGCCAACCGACCGTCTGCAAAAAGCGCGTCATATAGCTCCTGTTCGCCGCACGAGTCAATCAACTGCTTAAACCCGGTGGCCGATGGGTGAATTTCGGTTCGCTCGCATTTGACCATCCCGATCGGTCGAGGCGATACAGTGCCGAGGAAGTTTTGCTTATAATCGAAGAAACCGGGTTCGATGTGCCGAGCATTTCACAATCGACCATTCCGTACATGTGTTCACCGGCAAGCCGCCACGCACGGCAGGAAACCGTGTTCACCTTTTGCGCGGTCAAAAATTGCGAGGCCAAGCCACCCCCCCGACATAAAGCGTTGCCCGACTGGATTGTCGTGGGTACCGAATCGGTACCGTTGCTGCCGTCATCCAAAACGCAGACGATGTCGACTCAAATATACTCCTTCATCATGTCATTAGATTGACGGCAAGCGATCCATCGCGGACATGGCGAAGGTGCTCGAACGACAAAAGCTCATGACCAAAAAAGAGGCCGAACCGGCCATTCGCAATTTCCTGACGCGAATGTACGACGACACTCAGCGCAATTCCGGGTTTTGAACACGGCGCCTGACTTACGCTACCCGCAACAAACAGGGCTGTCATTATGCGACGTTCTGGTGCGCCTCGATGATCAAGCCGCCTGACTGGTCTCTGCCGGGGACTCGGCGACATCCAGCTGCGATTTCAAATACTGCCCGATCTCGCGGATAGCGCGCTTGCTTTCCGGCATTTTGCCGACGAAGTATTGAAATACGTGCCACATTTCCGGCCAGACCCGCAGTGTTACATCGATACCGGCGGCCGTTAGTTTATCGGTGATTCGAGTCGAGTCACTCAGTAAAATCTCGTGATCACCCACCTGGATTAACATTGGCGGCAATCCACGAACATCTGCATGGACGGGCGACACGAGCGGGTCACGTATCTGACTTTCCAGGCAATAATGTGCGGCCGTGTTAGCCATATCGTCTGCCCGGAACCAGGGATCCATGCCCGCTCTCGTATTAGCCGACTCGCCTTCGGCTGCAAGATCGAGCCAAGGTGACAGAAGACACGCTGCAGATGGCATCGGATCGCCCGCGTCTCGCAGCGACAAGAGTGTCGCCATGGTCATGCCACCACCGGCCGAATCACCGCCTATGACCAATCGCTCAGGAGTGACTTCATTAATTAGCAACTGCCGGTACACCGCCAGGCAATCCTCGAGTCCGGCCGGGAAAGGATTCTCGGGCGCAAGGCGATAATTAGGCAACAAAGCGCGTACACCGGCTTCTTTCGCGATGTGACTAACCATCGTGTGGTGCGTTTTGCTGCTGCCCATGACGTACGCACCGCCGTGCAGGAACAACAACACCCGGGATTCATCACACTTCTTCGGAATTACCCAATCGCAATCGACGCCAGCGATTGTTTCCTGCCGAATTTGAGTTCCGGATGCGGTTCGTGTTCGCGAGGCCATTTTTTCGAATGTTTCTCGAAGCGGAACAACGGCACTGTTGCCGGAAATTTTTTTGAACATCTGCTTCGATACCCATCGAACGATGCGTGCGCGTAGACTGATCATGCAGGAATTATAACGAATACGCCGTCGTTGAGGTACCGGCCCATTGTCTGTATCACTCCGACACCATCGTGCGGCTTTGCATTCGACGTTGCATGACCGGAATGATTGCCGGGGTAAATCGTTGCATATAGTGGACAACTCGTGCCGTCATATCAGGAAACACGTGCTGCTTGTTCTTTCTGACGCCTCTGACGATGGCGGCGACGACGTCTGCCGGATCACTTATCATATTATCGGGGACCACGCGCTTTACTTCGAAACCGAATTGCTCGGAATCGAGAATCGGCGTACGACTGAATGACGGATACACAGTTGTCGTGTGAATTCCGAATTCCGCGACGTCCAGCGCCAACGCTTCGCTGAACCCACGCAACCCGAACTTCGTCGCGCAATAGGTTGTCAGCCCGGGTGAACCCACCCAGCCTGCCAGGGACGAAATATTGACGATGTGGCCGGAGCCTCGTTCGATCATCCTCGGCAAGAGTATCGAAGTCAGGCGAATGGGTGCCAGCAAATTGATTTGCAGGAGCGGCTCCCATTTGTCCTGTGGCACATGATCCAGACGCCCGGACACGGCTATGCCGGCATTGTTAATGAGAATGTCCGGGCATTCGTCCGCAGAGAGCACCTCGCTCATCAAGGACCGGCACCCGTCCTGATCCGACAGGTCCGCCGCTATGCAGGCAACCACACTACTTTCCTTCTCGCCGCACTCGGCTTTGAGCGATGACAGCGCCTTACTGTCGAGATCCGACAAGATAAGCCGACTGCCTGCCGCAAGAAATTGCTGCGCCATGTGGCGACCGAAACCGCCTGTCGCTCCGGTGATAAGAACCACCGCATTATTAATATCGGTCATAATTTTCGTGACTGAATTTGTAAACACATCAAGGTAGCATAGCGTCGATCAATATTTCGAGCCAATACTTGCGGGAAACCCGATGGACTACCTACGTACGCCGGAGCAGCGCTTCGAAAACCTGCCGGACTATCCTTTTGACGGGAAATACGTCGAGATCGATGACCTTCGAATGCATTATGTGGACGAAGGTACGCCGGATGGGCAGAATGTATTGCTGTTGCACGGCGAGCCCAGCTGGTCGTATCTCTACCGCCATATGATTCCCCCCATCGTTGCCGCTGGCATGCGCGCCATTGCGCCGGACCTTATCGGATTCGGCAAATCCGACAAACCAATCAACAAGAGTGATTACAGCTACGCCGGCCACGTTGCGTGGATGACCCGGTTCATTGAGACACTCGATCTCCAGGACATCACGCTGGTTTGCCAGAATTGGGGCTCGCTGATCGGACTTCGCGTTGCCGCTGAACAGCCGGACCGTTTTGCGCGAATCGTGCTGGCGAACGGGGGTCTCCCGACCGGCAATCAGCAAATGCCGAAGATGTTTACGTACTGGCGTGCTTTCGCAACCTATAGCCCCTGGTTTCCCATAGGCAAAATCATTCAATCCGGGACGATTGCGGAACTCACGCCGGACGTGATCCGCGCTTACGATGCACCGTTCCCGTCTCCCGCCTACAAAGCCGGTGCTCGTGCATTTCCAAGGCTGGTGCCGGTGACGCCGGACGATCCGGCGGCCAACGCCAATCGGGCCGCGTGGGAAGTATTCAAATCCTGGGAAAAACCATTCCTGAACGCCTTCAGCAATCGTGACCCGATAACGCGTGGAGGCGCTGAAATATTCAAGTCGCGGGTGCCGGGCTGCCAGAATCAGCCGCATACGAAAATTCGTAATGCCGGGCATTTCTTGCAGGAAGAGAAGGGGCCGGAACTGGCCGCCATCGTTATCGATTTCGTGGAGAGCTCAAATAGTAACTGACTTATTTATATATTTCAGCTACTTAACGACTGATCAGCGCTCCAGATACTGGAGTTTGTCTTTCACGTCACGCCAGTCATCCGCATCTTCCGGCGCATCCTTCATCTCGGTAATTACCGGCCATTTCAGTGACAGTTCCGTGTTCAATTGCAGAAAATGTTCCTGGCCCGCCGGCAACTCGTCTTCTGAATAGATCGCTTCAACCGGACATTCGGGCTCGCAAAGCGTGCAATCGATGCACTCATCCGGATCGATCACCAGGAAATTCGGGCCCTCGTGAAAGCAATCGACCGGACAGACTTCCACACAGTCAGTCAGTTTGCATTTGATACAGGTTTCGGTAACGACGAATGTCACGTGAGAATCCAAGCGGAAAAAAGCGGCTGCCACACTATTCGATGCGCGCGTCCAGATCAAGCCCGCAATTGCGAACTCGTATTAGAAGCCTCATTTGTGGACAATATCAGGTTCGGCCACCTGACAGAGAATACGATGAGCGAAGTTAGCCTGGCGATGCACGGATCGGTCGCCGTCATTACGATCAATAATCCACCGGTCAACGCCCTGTCACAGCAAGTGCGCCAGGGGATTGTCGAGCAAATGGATATTGCGGAACAAGACCCGGACGCCCGGGCCATTGTCATCGCCTGTGATGGCAGGACATTCATCGCCGGCGCCGACATCCGCGAATTTGGCATGCCGCCCACCACTCCCTATTTGCCGGACGTCGTAGAGCGACTTGAGAACTCGGTCAAACCCGTCATTGCTGCACTGCATGGTGCCACACTGGGCGGTGGCCTGGAAATCGCCATGGGCTGCCACTACCGCGTTGCGGTGGCGTCAGCTGTGGTCGGACTGCCCGAAGTAAAACTTGGGCTGCTGCCAGGTGCGACTGGCACGCAGCGATTGCCACGACTGGCCGGTGTTGAGCGGGCACTCGAGATGATGCTCAGTGGAAATCCCGTTGGCGCAAGCGATGCGCTGGAAGCAGGCATCATCGACAGGATCGCAGCGACTGACGATCTGCTCGTCGCTGCCGTCGAATTTGCCACCGAAATGATTGCGGCCGGGCCTCGGCGAGTTCGTGAGCTGCCGTTTCCGGATGCCAATCCGGAAATGATTGCGGCTCTCAGAAAAAAGATTGCCGGAAAAACACGGGGGCTGTTTTCTCCAGAGAAAATCATTCAGTGCGTGGAAGCCGGGGCGCAGCTCGATTATGCCGATGCCTGTCGGGTCGAACGTGATTTATTCATAGAGTGCAAAAATTCTGCTCAGTCCTCGGGGTTGGTGCATGCGTTTTTTGCCGAACGGGGCGTCGCCAAAATCCCGGGTATCGACAAGTCCACGACAACGCGGCAAATTCACAGCGTGTCCGTCCTCGGTGCGGGCACGATGGGCGCTGGCATTGCTTACAACTGTCTGAGCGCCGGATTCGCCGTTCATCTTCTTGACAATGACGATGCCGGACTCGAGCGTGGCAAGAGCACTATCCAGGCATTGTTTGACGGCGGTATAAAACGCGGCAAGATTAGCGAGGCCGACGCCCAAAATGGCCTTTCTCGTTTGACCACGAGTACGAGTTACGACGACGTCGCAAATTCTGACCTTGTTATCGAAGCAGTATTCGAAGACATGGCGATCAAAAAGCAAGTATTCGGGAAACTCGACGAAGTTTGCAAAGAGGGAGCAATTCTTGCGTCCAACACATCGACACTGAACGTCGATGAAATCGCTGCGTCCACGCGCCGGCCACAAGATGTCATCGGACTGCACTTCTTCAGTCCGGCTCACATCATGCGACTGCTTGAGATCGTTCGCGGGAAGGAAACCGGCGACGACGTCCTCGCGACGTCAGTTGCACTCGCCAAGAAGCTCCGCAAGATAGGCGTCGTGGTTGGCAACTGCTTTGGCTTCGTCGGTAATCGAATGCTGTATCACTACGGTCGGGAAAATCAGTTGCTTCTGCTGGAAGGTGCCGCACCGGAATACATCGACAAAGTGCTGTACGACTGGGGCATGGCGATGGGCCCCAACGCTGTCGGAGACCTGGCCGGCCTCGATGTCGGCTATAAGGCGAGGCAAGCGCGGACCGATCTGCCTGATGATCCTGGCTTTTATCGAGTTTCCGACATGCTGGTCGAGCAAGGGCGACTCGGACAGAAAACCGGGCGAGGCACTTATCTTTACGAATCTGGCTCACGGACTCCGACACCCGATCCCGATGTGCAGAAAATGATTAACGATGAAGCGGCTCGGTTAGGTATCGAGCAGCGCGACATCAGTCCCGAGGAGATTATCGAGCGCTGTGTTTACGGACTCGTCATTGAAGGAGCGCGAATTCTTGAAGACAAAATCGCCATTCGATCGGGCGACATCGATGTCATCTGGACCAACGGATACGGATTTCCGCGACATCGGGGTGGACCCATGCATTATGCGGACAGTGTTGGCCTGGATCGGGTTTACGCGAAGATCTGCGAGTTTCGGGAGCGGTTTGGGGCGCAGTATTGGGAACCGCCGGAGTTGTTAAAATCGTTGGCTGGTAATAACGGACGGTTTGGTAGCTGAAATTATCCGCTGTCTAGTACGGCGTTACGGACACGCGCGGGTCGACGCTCCTGCAATCTCTCTATTGGCGCTCCTACAATCCTTCTACTGACACTCCTGTAGGGTCGCGCCTCGGGAGGCGCTCCTACAAATCAGATTGGGTGCCAGCGGTTATTTTCGGTGCTTGCTTTGCTGTCGATCTTGAGTTTCAGCAGGTGGGCCAGAAGCGATCGCTCGGCCAGCGGATGCAGCGATGAGTCTACGTCGTCGTAAACGTGAGTTACGAGTTCGCTCAGAGAGGTCGCCGGGTGAGTCTTGAGACTCCGCAAAACCTTGGACTCCCGACTCAGGCGGTGATCGATCAGCCAGTCCAGCGCCTCGGTAACGTTTTCGAGTACCGCGCCGTGGCCCGGCACCAGGGCCTTTATCGATTTCGTTTTTAGTTTTTGCAGTGAGTCCAGATAGTCGGACATGCTGCCGTCCGGCGGATCAATGACCACGGTCGACCCGTTAATAATGTGGTCACCGGTGAAAAGCCATTGCGATTGTTTGTGCAGATAGCACAGATGGTTCGATGCGTGGCCTGGCGTGTGCACAGCCTCGAGCTCGAACTCATCCGTGGAGAACAGGTCCTTATCTGACAGCCTGCGATCGGGGACCAGTGTTTGATCCTGGTGCGGCCCCTGTGGCGCCGGGATTCCAAGCACCTCCGCACCGGTTTTTGCGGCCAGTATTGCCGCCGCGGGCGAGTGGTCGGGATGAGTGTGGGTTACCAGTATCCATCGAATGGGCGCGGCTGCAACCTCGATAATTTTATCGATATGAGCGTCGATTGCCGGGCCCGGATCGATGACCGCGATGTGTTTTTCGCCCAGCAGATACGTGTTAGTGCCCGGCCCTGTCATCATGCCGGCATTCGGGGCGATCAGGCGCTGCACGCCGTCAATCAGGGTCGTTGCTATTCCGGCGACGAGATCTTCGTTGCTCACTGGCCGTCCGGGTAGGTCGGGTAATTCGGGTTGTCGGGCATCACCACCTCCTGGCTCCCGTCGATCGTAATCACCGCCGGTAAATAACAATCAACGCCCGCTTTCGCGCATTGCGCCGCCCACTGCAGCATTGATTCTAGGGTGCCAAACTCGCCGAGCTTCCGCAGTGTCAATTGCGTTGGGTGCGGTATGGCGATCTCCCCTGCTTTGTCGGCTGCAATTGCCTCCGCAGGCCCCATCCAGCGGCTGTCGGTAAGTTCACCACCGCAGTGCTTGACCTCCTGCCCATTCGGTAATGCGGCAATAAAAAAACGCGTTGAAAATCGCTTCGGCGCCTCGCGAGGCGTCACCCAGAACGAGAAATAGTGAAGCGCGTCATAAGCAAGCGACAGCTTGTTGTCCCGGACGAAATCGGACCAGATCAAGCGCCCTCCGTTGAGATCTTCGCGCTGCGTCGAAAATGGACGTGTGTTCACCCAGTCGCCGTCCGACGTGCGCGCCAACAGTATGCCCGCCTCCTCAAACAACTCGCGTATTGCCGCGCTAAAATACGCCGCACCGCCGGCGGGCAGACCCAGTACTGCGTTTGCCGCGGTATCATCCAGGCCGCTGGAAATGGCGCCGATATTTTGGTCCGTGTTTTCGAGTACGCCGCCGGGGAATACGTAGCTCGCACCGAACGCCGATTTCGCGTGCCGCAGCACCATCAGCAACTCCGGTCCACTGTTGCCCTCACGCACGACAACAACCGTCGACGATGGCCGGGCCTCTGCCGGGATTGTGGCTGTGCTGCTCATCGAGTCCCTAATTTTGACAAATTACTCGTCGTCCATTTCAACGAAACTTTTCAGACAGATTAGGACGTCAATTAGAACGCCGTCGACCGCCGGCGCAATCTCGTCGAGGCCGCCCGGCATATACCCGCCAACGGCGTATTGCAGCACGACAGCTGAAACGCCATCGGCTTCGTCGATTTCGAAGGTCAAAT
>Ga0209554_1003456_pt1 | contig 10108 bp, 7 predicted proteins | sample MarorgKNORR_S2LV_5_FD_188221 | JGI IMG/M metagenome (GOLD analysis project Ga0209554, IMG submission 188221) | Marine microbial communities from the Southern Atlantic Ocean, analyzing organic carbon cycling - Bottom_A/KNORR_S2/LV (SPAdes) (version 2) | ecosystem: Environmental > Aquatic > Marine... | reverse complement strand
ATTGTCGTTCAACGCCGGGAAACCGGGGGCGTACTTGTCTGCAAAACTGCCATCCGGCTTGGCCAAGCCGAGGAATTCGCCCGCCCGCGACAACCTGAAGCTGGTGTGCAGGGGACGATCCGCATCTGCGATATTGTTCCCGGACGCATGCACCACCAGAAATTTTCCGGGGGGAATGGACACATCAGGAAACGTCCACTTCAGCGGACTCTCCAATTCGTCACTCAGCCCCCATCCCAGCAGGTTTGCCGGTTCGCTGCCGGGGTTGTGCAGCTCGATCCAGTCCGAGGTTTCGCCGAAGTTGTCTTTCAGCGTCTTGTCGTTAGCGGCAACAATCTCGCTGATGAACGGGTCGCTCCCCAAGCCGGTGACCGCTTGGCCAAGTGCCAAAAACCCGGCCAGTAATGTGATAGATAATTTTAATCGCATATCGAATTCAAAGTCGTGCCTCCCACAAGGGCGCGCGGGAAACTACCCCGCTTGGCCAAGCGGCAAAAGCCGAATATCATCTGGCCCCGCCCGCCGGTTTCCACTCTTTCAGCGCTGATTCGCGTTCCAGCAGCGGTGGGTGGTCGTAATGAAAGCCGCTGTACCACGGGTGCGGTGTGAGGTTGCTCAGGTTCTCCCGGTTGAGTTTACGGAGCGCCGTGATCATCGGGGCACTTGTCCCGATGGCGCCCGAGGCGAAGGCGTCCGCCTCGTATTCAAACTTGCGCGACCACAAACTCGACAGCGGCGAGAGCCAAAACGTCACCGTCCCGGCCAACAGTCCGAACAGCAAAAACGCCGGGGCGATCCCGCTCTCGCCGCCGAAACCAAATGCGCCCGTAAACCAAGGTTGCCCCGCCAGCAAACTCAACACCCAAAAACCAGCCAACGTGGTGGCGAATGACCACGTGATCATTTTCGGCACGTGCCGGAGTTTGTAATGACCGATCTCATGCGCCAAGACGGCTTCGAGTTCCGCATCGCTCATCTGCTCCACGAGCGTGTCAAACAGCGCAATCCTCCGGCCTTTGCCCAAGCCGGTGAAAAAGGCGTTCGAGTGCTTGGAGCGCTTGCTACCGTCCATCACTTGGATGCCCGCGTTGATGAACCCCGTGCGCTTGGCCAAATTGTTCAACCGGTCTTTCAGCGAGCCTTCCGGTAACGGCGTGAACTTGTTGAACAGTGGGAGAATAAAAATCGGCGCCAACACACTCATCAATAGTTGAAAAACCACAACAACGCCCCACGCCCACAGCCACCAATAATCGCCACTAGCCTCTACCAGCCAAATGATCAACGCCAGCAGCGGCACACCGATGCCGAAACTCAGCAAGACCCCTTTGACCTGATCTGACCACCACGTGCGTTGAGTCGAGTTGTTGAAGCCAAACTGCTCTTCAATCCGAAACTGTGACCACCAAGAAAACGGCAGACTCAAAAGCGACATCAGCAGAATCACAGCCCACAAGGCGATGGCCAGTCCCCACTCAGATTGCCCGGCCCGCTCCACGACTTGGGCAAAAAGCGATGCCAGCAAACCGCTAAAGAGTAGGGCGCAGAGAATCGCCGTGCTGTAACTGTCCGAGACCGTGCCGAAGCGGGCCTTGGCCAAGGTGTACTGCACCGACTTTTTGTACGTCGCCGCGTCCATGATTTCCCGAAACGCCTCCGGCACTTCGTCGGCGTGTTTCCGCACGTGCGCGGCATTCACACCATCGAGCCAAAGCTCAAAAAAATAGCGAAGCAAAATCAAGCCAAGTGCAACAATTGCAAAAATATTTTCAAAATCACTCATGCTGGTTTTCAGTTTTATTTATCCGCAGATTACGCAGATGCTCGCAGATTTTTTTCTTTTTTATCTGCGGAAATCTGCGTGATCTGCGGATTCATCCGTTTTTGGTTAAGGTTTCGTCGATCGAGTCATGCAACGCAGCGAAGATTTTTTGAACCTGCCGCTGCGTCGTGCAGAACGGCGGCATGACAACGATCACGTTGCCGACCGGCCTCGTCAGCACGCCGCGCTTGGCCAAGCCGTCGCAGACGCGGATCCCAGCCTGCTCGGCCAACTTAAACGGTTCGCGTGTCTGCCAGTCGCGAACCAGTTCCACCGCCAGCACGCATCCCGCCTGCCGGATGTCGCCGACTTGCGGCAACGCCCAAAGCCGCTTGGCCTCGGCGCGAAGATTCGCGGCAAGTTTTTTGCGCTTGGTTGCGGCGGCCTTCAGCAACTCGAGGCTGGCCAGACTCGCGGCACTGCCGAGTTGGTTGCCGGTGTAGCTATGCCCGTGGAAGAACGTCTTCAACTCGCTATGCTCGCCAAGGAACGCATCGAACACTTCCCGCGTTGTCAGCGTCGCGGCCATCGGCAGATAGCCGCCGGTCAACCCCTTGGCCAAGCAGAGGTAATCCGGCTGCACGCCTTCGTCGTGGCTGGCAAAATGCCGGTCGGCAGCACGGCCCAAGCCGGTCATCACTTCGTCGGCGATGATCTGGGTGCCGTGTTCCCGTGCAATCTGCGCGACGCGGCCAAGCCATCCCTTCGGCTGCGCGATCATCCCGGCCGGCCCTTGCATCCCCGGCTCGACCAGCAGCGCGGCGTAGTTGCTCCCGCGCTTTTTGCGAGCGTCAAACCGCTGCTCCACTTTGTCAACGCACTCGAAGTTGCACTTGCGGGTGTCGCGCGCGTCGCCGCGTTCCGGCTTGGCCTTGTTGAACCGGCACCGGTAACAGTACGGCGACATCACCTTGTCCGTCTTGAACAGCATGCCGGAGTACGCCTTGTGAAAAAGGTCGATGTGCCCGGCGCTAACCGCCCCGACCGTGTCGCCGTGATACGCGCCGTCAAGCGAGAGAAACCTTGGCTTGCGGGCGCGGCCGGTGCGGCGTGCAAACTCATAAGCCAGCTTGAGCGCCACCTCCACTGCGGTCGAGCCGTCGTCCGAGTAAAACACCTTGGCCAAGCGCGGCTGCCGCTTGGCCAAGCCGGTTCGCGGGTTAGCCAAGTGCACCAGTTCCCGGCCAAGCAGCGAGGCCGGTTCGTTGGCCAAGCCAAGCGCCGAGGTGTGGGCCACCTTGCCCAGTTGCCCTCGAATGGCGGTGTTGATTTTCGGATGATTATGCCCGTGAAGATTGGTCCAAATGGACGAGTTGGCGTCGATATATTCCCGGCCGCGCACGTCCCAAAGCAGCGCCCCTTTCCCGCGCTCGATGACCAGCGGTTCGCCCTTGAGCCAGTCGCGCATCTGCGTAAACGGATGCCACAAATGTTGCTGATCCAGCTTGGCAAGGGGATGCTTTTTCATGCCTCGCTGTTCATTTCCCGGGGAGCGCACGCGCCCCCGCGTGCTGGCTTGGGCGCCCCCGCCCAAGTCCCGTGCCATAAGTTGACGCTCGATGATTCCGGCGAGGCGCCGGAATCCACACGCGGGGCGCGTGTGCTCCCCTCGGCTCCCTGTCCCAGCGGGAGAGGGCCGGGGTGAGGGAGAACGCATAAAAATTGTAAAGTCATGCGTTGCACTGCTAAATCACCGGTCAAAAATTTCCTCAAACGCCGACAGGTCGAGCTCGAAGCCGGTGCCGAACGGCTGGCCGTTGACGCTCCCCAAGTCGATCCGGCCGTCGCGGATGTCGAGTGTCGGCCAGCCCCGTTCACTCGCACGATAAAGCCCGGCGTGCGCGTCGATCACCTGCCGCTGTGCCGCCTCCGGGAACTGCGACAGCCCGGCCATGTAATGGTGTCCGTTGCGCTCGACGCTCTCGATGCCAAGCGCCGCCATCACGGCCAAGTCCTGTATCACGGCGACCGGGCCGACGTTGCACAAATCCTCGCCGCTCATCACGGACGTGTGACCGGCCTCTCGCCGCGTATTGAGCAAACATGCGTTGGCGACCCCCTTGAAAATGCCCTTGCAGTTTTTGTGGCTCGTCCCGGCGTAGCCAAGCGCCAGCGCCAGCGGCAGGCTTTTGAGCGTGGCATCCGATTCATCGATGATGACCGGCGGCCGATCCGGCCAGTCGGCGAACCCGTCGCCCACGGAATCGTCCAGCGCGATGTCGCGGTGCAACGGTTGCTCGACAAAAAGCAGGTGCTCGAAAAACGAGGCCAACTCCGCGTCAGCGGCGAGACTCGCCCAGTGGCTGCGAAAATCTCCCACGGACTTGAACTGCTCATTGCCGTCGAGGCTGAACGCGTAGTCACTTGGCGCGTGTTGCCCGATGACGGCAGCGACGCGGCGCAACCGCTCGAGATCGTCGCCAAGGTTGCCGTTGATCTTGATTTTGAAATGGCGCAGGCCGTAAGCCCGGATGCACTGGTCGAGCGATTGCGGCAGCGAGTCGTCGAGCAGCTCACCGGCCGGGATGGCGTCAGCGGTCAACGGGTCGGCCAAGCCAACCGTGTGCCGGGCGAGCACATTGGCCAAGGGCTGTTGCGGGAGCAGTTCAGCGGCGGAGCGCTTGGCCAAGACAGGGTGAATCGCACCCGGCTCAAAACCGAGCGTGCCGTCGCGCAACGCTTGGCCAAGCGGCTTGGCTGCGGCGCGACAAACCGACTCGATCAATGCGCGCTCCACCAGCGACGTGCCAAAGTGAGCCAGCAACGGCGCGATGTTCTCGGCCTTGGCCCAAGCGGCCTGCTGCTCGTAAATCGTCCGCCAAGCGGCGAAGGCGCTCGGTGCCTCGACACCAAGCGAATGGGACATGGCATGGTGAATCACGCGGAGCATGTCGGCGATTTCCTGCTCGAGCGGGTCGTCCGGCACCTTGGTGAACCACTTGGGCGGCAACAGGTCGGAGGAGATGCCCCACGACGGCCGACCATCGACCTCGGTCTCGACCCGGACAAACACCATCGGCACCTCACTCATCGTGGCGATGCCGTACTTGAACGGCATGCGCGTCTTGAGTTGAGTTTGGTGGATGGAGGCTGCGTTGATTTTCAGCGGCACGCCAAAGTCATAATCCGCAGCGGGCCACTCTTCAAGTTTGGCGGCGATTTGCCGTTGGGCTTTGCGCGGGCGGGTGGGTGTCGTAACGTGCGGCCCGTGAAGCTGCTTTTTATCGGCGACATCGTCGGGAAACCGGGGCGCAAGGCGGTGCGGTATTTTTTACCGCGCCTCCGTGAGTCGCTTGGGATCGATTTCGTCGTCGCCAACGGGGAGAACATGGCCGGTGGCTCGGGCATAACGCCGGCGACCGCGAGCGAGGTGTTCGAGGCGGGGGTGGATGTGATGACGTCCGGGGATCATTTGTGGGATCAACGCGAGGTGGAGTCGCTGCTGCACGACGAACCGCGTTTTGTGCGGCCGCAAAATTACCCCGACGGCACGCCGGGACAGGGTTTTTGCGTGGCGCGAAAAGAAGGCCTCCCGCCGGTGGGGGTGCTGAACTTGCAGGGGCAAACGTTCATGAAGCCGATCGATAATCCCTTCTTTGCCGCCGACAAGGCGGTGGAGGAGTTGCGCAAAGAGACGGCGATAATTTTTGTGGATATGCACGCGGAAACGACGTCCGAGAAAATCGCGATGGGACGCTTTCTCGACGGCCGGGTGAGCGCCGTGGTGGGGACGCACACGCATGTGCAGACCGCTGATGAGCAGGTGTTTCCGGGCGGGACGGCGTTCCTCTGTGACGCCGGTTGCTCGGGGCCGCAGGAGGGCATTCTTGGGCGCGAGATTGAGCCGATCCTGCGGCGGTTCACGACCTACCGGCCACAGCGTTTTGGCGTCGCCTCCAAGCGTGTCACCCTGAATGGAGCCTTGATCAACATCGACGACGAAACCGGCAAGGCGCTTTCCATTGAGCGTGTCTCCGAGTTGTTGCCGGACGAAAAAATTGAGAAATGAGCCGAGAGCAGCAGAGCCTGTGGGACTTCGGTGACTCGTCCGAGAAAGAAGAGGCGCGCAAGGTTTATGGCGTAGCCGAGCTGAACCGAAAGGTGAAGGGGCTGCTCGAGGGCCAACTCGGAACGGTCTGGGTGGAGGGAGAAGTCACCGGGCTGCGGAGACAGTCCTCGGGGCACATTTATTTCGGCGTCAAGGATGAGAGGGGGCAGTTGAGTTGCGCGCTGTTCCGGGGGGCCGACGCGGAGAACCGTTCGCTGCTCGAGGACGGAACGCAGGTACTTCTGCAGGGGGGAATCACACTGTTCGAGGCAAGGGGGCAGTACCAGTTGATCGTTCGTAAGGTGGAACTGCGAGGGCAGGGGGCGTTGCAGGTCAAGTTTGAGAAACTGAAACGTAAGCTGGAGGCCGAGGGGTTGTTCGCGACCGGTCGCAAACGGCCGTTGCCCGGTTTTCCCGCGCGGATCGGGCTTGTCACGTCGCCAACCGGCGCGGCGATCCGGGACGTGCTCCATGTCGTTTCGCGGCGGAACCCCTCCCTGCAAATCGTGCTGGAGCCGTGCCTCGTGCAGGGCGAAACCGCCGCAGCGGAAATGGCCAAGGCGGTCGAGAGATTGAACCAATGGAGCGCTGGGCAAAGCGAGCCGCTGGACTTGATTTTACTGACGCGCGGCGGCGGCAGCTTGGAGGATCTTTGGGCGTTCAACGAGGAGGTGTTGGCTCGTGCGGTGTACGAGTCGGCGCTGCCGGTAATGTCCGCTGTGGGTCATGAGATTGATGTTTTGATCACGGACTTCGTGGCCGATGTCCGGGCAGCAACGCCGAGTGTCGCCGGCGAGTTGATCACCGAGGATGTGTTTGCCTCTCAGGCGGACTTGGCCTCGGCGGCGGCGCACTTGAGTCGCTTGGCCAAGCGCGGCGTGGAGTCAGCCAAGCGGGAGTTGGCAAGCCTCTCCCACCGGCTCGGCCGGGCGCATCCGCGCCGGGCGCTTGATGACTCCTATCAGCGTCTCGACAATCAACTCGACGATTTGAATCGCTTGGCCAAGCAGGGAGTGGCGGCTCGACGAGACCGCCTGCGCTTGGCCCGGCAACGCTTGGCGTCACTCCGGCCAACGGCTTTGTTTGCCCGGCGCCGTGAGCAGTTGGGCTGGCTGCAACGCCGCTTGGCCGAGGCTCCGCGCCGCGCCCTTGGGGAATGTGCTGCAAGCCTTGAGCAGGCGGCGAGCCGCCTTGACTTGCTCTCGCCCAAGTCCGTCCTGGCCCGTGGCTACTCGATCACCCGCGACGCAGCGACCGGCGCGGTCTTGAGGGATGCCAAAAATGCGAAACTTGGCCAAGTGTTGCGGACACACCTCCACGCCGGCGAGATCCGCAGCACGGTTATTAACTCGCCGGACAAAGAGTAACCTCCGCAAAAAAACATCCAGCGCTTCACCCTCATCCGGCCTGCGGCCACCTTCTCCCTGAGGGAGAAGGAAAGGGGAGCGCACGGGCCCCCGCGTGCCGCCTTGGGCGCCTCGCCCAAGGCTTGAGTCGCAAGTAGCCGCTGGATGATTCCAGCGAGGCGCCGGAATCCACACGCGAGGCGCGTGTGCTCCCCTCCACACCCCCTCGCAGCGGGAGAGCGCCGGGGTGAGGGCGGACGCCCTTCATCCGTTCGGGTTTGCAGCATGCCGTTAAATCGCCGGATTAATAACGACTGAAAAACTTCCCGCTAAAGTTTACGCGGGCTTGGCCGATACTCTTTTCGGGGCAAGCTCCATTCGGACAGAAACATGAACGAACTTACTTTAGTCAAAACCATACGGGATTCGCTGCAGACCCTTCTTCTGCATCATCAGTTCACCGAGACGGCACGCGGCTTTTTCAAGGCGGTGCGATCCGGGAATTATGCCGAGGCCAAGTCCAAAATGTCTCCGGCTTGGCAGGGGGTTTCCACCGGTGAACTCCGTGACATGATCCAAAACGACCTGCCGTTGCTGCCGCTCTCGACGGCGTCGCATTTCGGGTTGGCCATGGATGACGGAGCGGCGGCGGTGCTGGATGCCTATCTGTTCTTTGACGGCGGCCACTGGATTTCGTGCGCCATCAGCTTGGCGGAGGAAGATGGGCAGTGGAGGATCGACACGGTCAATCTCCGGCTGGAGGATTGGTCGCCCGAGAACTTGCGGCAACAACCGGACTTGGAATTACGGAGCGCCGACACGCCGGTGCGCTTAGCCGGTTGAGCGTTACTCCCACTCGATGGTCGCCGGCGGTTTGCTGGAGATGTCGAGGCAGACGCGGTTGACGCCGCTGACTTCGTTAATGATCCGGTTCGAGAGTGTCTCGAGCAACTTGTACGGCAGCTTAACCCAGTCGGCTGTCATGCCGTCTTTCGACTCCACTGCACGCACGGCGATCGTGAATTCGTAAGTGCGCTCGTCGCCCATCACGCCGACGCTGCGCACCGGCAGCAGCACCGCGAAGCTCTGCCAGATTTTGTAATACAAATTATTGGACTTCATCTCCTCGACGACGATCGTGTCGGCGTTGCGGAGAATCTCGCAGCGCTCCGGCGTGACCTCGCCGAGGATGCGAACGGCCAGGCCGGGGCCGGGGAACGGCTGCCGCATGACGATTTCCTTTGGCAGGCCAAGCTCCGCGCCGAGTTCGCGCACCTCATCCTTGAACAGGCAGCGCAGCGGCTCGAGCAATTCAAACTTCATTTTCTCCGGCAAGCCGCCGACGTTGTGGTGGCTCTTGATCAGCGCCGCCGGGTTGCCGCCGATCGGCACCGACTCGATGACATCCGGATACAGCGTGCCTTGTGCGAGGAATTTTGCCTTGCCGACCTTGCGGGTGGCCCGCTGGAAAACATCGATGAACGTGTTGCCGATGATCTTGCGCTTCGTCTCCGGGTCGGTAACGCCGCGGAGCTTGCGCATGAACAGACTCGACGAGTCCTCGTAGTGGAGCTTGAGTTTGAAATTTTTGCCAAACACTTTCTTGACGACCCCCGCCTCGTTGGCCCGCAGCACGCCGTTGTTCACAAAAATACAGGTCAGTTGTTTGCCGACAGCCTTGTGAATGAGCGCCGCCGCCACGCTGGAATCGACGCCACCGCTCAAGCCGAGGATCACTTTTTCCTTGCCGACTTGAGTGCGGATATCCTCGACGGCTTGGTCGGCGTAGCTGCGCATCGTCCATTTGCGGCCGCAACCGCAAATCTTGTGCACGAAGTTGGAAATGAGTTTTTTGCCCTTGGGCGTGTGGGCGACTTCCGGGTGAAATTGCAGGCCGTAAAAACGAGCCTTGGCATTCTCGATCGCCGCAAACTTGGAGTTGTCCGTGGTGGCCACCGCCTTGAACCCGTCCGGGAGCTTGGTGAGTTTATCGCCGTGCGAATTCCAAACCTGCAGTTCCCTTGGCAAGCCGTCGAACAGGCGGCATCGGGCGCTTTTCACTCGCAACGTTCCCTTGCCGTATTCCCGTTTTTGGCCGCGCTCAACTTTGCCCTTGAGAAACTTGGCCATGACTTGAAGGCCAAAACAGATGCCGAGAATGGGGATGCCCAGCTTGAAGATCGCCTTGTCCGGCAGCGGCGCATCCTTGGCGTAAACGCTGGACGGGCCGCCGGAGAGAATGATGCCACTGGCGTTCATCTCCGCGATGACGGTGGCCGGCGTGTTGTGGTGGATGATGGTGGAGTAAACCTTGCACTCGCGGATGCGCCGGGCGATCACCTGCGTGTATTGGGAGCCAAAATCAAGGATGACAATCTGTTCATTCATGTCGCTGAAAAGGGGAGATTAAAACCAAGTTTTCAGGCGCGACGCGAGACTTTTCTGCTGCAACCTGTCACTCGCGTGTAGACTCATAAAAAAAGGACACCGAAGGGGAGAACCGGTTGCGTGATCATTGCGTGGTCAGTCCCGGTAATTGACAATTGGCGAAAGCCAACAGCATGCGGGAATGTTCTTTGTTGTGCCGCACTCAAACCTGACAGGCAGACAGTTGCACAATCATTGTTGCCGAGCATGGGAGCCTTCTTCCTTTGGCCAAGCGGGGTGATCAGCATCAGCGTAAGGAGGCAGTTCTTATTGTTGGCAAGTGCCACTTGGTCAATCGCCTAGGCCACCTCATCCAGCGCACAACAAGACTGTAAATTGTTGGGACTGACCCCTTTATGACCCCTTTACGCGATCGCCTATAACCTGATTCGGGCATTGATGGCGGATATTGCGGCGACCTATCAAGTGGCCATAGAGCGCATCAGTTTCAAAGGCACGCTGGAT
>Ga0209554_1003455_pt1 | contig 10108 bp, 7 predicted proteins | sample MarorgKNORR_S2LV_5_FD_188221 | JGI IMG/M metagenome (GOLD analysis project Ga0209554, IMG submission 188221) | Marine microbial communities from the Southern Atlantic Ocean, analyzing organic carbon cycling - Bottom_A/KNORR_S2/LV (SPAdes) (version 2) | ecosystem: Environmental > Aquatic > Marine... | reverse complement strand
GCGATCAGCGGACTGCACATCGCGATGATTGCTGCGATCCTCGTGCAGTTGATGCGAGTGGCCCGGTTGCCCCGTTTCGCGTGCGGCTTGTTGCTGATCCCGGCCCTGTGGTTTTACGTGGCGGCGACTGGCTGGCAGTCGTCCGCCGTGCGCTCGTCGGCCATGGTGACTGTCGTGGCGCTGGGCTGGATTCTCAAGCGTCCCGGCGACTTGGTGAACTCGCTCGCCGCCGCCGCCGTGTTGATTCTGCTTTGGGAGCCGCAACAGTTGTTCATGACCGGTTTTCAGCTTTCGTTCTGCGTCGTGTTTTCGATCGCGATGTTTGCTCTGCCGCTGCAGGAGCGGATTCAAAACCGGCTGCAACCCGACCCGCTGCTGCCGCCGGAGTTGTGGCCGTGGTGGTCGCGGTTTGTGGTTCGGATCGTGACGCCGTTGCTCGCGGTGTCGGCTGCGGCTTGGCTGGGTTCGCTGCCGTTGGCCGCATCGACGTTTAATTTGTTCACGCCGGTGACGCTGCTCGTCAACGCGCTCATCGTTCCGCTCGCCGGATTGGCCTTGGCCAGCAGCCTTGGCTGTTTGATTTGTGCCGCTTGGTTTCCGTTTGTTTCGGGGTTGTTCGCCCACAGCGCTTGGCTGTGGATGTGGTTGATGCGAGGGCTCAGCGAGGCGGCGGCGGCGTTGCCGTTCGGGCATCAATACGTGACCGCGCCACCCACTTGGCTGATGTTAGTTTACGTGGCAGCCCTTGCGCTGTGGGCGATGCCGTTGGTGCTGAAAACCAAGCGCCTTGGGACGCTGGCATTGGTCGGCTTGGCTTTCGTTATGTTCGCGGCGGAGAGCTTGGCCAAGCGCGGCGAGTTTATGCTGACCGTGCTGCCCCTCAACAGCGGCTCGGCACTGTTCGCTGAGCCGCACGACGACAAGCCGCTGCTCATCGACTGCGGCAGCGGCTCCGGCGGCCGGTTTTCCGTGGTGTCGTTTTTGCGGACGCGCGGCTACGACGAGCCGCCGTGGGCGGTGGCGACGCATGGCGACCGGCATCACGTGCAGGGCTTCGGCAGCTTGGCTGCGGAGATGGGTTGGCCGGTGATGTTCGTCAACTCGACCAAGTTCAACTCGCCGTATTACAAGGAACTGTTGGAGGGGCTGAAGAGCGCCGGGCAGTCGGTGATCGTCGTCACGCGTGGCAACTCCATCGCCGGCTGGGAGGTGCTGCATTCGCCAAGCGGCGACCGCCTGCCCAAGGCCGACGACAACGCGACGGTGCTGTTCCGCGAGGTGCACGGCGTGCGCGTGATGCTGCTCTCCGACCTCGGCGAAGCAGGGCAGGCGGAGTTGGCCGACAGTGGCTTGGATTTGCGGAGCGACATCGTGGTGGCGTCGATGCCCGGCGTCGGCGAGCCGCTTGGCCAAGCGCTGATCGCGGCGATCGAGCCCCGGGCAATCGTGATCAGCGCCGGGACGTTCCCGTACAAGGAAATCCCGTCAGCCGAATTGCTGGAGCGCTTAGCCGGGCGCGATGTGCCGCTGTTCAACACGCTGACCGACGGCGGGATCGAGATCAAAATCCGCCGAAACGGTGAGTGGCGGATCGAGTCGATGGGAGGCCGTGTTTTTCAACCTCACGCGAAGCCGCGAAAAACTGAAATTCCTTGAACCACGAAAGACACGAAAAGAAACAAGAATGAATCCGTGAAAACCCGTGTCTGAAAACTCCCCGTTCAGCGGCCGAGCAGTTTGCCCATTCCCGGCATGGCCCCTGCGCCGCCCATCTTGGCCATCATTTTCTGGAACTTGCCCATTTTCTTCATCATTTTCTGCATCTCGCCAAAGCGCTTGAGTAGGCTGTTGAGCGCGGCGACGGTCGTGCCGCTGCCGGCGGCGATGCGGCGGCGGCGGCGTGCGTTGAGGATCACCGGCGTGCGGCGTTCCTGCAGGGTCATGCTGCAGATCATCGCCTCCATTTGGCGAAACTCCTTTTCGCTCTTGCCGATGTCGGAGCTTTTTAAGGCACTCCCGCCGCCGGGCAGCATCTCGACGATGCTCTCGAGCGAGCCCAGTTTTTTGATCTGCCGCAGTTGATCGAGAAAATCCTCGAGGGTGAAGTGACCCTTTTTCATCCGCTCCTCGAGCTTGAGGGCGGTCTCTTCGTCGATCACTTCGGCGGCTTTCTCGACGAGGCTGACGACATCGCCCATGCCGAGGATGCGCGACGCCATCCGGTCGGGGTGGAACGGCTCGAACTCGTCGAGCTTTTCGCCGGTACCGGCGAACTTGATCGGCTTGCCGGTGACTTCGCGGAAGCTGAGTGCCGCGCCGCCTCGCGCGTCGCCGTCGAGCTTGGTCAGGATCGCGCCGGTGATGCCCAGCGCCTCGTCAAAATGCGTGGCGACACTGACCGCCTCCTGGCCGGTGGCGGAGTCGAGCACGAGCAGGATTTCGCGCGGCTGCACCCGGTCGCGAAGCCGGACGAGTTCCTGCACCATCGGCTCGTCGATCTGCAGTCGGCCGGCGGTGTCGAAAATGACCACGTCGATGCCGTCCGCCTTGGCTTGGGCCATCGCGCCGTCGGCGATTTTGAGCACATCCTGCTCACCGCGCATCAGGAAACACGGCACGTCAATCTGCTTGGCCAAGGTCTCGAGCTGGTCCATCGCGGCGGGCCGGTAAACGTCCGCGCCGACGAGCAGCGGCTTGCGGCCCTCGGCGGCGAGCAGGCGGGCGAGTTTGCCGCTGGAGGTGGTTTTGCCGGAGCCGTGCAGCCCGCACATCATCAGGCTGAGCGGCTGGGCGAAGCCGCGCGGCAGGTCGAGTTCGCTGCGCTCGGCGCCGAGCAGGGCGACCATCTCGTCGCTGATGATTTTGACGATCTGTTGTCCGGGCTGGATGCTGGCGACGACCTCTTCGCCGAGCGATTTCTCCTTCACACGGGCGATAAACTGCTTGGCGACCTTGAAATTGACGTCCGCATCGAGCAGGGCCATGCGCACCTCGCGCAGCGCCTCGGAGACGTTGGTTTCGCTGATTTTGCCGAGTCCCCGGAGGTTGCGGAAGGTCTTCTGGAGTTTATCGCTGAGAGCGTCAAACATGGGCGCGGACGATAGAAACACAAACGGTGTTTGACAAGCGCGTCACAATTTGGCGTAATCCGCCGCCCTTTTCGGAGGTAGGATACCGAAGCGGTCAAACGGGGCGGACTGTAAATCCGCTGGCTTAGCCTTCGCAGGTTCGAATCCTGCTCCTACCACCACTTTTGAGCCGGCCTTCAAGGCCGGCTTTTTTGTCTCGAGGGGAGCACACGCGCCTCGCGTGTCGATTTCAGCGCCCCGCCGGAATCATCCCAGTGACAACTCACGGCTCGAGCCTTGGGCGGGGCGCCCAAGGCGGCACGCGGGGGCGCGTACGCTCCCCCCACTGTATTTCTACCGCTCACCGCTCACTGTTACCCCAAAAACTCCCCGGCCGCGCGGGTCGGGTGCGCCGGTGAACGGTTTGCCGCCTTGGCCAAGGCCGATCGCCTGTGCGGTGCCGATGGAGCCGGTCACTTTCACCGTGTGGCCTTTGGCGCGGAGGGCGTCGATGGCCGCTTGGCCAAGTTTCTTTTCGACGAGGAGTCGGTCCGGCTTCCACTGGTGATGAAACCGCGCTTGGCCAAGCGCCTCGGCGGGCGACTTGCCGAAGTCGATCACTTGGACGATCGCCAGCACGACCTGCGTGATGATGGTCGGGCCGCCGGCCGCGCCGACAGTAAAGACCGGTTTGCCGTCCCGCAGCACAATCGTCGGGCTCATGCTCGAGAGCGGGCGCTTGCCGGGGGCGACCGCGTTGGCCTCCGCGCCGATGAGGCCGAACACGTTGGGCGTGCCGAGTTGCGCGGAGAAGTCGTCCATCTCGTTGTTCATCACGATGCCGGAGCCGGGGATGACCACGCCGGAGCCGAACGTGGTGTTCACCGTCGCCGTGCAGGCCACCCACCAGCCGTCGGAGTCGGCGGCGGAAAAGTGGGTCGTGTGTTTGCCGAACAAGTCCGTGCTGGCGTCCGGCGGCGTCGAGTGGGCACCGATCATGGCCGCTTTTGTCGGGTCAATTTTCTTGGCGAGTTGGCGCGCGTATTTTTTGGAGGCCAAGCCTTTGGGCACCGGGGCGAAGTCGGCGTCGCCGAGCCAGTGGGCGCGATCGGCGAAAGCGAGCCGTATCGCCTCGGTGACGAGATGGACGAACTCGACGGAGTCGGGCGCCATCGAGGCCAAGTCGAACACCTCGAGGATGTTCAAAATCTGCGCCACGTGCACGCCGCCGGAGCTTGGCGGCGGAAAGCCGACGATCTCGTACCCGCGATAAGTCGTCCGCACCGGCGCGCGCCGCTTGGCTTTGTAACTAGCAAAATCGTCGTGGGTGATGAGGCCGCCGTTGTCGCTCATCCACAGCTCGGTTTTCAGCGCGAACGGGCCTCGGTAAAACCAGTCGGCGGAGTGACGGGCGATGTTGCGGTACGACTTCGCCAAGTCGGGTTGCTTGAGTCGGTGGCCGCTTGGCCAAGCGTTGCCGTCGGCGTCGAGAAAGATGCGTGCGCTGCCGGGAAACTTGCGGAGTTTTTTCACCACTTGGCCAAGCCGCCGGGAATACGTATTGTCGAGCGCGAAACCTTGCCCGGCGATCGTCGCCGCTTGGCCAAGGTGCTCGGCGAGGGAGAGGTTGCCGTGGTCGCGGATCGCGAGATCGTAAGCCGCCAACGCGCCGGGCACGCCGATGGCCAACGCGCCGGTTTGGCTCAGCTCGGCCTTGGCCTTGCCGCCGCGCAAATACATGTCGCGGCTGGCTGCGCCCGGGGCGGTCTCGCGGCCGTCGATCGCTGCGAACGAGCCGTCCGGCTTGCGGATCAGCATGAAACAACCGCCACCGATGCCGGAGTTGAAGCCGTCCACTACGCCCAAAGTCAGTGCGGCCGCGACGGCAGCATCGACGGCATTGCCGCCGCGCTCGAACGCATTCATCGCCGCCTTGGTGGCGAGGGGATGCACGGTCACCGCCGCGCCGGTTCGCTCGGCCGCTTGGCCAAGGGGCAGCCCGAGCAGCAAAATCAGAAAAACACGAATTAACATTTTAAATCAGGTTCCACTTGGCCAAGCGCAGGACGGCGTGCGGGTGGCCGCTCATTTGCTCGTACCACGCGGTGAGCAGGGTGCCGTTGGCCAACTCGACGGTTGAGGGGTAGCCGAGGTCGCCGTTCGCGCCGTCGCCGGAAATCGTGACCGGCTCACTCCAGGTTTTGCCGTGGTCGGCGCTGACGCGCGCTTGGTTGCCGAACGGCTTGCGGCGGTGGCCGTAGGTCATCAGCAACCGATCGTCCCGCAGCCGGAGCAGGTGCGACGGCAGACCCCAGACGCCGATCGAGTGCGGCACGCTCCAGGTTTTGCCGCCGTCGGCGGACTCGCTTTGCAGGGTCTCGCGGCTGTTGGCGGAGTTGTGGTTTCGGATGTGCGCGATGAGGGTGCCGTTGGCGGCCTCGACGGCGTGCAACTCATGGTAGTCTACCGGGTCGTCGCCGGGCCGAGTGGGAATCTGCGCCAGTTTTTTCCACGACTGGCCGTCGTCGGTGGAGTCGCAGACGCCGACCCATTTGCCGGTTTTCCACAAATCCTTGCCGGCATAAAGCTGCCGTCCGTCGGCGAGCTGGATCGGGCCGTGCGGGCTGTTGACGATCGAGTCGCGCGGCGTGGACCACGTGACGCCGCCGTCGGTCGAGCGGAGAATCCACGTGCCGAGTTGCGCCTTGCGCTCGGCCTCGCTGATGCGGTGGTGCGCGCCGCGCCAACGCGCCTGCCGTGCGGCGTCCCACTTGTTGATGTTGCCGTTTTTGAATTGGTACTCATAGGCGAGCGACGAAAACGTGGTGGCGAGCAGCGTCCCCTTGGCCGTCTCGAGGATGCCGGCGTCGCGGTCGTCGATCGCGAGGTCGAGCAGCACGCGGGGGAAGGTCCACGTCGCGCCGTCGTCGTCCGAGCGCATCAGTTCCACTTGGCCAAAGGGGCAAATGTGCGACTCGCGTCCGCCGGAGCAGATGAGTAGCAACTGGCCGTTGCGCCGCCGGGCCAGCGTGGGCCAGCCGTGGTAATGGCCGGGCCGCAGGCTGACGACCTCGATGCCGTGCACCTTGGCCAAGGGCTTGGCGGCTTGGGTGCGAATGTGCGGGACGAGCGCGGCGCCGAGGCCAAGCGCGGCGGATGTGCGGAGCATGCGGCGGCGGGAGATGAGTTGCGGTTTCACGGCGGGGACGGTAGCGCGAATTTGCTGGCTGACCAAGCCCGCTTGGCGCATGGCCAAGTTTTCACCAGCCAAGCTGTATCATTACCGGGCAAAGATCACGGCGGTTTACGACGGCGACACCTGCACGGCCGATGTGGACCTTGGCTTCAAGGTGGTGGTGCGCGGCGAGAAGATTCGGCTGGCCCGGATCAACGCGCCGGAGATTCGCGGGGCGAGCCGCAAGGCCGGTTTGGTGTCCCGCGATTTTTTGCGGGAACTGATCCTTGGCCGCGACGTGCTGCTGCAAACCATCCGCGACAAGCGCGGTAAGTATGGGCGTTACCTCGGGGAGATCATCGTGAAAAAAGGCCGCCGCAACGTGAATGCCAACAACGCCTTCGTCCGGGCCGGCCACGCGGAGTACGTGGAGTATTGAGTCGGCTTATAGGACGTATAGGGCAAAAACCGTCACGCCTGTTTTCTGTTGCGGCGGGAGGAGATGATGATGGTGGCGGCGATCCCGATGGGAATGGCGCTGAGCAGTGTCATGACGATAATGAGTAGCATGATTTCAGGCGTGCCCATCGGGCGGGGTGCGGGGGTGAAACGGATTTCTGCAACCAGCGGCAAATGGTCGGATGCCTCAGTTTTCGGCACGTCCAGCCAGCGCACCTTGAAGTTTTTTTTGCTGGAAAGCCAAATGTAATCGATGCGCCGTTTCGGGTTGTCGCTGCTCATTGTGTAGCCGTTGCCCTTGCCTGAGACGCTCCATGCATCGGCCCATTTTTTGCTGAGCCGCTTGTGCAGTTCGCTGTTCGGCGTGTCGTTGAAGTCGCCGCACAACAGGGCGGGCAGGGCGTTGTATCCGGCGAAGAGATTGGCGAATTGCGTTTCGCTGAACAGCCGCTCGGCCGAGTCGGATTTATGGTCGAGGTGCGTGCAGGCGAACAGCAGTTGGCCTTGGTTGACCGCCAGCACAGCCTGCAACACGCCGCGTTGTTCGCCTTGGCGGGATTGTTTCAGCAGGTGGTTTTCGTGGGACTCGATGGGGAACCGGCTCAAGATCGCGGTGCCGTACTGACCACCCTGAAAGTTGTCGAGGTTGGCCGCGAACACGACGTTCATTCCGGTGCGGCTGGCCAAGTCCGCCGGCATGTCGATGCCGCCGGTGCGCTCGGTGTTTTTGTCAACCTCCTGCAGGGCGACGATGTCGGCGTTGGATTGTCGGATGACGTTGGCGATGCGCTCGAGATCGACCTTGCCGTCCAGTCCCTCGGCGTGGTGGATGTTGTAGGTCATCACGCGCAGCACCACCGGCGTGATATCAGGCGAGTTGCAGCCGGGGAGCAATGCCAAGCCAAGCGCTGCCAGAAAAAGGAAGGAACTCACCCTCATCCGGCCTGCGGCCACCTTCTCCCTGAGGGAGAAGGAATCAAGCGGAAGGTGGGGCGTGCTGTCCCCAGCGCGCCGGGACAATCGCGGACGGCTGGGGACAGCCGTCCCTACCCTTGGCTTGGCCAAGCTCGCGCTCCCAGCGGGAGAGGGGCGGGGTGAGGGAGAGCGCAAGATAACCACGGGTTCACGCGGCAAACCGCCAAATCGCCGGAGTGATGAGGTCAACTTGGCCAAGGCCTATTTCTTCCGCTTGAGGCGGAAATCGGCGGGACGCTTGTTTTGTTTGGGCCAAAAGTCTCCGCGCCGAAAGCTGTATTGCGACGGGTTAAGTTCCCCGACGAGATCGACCTTTGTGCCGGCCTTGGGGATCTCGAGGTCCAGCAGCCAGTAGGCACCGTTGACCAGGATCCGGCGGGTGCCGACGGCCGCGAGGTCGGTCGATGAACCCATCGTGGTGGCAAACGTCCTGCCGTTTTTGCCACCGGGAACCTGATAGCGCTTTGTCCAGAAAACCGGGATCATCGGGTCGTTTTTTTTGCCTTCCACCGCCTCGTTGTCGGTCGGTTTCATACCGAAGAAGGGGTCGTCCGTGCGCGGCCCGTTGCGCTTGGTGACTTGTCCGAGGATGATGTGCTGCGACCCTTCCGGCAGCGGCAGGCGCACGCCATAAACATCGGTTGGCCCCCACACGTCGCCGTTGCGGATGCCGCGTGTGGTGGGGTGGTTCTCCGCGCCGGGCGCGATGAGGCCGACGGTGCTTTCGCTCTTGTGTCCGCCGTGATGGCTTTTCCAGTAATCGCCGAGGATGAGTTTGCCGAAGCCGCCGTTCCATTCCTTTTTCGGGCCGTTATAGCCGTTGCTGTAATGGGCGTATTTTTTGTTGCCGGCGATGTTGAATGCGTGGGTCGCGGTGCGCATGCCGATGACTGGGCCGCCGCGTTTGAGGTAGGCGTCGATGTGCGCCATTTGTTCCTCCGGCAGATCGCGGAAGCGGGTGCCGATGAACATCAGGTCGGCGTCGGCCAACGCCTCGAGACCGGGGATGTTGATGCGGTTGTTCGGATCGACGATGCCACTCTTGGGGTCGATCGAGAAGACCACGCGGCAGTCGAAACCGTGATGCCGCGAGAGGATGTCGGCGAGCGCGGGCATCGCCTCCTCGGAGCGGTATTCCTCGTCGCCGGAAATCAGCACGATTTTTTTGCCCTTGCCCGGGCCTTTTTTGCCCTTGTAATCGAGCCATTGCCCGGACGCCGCAGAGGCGCTCACCGCAGCAGCGGCGAAAAGGGTGATCAGCAGTTTTGGTGTGTGTTTCATGTCGATAAAAATTGGTACCCGAGAGGGCGAACCGTAATGGTTGCCAAGCCGATTGCAACTCTGTAAAGGCCGAAATCACTCGTCGCTCGCCCGCCGTTTGCTTACGGTCTTTGCCGATGTACCGATGATGACGCCCCATAAAAAACCAGTCAACCCGTGGATCGTGACCGGCATCAACCTGCTGGCGTGGCCCGGCATAGGCACCTTCGTTGGCGGGCAGAAAGTCGTGGGCGCCATCCAGGCCGCCTTGGCCTTGGCCGGTGGATTGTTGAGCCTGTGCCTCATCGCGGTGCTGTTCCGGTTTGCGATGGAGATGGATTCAACCCACTTCGACACCGAGTCGTTCATGGAGGCCAACGGCACGCTGCTTGGCTTGGGCGGGGGCGGCCTTGGCCTGCTGGCGATTAGCTGGGTCTGGGCCGCCGTGAGTTCCCTTCAAATCGTGATGCGTTCAAAAACCGGAGAGTGATATATGAGCAACTCAACAGCAGAAACTGTCCTCGGAAAACTGACGCGCCGCGAGTTTCGCGAGCGGATGGCGTCCGGCGAGCTGGCTGGCTGCCTCATCCCGGTCGCGGCGATCGAGCAGCACCTCGAGCATTTGGCGATGGAGCACGACTGGCGCAGCGTCGGCTTGGTGGCCCGCGCCGTGGCCAAGCGACTGGCCCCGCGCGTGCTCGTTGCGGAGGGGTTGATGTGCGGCATCAGCGAGCATCACATGCGACATCCCGGCACGCTGACACTCCGGCCGGGGACGTTCCTCACCGTGCTGGGCGACATGATCGACAGCATGGCGCGCGCCGGCTTTCGCAACATCGTCGTGGTCAACGGGCACGGCGGAAACATCGAGCCGATCCGGGGTGCGTGGGATCAATTCCTGCGGCAGTTCGACGGCACGAACCTGCATTTTCTGTCGTACTGGGACACGCTTGGCCAAGCGGACGCCGACGAGTTGCTGCGCGGCGGCAAGCGGCTGCCGGACGACTTGCCGGGGCACGCGCAGGAATTCGAGACCGCCGTCGCTTTGGCCAAGTTCCCGAAAAACGTCCGGGCCGACGCTCTCGCCGATCAGCCCGACCGGAGCCCCGCCTTGGCCACGGCGGAGCAGGGGAGCGAGTGGTTCGAGCGCGTGACCGTGCGCTTGGCCAAG
>Ga0209554_1003454_pt1 | contig 10108 bp, 9 predicted proteins | sample MarorgKNORR_S2LV_5_FD_188221 | JGI IMG/M metagenome (GOLD analysis project Ga0209554, IMG submission 188221) | Marine microbial communities from the Southern Atlantic Ocean, analyzing organic carbon cycling - Bottom_A/KNORR_S2/LV (SPAdes) (version 2) | ecosystem: Environmental > Aquatic > Marine... | reverse complement strand
GGACTACGCCCCAACAGAAAAAAAGACAGATGACGAAATACGAAGGGACGATCATCCTGAAGGAAACAGGACGTGAAAGCACCGTCGAGGAACTGCAAACCCTCATCTCGGCCGAGATAGACACGGCCGGCGGAAAAACCGGCGAGTTCAACGCAGTCGGCCAGAAGGACTTTGCCCGAGTGGCCAACCGCAAGAACCCGGACGGTTTCTACCTCGAGGTCACGTTTGAGGGCGACCCCGCCGCGACCAACGACCTGAAAAAGCGCCTGCTGAAAATCAAGGATGTCTTCCGTGTTTTCATCACCTGTCCGGGCTGAAGCGGATTGACCTCCACCCCGATTGCGATAGACTCAAGCCATGGCAAGCTTCAACAAAGTCATTCTGATGGGCAACCTGACCCGCGACCCCGAGCTTCGCTACACGCCCAGTGGCACCGCTATCGCAGGTTTCGGCATTGCAACAAACCGGCGCTGGAAAGATCAGGACGGAAACCAAAAAGAGGAAGTCACCTACATCGATATCACAGCTTTCGGCAAACAAGCCGAAGTTATCGGGCAATATTTCCAAAAGGGAAAAGGGATTCACATCGAGGGCAGGTTGAAGTTTGACCAATGGGACGACAAAAACACCGGTCAAAAGCGCAGTAAACTGGGCGTCGTGCTGGATCGCTTCGAGTTCATTGGCGGTGGCCAGGGTGATGGCGACTCCCCTGCCCCGCAGCAATCCGCCCCGACGCAATCCGCCCCACCGCCGCCCTCTCAACCCGCAGATGGCCCTCCCGTTGACGGCCCCGGGGACGACGACGTCCCGTTCTGAACACAAACTTTTACACAAAACCCAAGTTACTCATGTCTAAAACTGACGTTATTTTAATCAAGAATGTGGATGGACTGGGCGGAGAATCCGACCAAGTTAACGTGGCCACCGGCTACGCCCGCAACTACCTCCTGCCCCATGGGCTGGCCATTCCGTTGACCGACGGCAACGAGCGCCGCCTCGAAGCTCTCCGCAAGCAGCGCCGATCCCGCGAGATCCGCGAGGCCAAGGATGCCAAGGAACTGTCCGCAAGTTTCAAGCACCTGATTTTGCACCTGAAGGTCAAGACCGGCGACACCGGCAAAATGTACGGCTCAGTCACCCCAGCTAACATCATCGAGCAACTCGACGAGCAGTTCGAGATCAAGATCGACCGCCGCAAAGTCCACCTCGAGGAGCCAATCCGCACCGTCGGCGACCACAGCGTCGAGCTGCGACTGCACTCCGAGGTCAAGACGTTCCTCAAGGTTCGCGTCGAAAGCACCACCCCGCTTCCGGAGCCGGAACCCGAAGCACCAACAGAAACTCCGGCCAAGGCTTAACCCAAGCCCCAGCCACTTAACCTCTGTGAAAGGAGGATCGGTATGAAGTGCAAACTGACACTGTTGGCCGTAGCCGCTTTGCTGATTTCCGGTTGCGAATACGAATCCCCGCTGACAAAGGAACACAACATTGCGGTCGATCCAGCAGTGCTTGGCCTGTGGGAGGCGATTCCGGATGAGGGAAAGGAGCCAGATCAAGATGAACGGATGATGATCCTCAAGTACTCAAACACCGAGTACATGATTCATTATCCCGTTAAGGATGACGGAATCTATTTTCGGGCCTATCCCGTCAAGATCGGGGATGTGTCATGTGTCCAGCTTCAGGCCATCGGAACCGGCGACGGCCCTCCGGAAAAAGATGAGAAGTCTCTTTTCCATGTTGCCTCGTATCGACTGACGGGTGCTGAACTCGAAATCAAGATACTGAACACTGGTTTGGTGGATGATGACCTAAAAACAACTGACGCACTGACGCACTCCTTCCTGAAACACAAGGGGAGCAAGAAGCTGTTCATCAATCCGGGAAGATTTCGAAGGGTCAAAAAGTAGCCCCAACCAATCTTGAAAAAAGCAGGACACACCGTCCTGCTTTTTTTGTGTTCATGGGGAAGTTTCAACCGCGCTTGGCCAAGCGCTTGGCCACGGTCAGCCGTGCTTCTCGATCAATTGGCGGAACTCGCCGAACATGCCGCTCGAGTCGTGCGGCCCGGGCGAGGCTTCCGGATGATACTGCACGCAGAACACCGGCTTGGTCTTGTGCCGCAACCCCTCGACCGTCTGGTCGTTGAGGTTGATTCGGTTCACCGCCACGTCGCTTGGCAGTGAGTCGGTGTCCACCGTGAAGCCGTGGTTTTGCGACGTGATCTCCACCCGGCCACTCTCGAAATCCTTCACCGGCTGGTTGGCGCCGCGATGGCCGAACTTGAGTTTGCTCGTCTTGCCGCCCATGGCCAAGCTGAGGATTTGGTGGCCAAGGCAGATGCCAAAAATCGGCAATCCCTTCTTCAGCAACGCCGCGACCGCTTCCGCCGCATACGTCACCGCCGCCGGGTCACCGGGGCCGTTTGAGAGAAAAATGCCGGCCGGATTATGCTTGAGCGCCTCCGCCGCCGGTGTGTCCGCCGGCACCACCGTCACCACAAAACCGGTCTGCCGCAGCCTGCGCAGGATGTTGTATTTGACGCCGAAATCGTAGGCAACAATCGGGATGTCCGCCGCCGGCATCGGGTCGCGCTGGCTGCGGCCGTCGATTTCGTCCGGCCCTTTGGGCAGCCGGAACGCCGCGCTCAACTCATCGTTTTCGTCCCACGCAAACGCCGACTCGTGCGTGACCTCCTTCACGTAATCCACGCCAACCAAGCCGTGCCACTCCTTCGCCTTGGCCAAGGCGCTCTCGGCGGTGGCGTCGCTCTCGGTCGTCAAGTAGCCGTTCATCGAGCCACGGACGCGCAGCTTTTTGGTCAGCGCCCGAGTGTCGATGCCCTGAATGCCGGGGATGCCGTTCCGCTCCATATAATCGCCGAGCGAGCTGTCCGCGCGATAGTTGCTCACGACCGGCGACAATTCGCGCACGACAAACCCGCTGGCGTGTGTCTGGTACGACTCCACGTCTTGCTCGTTGACGCCGTAGTTGCCGATGAGCGGATAAGTCATCGTGATGATCTGCCCCTTGTACGACGGGTCGGTCAGGATTTCCTGATACCCCGTCATGGAGGTGTTGAAACAAACCTCCCCGGAGACCGACGCCGAAGCGCCGAACGCCTGTCCCTCAAAAATGGTGCCGTCCTCCAGTGCGAGGATGGCTTTAGGCCCCAAGCCAAACATCGCCGCAGAGAGTACGGACACGCCCCCCAATCGGCAAGATGTTCTCACCACGAAGGACACGAAGGACACGAAGGACACGAAGGACACGAAGGACACGAAGGGCATCGAAAAGCTATTTTCTCTCTTCGTGTCCTTCGTGCTCTTCGTGGTGAATGACAACTTGGCCAATCGCAACGGCGTGACAGCCAAGCGGCGTTCCCTTACCCTGCGCGGCGTGAAAACCGTTTCCCCCTTGGCCAAGCTCATCATCGCCGGCTCGCTGTTCGCGCCAAGCGCCTTCGCGCAGTTGAAGCAGCACCCCGTCCCCAGCGGGAAAGTCACCCAAGCCAAGTTCGCCGACTCCACGGTGTACCCCGGCACGGATCGCGACTACTGGATTTATGTGCCCGCGCAGTACAAACCGGCCCAGGCGGCCAGCCTGATGGTGTTTCAGGACGGCAAAGCCTACGTCAACAGCGCTACGTTCAACGCGCTCGACAACCTCATCCACCGGGGTGACATCCCGCTGATGATCGGCGTGTTCGTCAATCCCGGTGTCGTGCCGCCCCAAAACGAAAATGCTCAGGCCCGCTTCAACCGCAGCCTCGAGTACGACGACATGAGCGACCGTTACTCGCAGTTTTTGATCGACGAACTGCTGCCGCACATCGAGCGGGCGCACGGCGTCACGTTCAGCACCGACCCGAACCAGCGCGGCATCACCGGCGCAAGCTCCGGGGCGATTTGCGCCTTCAACGTCGCTTGGCATCGGCCCGATTCGTTTCGCCGTGTTTACTCGACCATCGGCACTTACGTCGGCCTTCGCGGCGGCGACGAGATCCCGACGCTCATCCGCAAAACCGAGCCGAAGCCGCTCCGCATTTTTTTGCAGGACGGCGAAAACGATCTCAACATTTACGGCGGCGACTGGTGGATCGCCAACCAAATGATGCAGCGCGCGCTCACGTTTTCCGGCTACGAGTTGAAACACGAATGGGGCGACGGCGGGCACAGTCGCAAACACGGCAACGCCATCTTCCCCGACGCGATGCGCTGGCTTTGGCACAGCGATGCCGCCGAGGTGAAGACGCATTACGACCAATGCCGCAACGAGGCGGTGCGCTTCCTCGAGCCGGGCGAAGATTGGCAACTGCTCAGCGACGGCCACGGCTGGGCCGAGGGCTTGGCCGCGATGCCGGACGGCACCGTGTTTTTCACCGACGTGCCGGCATCGAAAATCTACCGCATCGGCACCGACGACAAAGTCGAGTTGTTCGCCGAGAACACGGGCAAGGCCAACGGCCTGCGGCTTGGCCCGGACGGCCTGCTCTACGGCGCGGCCAACGGCGCGGGACAGATCGCCGCTTGGAATCCGGAAACAGCCAAGCGCACCGTCATCGCCGACGGCGTCAAGTGCAACGACCTCGTGGTGCGCCACGACGGCACGGTTTATTTCACGAACCCAGCCGACAGCAAAATTATGATGATCCGCAAAGGCTCCGGCCAAGCGGTCGTCGTGGACACGTTCCGTAACCCGAACGGCCTCACATTGAGCGCCGACCAGACGATGCTGTTCGTCGGGCACTTCCCCGGCCGGTTCATTTACAGCTACACCATCAACGACGACGGCACGCTGGCGAACAAGCAGCAATACTACCACATGCACGTGCCGTCCAACTCGCTCGAGGGACACCTCGACGGCATGTGCGTGAGCCGCGACGGCTGGCTCGTTGCCGCCACCGAGTTGGGCGTGCAAATCTGCGACCAGCCCGGCCGCGTGCACCTGATTTTGCCCAAGCCGCGCTTGGCCAAGCGCGTGTCGTACACCGCGTTCGGCGGCAAGGACTGGAAAACGCTCTACATTGCCACCGGCAATCGTGTTTACAAACGCCGCACCAAGCTCACCGGCGCCCAGCCGTGGCGAGCCCCGATCAAGCCGCCCCGGCCTCGTTTGTAGCCAAAAACGGCTGTTTTTCACCGTTTTGGCGGTTTTAACCGTTGACAGCCAACGGTTCGCGGGTATGATTTCGCGCCCTTTTTTCAGGGGGGGGTAAATGGCCAAACTGACCGTCAACGACATCGATTTACAGGGCAAACGCGTGCTGACCCGCGTGGACTATAATGTGCCCATAGCCGAACTGGACGGCGCGATGGTGATCAACGACGACACCCGCATCCGCGCCACCCTCCCGACGCTCAAGTTGATGATCGAGCGCGGCGCGAAAGTCATCCTCACCGCGCACCTTGGCCGACCGAAAGGCGAGCGCGTGCCGTCGATGAGCCTCCGCCCTGTCGCCGATAAACTCGCCGAGTTGATCGGCCAGCCGGTCGCCTTCTGCGACCAGTGCGTTGGCCAAGCGGCCGAGGAGGCCATTGGCCGACTCGAGGACGGCGAGCTGCTGCTTTTGGAAAACGTCCGCTACCACGCCGAGGAGGAAGCCAACGACGCGGCCTTCGCGGAGCAACTCGCCGGCGACGCCGACGTGTTCGTGAACGACGCTTTCGGCGCAGCCCACCGCGCACACGCCTCCACCACCGGGGTGGCCGCAGTGCTCAACGCCCGCGCCGGCCAATGCGTTGCCGGGTTGCTGATGGAGCGCGAGCTGCAATTTCTCGGCGACGAACTCAAGTCACCCGAAAGCCCGTTCGTCGTCATTCTCGGCGGCGCAAAGGTCTCCGACAAAATCAAAGTCATCGACAAGCTGCTCGATAAGGCCGACACGATCCTCATTGGCGGCGCGATGGCGTACACGTTCAAGCTGGCCAAGGGCCTCACCGTCGGCAAGTCGCTCGTCGAGCGCGACAAGGTCGACATCGCCCGTGCCGCCTTGGCCAAGGCCGCCGAGCGCGGCGTGCAGTTTTTGATCCCGACCGACAACATCGTTGCCGTGCCGACGGAGATCGACGGCAAGTTTGCCTTTGGCGAGCATCGCACGAACGACAGCGAAAACATCCCGGACGACGTCGAGGGCGTGGACATCGGCCCCAAGTCGGCGGCGAAATTTTGCGAGGTGATCGACGGCGCGAAGACGATTTTGTGGAACGGCCCGATGGGCATCTTCGAGGACGACCGCTTCGCCGAGGGCACCCTCGCCGTGGCCAAGGCCGTGTGCGAGGCGACCGCCAACGGGGCCAAGAGCATCATCGGCGGCGGCGACAGCGTGAAGGCGCTGAACAAGGCGGGGCTTGGCGACCAAGTCACGTTCATGAGCACCGGCGGCGGAGCGAGCCTTGAGTTTCTCGAGGGCAAGGCGCTGCCCGGCGTCGCGGCCTTGGCCGACAAATAATTTTACGCATGGAAAAAGAACGCAAACTCATCGTCGCCGGAAACTGGAAGATGAACAAAACCGTCGCCGAGTCGATCGACTTGGCCAACGGCTTGGTTCGAGAACTCAAGGACGTCACGGAGGTGGACATCGCCGTCTGCCCGCCCTTCACCGCGATGGCTGCGGTGTCGGAAATTGTCATCGAATCGAACATCCGGCTCGGCGCGCAAAACATGAGCGAGAATAGCTACGGCGCCCACACCGGCGAAATCGCCGCCGGGATGCTCAAGGAATTCTCCGCCAAATACGTCATCCTCGGCCACTCGGAGCGGCGGCAGCACCAGCGCGAATCGGATGAATTGGTCGCCGCCAAGGCCAAGGTCGCCCACGAGGCCGGGCTGAAGCCGATCGTCTGCGTGGGCGAACAGCTCGAGGATCGCGAAGGCGGCCGCACGGAGGAGGTCGTCGGCACGCAGATTCGAGGCAGCTTGGCAGGCTTGACCACCGGGCAAATGGAAGGCACGGTCGTCGCCTACGAGCCGGTATGGGCCATCGGCACCGGCAAAACGGCCACGTCCGCCCAAGCGCAGGAAGTGCACGCGTTCATTCGCAACCTGATCGGCAATATTTTTGACGAGGACACAGCCCGGCGCGTGCGCATCCAGTACGGCGGCAGTGTCAAGCCGAACAACGCGAGAGAGTTGATGGGCCAAGCCGACGTGGACGGCGCCCTTGTGGGTGGCGCCTCGCTGGACGTGAGAAACTTTTCCGAGATTATCCTGAACTCGATCTGACATAAGAAAACGAAACCATGAGTATCCTGACTGGAATATTAACAACCGTACTCGTTCTGAACTGCTTCCTCCTCGTGCTGCTGATCTTGATTCAGTTGCCGAAGAAAGAGTCCGGCTCGGGCCTCGCCTTTGGCGGTGGCACGCTGGACATGGCGCTCGGTGCCGGCGCGGGAAATGTGCTGACCAAGCTCACCAAGGCCTCCGCATCGTTGTTCCTGTTGCTCTGCTTGGTGCTGGCCGTCATCGGCAGCACCAACAAGGGCGGCTTGAGCGAACGTCTCGGCGGAGCCGAAGCATCACCGGCGGCCACCCCGCCAGCCATCCCCGCTTTAACGGCCCCGGCAGAAGCAACCGGCAAGGCTGATGAAGCCGCGCCCAGCGCCCCCGCCGAAACTCCCGCACCGGCTGCCATCAAGACACCCGCCGCTACGCCCAAGGGCGAGGAGGAAAAATAAGCGAGGCTCTCATGATTTTCAAAAGCGTTCCTGTGCAACGGCTGGGGACGCTTTTTTTGTGCCTTGGCCTGCTTGGCCAAGCGGGCTGTTTTCAGCAGCACGAACCGGCCGACTTCGTCGTCATCAACGGTCCCGACCCCGAGTCGCTCGACCCGGCGATCATCACCAGCCAAGCCGACGGACGCATCGTCTCGGCGCTGTTCGAGGGGCTCACCCGCTTCAACGCCGTCACCGCCCAAGCCGAGCCGGCCTTGGCCAAGCGCTGGGAAATTTCCGGCGACGGAACGGTTTACACCTTCTATTTGCGGGATGGTCTCCAGTGGTCCACCGGCGAACCGATCACCGCTCACGACGTGGTTTACTCGTGGCGTCGCGCCGTCGATCCCGCCACCGCCAGCGACTACGCCGGGATGCTCTTTTACGTGAAGAACGCCGAGGCGATCAACGCCGGAAAAACCACCGACCTCAGCCAACTCGGTGTCCGGGCGATCGGCGACAAAACGGTACGCGTCGAGTTGACCGCCCCCACACCGTTCTTCCTTGAGTTGTGCGCGTTTTGGACGTTGGCCGTCGTCCCGGAAAAGGCGATCACGCTGCACGGCGACCATTGGTGCCTCCGCCTGCCGCTGCCGGTGAGCGGCTCTCACACGCTTGAGTTTTGGCACGTGCGCGACCGGGTGCGCCTCCGCAAGAATCCGCTTTACTGGGACGCCGCCAACACGCGCAACAACGTCGTCGATCTCCTGCCAGTCGAGTCGCCGGCGACGGCGATCAACCTGTTCGAAGCCGGTCAGGCGGATGTCATTTGGGACAAGAGCCTCGTGCCGACCGAGTTGCTCGACGCCCTCAGCCAGCGGCCGGAGTTTCACAAGTTCGACTATCTCGGCAGTTACTTCGTGCGGTTCAACACCACGAAAAAACCGCTGGACGATCCGCGCGTCCGCAAGGCAATGGCGCTGGCCATCGACAAGGCCCGCGTGGTGGCGAAATACACCAAGGGCGGCGAGCGCCCGGCCGAACACTTCGTCCCGCCCGGCACCGGCAACTACACCTCGCCAAGCGGCCTCGCCCACGACCCCGCCTTGGCCAAGCGGCTGCTCGCCGAGGCCGGCTACCCCGGCGGCAAAGGTTTCCCGACCGACTTCGAGTACCTGTTCAACTCCAGTCCGTTGAACAAAAACATCGCGGTCGAGTTGCAGCGCATGTGGAGCGAAACGCTGGGCATCCAAGTCAAGCTGCGCCAAGCGGAGCACAAGGTTTACCTCGCCGCCCAAAGCGCGCTCGACTATCACGTCACCCGCAGCAGTTGGATCGGCGACTACAACGACCCCAACACCTTCCTCGACATGTTCATGACGCAGAACGGCAACAACCGCACCGGATGGTCGAACGCCGACTACGACCGGCTCATCCGCTTGGCCAACGCCACCACCGACCCAGCCAAGCGCAACGGCTTGTTCCGCCAAGCAGAGACCATCCTCATCGCCGATGAGGTGCCGATTTTCCCGATTTTCTTTTACGTCGGCATCAATATTTACCATCCGGACCGCATCGGCGGCATTCACCCAAACATCCTCGACATCCACCCAATCAGTGCCATTTACGCCAAGAAAAAAACGGCGGCGAAAAAATAATAAAAGCATTTTTAACGCTTCCCATTTGCTTCGTATTTGAGACAATCCGCGCCCTTTTCCGCAGGGAAACACATTGCCTGAAGACCCAAATGCTTGGGCCTGAAGGTGTTTTGACTCCCCAGCAATTACAAAAACATGAGTGAAAGCAAAGAAAACGCCCCGTGGGTGACGTGCCGACCGGAAATCAAAGTGCTCGACTGCACCGTCCGCGACGGCGGCCTAATCAACAATCACCTATTCGAGGACGACTTCGTCAAAGCCGTCTACGACACCGCCATCGAGGCCGGCATCGACTACATGGAGCTGGGCTACAAGGCCTCCAAGACCCAGTTCGCCCGCAAGGAACACGGCGACTGGAAGTTCTGTGATGAGGACAGCATGCGCCGTATTGTCGGCGACAACGACACCAAGCTCAAACTCACCGTCATGGCCGACGCCGGCAAGACCGATTACAAAACCGACATCCTCCCCGCCGAACAAAGCGTACTCGACTGCATCCGCGTCGCCACTTACGCACACCAGATTCCGACTGCAGTGGACATGATCAAAGACGCCCACGACAAGGGCTACGAAACGTGCTGCAACATCATGGCCATCAGCACTGTCGCCGATCCCGAGATTGACAAAGCGCTGGAAATCCTCGCCGAGACCCCGGTGGACACCATCGTCGTCGTCGACAGTTACGGCTCACTTTACCACGAGCAGATTCGTGCGCTCGTCAAAAAATACGTCGCCATGGCCAACGCCACCGGCAAAGAGGTCGGCATCCACACGCACAACAACATGCAGCTGGCC
>Ga0209554_1003447_pt1 | contig 10125 bp, 10 predicted proteins | sample MarorgKNORR_S2LV_5_FD_188221 | JGI IMG/M metagenome (GOLD analysis project Ga0209554, IMG submission 188221) | Marine microbial communities from the Southern Atlantic Ocean, analyzing organic carbon cycling - Bottom_A/KNORR_S2/LV (SPAdes) (version 2) | ecosystem: Environmental > Aquatic > Marine... | reverse complement strand
CAGTTAATGTTTGTCGCCATGGCCTGTGCCGCAGCGGCGATGAGTTTCTTCTGTATCATTCAACTCCTCAAGAATCACAATTCCATGCGCTGGTGGGGCACCTTGGCCTACAGCATGGTCATTGTGCAGGGAGTGCTTGGCGGATTGCGAGTGACGCAACTGGAAGATCAACTCGGAATATTTCACGGCGCATTGGCACAAATATTTCTAGTCGTTTTGGCCGCCATCGCTCTCTTTAACAGTCAATGGTGGAAGCATTCCCGCGCCGCAAAAACTCAATCCGAACTTGTCCCGCGCACGGTTCGATCCCATTTTTTTTACGCCACCTTGCTGATTTTTCTGCAACTTATCGTGGGGGCCACCATGCGGCATCAACATGCCGGGCTGCCGGTTTGGGATTTCCCCAAGGCGCACGGCCAATGGTGGCCGGAAACAAACGAGGCCTCCCTTGCGCAATACAACCAGCAGCGCACATCCTTGCAACGGAAGCTGAACCCGGACGGCCAGGCCGCCATTTTTCTCAGCACCGGCCGGGATATTCAGGCCAGGCACATCACCATGCACATGAGCCACCGCGTGATAGCACTCTTTATTCTTGGGCTGGTGGTCGGCACAGTTATCCTAGCAAATCGCAAGCTCGGGGCAGGGCATGTGTTGAGCAAGGCTTCAGTTTTCTTGCTTGGACTTATCCTGATTCAAGCAGCCCTCGGCGCACTGACGGTTTTGAAATATAAACCAGCGGACATCGCCACGCTGCATGTCTTGTTTGGCGCCTTGTCACTGGGAACCGGTGCCTTGTGCGTGTTTGTTGCGCGCACCAAGGAATTGCCCACACAGGCCAAAGCGGTTAGTTCATGAAAAACGAACACGCCATTTCAAATGAAGCCCAGATCGCGCGGCGCGGGCAATTTGCCATCTGGTCCGAGTTGGTGAAACTGCGCCTCACGACGATGGTGCTCATCACCACGGCAATGGGATATTATCTCGCTTCAGCCAACGCCTTTGACTGGATGATGCTGCTACACGCGCTATTTGGAACTGGGCTGTTGGCTTGTGGGGCGGCGGCACTGAACCAATATCTTGAAAAGGAATTCGACGCAAAAATGCCGCGCACTGCAAATCGCCCCATTCCGGCCGGCCACATTCGTCCCGAAAGGGCGCTGCTAGCCGGCGGGGCCTTGGCGGTGATCGGCTTGGTGTATCTCGCTGTGCAGGTGAACCCGATCACCAGCGTGATTGGCGCAATTACCTTGATATCCTACATCGCAGTTTACACTCCGCTCAAGCGGGTAACATCCCTGAACACAATTGTAGGCGCGATCCCGGGCGCATTACCGCCCTTGATGGGCTGGACGGCTGCAGGTGGTCGCGAAATGGTCATCGCTCCTGAAGGATGGTCTTTGGTGGCTATTCTATTTTTCTGGCAGCTCCCGCATTTCCTGGCCATTGCTTGGATTTACCGAAATGACTATGAAAAAGCTGGGTTCAAAATGATTTCCATTGGGGCATCGGCCAGTCAAAACACGGGGCGTTTCGCAGTGGTTAGCTGCCTTGCCTTGCTGCCAGCAGCGATTTCACCTTATCTGATGGAGTTATCAGACATTCTCTATTGCGGTGGCGCATTGGCGCTGACCGCATATTTTATCGGATTAAGCTGGAAATTTTCGCAGGAAATGACATTGGATTCTGCCCGCCGGTTGTTTTACTATTCGCTCCTTTATCTGCCTCTGCTGCTGGGGTTGATGATCTGGGATCGAGCGGCATGATATTTTATTGAGATCGATAATGGAAACCACGACCAAACCTGATGTGACGCATGAAGATCATCACGATGCGCATGATGATCACAGCGGTCAGCACTTCCTTACCAAGTACGTTTTTTCATCCGACCACAAGGTTATCGGCATCCAATACGGCATCACGGGACTGCTGTTCCTGCTGTTTGGCTTCACGCTCATTATGGCCATGCGATGGCAGATCGCCAAGCCGGGGGAGCCTATCCCGATTATGGGAGCTGTGTTGGAGCATGTTTACGCGCACAACAACGCCGGTGAGCCCGTCTTTAAAGATGGGATCATGTCCTCAGATGCCTACAACCAGTTTGGGGCAATGCACGGCACCATCATGGTGTTCATGGGAATTGTTCCATTGGCTTTTGCCGCCTTCGGAAACTACGTGGTCCCACTGCAAATCGGCGCGCCAGACATGGCATTTCCACGAGTGAACATGGCAAGTTATTGGGCCTTGTTCTCAGGCTGTGTGGTGATGACGGTAAGCTTCTTTATTCCAGGAGGATCGGCGCAAGCCGGCTGGACATCCTATTCGCCGCTGGCATCGGTGATCCCAACCGATGGCCAAACCTATTGGCTTATAGGCATGGTGCTACTGATCACCTCCTCACTCTTAGGTGCGGTGAACTTCATTGTCACCATCATTCAGTTGCGTGCCCCGGGAATGACTTGGTTCCGCATGCCATTCTTTGTGTGGGCACAGTTTGTCACCGCGTTCCTGCTCCTGCTGGCCTTTCCTCCATTGGAAGCAGCCGGAATCATGCAACTCATGGACCGCGTGTGCGACACTAGCTTTTTTCTTCCCACTGGAGTATTTGACTCGGGGGCTACATCCATGGCCATCAGCGGTGGCGGCAGTCCGTTACTATGGCAGCACTTGTTCTGGTTCCTTGGCCATCCGGAAGTGTATGTGCTCATTTTGCCAGCCATCGGAATAGTCACAGAGGTCGTGGCAAACAACACGCGCCGACCCGTCTGGGGCTATAAATTCATGGTTGGCTCGTTGTTGGTGCTGGGCTTCCTGTCCTTCATCGTGTGGGCACATCACATGTATCTCACGGGCATGAGCGCCAAGGTTGCCACGTTTTTTCAGACGACCACCATGATCATCTCCATTCCATCAGTTATTCTACTGACCTGCCTATTCATGACGCTTTGGAAAGGTTCGATTCGCTTCAACACCCCGTCCATGTTTGCCTTGGCATTCCTGCCGATGTTCGGCATCGGAGGCCTCACCGGGTTGCCGTTGGGCTTTAACTTTACGGACCTGCACCTGCATGATTCCTATTATGTGATTGCCCACTTTCACTACGTAGTGGCACCGGGCACAATTTTTGGCTTGTTTGCCGGTGTCTATTACTGGTTCCCAAAGATGACAGGGCGACGTATGAACGAATACTGGGGGAAAGTGCATTTTTGGGGTTCGCTCATTTTCATGAATATCATTTTCATGCCGATGTTCCTTCAGGGGTTTGCGGGCTTGGGCCGCCGCATGAGCGACGGTGGGGCAACATACTCACTGCTGCAAAACCCGGACTTAACCTCGGGAGGGCTTTCTGATTTTATTATCGGACTTAACGGCTATATCTCACTGGGGGCATTCGGCATGTTTTTGATCCAACTAGTGTTTGTCATAAACTTTTTCTACAGCATTCGAAATGGCGAGAAGGTGGATAGCGACAACCCGTGGCAATCAACCACATTGGAATGGCAGGCACCCACGCCACCACCCCACGGCAATTTTCCCAAGCAACCGATTGTGTATGGCGATCCGTATGAATATAGCGTGCCCGGGGCCGCCAAGGATTTCATTCCGCAGACCCAAAAGAAACGTCCCCAAGGGGTCTAGCCCGTTATTCTGAACATGGAAATTCCGTATAATTCCAAACCCCGACCGGATACCGGACTTTACAACGGCAAGGCCGGCATCTGGATTTTTCTAGCCTCGGAAATCATGCTCTTTGGCGGTGTATTCTCGGCATATGTCCTCCTGCGCGTGGGCGCTGAGCCGGGCACTTGGAGCATGGGCCTCATGAATAAATGGGTGGGCGCCTTTAACACGCTCATCCTCATAGCCTCCTCCGCCACGATCGTGCTGGCCTGGGTCTCCTTGAAACTCAAGGACTGGGCTGGATTCCGCAAATGGAAATGGGCCACTGTCGTTTTTGCCGCAACCTTCCTAATCGTAAAATGGAGCTACGAATGGCCAGCCAAGTTCACTCATTACGATGTGAAATTTGTCAGCAACGAGGCGGCCGCCGATGTCTACCGCGGGTTCATGGGGTCTGATTTTCAGGAGAAACAAAAAGAAATTTGGCAGAAGCGCTATGATCCAAAAAAGGACACCTTTAAGGATGTGAAATTGAAGGACATGCCGCTGGACGGGCACATCGTGGGGTATTGGGACAAGAAGGGATATCACGATGTTGGCTCCGCCTTCGGTTTGTCATTCTGGAGCCATGCTTTTGTCTGGCGCTATGATGAGCGAAACGTCTCGAAGCGAAAAGGCTCCTACCGCGATACCTTTATGGAAAAAGATATCGTGGCTATTGAATTAGCTCCCACACACGGTGTTTGGCCTGACAGGAAGCATGCCTCAACCGGAAAAATTCAATACGCCTCGGCATCCGATGATCACGCCCATGGCGGCGGTCATCATGGGGTGCGAATTGAAAAGGATCAAATCAGCCGCCTCTCCAGTTATGAGCCGGCGCACAGCACATTTTTTGCAACCTACTATACCCTCACCGGACTCCACGCGCTGCACGTTCTTGGGGGGATTCTGGTAATGCTCTACCACTTGCTGCCGATCAGCCGCCGAATGTATGAGAGAGACCCTGAGCGCTTTACAAATCGCATTGAAATCACCGGCCTTTTTTGGCACTTTGTCGATCTGGTTTGGATTTTCCTGTTTCCAATCCTGTACTTATTATAACCGGCTTATGTCTGAAGAACATTCACCCGAATATTACAGAAAAAAGTTTATCCCGCTTATTTACATGGTGGGCGGTATTCTCATCGCCGGCACCATCATCACCTTTGCCGCCGACCTTATGGGCGTTGCGGACAGGTTTGGCTTCACCAACGCCATCATTATCGCACTGAGCATCGCCACCGTGAAAGCCAGCGCGGTCATTTATATTTTCATGCACTTGAAATGGGATATCAACTTAAAGACCATTAGCCTTACCTTGTTATGCACGGTCATTTTCCTCATCGGAATGATGTGGCTAACGGTGGGAAGCGAAATTGATTCAAATAAGCCCGGCGGCACGGACACGACCTGGAGCCACGAGTAACCTGCCGAAAAATTACAACCGCCTGAATAACGACCCAATCACCCATGTCACTCAAGACATTCCATCTTGTATTTATCGTCGCCTCTATCCTGCTTGGCTTGGGCGTGGGTGTCTGGGGTATACGTGAATATCAGGCCAAGGGCGAAATCGGCACATTAATTCTGGGCATTATATTCCTTGTCATGGGCGGAGTGCTGTTTGTCTACGGACGGCGCATGTTGAAAAAGACCAAGCACATTGGTTACCTCTGTTTGAGCGGCATGATCTTCATGGAACAAAATGTCTCCGCCTGCGCATCATGCTTTGGCGAAAGCGACTCGACGATGGCCGAGGGCATGAATGCTGGAGTACTCACCTTGCTCATCATCGTCGGCGGAACCCTGGCGGCAATTGCGGGGTTTTTTATTTACCTCATTCGTCGCGGTACTCGATATGCTGCAAGAGAGGCATTACTGCTTGACCCTGAACTGCTTGGCCTCAAAACGATTGATTTATCAAAACCCGCCAATAAAACCACCCGGTTGTTTTAACCCGTTGCCATGAAAACAAACCTGTATTTATTGATCCTAGGCGCCATCGCCGGAACAGTGATTGCGGTGGTTGTAGCGAACGCCGGGATGGATGAGGGAACCAATACCTATAAGAAATTCGACAGCTCCGTGGAGGTAATCATGGCCGACTGGTTCATGTCGCCCCCTCCAATTACCGAACACGGAAAAAATGTGGATCGTGTAATTGTTTTCGTACACGCCATGATGGCAGTACTCTTTGTTGGTTGGACTCTCTACTTCTTGGGATGCATATATAAATTTCGCGAGTCAGCCCATCCAACGGCGGACAATGTGGGCCCTTCAAAACTGTGGACTACAGTTGTTGAGTATGGAGTTATCGTGGCGGAGGTGGTCCTTATTGTCTCTTTTGCAGTTCCGCTCTGGAACGAGGTGATGAGTGTCGATCGAATCGCCGACATTAAAAAGGCCGCCGCAAGTGACAAGGGATTGGAAATTCACATTCTCGCCAAGCAATTCGACTGGAACGCGAGGTATGCGGGCATCGACAATAAATTTGAAGCTCAAGATATCACCGATGCGAACAAGGTGGATAACCCCTTCGGTCTTAAACAAAGTGATGCTAATAACGACGACGTAACAGTTTTAAGCGCACGCGACAAGGACAACACCATCATGGTCCCTGTTGATACACCCGTCGCACTTAAAATCACATCAATGGATGTGATTCACTCCTTCAAGGTGCTGCCGCTCCGAGTCTGTAAAGACGCCATCCCTGGCTTACAATTGCCAATCCATTTTGAGGCGAAGAAAGATTATCTTGGCCTCACGGAGAATGAGGACGAGACTGGTGATTGGGAGAAAATCTATCCGATCACTTGTGCCCAACTCTGCGGCGATGGTCACGGCTACATGATCGGATACCTAAAGGTTTTACCCAAAGATAAATTTAATGCCTGGCTTAAAAATGAAAGCATTAAGCAACAGGCAAAACGAAGCGAAGCCGCCACGGTTGTCGCCAAGGCAACCCAATAAATTCCGCTGGTCATGCCGGCTCATCCCATGCCCGGGAAACAAATCACCAGAGGGAATGTTGCCTGGATTCTTCTGGGAGTCCTGCTAACCCTGATTCTCTTAAATGTCTACGTCAAAAATCGTTCCCCCAATGACCCGCACACACCCAGCAAACAACCTATCATCAAAGACAATGCGGAAATCACAAGCAATCTGCCCGTTATCAGCAAAATTCAACCCTTTGCTCTGACAAACCAGAATGGTGCCCCTATCACACACACCAACCTCATCGGCACACCTTGGTTGGCTAACATCATCTTTACTCGATGCCCCACCGTCTGCCCAAGGCTAACGCAAACATTGAGTCAACTTCGCCTTAAGCTGCCGGCTCAGTTGAATTATATTTCCCTCACCACGGATCCAACCTTTGACACACCCGAAAAACTAAAGGCTTTTGCCGAGGCCAACGGGAGCAACGAAACCAACTGGCATTTTTTGACCGGACCCAAGGAAGTGCTCATGAAGTTGGCTGTCAATGATTTGAAACTCGTCTCCCTCCCCAAGGAAATAGCGAGACAGGAAAATCCCAGTGATCTTTTTGTGCATAGCAGCCTTTACATTCTGGTCGATTCCAAGGGGCAAGTCCGCGCATATTTCGAACATGATGCGACCAATTTGGTGCAAATGATCCAAACGGCACTGGAGAAATTGGAGAAAGAATAATGAGTGTCGAACAGATGCCCGCCCTTAATGCCACGTTGAACGGCTTGGCAACCGTATTTCTCCTGTTCGGCTATTTTTTCATCAAAAGGGAAAATCGCGAGGCCCATAAAAAATGCATGATCGCCGCATTCGTCACTTCGGCTGTCTTTCTCAGTTGCTACCTATGGTACCATTACCACTCTCCCGGGCACACTGTCCTTCGCCACCCCACGGCTTGGATCAACTGGCTCTACTATATCATCCTCATCAGCCACATCATCCTGGCCGTGACAATTGTGCCTATGATTTTATTTACCCTCAACCACGCCCGCCTCGAACGATTCGACAAACACAAACGCATAGCCAAAATCACTTGGCCGCTGTGGATGTATGTTTCAGTCACCGGCGTTGTAGTGTACCTGTTCCTCTATGTTTTCTTTGCCGAACACACGGAAAAGAAAACGAAGAAATCAGGCACCGCGCAAATCGAGGAATCGCAAACCGGCCAATGAACGAGGCCATCGTCCACCCGAGCCAATCGCCCGCTCAAGTGGAGATTGATCGTGCCGAGTGCATCCGCCAGCGCAGCGTTGCTGCCAAGTTCCATTACGAAACCGACCGGCAAGCTGCACTCTGGCTCAAACTACACGAACGGTATGCATCTAAGGGTGAACTGATCCAACCCTATGCTGAGGCAGCCAAGGCACTGGCTTCAAGCTGGCCCTATTCAGACGGATCTCTCATTGCCCTCGGCTGTGGCGGCGGCGAAAAGGACATCGCCATCCTCAAGCCGTTACCCAAAGGCACACGTTTTGTGCCAACCGACGTGAGCAAACCACTGGTACTCAAGGCGGCCCAGATAGCCGGTGAATTTGATCCCGGTGCGGCAGCAAACCCCTTGGTTTTTGACTTGGCTACTGCTGATGATTTGCTGGAATTTATTGACCAACACGCCGGGTTAAATCGGATCTACACTTTCTTCGGGATCATCCCAAACTTCCCGCCGCGTGTTATTCTGCCGCGATTGCGAATGCTCCTTCGCTCGGAAGACCGATTACTGCTCAGCGCCAATCTCGCTCCCAACGGAATGGAGCCCATTCTTCCGCAATACGACAATGACGAGACACGCGGGTGGTTGGCGGAATTCCCCAAGACCCATGGGGCCGGGAAGGGCGAGGTGAAAATCACCGTGGAAACCGATGGCCATCTGCAATTCATCGCCGCTCATTTTCATTTTCAGGAACCGTGCGTAATGAAGGCGAATGGAAAACACTTTGAGTTTTTCTCCGGCGATTCACTCCAACTTTTCATGTCGTACCGCTATACTGTGGAATCACTGGCGGATACTCTGGAACCGTACGGCATTGCAATCGAGGAAACATTCCTCACCACCAATGGCGAAGAAGGGGTTTTCATTTGCGGGCTTCAATAAACACTGAGCGTTTCCAGCACCGCTTTGGTGCGGGGCACTTCGTGGGTGCGAAACAAGGAGGTTTTGCCTAGGGCCGCAAGCACTGCAAAGAAGGGTTCCGCACATCGCACTTCCTCCTGAAAAATCTCAGCCGCGTGGGGTAGCGCATGACATACCGGCCAACCTAGTTTTCGCAGCCGGAACGTGTTGAGGAACACTTCCATCTGGTGCCGCACCCGCGTTTGGCTATCCCGCAGGTTGTGATAATAAAAGCCCAGTCCGGGATCAATGAGGATTTTTGCCAGTCCCACATCCGTGGCCCGTTGGATTTCCCGCTCGAAATAATTTGTTAATATTGGAATTGGATCTGCAGGTAAATCTCGATCATCAACGACGTGCACATTGTCGCCTTGGACAAAGCAAATGATCACCGCCGCATCATGCGCGGCAGCCATGCGATAGATTTCCCCAGATTCTCCCGGACCAGTGAGATTAATCACAGCCGCGCCGGATTCAAGACAGGCCCTGGCCACACTGGATTCATAGGTCTCCGCGCTCACAAGAATACCTTCTTGGGCCAATTCCTTTATCACCGGAACTAACCGCGCCGACTGGTCTTGGGCATCAACCCGCTCGGAATCCAACACGGTGGATTCGCTGCCAAGATCGACCAAATGCGCACCTTGCTCAACAAGCAAACAGCCACGCTCAGCGGCACTTTTTGTGGTTAGGCAAACACTTTCACGATACCACGAATCTGGTGAGAGGTTCACAACGCCCATGAAATGCGGTAAACTGTTGAAAGCAAAATGCTGATCGCCAATTTTGAACTCCCGAACATCAGCGTTCAAGTCGTCACGATGATTTTCCACCAGCTTGGCAATATATTCGAGGCTAAGCACGGGGCAACAAATCACGGAATCCTATTCGCACGCAAGGATAGATGGCACTCCAGCTGGGACTCGAACCCAGAACCCTCGGTTTAGAAAACCGATGCTCTATCCAATTGAGCTACTGGAGCCTTGAAGGAGTATTCTGCAGATATGCTTAAACCGGGCGGAGCAGGGTGGCAACGATTTTCGCCTTTAATCCGAAAGCGAGATGACTCTGCTCATAGGACAAATAACCTTAACCATGAAAAAGCCACATTGCCACCCCCCATTATGACCTGTAAAATATCTCTATGCGCAAGGCTCAGGTTTCATTGTGTCTGCTAGTGATGGTGACTCAACTCCGCGCGGCCATGGCGCCGGCACCGGGGATTGAGATTTCAAAAACTGACCGCGCATTTCTTGACGTCCAAACACAAAAGCTGGCCGCGGCGATGGCAGAAGTGAAGAGGCCGGCCAATCGACAATTCCTGCCGGACGTCCGAATATTTTACAACGCAGTACGCTACG
>Ga0209554_1003445_pt1 | contig 10126 bp, 9 predicted proteins | sample MarorgKNORR_S2LV_5_FD_188221 | JGI IMG/M metagenome (GOLD analysis project Ga0209554, IMG submission 188221) | Marine microbial communities from the Southern Atlantic Ocean, analyzing organic carbon cycling - Bottom_A/KNORR_S2/LV (SPAdes) (version 2) | ecosystem: Environmental > Aquatic > Marine... | reverse complement strand
TCGCGGCATGCGTTGAGCTCGGGGACCGTCTTTTTAGTCTCTTGTCGTGGCCGGAGCAGCGTCAGCGAGCCGATGCTCAGCTGAACCGGCGGCTCGCCGTCATGCTGACCGGGATTGGAGATCTGGTCGAATTGCGAAAATCGAACCCAGCCGATCTTGATTGCCTGCGCGATCTGGATCGACTGGTCGGATACATACATAACAGGCTGTGGGAAAAATCGAAACAATTGGCCGAGCTTCGCGGGCCGCCGCCGGCGCTGCAACGGCCGCGTCCGGCAGGGCGATGGCGCGATGCGGCGCATAACGAGGACTGGACTCGACGCTGGCAGACCGCGATGAATGCCGCGCAGGTGCGGCACCGAAATTTGCTGGTCATGTCGCCCTATTCGGTCCTGCCGCGTCGCGGGCCGTCAAACCCGGGCTATGTCGATTTGCTGCCCTTGATCGCACACGCAGATGCACTGAGTTTTGCCGCTCCCCAGCACTGTCCTGGCTGGACTTCCGCGACATTTATGGCCTTCCATCGCCGTGCCTGGGCAATTACACAGCGCCGCAATGCGGCAGCATTTATTGCGGCGGGGATATGAACTGAGATACCGTTGCTGATTGTTGGCCAGACCGGAAGAGTTCATTGCAGCCAATTACGGCCGACGCACATGGGGTCGCCGTGCTGTTGCTTACGGCAGTAGCACTGTTCCTGTTTACACGCGACCGACTGCCGCTCGAGACCTCGAGCCTCGCGGTTCTGATTGCGCTGCTGGCCGGATTTCAGTTTTTTCCGTACGAACGCGACGGTGTGGCGTTACACGCTGTGGATTTTTTCGCCGGCTTCGGCAACGAGGCGCTGGTGGCTATCTGCGCATTGATGATGGTCGGCAAGGCGCTGGAGACAACCGGCGCTTTGCGGCCACTGGCGACTATCGTCGGCCGCGCCTGGTCGGCACGACCGGTGCTCGCGCTTCTCATCACTTTGGTTGCGGCGGCCATCTTAAGCGCGTTTATGAACAACACGCCCATCGTCGTATTGCTGATGCCCATTCTCGTCGGTGTATCACTGCGCGTTAAGTTTCCGGTTTCGGGTGTGATGTTGCCAATGGGTCTGGCGACAATTATTGGTGGTATGTCGACCACGATTGGCACGTCGACCAATCTGCTCGTTGTCGGTATTTCCCGCGATATGGGCGTGCACGAATTCGGCCTGTTCGATTTCGTACTACCGGCATGCATTGTCGGTGGCGCTGGAATTCTTTTTCTTTGGCTGATTGCACCACGATTATTGCCGGATCGCGTACCTCCCATGGCGGATACCACGCCGCGCGTATTCAATAGCCAGCTAAATATTCAAGAAGGCGGGTTCGCCGCCGGTAAAACGCTTTCGGAAGTGCTGGCAAAGACGAACGGTGATATGCGTGTCGACAAAATTCAGCGCAGCGAATCTCTGTTCCTGGCCAAATTGCCGTCCGTCACACTGCAACCCGGCGACAGGCTTTTCGTCAGAGACTCCCCGGAGAACCTGAAGCATTTCGAGCATCTGCTCGGTGCGACGCTGTACAATATTTCGGACACCGAGCACCCGATTGATGAAGAAACACCTCTGATTGACGAGGGGCAGCAGCTTGCCGAAGTTGTTGTCACGCGCGGATCGCCTTTGCATTTGCGCACGCTTGCAGCCGCTACGTTCAGTAGTAATTTCGGCTTGATACCGCTCGCTATCCATCACGCACGCTCACCGAGTTCGCAGATTACCGGCGATCTGACGTCGGTCCGTCTTCGAGCCGGCGACGTATTACTGGTTCAGGGTACTCGAGACGCCATCGACAAACTGAAAGCCAGCGGCAATATGCTGGTTCTTGATGGCACAACCGATCTTCCCCGTACGCAAAAAGCTAATCGTGCACTCGGCATCATGGCTGCGGTTGTCCTGGCGGCGGCGACCGGGCTATTGCCAATTTCCATAAGTGCGTTGTTTGGCGTCGGGCTGGTCTTCATTTTCGGCTGTCTGACCTGGCGCGATGCCGCAGGCGCGTTGTCCGCGCCTGTGATCATGATCATCGTCGCCAGTCTCGCACTGGGTAAGGCGCTGACCGTGACAGGCATGGCCGATTACCTTGCAATGAGTTTTGTGAATGCCGCGATTGGCATGCCTGTGCCGGTCATTCTCAGCGCCTTCATGCTTATCATGACCATTCTGACCAATGTGGTGTCGAACAGCGCGGCGGCGGTTATTGGTACACCGATTGCGGTCGCGATAGCACAGCAGCTCGGCGTGAGCGCGGAACCGTTTATTCTGGCGGTGTTGTTTGGTGCCAATATGAGTTATGCGACGCCGTATGGTTATCAAACGAACCTGCTGATTCTTAGCGCTGGCGGGTATAAGTTTTCGGATTTTTTGCGTGTGGGTATTCCGCTGACGATTATTATGTGGATTGGCTTTTCGTTGCTCTTGCCGGCTTTGTACGGTTTGTAGCGGAGATTTGACTGACTACACTCGCGCGCAGGAGCACGCTCCTACAGCCGTGCCAATAGAAGGGTCGCCGCCGCCCATCCCAATACTTGACCTCTGCCACGCGTGTGTTGATACTCGGCGCCATGATTACGACGACCCGGCAAAGCTGGACCTGGCAGTGGCTATCCCGACAAGAGTGGGTGGCTGGCTAGCGCGTAGTTAAAGTACAGGAACAACCAAAGCCCTCTCTGCCCGGACGTAGAGTTGGGTTTTTTTTTGGCCGCAAGAATTGAGAAAGAGCACGTAATGAGCATGCAACCACCCTTCGACATCGCCGCGGACCTCGATACCCCGGTGTCGGCCTATATGAAGCTGCGAGGCATGCAGCCGCGCTTTCTCCTCGAGAGCGTAGAAGGCGGCGAGCGATTGGCACGTTATTCCTTCTTGGGATTCGGCGATGCCATGGAAATCAGGCTCGACGATGAAGGTCTGCAGATCGACGGCAAAATGTCAGCCGGCCCCAAGACGCAGCACGATTACCTGCAGGCATTGCGCGACGCACTCGCGCGCGCGCCGCGCCCCCGCCCGCACGTGGATGGCCTGCCCTTTACCGGCGGTCTGGTCGGCGTGTCCGGTTACGATGTCGTGCGTCTGTTCGAGAATCTGCCGCGCGATACCATCGCACAGTCCGGCATTCCCGATGCCGCCTTCACGGCGCCGGCTTCTGTGCTGGTTTTCGACCACCTCACGCGGCGAGTCGCGCTGTTGCACGATGGCTCCGAGCCTGAGCGCGCAAGTCTGCGCAAAGAAGTGGTTGCCTGCCTGCGTGGCCCGGTGCCAACAAACGGGATAGGAGCTGCCGTTTCCACGCCGCTGGCCGGAATGTCCGAAGACGACTATATGCAACGTGTCGAGGCGTGCAAGGAGTACATCGCTTCGGGCGATATTTATCAGATTGTGTTGTCGGTGCTTTTCAAGGGACAGACGAATCTCGACCCGTTCGAAGTGTATCGGGCATTACGGCTCTTGAATCCGTCTCCGTATATGTTTTTTCTTGAGTTCGGTGAGCTGAAGGTGGTGGGCTCTTCACCGGAAGCATTGGTTAAATTGAATGGGCGAAATGCGTCGCTGCGGCCTATTGCGGGGACGTTGCCTCGGGGTGCTACACGCGAGGAAGATATAGAAAATGGCGAGCGACTACTTGTGGACCCCAAAGAGTCGGCGGAGCATGTGATGTTGGTTGATTTAGCCAGAAACGACCTGGGTCGGGTTGCGACGGCAGGCAGCGTACACGTCGATCCCTATCGGTCGATCGAGCGATACAGCCACGTCATGCATATCGTTAGCGGCGTGAAAGGCACACTGGATTCCCAATATGACGCGTTCGACTTATTCGCCGCCAGTTTTCCGGCCGGCACGCTGGTCGGCGCGCCAAAAGTCAGGGCGATGGAGATCATCGAGGAGATGGAACAAACCGGGCGTGGTCTGTACGCTGGCACCGCCGGTTATTTCGACATCAACGGCGATATGGATCAGGCGATAACAATCCGGACACTGGTGTTCAACGGTGATGAATACAGCTTTCAGGCCGGCGCCGGCATTGTGGCCGACAGCGAGCCGAAAAAAGAATACGCTGAAGTGCTGGCAAAAAGCGCGATCCTGAGACGGGCGCTCGACATCGCAGGAGCAGGACTGTGAACATTGAAAATATCCGCATACTGCTGATCGATAACTACGATTCATTCACCTATAACCTGGTACAGGCGTTTCGTGCGCAGGGAGCCGGAGTTGAGGTCTATCGCAACGACAAGATTGATGTCAGCGATGCGCTGGATCTCGAGCCAACGCACCTCGTTATATCGCCCGGGGCCGGTCACCCAAGAGACGCCGGCAATTCGCTCGCGATGATCGAAGCGTTCGAGGGGCGCACGCCGATTCTGGGCGTCTGTCTTGGTCATCAGTGCATCGTCAGCCATTTCGGCGGCGAGATCGTTCGTGCGGAAAGACTGATGCACGGAAAAACGTCTCTTGTCGAGCACGATGACAAAACCACTTTTGCCGGTTTGCCGCAGCCGTTCGAGGCTGGCCGCTATCATTCCCTGATTGCTGAGCCCATGAGTATCCCTGACGTTCTTGAGATCAGCGCAAAAACCGATCGCAGTGAGGTCATGGGCGTGCGACACCGGACCTTACCCATTGAGGGCGTGCAGTTTCATCCGGAAAGTGTCCTGACACCGGATGGCGATAAGTTACTGAATAATTTCATGCGGATCGAAGCGTCATGAGTAAAGAATATTCGCAATGGCTGAACCGATTGCTGGAGGGCGACTCTCTAAGCGAGCATGAGGCGGCGGACCTGATGCGAGCGCTGGCAGCCGGAGACGTTGAGGCGGCGCTGGCCGGCGCGTTGCTCGCGGGATTACGCGCGAAAGGGGAGACGGCGGAAGAAATTCGTGGCTTCGCTACGGCAATGCGCGAGCTCGCACTAAAACCGGTGATTCCCGAGGGTACGCCGACGGTAGATTCTGTCGGTACCGGCGGCGACGGTTCCGGAAGTTTCAACCTGTCGACAGGCACGGGGCTCCTGGCCGCCGCTTGCGGCGCTCGCGTGGTGAAACACGGCAATCGATCGATCTCGAGTCGCTCGGGCAGTGCCGACCTGCTCGAGTGCCTGGGCCTTCCGCTGGCAATGGACGAGCAGGGCATCAGCAGTATGCTGGAGGCGTTGAATTTCACGTTCCTGTTTGCTCCGGCGTTTCATCCTGCGATGAAAGCCATCATGCCGGTACGAGGCGCGCTCGGTGTGCGTACGGTTTTCAATCTTCTCGGGCCGCTAACGAATCCTGCGGCGCCGCCATTTCAGCTCATTGGTGCATTCAGCCCGAAAGCGGCGAAACTGATGGCCGATGCACTGTCCGGAATGCCCATTGAGCGAGCGTTCGTCGTGCATGGCGAACCGGGTTGGGACGAAGCAACCCCGGCAGGCGACTTTATTCTTTTCGACGTCCGGCCGGGCTCAGTGGATGAACAGCATCGAACACCGGAGGATTACGGCGTGTCCCGTTGCAAGCCGGAAGATCTCGCAGGTGGCGACGCAGACTACAATGCGCGCGAGCTTGCGCGCGTTTTCTGCGGCGAAGACCGAGGTGCGCACCGGGATGCGTTGCTGATGGGCACGTCACTCGTACTTGAGGTCATGGGCGCAGCGGACAGCCCAACAGACGGTGTCGCCAAAGCGGCCCATTCGATCGATTCGGGCGAAGCCGGCGAATATCTGAATCGCTTTCGCTCGCACTTCGCAAACAATGACTGATTTTCTGCAGGGAATGGCAAGCCTGAGTCGGGAGCGCGCAAACCGGCTTCCGGCGACGCTGCCGAGCCCTTCCCTGGACGCGCCGGTGTTCCCGTTAGGCTTCGACGGGTTTGGCATCATTGCAGAAATCAAAGACTCGTCACCGGCTGAGGGTAAGCTGGCGTCTGGCAAATTGGATCGAGCGCAACGTGCATTGGACTATGCACAGGGAGGCGCTGCTGCAATATCCGTTCTTACCGAGCCCAGCCGGTTCGCGGGAGAAGTCAGTCATCTTCACGAGGTCGCATCATCGGTCGCAGGCAGCAGCGTTCCGGTCATGCGTAAAGATTTCCTCGTGGATGTACGACAAGTCATCGAGGCCAGGGCCAATGGCGCCAGCGGCGTCTTGCTGATCGCGGCAATGCTGAGCGACCGCGACCTCAGAGAAATGCTGGACTGCGCTCTGGAACACTCGATGTTCATTTTGTTGGAGTCATTTGATTCAAAAGACCTGGGTCGCTCAACCAATTTGCTGGAAAGTTCTCGCTACACTGATCGCGCCGCCGAAGGTCAATTTCTGTTCGGGATAAATACCAGAAACCTGCGGACCTTGGAGGTCGATCCGGACAGACTCGAACAACTGTCCAAAGAACTTCCCGCCGATGTAATTGCAGTGGCGGAAAGCGGCCAAACTTCGCCGGATGATGTGGCACGGGTCGCTGAATGGGGCTACTCGATGGCGCTGGTAGGGACCGCGTTGATGCGCAGCGACAGTCCGTGTGAACTGGTTGCGCAAATGCTGGCCGCGGGCCGGGCAAAAAAATGACCACCCTCGTTAAGATCTGCGGCTTGAGTGATACGGTCAATGTAAATGCGGCGCTCGATGCAGGCGCTGACGCAATTGGTTTCGTATTCACTAAGTCCGTTCGGCAGGTGTCGGTAGAACAAGCGCTAGCAGCAAGCCGTCACATATCCAAAAAAATACTTCGCGTTGCAGTGATGTTGCACCCTACCCAGGAGGAATGGCGCGTTGTCAGCGACGGGTTTTCACCGGATGTGTTACAAACCGATGCCGCCGACTTCCGTTACCTGGATGTAGCAGACAATATTGCCCGTTGGCCAGTCATTCGTGAGGGTCGAGCAAAATCGCGCGCAAAAATGCCCGAGACGTTTGTGTACGAAGGCGTGAGAAGCGGCCAGGGCGAAACAGTCGATTGGAATACGGCCGCAACCATCGCGCAGACTGGAAAAATGATTCTTGCCGGTGGACTCGGCGAACACAACGTGGCCGAAGCCATTCGCCAGGTCAGACCCTTCGGCGTTGATGTGTCGAGTGCGGTTGAGGTATCTCCCGGGAAAAAAGATCCGCACAAAATTGCTGCCTTTATCGCGGCAGCAAAGAATGTAAATGAAGAATGAAGCGTATTAAAAGGTGACAGGAAAGATGAAGGCCCAACTCGCAGCATCTGAAGCGGCAACACTGCTCGCGTCCTCTATCAAAGGCGAATTACCGGACGATCGCGGTCGATTCGGACCGTTCGGCGGACGCTATATTCCGGAGACGCTGGTGCCCGCATTTGAGCGACTTGAAGCGGGCGTTCGGCAGTACCTGCCGGACCCCTATTTTCAGCAGGAATTTCGCCGCGAGCTGCGGGAATGGGTTGGCCGCCCAACGGCGCTAACGTTCGCCGCACGCCTGAGCGAACTCTGGGGTACCGAGGTCTGGCTGAAGCGCGAAGATCTTGCGCATACCGGCGCGCACAAAATAAATAACGCGATCGGGCAGGCATTGCTTGCCAAGCGGCTCGGGGCAAAGCGAGTTATCGCCGAGACGGGCGCCGGTCAACACGGCGTGGCATCGGCAGCAGCATGTGCACGGGTTGGCCTGCCTTGTCGCGTCTACATGGGCGCTGTCGATATCGAACGCCAGGCACCGAACGTTGATAGGATGTTGCGCCTGGGTGCCGAAGTGTTTCCGGTTGAATCCGGCGATAAGACATTGCGCGCAGCGATCGATGAAGCAATGCGAGAATGGGTTTCCGATCCGAACGACATTTATTATCTGCTTGGCTCGGCCGTTGGCCCGCATCCCTATCCCTACCTGGTTCGGGAACTGCAATCGGTGATTGGTGTTGAAGCTCGGCAGCAGATCCTCGACCAGGCAGGCGATCTTCCAGACGTTGCGTTTGCCTGTGTTGGCGGCGGTTCGAATGCGATCGGGCTTTTCTACCCATTACTGGGTGATGCAGATATCGAATTAATCGGAGTCGAGGCAGGTGGAACCGGTAGCGGCCTCGGTCAGAATGCAGCAACGCTCGCGACCGGAACCCCCGGTGTTCTGCAGGGCTGTTATTCAATAATCCTGCAGGATGCAGACGGACAGGTGCAGGAAACACACTCGATCTCGGCTGGGCTCGATTATTCCGGTGTTGGGCCGGAGCATGCATTGTTGCAGGCTGTCGGCCGTGTTAGCTATGTCACCGCAGATGACAATGAAGCGCTGGCGGCGTTGGAGGAACTTTGCGCGGCCGAGGGAATATTAACGGCACTCGAAACTGCACACGCATATGCCGCCGCGAAGCGCTGGTCCGCAGACAATCCTGGCAAGCGAATCCTGATTGGAAACTCGGGTCGCGGCGACAAGGACATGCCAACGTTGAGTCAATTACCGATAAAGGCGTTTACACATGCAAGCGCATGAAAAAATAGGCGCCGCCATCAAACTGGCGACGGACCGTAACCGTACCGCACTAATTCCGTTTGTGACGGCGGGTTATCCGGATACGGACTCATTTCTGGCAACGCTGGCAGCGATCAGTTCGGTCGGTGATGTTGTAGAAATTGGTGTGCCATTTTCTGACCCAATGGCGGACGGCATGACCATCCAGCGCTCGAGTCATGCGGCGATTCAAAACGGCGTCAGCCTGAAATGGATATTTGAACAACTCGATGCGGCGGTGGGAAAAATCGAAGCACCACTCGTATTGATGTCCTACATAAACCCACTCATCGCATTCGGCTACGACGAACTGGCAGCACGTGCGCTGGAAACGGGAGTCTGCGCGTTCATTGTTCCGGACTTGCCGCTTGAGGAAAGCGATGATTTGCGTACGGCACTGGAGACAAAAGGTGTGGGCCTCATTCAGTTAGTGACACCTGCGACGCCCGATGATCGACTTAAGCGACTCGCGGAGGCATCTCGTGGGTTCTTGTATGCGGTTACTATCACGGGAATAACGGGTGGTTCGAGTGGGCCAACTGCCGAACTTTCTACCTATCTTGCAAAGGTGTCGGATATCTCGCCGCTGCCGGTCTGCGCAGGATTCGGAATTCGCGAGGCGGCAGACGTGGCCACTGTAGGAGAACATGCGGCGGGCGCAATTGTTGGCTCGGCCCTGGTCGAGGTGATGGAACGCGGTGAGAATGCGGCGGACTTTCTGAAGTCGCTGGTTCCAGACGCATAACGAACTAAAATGAAAAAGGTCACTTCAGCAGATTCATTAATTACGATTAGTCACTACAAGAATATTTTGACGAGCGAAGGTATTTCGGCGTTTCTAAAAAATGAACACCTTGAAAGCATCATGGGTGAAGTGCCGTTTCAGGAGTTGTGGCCGGAGCTGTGGGTCATGAACGATCTCGATTACGATCGGGCATTGCAGCTAATCGAGGCGGCAACCATTGCCGAAGAAAGCCCGCAGGCTCCCTGGCAATGCCGGCACTGTGGCGAGGAGAATGAAGGCCAGTTCGCGCAGTGTTGGGCCTGCGAAAAGTCTATTGCGTAATACATAACACGCGACGATTTTTCCTGATGCGTTTCGCCGCCTGCACATGGCCCCGTTATTTTAGTCGAGATCCATCACCACAGAATCGGTCAGGAATGGATTATTGAAGGTGACAGCGTCGCCTGCCGTCTTGCCGGGCACCGGAAACAACCGTGCAGATAATGGCTTGCGGTACTTCGTCGATAACGCGGCTACATCGCCTATGACGGATGCCATGGATTCTGCCGTGCTATCGCCGGGGATAGGGACGACATCCAGACCGGTGCCACAAACACTCGAATAGAGAAGCAGTTCAGAAATCCCGTAACGTTTCTCAGCGGCCCGTTTCGCCAGCACTTTGTCCTCCAGCACAGGAAGCATTAGTCCGGAGTAGCCGCAGATTTTGACTTCGAGGCCCTTGAGCGCGTCCGTGATATTGGCGCATGCAGTCAACGTAGAGGCGGCGCCAAAAGGCGCGCCGGTGAGGGCTTCAATAACCTCGCCGATGCTTGCATCAGGACCCGGCGCCGGCGACGTATCGATGCCCAGATAGAATCGTCCGGTACTGTTGGCAATGGCTTCTGCCTGAGATTGAATCGGCGCCAGCGCAGCATCCATAACCGC
>Ga0209554_1003442_pt1 | contig 10127 bp, 9 predicted proteins | sample MarorgKNORR_S2LV_5_FD_188221 | JGI IMG/M metagenome (GOLD analysis project Ga0209554, IMG submission 188221) | Marine microbial communities from the Southern Atlantic Ocean, analyzing organic carbon cycling - Bottom_A/KNORR_S2/LV (SPAdes) (version 2) | ecosystem: Environmental > Aquatic > Marine... | reverse complement strand
TTGGTGGGCAATGAGGGACTCGAACCCCCGACTTCCTCCTTGTAAGGGAGGCACTCTGAACCAACTGAGTTAATCGCCCAAAATTGGAATGCAAATATATAGCATTTCTTATTACAAGCATACAAAAGAAAAAATTAATTAGAGAATTTCTGCTACTACAAAAGTGCTTCCTCCAATGAAAATTAAATCATCTTCATGGGCGTTTATTTTGGCTTGCGCTAAAGCTTTAGCAACTGAAGAAAAACTATTTCCATTTAAGCCAAATGTAATTGCCTCTGTTTCTAGTAAATTGACTTCCAAAGCTCTTGGTATTTGAGCCTCACAAAAATAATACTTAGCCTTTTTGGGTAATAATTTTAAAATGTTTTTCAAGTTTTTATCTTTTACCATTCCAAATACAAAATGTAAATTTTGATAGGGTATTTTTTTTATTTGCTTTACAATTTCCTTTATACCCTCTTCATTATGCCCTACATCACAAATTACTTTTGGTTTATCATTTAATGTTTGCCATCTGCCTAAAAGCCCAGTGTTTTTGGCTACTTTTTGAAGTCCGTTTTTTATGTTTTTCTCTCCAATATTCCATCCTAATTTAGAGAGTTGTTTAACGGTTATAATTGCAGTAGCTATATTCTCTTTTTGGTATATTCCTTTCAAATCACTGCTATAATTATTTTCTGTTTCCGTAAAATAAATTTTGGCTTTTTTAGCACTTGCAATATTTATAAAAATCTGCTTGGTTTTTTCTTGTTTTCTACCAATAATAATTGGTGTATTTGGTTTTATGATCCCTGCCTTTTCTTTTGCAATTTTTTCAATAGAATTACCTAATAAATTAGTATGATCTAAACTTATATTAGTGATTATTGAAAGTTGAGGATTAATGATATTAGTACTATCCAATCTGCCGCCCAAACCACATTCAATAATAGCAATATCTACTTTTTCTTTAGCGAAATAATCAAAAGCCAGAGCCACTGTCATTTCAAAAAAAGACATTTCCAATTTTTCAAATAGATGTTTGTTTTCTGATACAAAATCTATCACTCCTTGCTCATCAATCATTTCCCCATTTATCTTAATTCTTTCTCTGAAATCTTTTAAATGTGGGGAAGTATAAAGAGCCGTTTTATATCCAACTTCTTGCAAAATAGAAGCCAAAATATGCGCCACAGAACCCTTCCCGTTTGTGCCTGCAATATGTATACTTTTAAACCTTTGGTGAGGATTATTCAGTTGCTTGCAAGCATTTACAATATTCCCAATATCAGCTTTATAAGCAGCAGCACCTTGTCTTTGATACATAGGGAGTTTAGCAAAAAGATAATCAAGCGTTTGCTTATAACTCATTAGTTCAAACTGAAATGATAAATGATTTTTCCTTGTTGGTTTTCAGGAGCAGATTGCTTGGGGTTGAATTTGGTTTTCAGAGCTGCCTCTTTTGCTTTTGCCAAAAGATATTTGTTTAAAGTGGTAGAGCCCTTGGCACCAGGAATTGCATTTACTACATTGCCCAATCTGTCTACTGTAATAATGACAACTACCTTGCCTTCTTCTTGTATTTTGTAAATAGGTTTTGCTTTGAATTTAGGGCTTCTTCCACCTAATTGATAAGCAATTCCATCTGTTCCAATGCCGCCACCACTATGGGCTTTTGCATTTGGGTCGCCATCAATTGCGCCCTGATTTCCACTTTCTCCAGTATTCCCTTCATCCGTTTCTTTATTTTTCTTTTTTCCGGTATAAAGCGCTTTTTTATTTACTTCTGGTTTTTTTTCTTCAATTACTTCCTTTTTTTCTGGTTCTGGTTCTTTCTTTTTTTGCTCTGTTTTTTCAACTATTGGGGCTTCTTCTGTTTCTTGGGCAACTACTTCCTCTTCTGCCGAACTTTGTTCTTCAACAATTTCCTCTTGAACTGGATCAGGAATTTCTGCTACATCTTCTGGTTCTGCCTCACTCATACCTTCATCCACATATCCAAAATTAATACTGATTCCTTTTTCAGGAGGAGGTGGAATTTGATAGGTCAGCCCCATAAAAAGGAATGCAACTATAAGCAAAACATGAAACAAAAGTGTTCCGATAATTCCTTTTCGTTTATTTTTCTTTTCGGAAGAAAGCATTTAATTAGGTGTTGTGGCCAGTACAATTTTGTATTTATTTCTATAGGCAATATCCATTACTTTTACTACAAATTGGATATCAACCGTTTTGTCGGTATGCAAAATAATGGCTGCTTCTTGCTTGTTTTCCAAAAGGAGTTTCAGCTCTTGTTCCAAATTATTTTCACTTACTTTTCTTTCATTTATGAAAAAGTCTATCTCTTTGGTAATGGAAACTGAAACGGTTTGTTTCTCCAAAGTTTTAGCCTTGCTATTTGGCAAAAGAAGTTTTAATGCGTTCGGACTTACTAGGGTAGAGGTGAGCATAAAAAAGATTAACAGTAAAAATACTATGTCCGTCATAGAGGACATATTAAAGTCCGGACTTACTTTATTTCTGCTTCTCAGGGCCATTATTCGTTTTTGTGTATTACATCTAAAAATTCAGTGGTTTTTGCCTCCAACTGAAAAATTACTTTATCTACTTTAGTTACTAAATAATTGTAGGAAATATAAGCAATAATCCCAACTACCAAACCGGCAACAGTAGTTACCATGGCTGTATAGATTCCTTTAGAAAGCATCTCCACATCAATATTTCCTCCAGCACTTGCCATCTCATGAAAGGCAACAATCATGCCAATTACGGTTCCTAAAAACCCAATCATTGGAGCAGCACCTGCAATAGTTGCCAAATTTGCCAGATTACTTTCCATTTTAAAAATTTCTAATTTCCCTTGGTTTTCAATGGCTGCAGAAATATCAGTCATAGGCTTATTAATTCTGTCAACTCCTTTTTCTATCATTCGTGAAATGGAACTGTCTGTATTTTTGCACAATGTTTTTGCTGCCTTAATGTCTTTTGCTTCTACAAAATTTCGAATACTTTTTAAAAAATTTTCATCCTCTTTGCTTGCCTTATTAATTGCAGAAAATCGTTCAATTAATATGTAAATTGCAACAATTGATAATATTCCTAATGCGCTCATTATAATAGTTCCTCCAGTTCCTCCACTGGTTATTAGTTGCATTATAGATAGCGTTTTTTCTTCTACCACTATTTGATTGATAGGGTCATTTGCAAGTACAGTTTGTAAAAGGATTGTGTTCATAATTTACTTTTAATTAAAACGATTATTTTATTTTTTATTGTATCAAAATATAAGTTGCAGCACCTGCCAAATATCCCATAAGAGCCAAAAGAGAGATTTTTTTCATGTACCAAATAAAGTCCACTTTCAAAATTCCCATAACTGCAACCCCTGCTGCCGAACCGATAATTAACACGCTACCTCCCGTTCCAGCACAATAGGCCAAAAATTGCCAAAACTTACCATCCACAGCATAATCTCCAATCCCTTGAATATCATACATTCCCATTGCTCCTGCTACTAGTGGAACATTATCCACAATGGAAGAAAGCAATCCTATCACAATATTAATGGCATAAATATTTCCTCCTGTTTTCTCGTCTAAAATACCGGCTACCAAACCTAAATGTCCAGCAGATTGCAAAGAAGCTACTGCCAATAAAATACCTAAAAAGAAAAAGATGGTAGGTACATCCACTTTTTTCAACACACCAATTACAGAGAGTTCTGCTCTTTTTTCGTGGTTCTTACTTCTATGCAAAATTTCAGTAATTAACCAAAGAATACCCAACGAAAGCATCATACCTAAATAGGGTGGCAAATGGGTAACGGTTTTAAAAATCGGTACAAATAATAAACCACCTACTCCCATATAAAAGATTAAGTTTCTTTCAAAAGATGAAGTAGGGTCTAGGTAATGTTCTTTGGTTTCAGTCAGTACAGGTCTTTGCACTTCTCCTTTTAATTTGAATGAAAGATAGATGAGAGGAACTAGCGCACAAACTAAACTCGGTATAAAAATATTGGTAATAATACTTCCGGCAGTTACTTGTCCGCCAATCCAAAGCATAATAGTGGTTACATCCCCAATTGGCGACCATGCACCACCCGCATTAGCTGTCAATATCACCATTCCTGCAAACATCCAAAGTGTTTCCTTATCCTTTATCAGTTTAGTAAGCAGTGCTGACATTACAATGGCGGTGGTCAAGTTATCCAATGCGGCAGAGAAAAAGAAAGTAATTAAACTTAAAATCCACATAAGTGCTACTTTCTTATTAGTTGTAATTTTGTCTGTAATAATGGCAAATCCTTCATGCGCATCAATCAATTCCACTATGGTCATTGCACCAAGTAAAAAGAATAAAATTTCTGCAATATCTACTAAATGATGACGTAACTCTTTTGTTAAATCATGGGCATCAATTCCTGAAAATGCAAACAATGCCCAACATAAGGCGCCTATAATAAGAGCAGAAGCTGCCTTATCAATTTTTAGTGGATGTTCCAATGCAATTGCCAAGTAGCCTAACACAAAGACTACAATCATAAGAGTGAAAATCATAAAAAAAGGATTTAATTATTTTGCTGCAAATATACTGTTGTAGACGGGAATGCAAAATCAGAATTGTGCTTTTTTACAATCTCCATTATTTTATAATTGATATCTTCTCTTACATCTATTAAATCGTCCCATTTTGGACTATTTACATAATAAAGTACAAGTATATCCAATGAACTAGAGCCAAATTCTTGGAAACGAACTTTGCCTTCTTGGTCTGTTTTTGTATGATTGATTATCATTTCTTGGATATCGTTAACTATAGCCTTAATTTGTTCAACTGAAGTGTCATAAGTAAGCCCCAGATTAAATTTAACCCTTCTTACCGGTCGCATCCCTAAATTATCCAATTCGGCATCTATCATCTTTTTGTTAGGTACAGTTACAATACTTTTATCATAAGTTCTGATTCTGGTGCTTCTAAATCCTACCTTTTCTACTTTTCCCGTTACAGAGCCAACGGTAACGGTATCGCCAACGGTAAAAGGTCTATCGAAAAAGATGGTAAAAGAACCCAATAAATTCTCCAAACTTTCTTTGGACGCCATAGCAAGGGCAATTCCTCCAATTCCAAGCCCTGTTGCAAGGGCGGTAATATTCACTTCAAATACATTGCCCATTATAATGAATAGGGCAAAAATATAAGTCAAGATTTTTGCAATTTCAATGATAAAAGGGATGAGTTGGTCATCCATTTTATTTTCTGTTTTCTCCGCTCTAGCAAATAGTATTAGTCCTACATAATCAATCACTTTTAGCAGAATCCAAAAGATAGAGATAACATAAATTAGAGCATAAACTTTACTTACCAGCATTTTTAGACCAAACTCTTCTACATTTCCCAAATTCCAAGAAGGAGGATATTGAATATGAGATGCGCCAAGATAAATAATGGAGAGCATGATAAAGAGTCCTATGGGTTTGGTAAGTAGTTCGTTAAATTTCTCAACTCCAATTTCACTATCTTTTTTACCAATAACCTTATAAAGCAAACGACTTAAATATCTGGAAAAAAGTTTTTTGAATAAAAGCCCTAACAGAATTGCCCCTAAAAACCAACAATAATCTTGTAGGGTATTTCCAAGAAATTCCGTTTGTAAAAATTGTGTGTCCATATTTTATAATAGTTGTTTTAAAGCAATTTCTAATGCTGTTTTTGAGATGTCAGTTTTAGATTGATTAATATTATTTACTTTAATTAAAGCACTTTTAATGGTGTCAGAAACAGCCGTAAAGATAGCAATATCTTTCATTTGGCAATCATCTTGCATAAAGTAGGAAAAAGCCCTTGCCATTCCACAATTTGCAATAAAATCTGGTACTACACTTACTCTTTCATCCGCACTTTTTGATATAGGGCCAAAGAAAATTTCTTTATCGGCAAAAGGCACATTAGCTCCTGCAGAAATCACTTCTAATCCATTATCCACCATAGTATCTAACTGAGTTTGTGTAAGTAAACGAGAAGCAGCAGCAGGAATAAAGATTTCAGCTCCAATACTCCATATTTCTTCATTTACTTTTTCAAAAGGCAGTATATTTTCTGCTTCCAAAAAGTTTCCGCTTCTATCTTCAATAAGTGATTTTACCTGTTCAAAAGTAAAACCATCTTTATTTATAATACCACCTACTTTGTCGATAATTCCTACAATAATAGCGCCTGCTTGCGCTAAATAATAAGCGGCCGCACCAGCCACATTTCCCCATCCTTGAATAATTACTCTTTTCCCTTTTACATCTCCTCCAAAAATATTGTAGAAATGTAATACGGATTCAGAAACTCCATAGCCAGTTATCAAATCACCAACCGAATAATCCTTTTGAAGATTTGGAGTCAGATTTTTATCTTTAACTATTAAAGGAACGCCCTGTATTAGTCGGTTAATAATCTGCATTTTTCCTACCTTATCTTTTTTGAAATGTCCATTTACTACCCCTTCAAGCGGAAATAAAATTCCATTTTCTTTGCAAATTGGCATGGCTTCTTCTATTTCATCTACATTCATATCTCCACCAGTACCATAATAAGTTTTTAATAATGGTTTTGCAGCAGCAAACCATCTTTTTAAAACTTCTTTTTTTCTTGGATCTTTTGGGTCAAAATTTATTCCAGATTTTGCACCACCAATTGGAGGACCTGAAACCGTAAATTTCACTTCCATGGTTTTAGCAAGTGCAACTACCTCCTGCTCAGATACATTGGTATGCATTCTTGTTCCGCCAGCAGAGGCACCTCCTCTTAGGGAATTTATTACAATCCAGCCTTTTGCATTGGTTAAATTATCTTGCCACTTAAATACAATTTCGGCTTTTTTGTTTTCAAACTTTTTAAGTAATTCTTCCATCTTCTTTTTATCAGTAAAATTTTTGCAAAGGTAAGCAATATAGCTAATTGCTTAGGCTTGTGGCTTAAAGATTTCTCCTGCTGAACAATCTCTTTCTGCTCCTGTTACAGACTGTAAACAATTTGTCTCATTCCTAAGTTTTAATACTCCCAAGAAACCAAAAATTAAGGCTTCTTTATAATCAATGATTTCATTTTTTGGAATAATAATTTCAGATTTTGCATAATGACTTATCCTACAAATTAAATAAGCATTAAACACACCACCACCACTTATTAATACCTTTTCATCTTTTAAGTAATTTCCTATTTGCATTGCGATATGTTCGCAAAATGTGTGTAGTAAGTCTTCTATTTTGTGCTCTGAGCTTATTATTGGTTCAATAAATTCTTCTACCCATTCTCTGCCAAGCGATTTGGGAGGTTTTTTATTGTAAAATTTAAGTTGATTTAGCTTGTTCAATATTTCAGGAATTAGCGTTCCTTTTTTTGCTAAAGTTCCATTTTTATCAAATTCAAAACCTAACTTTTTACTTAGTTGATTGAGCACAATATTTACAGGACAAATGTCAAAAGCAGTAATCCCTCCATTATCTTTTATTGAAATATTGGAAAATCCACCCAAATTTAAACAGTATTTGTATTGAGGAAAAAGTAATAAATCTCCAATAGGAACAAGTGGAGCGCCTTCACCGTTAAGGGAAATATCTAAACTTCTAAAATCACAAACGGTAGTTGTTTTTGTGAGGTTTGCTATGGTTTGTCCATCCCCAATTTGAAGTGTTAATCCTTTTTTTGGCTGATGAAAAATAGTGTGCCCGTGAGATACGATATAGTTGAATGAAAGATTAAATTCATCCTTATATTCACTAATAAGTTGTGCTAAATATTTTCCGTACTCAATATTAGCATTTGCAATTTTCTTATCATTTTTTTTATGCAATCCACTTAATTCATCCCTCCATTTTTTGGAGTAGGGGATGGTTTGTGTTTTTTTAATACTGAAACTCCAATTCTTCTTTTTGGTGTATATACAAAATGCTATATCCACACCATCTAAGGATGTTCCAGACATTATTCCCAAAATTCGATAGCAAGTCTTTGTTTTCATTTGACCTCAAAAATAGTGGAAAATGTGTATTTTTGTTCGAATTTTTTAAAAACAGATGAAAAGATGAATTTTGAATTGACGGAAGAGCATAAGATGATTAGGGATGCGGCAAGAGATTTTGCGCAAACAGAATTATTGTCAGGAGTAATTGAAAGAGACGAAACTCAATCTTTTCCTACTGAGCAAGTAAAAAAGTTGGGGGAACTAGGGTTTCTAGGAATGATGGTTGATCCTAAATATGGCGGAGCAGGCATGGATGAAATATCTTATGTGTTGGCTATGGAAGAAATTTCAAAGGTAGATGCTTCTACATCTGTTGTAATGTCAGTGAATAATTCATTGGTGTGTTGGGGCTTGGAGACTTTCGGGACAGAACAGCAAAAAGAAAAATACCTAAAACCACTTGCTTCAGGAGAAATTCTTGGTGCCTTTTGCTTATCGGAACCAGAAGCAGGTAGTGATGCAACTTCACAACAAACAACTGCAATTGATAAAGGAGATTATTATTTGTTAAATGGAACAAAAAACTGGATTACAAATGGGAATACAGCATCTGTTTATTTAGTAATTGCACAAACTGATGTGGAGAAAAAGCACAAAGGAATCAATGCTTTTATTGTGGAAAAATCAATGGATGGTTTTGTGGTAGGAGCGAAAGAAAATAAATTAGGCATTAGAGGCTCTGACACACATTCAATCATGTTTACAGATGTGAAAGTGCCTAAGGAAAACAGAATTGGTGAGGATGGATTTGGATTTACTTTTGCCATGAAAACTTTAGCAGGAGGTAGAATAGGTATTGCAGCACAAGCCTTAGGGATAGCCTCTGGAGCTTATGAATTAGCACTTAAATATTCTAAAGAAAGAAAAGCATTCGGAAAAGAAATTTCAAAACATCAAGCCATAGCATTTAAATTGGCTGATATGGCTACTGAAATTGATGCAGCAAGATTATTATGCTTAAAAGCCGCATGGTTAAAGGATAATGGAAAAAATTATGACAGGGCAAGCGCAATGGCAAAAGTATTTGCCTCAGAAACGGCTATGAAAACTACTGTTGAAGCAGTTCAAGTGCATGGTGGTTATGGTTTTGTAAAAGAATATCATGTGGAGCGCTTGATGCGTGATGCAAAAATTACACAAATTTATGAAGGAACTTCTGAGATTCAAAGAATTGTAATCTCTCGTTCTATTTTAAAATAAAAATTATGAAAAAAATATTATTTATATCATTATCAATTTTACTTACACTTGGTGTAAGTGCCCAAATTGATATTGATAAATCAAAAATTAATCCTGCATATTTGAAGTTTTTACCTTCCAATGCAAACCCTGAAGATTTACGCCCATCTGATATTCCATCAGAACAAGTTTTGAAACAAATGGGTTTATCAGAAAATGAAATTACTGAAGCAATGGACTTTAAATTCAGTAGAGGGAAATATGCAAAAGAGGTTCAGGACACCTCAAGTGTAAATGTTAATTTGAGTAAATTTTATAAAAGTTTTGGAGATACTTTAGTTGTAGATACTACAACTTTCCCAAAAGCAAGAATTTTTGGTCAAGATGTGTTTAGAAATAATAAACTTTCATTCTATCAGAAAGCATTGGATGCTAAAGCTCCTGAAAACTACAAGGTAGGAACTGGAGATGAGATTTCTATTTCAGTTTGGGGGTATTCTGAGTTTTCTGAAACTATTTTAGTAGATGATAGAGGCTATATTACGCCTAGTTCGTACGGAAGAATTTATGTAAAAGGACTAACTTTTAAAAAGATGCGTTCGCTTCTTAAGAGTAAGTTTTCCACTTTCTTGGATATGAAAAATTCTGAGATTGATGTTACACTATCTTACTCAAGAGTAATCACTGTGAATATAGTAGGGGAAGTTTATAATCCCGGTTCTTATTCTATTCCTGCAATTAATACAGCATTTAACGCATTGATTGCAGCAAATGGGCCTAACCAATTAGGATCGGTTCGTAATATTTACATCAAACGAAATGGTAAAATAGTGGACTCCTTAGATGTGTATCAGTTCTTATTCAACCCAACTAGATCGCAAGATATTTATATGCAAGATGGAGATTATTTATTTGTACCTCCTGCAAAAAATATTGTTGAGGTAAAGGGTGCTGT